>Ga0326728_10009254_pt1 | contig 23826 bp, 19 predicted proteins | sample MB3enrmetagenome_FD_207602 | JGI IMG/M metagenome (GOLD analysis project Ga0326728, IMG submission 207602) | Lab enriched peat soil microbial communities from McLean, Ithaca, NY, United States - MB31MN | ecosystem: Environmental > Terrestrial > Soil > Wetlands > Peat | place: USA: New York... | reverse complement strand
TACAGCCTGGCTCGCGGCGAGGATGATCTCGTGGACGTTCTCGTGGACCGTGTGCGCGCTCACGGTGGAGAGACGCGTCTGACGGAGCGGACCCTTCGAGTTGTGCAGCGGAAGGGCAGGGTCGCGGGCGTTCTGCTCGATGGCGATGATGCCCCGACCGGGGTGGAGTACGTAGTGACCGACCGTCCGACGCGGGAGCTGCTCGATCTGACCTCAGATTTCGATCCTCCCCGGCGGCTGCTCGGGGCGCTGCCATTTCTCCTCGCCGCCGAGTGGCGATTCGTCGTCTCGATGGTAGTGCGCTGCGAAGCTCTTCCGGAATTGCTTGCCGACGAGAGCTTTCTTTTGCCCGTGTGGCCGCATCGAACGGGTCTGCGCGACGACGCTCCGCTCGTGCATTTGCAGCGTTCTCGGACGCCGTGCGGTATCGATGGATCCGTACTCCTCATCGCCGAGGCTGCGTTTCCCGTGGGCAGTCCGCTGCCGCTGTCGCGAGCGCGTGAAGCGGTTCTCTCGACGGTCGAGAGCATGCTCCCGTACGTGGAACGTCACTATCTGGTCGTCGACTCGCCGCACGACGGACGTCCGCTCTGGGACTACCGATCGGGCACACGCAAGGAGATCGATCGTGCCGTGCTGCGATTGACGGGCGGGTCTCTCGATGCCGAGCCGATGATGAGTCGGTGGCGCATCGATCCTCCAGGCCTATACGGCGTCGCAGCGGAGCCGATACGCACGCCGCTGGCCGGGGCGTACGCGGTCGGTCCGAGCACGCTTCCGGCTCTGGGACAGGAAGGGGAGCTTCTCGCCGCGTGGAGCGCGGCTCGGATCATCACGCGCACCGATCGTCAACGAGAGCGGATGCGCCGCGAGATGTGGAGCAAGGTCGAACTCGAGTAGACAGTGGGTCTGAGGTGCGGGCTCCCTACCGCACCGGCCCGTGAGCCTGCGCGGCCGCGATGACGTCGTGCATGATCAACATCGCGACATGCGCGTAGATGATGACGCCCAGGGTGTCCACGAGGCTCGCGATGAACGGAGTCGAGCTCGTGGCCGGGTCCATGCCAAGGCGCTTCATCATCAGCGGGAGCATGGCGCCCACCGTGCAACCAGCGACGATAATGGTGAGGACCGTCAAGCCGACCGTCAGCGCAAATAGGAAGCTCTGGTCCGGATACATCATGACGCGCCCCATCGCGATGACGGCGATCATGCAGCCGAGGATGATTCCCATTACGAGCTCTCGCGCGAGGATGCGCCACCAGTCGCGCATCTTGATCTCGCCGAGCGCGAGCCCCCGAATGACGAGGGTCGAGGATTGCGAACCAGAGTTGCCGCCGGCGGAGATGAGGAGTGGCACGTAGAGCAACGCTCCCTTCACGGCCTCCATGATGGGGTCGTAGAACCGAAGGGCTGTCTGCGTGAAGAACTCCTCGACGAACAGGATGACCAGCCATCCGGCGCGTTTGCGAATGAACGTCAGGAAGCTAGTCTGGAAATACGGGAGATCGAGCGGCTCGATGGCGCCGATCTTCTGAACGTCTTCGGTCTGCTCTTGAAAGAGGACGTCGACGACGTCGTCGATCGTGATGACCCCGAGCATGACGTCATCGTCCGCGACGACTGGCATCACGGACAAATCGTACTTTGCCATGAGACGCGCCACGTCTTCCTGGTCCATCGTCGGTGGCGCACTGATCGGATGGATGTGCATCACCTCGGCGATGCCGTAGTCCGGTTGGGCGACGATGAGGTCGCTCAGCGCCACGACTCCGGCCAAGGACTTGCCGTCGAGGACGTAGATGACGTGGACCGACTCTTCGTGCTCTCGCACGTGGCGCCGAACGCGCTCGAGTGCCTCGTCGACTCGCATTCGCGGCGTGACCGCTACGTAGTCGGTCGTGAGCAGGTGCCCGGCGCTCGTGTCGGGCCACTTCTCGATGTCGCGGACTTCCTGGGCTGCTTCGGGGTCGACCTTCGCCAACGCCTCGAAGACCTCCTCGCTCGCCTTGTCGGGCAGCGAGCTGAAGAGGTCCGCGCGATCGTCGGGCGCCATCTCGCTCGCAATGACGGCGACCGACTCGGGCGCCATCTGCTCGACGAGTTCCTCCTGAGCGTGCTCCTGGAGGCGCTCGAATATGGGAGCGGCGTCCTGCGCGGGCCAGCGGGCTAGCAGCGCCGCGGCCTCGTCAGGTTCCAGTTCGCTGACGATGTCGGCGAGGTCCTCGGGATGGATCTCGTCGGCGAGCGCGCGCAGCTGGTCGGGATCCTCGCGGAGGATCTGCTTGATGTCCGGTCCGAGCAGGCTCCCGAGTCGCATGATGGCGCGCCGGGAGGGTAGAGCGTTTGTCCGGCCGAGGGAAAGGGAACGTCAGGAGAATTCACCCGCCCCTGGTCCTCCGACCGATGACCGCGCCCCTCCGACCGATGACCGCGCCCCTCCGACCGATGACCGCGCCCGTGCAAGCGATCGCCGCGCCCATGCAGTCAATGACCGCCCCCATTCGACCGATGGCCGCGCTCCTCCGACCGATGGCCGCGCCCGTGCAAGCGATCGCCGCGCCAATGCAGTCAATGACTGCCCCCATTCGACCGATGGCCGCGCTCCTCCGACCGATGACCGCGCTCCTCCGACCGATGACCGCGCCCCTCCGACCGATGACCACGCCCCTCCGACCGATGGCCGCGCCCGTGCAAGTGATCGCCGCGCCCGTGCAGTCAATGACTGCCCCCATTCGACCGATGGCCGCGCTCCTCCGACCGATGGCCGCGTTCATCCAATCGATGACCGCGCCCCTCCGACCGACGACTGCGCCCGTGCAAGCGATCGCCGCGCCCATGCAGTCAATGACTGCCCCCATTCGACCGATGGCCGCGCTCCTCCGGCCGATGGCCGCGCTCCTCCGGCCGATGGCCGCGCTCCTCCGGCCGATGACCGCGCCCATGCAATCGATGACTGCACCCGTGCAATCGATGACCGCGGTCATGCAATCGATGACTGCGTTCGTCCGACCGATGACCGCGCCCACGCGATCAATGAACCCGCCTCATCGCCCGATAACCGCGCCCCTCCGACCGATGACTGAGTCTCTCCGGCCGATGCCCCCGCCCCTTGGACCGATAACCGCGCTTCTTCGACGGAGGACCGCGCCCCACAAGGACGCTGTCGGGGCCATACAGCGCAAATCCGCTGCGTGTCAACAGAGTCCAGTTCTGAAGACAGGGCGAGCGCACCTCATGGTGAGGGCACTCGCTGTTGGCGAGCTCGAGCGCGATCTTGCGCGGGAGGGCGATGTTCTCGCGACCGTGGTCGGCTTGGATACGGGACGCGTCCTCGCGAAGGTCAACGTCGAGGCGATCAGGAATTTGATCCATGGAGTAGCGCCCGCACCAAGGGCCTCGGTCGCGGATCGCGCGGAGCGAACCGCGCCGATAGATCCGCGATACGGCCCCCAAGCTCGCGCAGCTCGTCGCGCGGCATTCTTGCCAGCGCCGTTGCGCCGTCACAGAAGAACGTCCTGCACCCAAAGGGCCGCGACGCATAAATGCGGCATCGTCCATCGTGAGACAGAAGGGGGCACCTGCGCTCATCAACAGATCCCAGGTGTCGCCGGGCGTCACGAGGAAGACGCAGCGCGATGCCACCCGCCCGAATGCCATGGCGGACCTCCGCGATCTCGATGGTGGTGGGGTACGGCTCTCGGCCGGTCACGCCGAAGTGGCAGCAGTCCGGCGCGCCTCCGCACGCGCACATCCAACCCTCGAAGAGGGCATCCGCCGCGCGGTAGATGGCGAGCAGTTCGGCTCGCTCGGGCGTAGTCGCCCATCGATCGAGTTCTCGGGGCCGACGCGCGCTCATCGTGCGGCTAGAGTAGTCGGCAAGAACGATGGATGCCTCATCGCCCCCAGGGCTTCGCCCATTCGAGTTCCAGCCACGCGACGACTTTGCCACTTCTTCAGTCCGTCCGGCCGCGTACGCCGGAAGCGCGTACTACGCCGATCCCGAGATGCTCGCCCGGTACATCGACGAGGTGTGCCTCGGGCAAGCGCGCGACGTCGCTCTCCCCGAGGGGCAAGCGATAGCCCTCGTCTCGCCCCACATCGATCCGTGGCGCGGTGCGGTCGGCTATGGCCATGCGTATGGCGCACTCGCAAAGGCGCTCTCCCCTGACGTCGACACGTTCGTCGTCTTCGGCACGGCGCACTCTCCGATGCGCGAACCCTTTGCCCTCTGTCGCAAGGCGTTTGCCACTCCCTTGGGCACTGTCCCCGCCGACCTCGAGACCATCGACGCCCTCGCCGACCGCGCCGACGGATTCGACCCGTACGCCGACGAGCGCAACCACCTTCGCGAGCACTCCCTCGAGTTTCAAGCTGTGTTCTTGAAACACGTTCTCGGCGGTCGGCGCTTTCGCATCGTGCCAGTGCTCGCAGGCCTCGGCGTGGCGCAGATGACCGGCGTGAGCCCGGACGCGGATGAGCGAGTCGCCCGGTTCCTCGATGCGATTCGCGGACTCGTGGAGGCGCGCCCGGGTCGGGTTGTTTTCGTGGCGGGGGCGGACCTGGCCCACGTTGGTCCGCGCTTTGGGGATCCTCGTCCGTACGACACCGCGCAACGGTCATGGCTGCGGCGTCAGGATCGCGCCTCGCTCGACCGGGCGGCCGGCGGAGACTGGGAGGGATTCTGGGCACACGTCATTCGAAATCTCGACGAGCGACGCGTTTGCGGCCTTGCTCCGATTTGGTCCGTACTGCGATGCCTGCCCGGACCCACGCGCGGCAAGGTCCTTCACTACGAACAGACTGTTGACGAATACGACGGATCGATCGTCAGCCACGCCGCGGTGCTGCTGGCTTCGGCGATGGATCGCACAGCGAGTGGCGAAGGCACGTCGATCGCCTGAGACTGAGCACGCAAGCTCAGGCAAAAGAACGGGGGCTGGCTCGGTTACCAGCCCCTCGAGTCATCGAAGCCGCGCGCCACGGCAGCCCAGGCGTGCGGCGGGCGCGCTCATTGGATGGCGACTGACTGAACGCAAATATCGTAGGGGACCGCCGTCGTCGCGTTTCCGACCACCTCGACCATAGCCTGCTGGATTGCCGTGCCTGCCGTGAGCGCAGTGCCTGCCGTGCCCCAGCACTTGGTCTTGAGACTGCTCCACGGTATCTCGACACCACTCGTGAGCGGTGCGCACCACTGGTCACCGGTCGCGTCTTGAACCTGGAAGCGCACCGTCGCTGCGCTGTTCGTATTAGTGAAGGTGATGGTGACGCCGCCCGTTGCGGGAATAGACCAGGTGCCGGTCGCCGTCGCAGCGACGTTCCATCCGAGCATCGCAAAGCCCGCGTAGTCCGTGCAGGGGGCAACGGTGCCGGAGAATTCGCCGGTCAAGGCAGGCGTGCACCCCGTGGTAGAGCACGTTGGCGTAATCGTGCTGCCAGTTGCTGGCGTACACGTCTTGTCGGGGGATGCGCCGCTCTGATCGTCCGCAGTGAAACCGTCGCCGGACCACTGAGTGCCGACGGTCACAAGGCCGCCTGTGCCAATGATGCTCGACGTGCACGTTCCGGCTGTGCCGCCGCTGGAGCTTGTGGAGCTGCCGCCACTCGAGCCGCCACTCGAGCCCGAGCTCGATGAGCTCCCGGAACTGCCAGAGCTGCCAGAGCTGCCAGAGCTGCCAGAGCTGCCGGAACTGCCAGAGCTGCCAGAGCTTCCAGAACTGCCGGAACTACCAGAACTGCCGGAACTACCAGAGCTGCCGGAGCTGCCGGAGCTGCCAGAGCTGCCAGAGCTTCCAGAACTGCCGGAACTACCAGAGCTGCCAGAGCTGCCAGAGCTGCCGGAGCTGCCAGAGCTGCCGGAACTGCCAGAGCTGCCGGAACTGCCGGAACTGCCGGAACTGCCAGAGCTGCCAGAGCTGCCAGAGCTGCCAGAGCTCGTAGAAGATCCCGAGCTAGTCGAGCTGGTGCTCCCTGAGCCCCCGCTGGAGGAGCTGCTCGCATCGGGGCCGTTGTTGCCGTCGTCGTCCGTGCTGCTCGTGCAGCCCCCTGCAATGACGACGCACGCGACGAATACTCCACACCCTGTCAAAGCGCTCAGATAGTGCAACCGCATCGGAATAGTCTCCTTGTTCTTGTCTCTGCAGCGCGCCCATCGGAACGGAGGCGCGCGAAAACGAATGGATGCTCCCAACGGCGCAAGGCGCACGAGGAGGAGCGCGGGTTATGGTCGCACCAAGGCGGCCCGGTGGCTCACGAAACGTCGCGTCGAGTTCGGCGTACCATATCTTGGTACGCGGTCGATGCGAATGGTAATGTTCGGCGATCGTGGCGGTGCGAAAGGCGGCGCGGACGTGGCTTTGAGATACGCGTGGACGCTCGGTGCTGGGTGCATCGTGGCCGTGTGCGGTTGCGAGGGCATTGCGGGCATCCAGGACATCACCCTCGCGCCGGATGCGAGCGATATCGACGATGCTGCGAGCGTCGAGCCCGAAACCGGCGCGGATGCGCTCGGGCTGGACGCCGCCCAGATGGACGGTGAGGCTGGCGCGACCGACGCCGCCGACACTGGCGTAGGCCTCGACGCGGGTCAGGAAGGCGATGCGTTCTACTTGCCCGACATCGCGGCCGACGGCGTGGCAGAGGCCGCGCTTGACGTCATCGGCGACCAGACGGTGGGTGTTTCGGATGGTTCGCTGATGGACCAAGTCGGTGGCGACGGCGGCGATGCCACGGTGGCAGATGTGGTTGTTGCGAATGATGCCTCGGATGCCTCGAGAGATGCGTCGACCCCGAGCGATGCTTCCGATGCGAGCGTCTCCAAGGATGCGAGCGACGCGAGCGACGCGACCGTTTGGATGGACGCCGCCGATGGTGCCGTTGTCGTCGAGGCGGGCGTGCTCCAGCTTGCCCTCATCGACGATCAAGCGGGGACAAACGGCGTTGGGTGGATCGACGGCAAGGGCCTGAAGGGCACGTGGTTCTGCTACGCCGACCCGCTCAGCACAGTCGCGCCGGCGTCCGATGCCGGCCCGGCGCCCATCATTGCATCGCTCCCGCGCGACGGGGGTCCGAGCCCCTACGCTGCTCACGTGAGCGGCACGGTCGGCGCTTCGCAGGCGAGCAGTGCCGGAATGGGGTTCAACCTGAACAACGGGTCGGCCTACGATGCTTCCACATATAACGGTTTTGTCTTCTGGGGACGGATCGGAGGTGACGCTGGCTCAACTCCGGTGCGGTTCCAGGTCTCGTCGACGAATACGAAGACGTACCCGTTCATCTACGGCGAGGACCTGTCTTTCACGCCCGACTGGACGCAATTCATCGTCCGCTACAGCGATCTGACGCCGCCAGCCTGGTATTCGGGCGACGCCGGAACACCCACCTTCAGTGATCCGGCTGCACTGATCGCGTGCCAATTTCAGCTGGGCGAGAATGTTACGTTCGACATCTGGGTCGACGACGTCTCGTTCCTCGTCAGCCCGTGATAGTTTCCCCGCGCGCATCGCGCCCGTCGGGCGGTTTGCTTGGTTTGCGCTATTGTATTGATTTTGCCTTCTTACGTTCGCAAAGGCGTCGCATTCTGTTAACATTATGGTTGTGGCGCAGTCGTCGTCGCCCCCATCCATGACTCCGCACGCTCGCGTGGTCGGACGCTATGCGCTGTACGACGAAATCGCGTCGGGCGGCATGGCTACGGTCCACATCGGGCGGCTGCTGGGACCGGTGGGCTTCTCGCGCACCGTGGCCATCAAACGGCTCCATCCGCAGTATGCCAAGGAGTCCGAGTTCGTCTCGATGTTTCTCGACGAGGCTCGCCTTGCGGCCCGGATCCGCCATCCGAACGTCGTCGGCACGCTCGATGTGGTCGCTACCGATGGCGAACTATTTCTCGTGATGGAGTACGTCGAGGGCGAGTCGCTCGCGCGCCTGATGCGCACGTCGAGGGAGCGAGACGAGGCGATTCCGATCCCGATTACGGTGGCAATCCTCGCGGGAGCACTCGAAGGTCTTCACGCTGCGCATGAAGCAACGAGCGACCAGGGAGAGCCGCTGGAACTCGTGCATCGCGACGTGTCGCCCCAAAACATACTGGTCGGCACGGACGGGGTGCCGCGCGTCGTTGACTTCGGTGTCGCGAAGGCTGCCGTGCGGATGCAGAGCACGCGCAACGGTCAGCTCAAGGGCAAGCTCGGATACATGGCGCCCGAGCAGGTCAACGGCGTCGTCACTCGCGCGACGGACATCTATGCGGCCGGCGTCGTTCTCTGGGAGATGCTGACGCGCAGGCGCTTGCACCACGCCGAGAACGACATGCAGACGTTTGCCAACATCCTGTCGGCCAAGATCGACCCGCCGAGTGCGTTTGCTCCGGAGGTTTCGCCGGAGCTCGACAGGGTGGTGATGCAGGCCCTGCGCTCGGATCCGGAGGAGCGCTTCTTCAGCGCGCGCGAGATGGCGCGTTCACTGCAGCACGCGGCTCCCATGGCTCCGGCTCCAGACGTGGGTGACTGGGTCCACGCCCAGGCGTCCGGCCAGCTCTCCTCGCGGGCGAAAATCTTGGCTCACATGGAGAGCTCGGGGGTCCTGCAAAGTACGCCCAGCCTGACCCCGCTTTCCGATCACTCGATGCGGGGCATCGCCACCGTGACGCCGACTCCTCCGAAGCCGCAGCCGAAGCCTCCTCTGTGGGCGCTCGGCGCGGTCGTCGTGCTTCTCATGATCGCCGGGTTCGCCGTGGGCGTGCGCATGATCACGTCCGAGCCGTCGCCACGACCTGCCGCGGTGGTCGGCGATCAACGCCCGTCGGTCTCCGTCGCGCGCGTCGGACCTGCCGAACCTCCGTCAGCGACACTCGCCCCGGCAGACATCGAGTCTCTTCCGACAGCTCCTCCGATCGCGTCATCGTCCAAGCCACAGGATGCTGCAGCCGCTCCGTCAGTGCGGCAGCGCTGGGTGGCCCCGCAGCCGCGTTCGCCCGCGGCGGAAGGAACGAGTAACTTCTCGCATGTCATGGACTCGCGAAAGTAGGCGTGCACGGTTGTCGCGTCGTGGGCTTGCCGTCGTGCTCGCGTGCACGTGGGGCGGTGGCCTGCTCGGGGCGATCCCCGCGTCCGCTCAGGGGACTCCCTCGGCGCCAGCGGGGACCACGCCTCTGACTCCCTCGTCGGATCCCGCGATGGCGCAGGTTCTGTTCGACGAGGCCAAGGGCTTGATGACTCTCGGCAACAACGCGGCGGCGTGCCCCAAATTGGCCGAGAGCTACCGGCTCGATCCCGGCACGGGAACGCTCACCGCGCTCGCGGTCTGCAATGAGATCATCGGCAAGAGCGCGTCGGCGTGGGCCGAGTTTCTGCAGGTGATTTCCGAGGCGCGCCAATCGGGAAGAACGGACCGCGAGCAGTTCGCGCTGCAGCACATCGCCGAGCTCGAACCCAAGCTGTCGAAGCTTGGCGTAGCCATCGAGCCGAACGTCAGCAGCGCGCCTGGATTCGAAGTGCGACGCGACGGTGTCACGCTTGGACCGGCTGCCTGGGGCACCGCGGTTCCCGTGGATCCTGGCGAGCACATCGTGGAGGCCCGCGCAGATGGCAAGACGCCCTGGTGGGTCAAGATCTCGATCGGCAAGACGCCGACCATCAAGACGGTGACGGTTCCGATCCTCGAAGATGTCGCCGATCCCACGGCAGCCCCGGCCCCGTGGATCGTGCCTGACACTGCGCCGACCGCCGTGGCGCCCGGTGCCCCCCGGGCTGCCGAACAATCCGTCACGGGCTTCGCGGGTATGTCTCCGTCCACGCAGCGAGTCGTCGGGCTGACGCTCGGCGGCGTCGGTGTCCTCGCCGCGGGTCTCGCAACAGGGTTTGGCGTGGACGCCATCTCGAAGAGCAACGACGCGAAGTCGCGTTGCCCGTCCTTGCCGTCATGTACGGATGCGAGCGCCGTGAACACGAACAACGACGCGAAGACGTCGGCCGTCATTTCCGACGTGGCCGTCGTCGGAGCGATCCTGACGCTGGGCGCGGGCGCCGCTCTCTACTTCACGGCGCCGAGCGAAGCGCCGGCGAAGCGAGACGACGATGAGAGGGCGGGGCGCGCACCAGCCCCGGGGTTGGTCGGCCTGCGTCTCGTGCCGACGATGTCGGCGCGCGGTGGCGGGTTCTTGATCGACGCTCGCTGGTAGCTCGGCGACGCGAGTCGGTGCGTTGGGGGAGCTCGAGGGGGGCCGCGGAGCGCCCCCCTCGTCGATTGCGGAGCTCGAGGGGGGCCGCGAAGCCCCCAACTCGTCGATTGCGGAGCTCGAGGGGGACCGGGACTCTCCTCAGCGATTCGCCGCACAAACGAAGCGAGGACGGGAGCCGCCTGGCCGCCCGTCCTCGTCCGTTGGCGTCAACCGTTCGAACTACTTATAGAACTCGATGTACGCGACCTCGACGTCGACATTGGGCATGGAAGTTCCCGCTTGCGTCTCGAACTTCCAGTGCAGGTTGTAGAGCTTGGTGAGGTGGATGCCGCCCGGCTTGAGCCCCTGGTCGTTCCAGTTGCTGTCGGGCTTCATGCTCGCGAAGGCCACTTGCTGCTGCGTCCACGTCGCGGTGGCTATGACGGGGAATGCCCAACTATTGGAGCACTCGAATGGAGCCGTCGTGGACGCCTTGGTGACGCAGGGGCCGCACGCGGCGGTGTTGCCCTGCTCGACGGCACCCCACGGGCTCGTCTGGTCGTCGTCAATATTCACAATGACCTTCGGCGTGCCGACGTTCGACTTGATCCAGAACTGCACTCCCGTCCACAGGCTCGCGTCGTAGGGGAGCACGATGCCGACGACTCCGGAGTCGATGTCATTGTCATCGAATATCGTCGTGCTGCCGTCGGGAAGCGTATAGCTCGTGCACGTGCTGAACGGGACGCTGTCCGAGCCAGTCGGTGGAACGGACTGGAAATCCAACCCGAAGCCTGCGCCCCAGGTCGCTTCCCCGCCGGCCTGGAAGTCGCGGTAGAACAGCGTCTGGCCGTTGATCTGGTCTGAGTTCGTGGCAGGGTAAGGAGTTCCCTCGGTGGGAACGCAGGTCCCAGGCGGGGCCCCACCGTCTGCCAAGACCGTGATGACGTTGGGCTCCGAGTTGGGAACGGTTCGGTCGCTAAACGTGTACCAGTACCCACCGTTTGGAGGGAGGTCATTCTGCATACCCGTCATGTCGTCGATCAGGAGGGTCGAAGCGCCGCTGCTGGAGCCACTGCTCGAACCGGAGGAGCTACCCGAGCTAGTGCTGGATCCGCTGGAGCTGGATCCGCTGGAGCTGCCGGAGCTGGACCCGCTGGAGCTGGAGGTACCGTACGGACTCGGCGACGAGCCTGAGCTCGAACATCCGCCCGAGACCAATGACGCCGCCATCCCTCCAAAAACCAAAACCGACACACCCACGAGCACTTTCTGCTTATTCACGAGCGCACCTCGATCGTATACCGTTAGAGATAGTGAGACCGCCCCGGTGGCAAGGGACGGGCGCACCTGCGCTCGCGTCCCCAGTCGTATGAGACTGCCGGTTCAGCGTGGTAGTATACTCGGGTCGTCCGCGCGGCTCACAAACTTTGTGCCTGGCTGCCCGACCGGACGTGCCCTCGGCGATCGTGCTTGAGGGGGGCCGCGACGCACCCCTCTCGTCGAGTTGTCATGGGATCGCGCGGCAGTGGATCCCGATGTTCGTGGCGATTTCATGAGCCGGGTCGGTGTCCCGAGGACACTACGTCGGATGCGCCGCGCGTTTGCGTTGCCTGGTTCCTCCGCGCAGCGAGGTCGAAGGAGTGGATTCCGATGCGTAGTCTTGGGCTTGCTGGGTTCGGAGTGGTTTTCGTCGCGTGCGTCGCCGCTGCGGGGTGCAGTAGCGCCTCACCGACCACCGAGGTGAAGAACGACGCGGGGGGAAGCAGTGGGGGGGGCTCCTCGAGCGGCGGCTCCTCGACCAGCAGCTCCTCGAGCAGCGGGTCATCGACAAGCAGCTCGTCGGGCAGCAGCAGCTCGTCTGGCGGAAAGTCGTCGAGCAGCAGCTCGTCGAGCAGCGGAAGCTCGTCGAGCAGTGGCAGCGGGTCCAGCTCGAGCTCGAGTGGCAGCGCGGCCGCGATCTACACGGTGTCGAAGAACGTGGTTGTCGGTTCGACGAGCGCACCCCACGTATTTCGCGGGGTCAACATGCCGTCTCTCGAGTGGCAGTGCAGTGGCGCCATGAGCTCGGTCGACTACTTCAACGCCGCAACCACGTGGAAGGCCAACGTGGTTCGGATCCCCTTGAATCAGGACTGCTGGCTCAACGACCCTACCAATCCCTCTTATGACTCGACGTACGCATCGACGGTCCAGCAAAACGTCAAGTGGGCCGAACAGTACGGTATGGACGTTATCTTGGACCTGCACTGGTCGGACAAGGGGACCTACAGTGTCGGGCAGGCGTGCCTCGCGGCCTCTATCAATGGCAACGGCAACTGCCAGCAGGCGATGGCCGACGCCCACTCGTTAATCTTTTGGCAGCAAGTGGCCGGCGCGTACATGGGCGACCCGCACGTGATGTTCGAGCTCTACAACGAGCCGTTCGTGGGCCGGGGGCCCGCTCCTTCCACTGCATCGTGGGACCTCTGGCTCAATGGCGGCGCCGACAGCGCCGACGGCTTCACGATCGTCGGGATGCAAGCTCTCTACAACGCCGTTCGCGCCGCGGGGGCGAACAACATCGTCATCGCGGGCGGCCTCTACTGGGCGAACGACGTCACCGGCGTCCCGACGCACGCGATCCAGGGCACCAACGTCATTTATGCCGCACATGTCTACGAGACAGGCACCGCTGCGCTCGGGGCGATAGCGTCCGTTGCGCAAACGTATCCCGTGATCATCTCGGAGTTTGGGGATCGATCGGGAAGCTGCGCCACCGCGACGGACACACTGGTGACCCAGTTCGCAAACGGGCAGGGCAGCCCTGCGGCTCCGACCACGATGTCGTGGACCGCGTGGGCATTCTACGCCGCATCTACCCCTTGCACGTTCCCGTCCCTGATTGCCGACTCGACCGTCTACGCTCCGACGGCGGAAGGGGCGGTCGTGAAAGCCGCTCTCCTCGCCGGACCGTAAGGAGGACGTGAATGCCGTGCGCTTCGGGGGGACGTGTGCCCCCGCGACGGCCCACTTCTGGCTGTCGGTCAGCCGGTCGCCTTCAGCTCAGTGCGCTGGTCGCCCTGAGGAACTCCTGAGGTCGCTCGGACCGCATAATCGACGAGCGCAGCATCGCGTGAGGCCATCGCGAAGACCCGGGAAGAGGCTCTCGCCAGGTGCCGCTTGGCGGTAGCCAGCGAGATACCCATCTCGACGGCCACGTCGATGAGCTCGAGCTTGTCGACGTAGCGCAGCTCGAAGACCCTGCGAGACTGTGGTCCGAGCTTGCCAAGAATCGCCTCGAACCGCATAAGGGCCTCGCGTCCGATGCCATCGTCACTCGTCGAGTGCTCGAGGATGTCGGGGAGTTCGCCCGTGGCCGTCAGGAGCAGCCGCCATCGACGCCTTCTGCGCAGCTCGCTACACGCCACGCGCAACGTGATTCCGATGAGGAAGCTGCGAAGAGCCCTGGGCTGACGAAGCCTTGGAAGTTGTTCGAAGAGCCGCGAGAAGACCTCCTGAACGTGGTCGTCGAGATCGTGCGTTCCGATCCACCGCAGGAGTTTTGATCGGACCTGCACCGAATACCGACGCCAGATGAGCGCGGACGCCCGTGTGCTGCCCCCGCAGGCCGCACGCGTGAGGTCCTCGTCGGGCGTGTCGCTCGCAACGCACAAATATGCGTTGGAGATCGGGGGTGGTTCGCTCGGAGGCGGCGCCTCGCTATCCGCGGGGAAGCTCGAGGGGGGCCGCGAAGCACCCCCCTCGTCGATGTGCTTCGGAACGAGTGCCAGCGGAAATGCGGGGTGATCGTGGAAGCTATGGGAGGGTCCGGGCAAAAGACCGGATCGCAAGACCACCGGAGAGTGGGAGTCGGAAGTGGACCCCTCGATCTCGGGTGAAACAAAAAAAGCCATACCGTGCAGGATAGGCCCAGCACGCCAAGAAACGATGTCTAAATGTTCAAGACACACCGATCGCGCCACGCAAACGCATGAGCGCACGCAAATAGTTTGTAACCTCTTGAGCTCCCAAGCGATTGCGCATGGTTGGCCTTTCTGGCGGGGGCCAATTTATGCGCTCTGAACGTAGCGGCGGTGGTTCCGCTCGAGCGTTCAACACCGGGGTGCCGTGTCCGAACGTGTCGCCCAAGAAGTACATCGGGTGCGCATGGAAGGCTCAAAATAATCATGACGAGGGGGGCGCTTCGCCGCCGCCCTCGAGCTCCCCCAGGTCTTGCATGACGAGGGGGGCGCTTCGCCGCCGCCCTCGAGCTCCCCCAGGTCTTGCATGACGAGGGGGGCGCTTCGCCGCCGCCCTCGAGCTCCCCCAGGTCTTGCATGACGAGGGGGGCGCTTCGCCGCCCCCCTCGAGCTCCCCCATCCTCCTCGTCGACTTGTAGCGCTCGCTGGTCAGTCCGAGTATCGAGATGCGCGTGAAGGCGCGTCTCTACAATGACGCTCCGCGCCTGCCCGAGGGTGACCGCCTCGATCTTCGGACGCTGGTACGTGGAGATTGGCTGGAGCTCGAAGTGGGGCCCGGGCGCGGTTGGTTTCTCGTCGAGCGCGCCGCGGCCGAGCCCAAGGCTGCGCTTGTCGGCCTCGAGGTGCGGCGCAAGTGGGCCTCGATTGTCGACGCGCGTCTTGCGAAACGCGGTCTTGGAGCGAGCGCGCGCGTGTTTGCGGAAGACGCGGGTCCGGCGCTCGGTCGTCTCGGTCCGGATGCTTCGGTCCGGCGGGTCTTTGTGCATTTCCCGGACCCGTGGTGGAAAAAGCGGCACCAAAAGCGGCTCGTCGTTCGGGAGAGCCTCGTGGCCGATGTGGCGCGCCTCCTCGAACCGGCCGGTGAGTTCTACGTGCAGACGGACGTCGAGGAACGGGCCATGGCCATCGAGGCACTCGTCGCCCTCGATGAGCGATTGGTCCCCGCGGGGGACGCGACGCCTAGCTCGCGGTTGATGGACAACCCCTACGAGGCTCGAAGCCCCAGAGAACGCCGCGCCATCGCCGACGGCCTTCCCGTGCACCGCATGCGATGGCGGAGGCGCGACGCGTAAAGGTCGACCCCGACCTTGCGTTTCCGGATGCAACCCGGTCCGCGACGCCGCATGCGCGGGCTACCCAGCCAGTAGGCCTATCCGGCAGCATTCATACCGCGAAGATTGATATTCCGGGGTCGAGCCTCCGAAGTTCGCCGCCATCCGATGTCGCGACGCAATGGCCGTGGGCGCGGGCGCATAGGACTACCGACGCGTTTACGATGTCCGTAGTGCCGGAGACTCCGCACAGCTGTCCTGCCTGTCGAGCTCGCATGTCGTCGAGCACCTCCACGGAAACGGCGTCCGAGGCGAGCAACCGAACGAGCCTGGCCTGCCGGCTTCCATCGCGCCAGACCTGTCCGACAACGCCGGAGGGAATGAGGATGAGTGCCTCTCGTTCGACAGCGCGCGCGATCAGCGTGACGACGCGTCGGTCGTTCTTCTCGAACGCGATGAGTGCGCCGGCGTCGAGCGTGAGCCCAGTCATGCAGCGCGACGTTTTCGGGAGCGACCCGCACCGAGGATCCGGTCGGTAGACCGTCGTTCCGCCGAGGTGAGGGGGCCGCCGGTCTCCGCGAGCATGTCCTGAAGAAGCTCTGCGAGGTCGTCGTGCTTCGCCTTCTCCTCGAGCGCAGCCGCAATGTAGGCGCTCACGCTCGTGGCGCGACCCATCTCGACGGCGTGGCGTGCGCGCGCCACGAGCACCTCTGGAAGACTGATGGCGAGCTTGGACACGGTCATACTGAGCATCATACCACCCCGTCGTCACGTCGCGAGAGTTGGTTGCGCATTCTTCAGCGGCTGCTGTCAGTCCGCGACGACTCCCTCGAGCGTGCTCGGAAAGGGGCGTTCGAACGTGTATCCTGCCGGTCGCCATGACAAGCCACGGCCATTTCGACGACGAACGCCGCGAATACGTAATCACCCGCCCCGACACGCCTCGATCGTGGAGCAACTACCTCGGATCGACCGAGTACGGGGCCATCATCACCAACAACGCCGGTGGGTACAGCTTCTTCAAGTCCGCCGCCCAGGGTCGCTTCACGCGTCTGAGGTTCAACGCCGTTCCGCTCGATCAACCCGGGCGGTACATCTACGTGCGCGATGCGGAGAGCGGCGACTACTGGTCGACGTCTTGGCAGCCGGTCGGCAAGCGCCTCGATACGTACAAGACGACGTGCCGCCACGGCACGGGCTACACCGTCATCGAGTCCGACTATTCAGGCATTCGCACGTCTACGACGTACTTCGTTCCGCTGGGCGCGCACTACGAAGTATGGCTCGTTCGCGTCGAGAATCGCAGCGCTGCGCCGCGTACGCTCGACCTCTTCACGTACGTCGAGTACGCGAGCGAATGGCACGTCTGGCACGACACCTTCAATCTTCAATACGCGCAGTACATCGTCCAGTGTAGCGTCGAGGGCGGCCTGCTCTCGCATGACATCAGCGACAGCCTGCCTGAGCGACCGGACGCATTCGAGTTTCGCGATCAGAGTCGCCACAGCTTTCTCGGTTTCGTAGGCGCCGAGGTCACCGGGTTCGACACGGATCGCGAGGCGTTCCTCGGCCGGTATCACACCTACGCGAATCCGATCGTCGTCGAGCGAGGAGTCTGCACGGGGAGCCGCGCGTACGGCGACAATGCGTGCGGCACGCTCTCGACGCGTGTCGTGCTCGCGCCGGGAGAGGCGCGCGAGTTTGCGGTGGTCATGGGTGTCGGGCGCGCGAACGTGACGGGCCGCGCTGCGCTCGCCGAGATGGAGTCGACCGAGAACGTACGCAGGGCGCTCGACGAGGTTCGCACGTATTGGCACAGCAAGATCGGGAGCGTTTCGGTCAAGACGCCCGACGGCGACTTCGACAGCATGGTGAACGTCTGGAACGCATACAACTGCCTGATCACGTACGCGTGGTCGCGCGCGGCGAGCCTTGTCTATTCGGGCGAGCGTGACGGTCTGGGATACCGCGACACGGTTCAGGACCTGCTGGGCGTCATGGCCGCCATACCGGACGACGCGCGTGCGCGCTTGGAGCTCATGCTAACAGGCCAGGTTTCGACGGGGGGCGCGATGCCGGTCGTCAAGCCGTTCGCGCACAAGCCCGGGTACGAGCCCGCACCCAAGGAAGACGAGTATCGTTCCGACGACAGTCTTTGGCTCTTCGATACGGTGCCGGCCTATGTCAAGGAGAGCGGGGACCTCGCGTTCTTCGATCGGACGCTGCCCTACGCCGACACGGGCGGGGCGTCGGTGCTCGGTCACCTGCGTCGCGCGCTGGAGTTCAACCTGGAGAGGAGAGGCGTTCACGGATTGCCGTGCGGGCTTCTCGCCGATTGGAACGACACGCTCAAGCTCGGTTATCGCGGCGAAAGCGTGATGGTCGCCTTCCAACTTCGTCACGGGCTTCGCACATATGTCGAAATCGCCGAGAAACTGGAGCGCGAGGCGGAGGTCGCGTGGGCGCGCAAAGCGCTGGCGTCCCTCGACACCAGCATCCAAGAGAATGCCTGGGACGGCGCTTGGTTCGTCCGGGCGTTCCGAGAGAACGGTTCGATTATCGGAACGAAGGCCGATCCGGAAGGATCAGTGTTCCTCAACGCGCAGAGCTGGGCGGTGCTTTCGGGAGGAGCCACCAAGGAGCAGGCTGCTCTTGCGATGAAGTCGGTGAGGGAACATCTGGCCACGCCGTATGGCCTGATGCTCTGCGATCCTCCGTTCAAGAAGACACCGTGCGCGGAGGTCCGCGCCGTCCTGTTCAATCCGGGCACGAAGGAGAATGGTGGAATTTTCTGCCACCCGCAGGGATGGGCCATCATCGCCGAGACGATGCTCGGTCACGGCACTCTCGCCTACGAATACTATCGGGCGTTCATGCCTGCGGCGTACAACGACCGGGCCGAAGTTCGCGAGATCGAACCGTACGTCCACTGCCAGTCGACGCACGGGCGGCACAGTCCACGCCACGGCGTCTCGCGGCTTCCGTGGCTGTCCGGGACCGCGACGTGGTCGTACATCACGGCGACGCACTACATGCTCGGAGTGCGGCCGGACTGGGACGGTCTCGTGGTCTCACCGTGCATACCGGCCGCTTGGGACGGTTTCAAGATGAGGCGCCGGTTCCGAGGGGCGACGTACGACATTGCGGTGACCAACCCGAAGCACGTCGAGCGCGGGGTGCGGAGCCTCAAGGTCGACGGCAAGATTGCCGATCCAAGCCTGCCCATCCCGCAGGCGCCAGCGGGAAGCGAAGTGCGGGTAGAAGCCGAACTCGGATAGAAGGGTTCCGATTAACTCGACCAAGGATCTCGTGTAGGGTCCGCGGCACCGCCCGCTTTTTACGTGGAGGAACCTGATGCGATTCGGTCATTTCGACGACGCCCGCCGCGAGTACGTGATCACGACGCCTCGCACCCCATATCCCTGGATCAACTACCTCGGGTGCGAGCAGTTCTTCTCGCTCATCTCCCACCAGTCGGGAGGCTACTGCTTCTACCGCGACGCGCGGCTTCGCAGGCTGACTCGCTATCGCTACAACAACACTCCCACCGATGTCGGCGGACGCTACTTTTACGTGCACGATGGCGGGGACGTGTGGGCGCCATCGTTCATGCCGGTCAAGCGTGAACTGGACTTCTACGAATGCCGACATGGACTCGGCTATACACAGATCACGGGAGCGCGAAACGGCATTCGCGTCGAGACGCTCTTCTTCGTGCCGCTGGGGCACAACGCCGAAATCCATCGAGTGACGGCGAAGAACACGTCAAGCGCGATCAAGAGCATCAAGCTCTTCTCCTATATCGAGTTCTGCCTGTGGGACGCCAACGATGACGTGACCAACTACCAGCGCAATTTCAGCACCGGTGAAGTCGAGGTCGTGGGCAGCACCATCTACCACAAGACCGAATACCGAGAACGCCGCAACCACTACGCCTTCTATCATGTAAGTACGCCGGTCTCGGGCTTCGATACGGACCGCGAGACGTTCATGGGGCTTTACAACGGCATGCACGAGCCGCAGGTGCCGGCCGCCGGCAAGTCCGGCAATTCGTTGGCCAGCGGGTGGGCGCCCGTCGCATCGCACGGCATCGACATCCAGCTGGCGCCTGGCGAGGAGAAGTCCTTCGTCTTCGTCCTCGGATACGTCGAGAACCCCGCTTCGGAAAAATGGGAGAGGCCCGGGGTCATCAACAAGAAGCCGGCGCTTTCGCTGATCGAGAAATTCTCGACGACCGAGCAAGTGAACTCAGAGCTGCGGCGGCTCGCGGACCACTGGACTGCGCTGCTTTCGAACTTCCAACTGAGCTCGCCGGACGACAAGCTCAATCGGATGGCCAACATCTGGAATCCATACCAGTGCATGGTCACGTTCAACATGTCTCGGTCCGCTTCGTACTTCGAGACCGGCATCGGCCGCGGGATGGGCTTCCGCGATTCGAACCAGGACCTGCTCGGATTCGTGCACCTCATCCCTAAGCGAGCGCGCGAGCGCATCATCGACATCGCCTCCACGCAGAAGGCCGACGGAAGCGCGTATCACCAGTATCAGCCCCTCACCAAGAAGGGCAACAACGACATCGGTAGCGGGTTCAACGACGACCCGCTCTGGCTCATCTATGGCGTCGCGGCGTATATCCGCGAGACAGGCGATTTCGCCATTCTCGAGGAGAAGGTCCCCTTCGACAACGACACGACGAATGTCGCGACGCTCTTCGAGCACTTGAAGCGTTCCTTCAATCACGTGACCAGCAACCTGGGTCCGCATGGCTTGCCCCTCATCGGACGGGCCGATTGGAACGACTGTCTCAATCTAAACTGTTTCTCCGAGGCGCCCGGCGAATCGTTCCAGACGTTCGTCAACCCCAAATTCGAAGGGGGGCGCACCGCGGAGTCCATCTTCATCGCCGGGATGTTCGTCGGCGTCGCTCCGGACTACGCGTACCTCGCCAAGTACGTCGGCCAAGCGAGCGAAGCGAAGCGCGCGCTGGCCGAGGGCGAAAAGATGGAGAAGGTCGTGCTCGAGCACGGCTGGGACGGGAAGTGGTTTTTGCGGGCGTACGATTACTATGGAAAGAAAGTCGGCAGTCACGAGTGCGAAGAGGCCAAGATCTTCATCGAGCCCCAGGGTTTCTGTGTGATGGCGGGGATCGGCCTGAAGACGGGTCAGGCCAAGCTTGCACTCGATTCCACCAAGGAACTCCTCGATACCAAGTACGGAATCGTCCTCAACAACCCGGCCTTCACGCGCTACCACGTGGAGCTCGGGGAGATTTCCTCGTATCCGCCCGGATACAAGGAGAACGCCGGAATCTTCTGCCACAACAACCCGTGGGTGATCATCGGCGAAACCATGGTCGGCCGAGGGGACCGCGCTCTCGAGTACTATAAGAAGATCGCTCCCGCCTATCTCGAGGACCTGAGCGAGGTCCATCGACTCGAGCCGTACGTCTACGCGCAGATGGTCGCTGGCAAGGATGCCCCCCGCCACGGAGAGGCAAAGAACTCGTGGCTCACGGGCACGGCAGCGTGGAACTTTGTTGCGCTCTCCCAGTACCTACTCGGAATTCGACCGGACTTCGAGGGTCTTCGCGTTCATCCGGTGATCGGAAAGGACATTCCGTCGTTTGCGGTGATTCGCAAATGCCGCGGCGCCGAATACGAGATCCGGGTCAAGAATGTGTCCGCGGGCGGCCGTGCGCCCAGGCTCACGGTCGACGGCAAGTCGATCGAGGGCGATCTCGTGCCGTATGCGGCTCCCGGGAGCCGCGTGGTCGTGGACTGCGAGGTGTAGCCGCATGTCGAGCCGTTGGTCCGCTGGAGGGGGGCGCTACGCGCTGACTCAGGGCGAGCTCCGCTTCGAAGTCGACCCCCGACTCGGCGGCCGTGTGGCATCGTTTCGTCTTGGCTCGCTCGATGTCCTCGCCGGATCCGACGTCCATCCGAGCAACTGGGGCTCGACATTCTGGACGAGCCCCCAGAGCGACTGGGGGTGGCCTCCCCCCGCCGAATTCGACGACGTCGAATTCGGAGCGACGCTCGACGAGGATGTTCTCGTGGTCGAGGGGCCGAAGAGCCCGGCCCTGGGCTTTGCGCTTTCCAAACGATTTTCGCCGCATGCGAACGGAAAGGCCATCATCATCGAGTATCGCATCCACAACCGGGGCGACGTGACCCGGGACGTTGCGCCGTGGGAGATCTCTCGCGTGCGCGCGCGAGGCCTGACGTTCTTTCCGATGGGGTCGTCGTCGTCGGGAACGCTGACGGTCGAAGAACAGGAGGGCGTCATCTGGTACCTGCACGATCCTTCCGTGCTTGGCGACCCTGGGAAGAAGCATTTCGCGGATGGGGCGGGAGGGTACCTTGCACACGTGGCGGGCGAACTGCTCTTCGTTAAGAGCTTCAAGGACGTTCCTCCACACGCTCAGGCCCCCGGGGAAGGCGAGATTGAGATCTACGCCAACGATCGGTATGTCGAGGTGGAGGTCCAAGGACCGTACACGCGCCTCGAGCCGGGGTCGGCGCTTTCATGGACGGTGATATGGCAACTTTGCAGGCTGCCCGCCTCGCTTCATGTGACGCCGGGGGCTCTGGCGGCCTTGGCGGGAAGTATGGCTCGCGTGTCCGTGGCCTAGGTGGCCGGTAATCTGTGCGGGCCCGATGTGCACACCGAGGACGGCCAAGCGAGCCAAGTGTAACCGTTCACGGGGGAAGCCGGCCAGCGCTCAACTGTCAAGATCCTCTATATCCTAGAGAGATTTGAACAGGAATGTCGAAAGGCCGGAAGTGTTTTGGTATTTCACCTTCCGATCTTCCGATCTACTTGTTCGAATCTCCTTGTTTTCTCGGAGCGCATCCCCGTGAACGCTTACAGCCAAGATGACCGCGGCGGCGGGCTGGCGGCGCTCACTTCGAGTGAAGCCGATTCCACGAGCTCATAACGAGCCGCTTGACGTCTTCGAGCGTTCGCTCAACCAGCAGGGTGCGGGCGAGCTGCGGAGTGGTGCCGGCGGGCAGGAGTCTGGAAATCCGATCCAGTCGGTCGGGGCTCGGTTCGACGATGCCTCCTGGATCGGCCCGGGCGACAATGCGCACTTTGGCGTCGGGGCCCGTGACGACGGGGAACTGTCCCTGTGCCTGCGCGACGACGACGAAGGCTCCTGGCGTGCTCTTGGAGGGTTGAAGGAAGACCAGCGTGGGTTGTTCCGTCGAAAACGATGCCTGGCCCTCGACAATCTCGCCCATCCGGTCCACAGCTCCTCCGAGCGTCCGAACGCGAATCTCGCCGGGAAGCGTGCCTGCGAGCAGCGAGACGACTCTCGCCTCCACGTAGGTGACGATGCGTCCGTTCTCTCTCGTTGCACGACGCTCGACTGGCGTCACGACGGCTACACCAGTGGCAGATTGCACGAGCTCCTCGAACGTCACAGCGATGGACGTGCTTCCCCTAGCGTCCCGCGCCACCAGTGACGGGATACCGGCGGAGGCCACCGCGAACCCCAGGATCGCCGCTGCGGAGCTACGTCGAAATCGCGTCCGGCGTCGCACCCCGAGTCCCAGGCCGAGTAACCATGCAGCCCCCGCTGCCGCGCTCCACTGCGGAGCGCTCGAAGCGCCCACCGAGCAACCGCCGGTGTTCGGCATGGCCGCGTTGACCGTGTCCCCGCTGCTACCCGCACCGCCTTCGTCGTCTCCCGCGGGAAGTGCGGCGGCGTCTGGATCGCCGCACTCGGACTGAAACCCGTTCGTCGGCGTTGGGTCGCACGTGGTCCCAGCGTCTATCAGGCCTGCATTCGTGGTAAGGCGCAGGCCCCCGGGTACGGCAGTCGCGCAGATTCCCTCGATGTCGTCTTGCGTGAGCGCGCCCACGCTGGACGAATGGTAGCGCGCGTACATGATCGCCGATGCCAATGCCGAGTGGGCGAGGCCGAGGAAGTGGCCCGCTTCGTGGGTCATGACCAGAAGAAGAGGATAGACGTCGACGCCCGTGGCGCCCGCGTCGAAGGTGCTCGGGTCGACCACGATGCGGTGATCGCTCTCGTTGATCTCCATGTCGGCCCCCAGGATCTGTCCGTTCTGGAGATCGGTACTGTCGGCGTTATTGATATAGAACTGAACGGTGGTCAGCGCGAGATTCGACGGGTCGTGGTCAAGGTCCGAAGGCCAACCGTTGTCGCGAAACACAATCACATTTTGGTTGGGCTGATAGTTGTTGTATTGCACATTGGAGCAGGCGACGGGACCGTTGTTGACGGCCTGGATCGACGGCGTGCCCCCCGCGCTGCAGGATGCAGCGCTCCACGCCGCAAAGGCCTGGGCGGCGACGGCGGTGGCGTCGTCCAGGGACACGTATTGGCTCGCGTCCTGCTGAAGGCTGTAGCCAACACACAGACCCGCCCAGAAAAGCACGAAGTTGGCGCTGCCGGGGTCGCCCGCGTAGCACCCTCCCTGGGAGACGGGATCCCAGGCCGCCGGCGTCGATGTCGTGTACCGGCAATACGCGTGTGCGGACGAGGAGGCGAGCATCGCGGTGCACAGAACGCTCGCCGCGATGGCGAGGGATCGAAGCCTTCTTCGGGAACATTGCATTGGGGGTGCCCTGGGCTTGTGGTACCACCGACGCGCCGCGGCGCCCAGGTGGCCTGCCCACG
>Ga0326728_10009252_pt1 | contig 23829 bp, 21 predicted proteins | sample MB3enrmetagenome_FD_207602 | JGI IMG/M metagenome (GOLD analysis project Ga0326728, IMG submission 207602) | Lab enriched peat soil microbial communities from McLean, Ithaca, NY, United States - MB31MN | ecosystem: Environmental > Terrestrial > Soil > Wetlands > Peat | place: USA: New York... | reverse complement strand
GAAGAGCGTGCGAAGCCCCGGCCGGTTCTGTCAGGGATCTGACCGGTCCGTACCCCATACCCGCCGCCGATTGGAGCCCCTTTCTGTTCCGTCTTTTCCGGTAAACCTCAATGTAAGAACAACTTAGGGATTCACCCCAGAGACTAAACAGGGTAATAATATGCTTGGCAAGATGGCGGGAAATGGAGGGACAAAGCGGGAAGCAGCGGGGTCGTCAGCGCCCTAGTTGCGCTCTATAGCTTCTCTGACGATCCGCTCCGGGGCTTTCTGGGGGGGAATTGTGTAACAACAGACTTGGCAAATAGACGAGGAACTAAAGTTTCGCGACAGCGGCCACGAGATCCTTCGGGAGAATCGACTTGCTCATAAGCGTGAAGGCATGGCCTTGTTGGTTGGCAACTTCCATGAGACTATTTGCGGATGTATTCCCAGAAAAGAGCAGAATCTTGCATTTTGGACAGGTAGCCTTGAACTTGATTGCCAACTCGATGCCGTTCATTTGAGGCATGACCACATCGGAAATCAAGATGCTTGGGCAACAAGACTCCGTAGCCTGTATCGCATTTTCGGCGTCCGTGAAGGCGGTTGCCTGAAAGCCGGACGCATTCAGGATAGCGGCGATAGTCGATGCGGTTCCCGGCTCATCGTCCACTACGAAGACGGTCTGAGAGTGGCTTTCTGGCATTGCGGATTTTATCCTATCCCGCCGGACGGTCCCACGAGCGCCCACAATCGCCTCTAACGCGCTGAAACCCCCGTGTTCCCCCAAGGGGCTTCGACCCGAGAAGAGGCGTTGCAGGGAACTCTACGTGCAAATACCCACGCTGTCAAACGGGCTGCTTACGCTGCACTCCGTTCCCGCGCGTTTTCTGCCATTCGGCTTCCCGCCGTTGCATCTCCTCTTTGGAGACCGTGAACGTCTTGCGAATGGCGCCAGCGAACCGTTCGGCTTACGGATTTGCCCCCGGCGCGAGCAGCGCCTGCACGTCCGAGACCAGCAACTGGACCGACTGCGTGAAGCTGGCGTCCCGGTGTTTCTTTTGCATGGCGGGATCGACCTGCTCCACGAAACCCCACAGCGCCACATGCGTCTTCCCATCCGAAATGCCCACCCGAATCTGCGGCAGCGATCCAGGCGAATCGACAAACCGCACCGCAAAGACCACATCCGCGTCGCTCGGGTCCATCACCAGTTGAAACCGGCCCCACGCCTTCATCTGCGCATAGAACTCGCTGTACGCCCGCTCCGGCCCGCCGCTGTAGGCGGATGGAAAGGCCGCCACGTCGCCCAGTTCATAGGAGATGAACGCCCGCTTGCCATTGAGCAGCGGCGTCGGCACCGGCGCCGCAAGATTGTTGATGCCCTTGGCCGCCGAGCTTTTCTGCTGGGAGCACACCGGCACGGCGCAGCAGGCCAGAAGAGCGCCCACAGCAACAAATCGCTTCAAAAAGAAAGACATGACCCCTCCAGGAATTCCGAGATTCAGGCGCCTGTGCACGGAGGCGACTTGCCGAGCCGCAGGTTCCCAATAGAAACATCGGCTGGTCGCCACGTCCTTGCTGTCATTCTGAGCGAGGTCGCTGCGGCGACCGAGTCGAAAGCCTGCCCTGAGCTTGCCGAAGGAGATCTGCGGCTTGTACTCCTGGCGCAAGGGTGGGAGACCACGAACTACGCCGCCACGTTCACAGCCATCGGCTTCACCTTGGCGCGCTTCTTTCGGGACGCCACCCAAAGATCGCGCTGGGCCTGAAGACGAATCCAGAGTTCCGGATCGGTGTTGAAGGCCTCCGAGATGCGAAGAGCCATATCCGCCGAGATTCCGGCTTTGCCGTTCAGTATCCGCGATAGCGCGGGCCGGCTGACGCCCAAGTGCGCGGCGACCTCTGTCACCGACCGGCCATCGAGGTAATAGGCAAGAATCCTTCCGGGATGTGCGGGGTTGTGCATGCGCATGGTTTGGACTCCTTTCCTCAGTGATAATCCCGATAATCGACGAGAACGGCATCTTCGCCATCGACTTGAAACGTGAGCCGCCAATTGCCACTCACACTCACCGCCCAATGGGCTGCGAGGTCGCCGCTCAGCGCATGAAACTTCCATCCAGGAACATTCATGTGTTCCGGTCGAGTGGCGGCATTTAAAAGGGTCAGTTGCTCGTTGAGCTTCAAGGCATGCTTGGGCTGAATCCCGGCCTTCGATCCGGTCAGAAAAAACTTCTCGATCCCCTTGTGCCGGAAGCTGCGAATCATTCTGGAAACATTGTACTGCGTAACGTCACGCTGCACAACAATCCATCGCGCATTTCTTTGCGGCCCGCAGCCTCCTTACTTGAAGATCGGCCCGATCGATCCCGGATTGTCGCCCAACTGCGGGTCCACGCGGAAATCCCAGACCGACTGGTTGATCTCCGAAGCGGAGATAATCTCCACCAGCGCGTACTCGCCGATTAGCAGCGGCTTTTCCGGTGCGATCTTCAGCCAGTGCTTGCCGGCGAGCACCTCTACCTTGGCGGGAATCACTTCCTCGTCCTGGGAGACGGCGCCGGTGGGGCTCATGTGGATGGCGCCCACGATGCGCATCGCCCTGCGCTCGTCCACGCGCACGATGGCGAAACCCGACGCGGCCGAATGCGCGCCATGCTTGCGGCCGGCCACGTCTTTTGCGCCCCCGGTGCTCACTGTCATGGCGTGCGAGACGACCTGCTCGGCCTTGTCGGGAGCACTGAGCGAGAGGTAGATGACCGGATCGTTCACATGCAGGTGGACCTTGGCATTGGCGCCATCCAGTTCCAGGCTCGCCTTCGCGCCGGCCAGCGGGTTCAGCGTGCTCAGTCCGTGCTTGGTTTTGGCATTTGCGGTCAGCTCGGTGGGCAACAGCTCCACCAGCTCCGGCGTGCCCTCAAAGGTATCCAGCGCAAAGACTCCATCCTCGTCCGGCAACTCCAGGCCTTTGGCTACCTCGGGCATGCGGGACTTCTGCTCCTCGCGTTCGGCGGACTCTTCCTTGTCGATCGCCTCGGCCTCCTTCATCGCGGGCGAAGGCTCCTCCACAGGCGCCCCGGAGTGGTCCCGCTCCCATTTGCGGGTGGCCTCCCAATCGACCAAGTCGGCGGGCAGTTCCTCCCAGTCGCCGCCGCGTTCCACTGAGATGTAGCGCACCCGGTCGCCCACAATCTGGTACTGGCGGACAATCTGATACGTTCCGTCTTTCAGGATGAGGCGATGGTTCGTACCCATGCCTGGCACATCGGGCTTGAGAGGAAGCGGCGTCTGGCTCCGCGCAGCCACCACGGAGCTCCCGGCCAGCAGGATTGCCAGCAAAGCCGTCCGCGGATACCGCATAGGAAAGAAATGAGCCATCGCCCCACAGTTTAGACGAACGAGCGAAGGCCATGTTTGCGACTCTGTTCCGCCAAAAACCGCGCGATTTGCGTAACCCACGCCCGGTCGCGCGCATCCAACTGTGTGTATTCTGAATGAAGAGGATGTTTCTTTGACTGGATTTCAGGCAGGTTTCCGCGGGAGACGCCGCGCAAGGCCAAGCGCTTTGCCGGTGGCCACTGTGGTGTGCATGATCCTGTTGGCGCTGCTGACCGTGGTCCAGGTGGCGCACATGCATCCGCTCGACAGCGATGCCGACCACTGCCCGCTGTGCATTGCCATGCACACGGCGGCGCCGGTCGCGGTCGTGGCCGCTGTGGTTGTGATGGTCCAGCTCGAGGCCTTTGCCCCGGTCTTTGAGCCGCGAACGATCATCCGCAACTGGCATCCCAAGTTTATTACACGCCCGCCTCCAGCCGGCTGCTAGTCCATCTTTCCGGATTCTCGATTGAACGCGCCCGCCGGGCCAGCCCTGAACGTGCCTTCGCCATAGCGAGGCCAGGGGGCCCCGGCAAGTGGTCTCATTCAGGCCGGAAACGATGCTCCAGGACTTCTCAGGCGCGCGGGTCTCCCCACCGCAGCCTGATTCCAGCAGCTGTCAGCCATTCTCAGGAGGCTTCACATGCCATTCATTCGCGGCACGATTCTTCGTATTGTTCCCGCTCTCGCTTTGATCTTCGCGGCGCTTGCCGCGCCTGCCCAGAGCGGCAACGCCGGCGCTGTGCGCGGCACAGTCACCGATCCATCGGGCGCTGTTGTTCCCAACGTGGATGTCCAGTTAGTCAACGGCGTGAGCGGGTTCGGCCAGACCGCAACCACCGACGCCACAGGCCATTTCGTGTTTTCCAATGTCCCTTTCAACCCTTATCGCATAAGCGTCTCCGCGCCGGGATTCGCCCCGTTGAACCGGAACGTTGAGATTCGTTCATCTGTGGGCACAATCCTGAACTTGACTCTCCAAGTTGCAGGCGGCAGCCAAACCGTGACCGTCGAAGCCACGGGCGACCTGGTCGAGGACGACCCCACCTTCCACACCGACGTGGATCGCGACCTGTTTATCAAGGTGCCGTTGGAAAGCCAGTCCTCCGGGCTCAGCTCCCTGGTCACGCTTTCTACCCCTGGCGTTGCGGCCGACTCCAACGGTCTCTTCCACGGACTGGGCGACCATGCTTCCAATTCGTTCCAGATCGATGGTCAGTCGATCACCGATCAACAGAGCAAGGTCTTCTCCAATCAGCTTCCTTCGGACGCTGTTCAGTCTCTCGAGGTCATTAGTGGCGCGCCCCCCGCTGAATTTGGAGGCAAGACCAGCCTGGTGATTGTGGCCACCACACGGTCAGGCCAGGGAGTTACAAAGCCAACCGGTACCCTCAGCACGTCCTATGGCAACTTCGGGTCGGCAACGGCGGCATTCGACCTGTCCTATGGCGGCAAGAACTGGGGAAACTTCATCGAGGCCGACGGGCTCAACACCGGGCGCTTCCTCGATCCCCCGGAGTTCGCCGTCTTCCACGACAAAGGAAATGAGGAGAATCTCTTTGACCGAGTGGACTACAGCTTCAATCCGGCCAATTCAGTTCACATGGATTTCAACTACAGCCGCTCCTGGTTCCAAACACCGAATGCCTTTGACAACCTGAATGTTCAGAATGTCATTAGCGGAGGTGCAAGCGCCAACCCTCTCTTCGGCAATGTGGGAAATGCCGACCAACGCTCGAAGATTGATACCTTCAATATCTCGCCCACCTTTACGCGGGTTCTGAGCACCAACTCCGTTCTCAACCTGGGGGCCTGGATCCGCAAGGATCTCTATAACTATTTCCCCAGCGGCAACCCACTCGCCGATCAGGGGCCGGCCAACCTGCAAACCTCGTCCATCGCCCAAGACCGCACGCTTACTAATGCGGCAGCCCACTCGGATTTCGACTACTCCAGGGGAATTCACACCTTTAAGGCAGGGGTCGTCTACGGGCAGACTTTCCTGCGCGAGAACGACAGCCTTGGCGTGGTGAACCCCACCTATAATGCTCCGTGCGTCGATGTCAACGGCAACCCGCTGCCGGGATACTCCGATCCCACCGCCTGCGACGGAATAGTCTCATTTAGCAATCCCAGCTACCTCATGGTTCTAGGGCCGTTTGATCTGACCCGCGGCGGCAGTTCTTACAATTTCGTCGGCCACACCGACGTGAAGGAACTGGCGCTGTACGCCGAAGATCAGATCAAGGCCGGCAACTGGCTCTTCAACCTCGGGCTGCGCGGCGACATCTACAACGGCCTCACGTCGGCGCAACAGGCTGAGCCTCGCGTAGGAGCTGGATACCACATCCAGCCTTCCAGCACCGTTCTTAGCGTGTCATACGCGCGCACCCTGGAAACACCGTTCAATGAGAACCTTGTGCTCTCCAGCAACGGTTGCTCGAATGCGGTGCTGGCGCCACTGCTTGTTTGCCAGGGAGGCCAAGGAACGCTTCAGCCCGGTTTCCGCAACGAGTTTCACGCCAGCCTGCAGCAGGGGTTCGGGAAGCACGCCGTGGTCAGCGGCGAGTACATTTGGAAGTACACCCATAATGCGTTCGACTTCAGCGTCCTGGGCAACACGCCCATCACATTTCCGATCGACTGGCATAACTCCAAGATTCCCGGCTATGCAATTCGCGCGGAGGTTCCCGTTGTTCGCGGCTTCAGCGCCTACTTCGTAACCTCTTCCGTGGCAGCCCGCTTTTTCCCGCCGCAGGTGGCCGGAGCCGGTGCCACCGTGGGTCAGACCGGCCTGCCCTTCCGCATCGATCACGACGAGAAGTTCAACCAGACAACGCACCTTCAATACACGCTCTCCCACGCCAGCGTGTTCAGCGGCATGTGGAGCGGATTCAATTGGCGCTACGATTCAGGCCTTGTGGCCGGCAACGCACCTTGCTACGGAACGACAGATCCGAATAGTCCGTGTGGCGCCACGTCAACGACGCTCAACGGACAGCCGGCGATCTCGATGGTGAACGCAGTCGGCATCCCGCTCACCGCCGATGAAGAGTTTCAGGCTGGCTTCAGTTGCAACGGTGTTGCGGCGACTCCCACGAATCCGCTGCCGAACGTGTGCCTGGCTTCCCAGTTTTCCTCAAATCTGATTAACATCCCGGCTCCAAACACGGGAGACAACGATAAGAACCCGCAGCGCATTGCGCCGCGCAGCCTCTTTGACGCGTCCATCGGCAAGGACAATATCTTCCACAAGGAGCGCTACAAGGTAAACCTCGACCTGACGGCTATCAACGTTACCGATAAGTACGCCTTGTATAACTTTCTGTCCACGTTCAGCGGAACGCACTATGTAACTCCGCGGGCGCTGACCGCGAAGATCACGCTGAACTTCTGACGGATTGACGAGATGGGGCGGGCTGAGGCAGCCTGCCCTTTCCTTCCCTTGGCAAGGGCTATCGAGAGTGGTCATTCGTCTGCAAGATTTGGCGAACGACCCGCCGGTAGGACCTATGAACCGCTTCGTCGAAACAGGCAAAGATCACTTTCTCGATCTGCCGGTTTGCGGCCAGTTCCGCCACTGTCTCCCGCATCGCAATCTCGACCGCGAGATCGACGGGGAACCGGTAGGCGCCGCAACTGATCGCCGGGAAGGCAAGACTCCGCAGGCCGTGGGCTCGTGCAATGGCAAAACAAGAGGCATAGCAACTCGCCAGCAGCTCCCGCTCGCCGCGTTCTCCTCTGTTCCAAACCGGGCCGACGGCATGGATGATGTATCTGGCGGGAAGACGATAGCCCTTGGTGAGCTTCGCCTGGCCGGTCTTGCAACCGCCGAGTAAGAGGCACTCGTCGAGAAGTTCCGGGCCGGCGGCGCGATGAATCGCACCGTCAACCCCTCCGCCGCCGAGCAGCGAGGTATTGGCGGCGTTGACGATCGCATCGACGGCCAGGGCGGTGATGTCGGTCTTGAGAACTGCTATTCTCTCCATCATCGGTTCCTCATCCACTCTACCTCTTGCCGGCCAACGCGCGCATCCGCTTGCCGCCGTCGTGGGTTGCCGCCGGGGCTTCGGCTATTCAGCTCGCAGGCCATTGAAATAAAAAAGGTTCCCGACCAAGAGGCCCGCGTTTTCATCAACCGGGGCAATTTTCTGCTTCCCTCCCATCCCCAACTCTGGCATACTTGATTGTGCCCACCTGGTACGTCCAATCCCAACAATCCAGTCAAGAGGTTGCATCGATGTCGGCAAAGTATGTCTTTGTGACGGGCGGAGTTGTGTCCAGTTTAGGCAAGGGGCTGGCGGCAGCCTCGATCGGCTGTTTGCTTGAGAGCCGCGGCCTGCGCGTGAATATGATGAAGTTTGACCCCTACCTCAACGTCGATCCGGGCACCTTGTCGCCCTTCCAGCACGGCGAGGTCTTCGTCACCGACGACGGTGCTGAGACCGATCTCGACCTGGGGCACTACGAGCGCTTCACCCACGCGCCGCTCACCCGCGACAACAACTGGACCACCGGGCGCATCTACGAGCAGATCATCTTGAAGGAGAGGCGCGGCGATTACCTGGGCAAGACCGTGCAGGTGATTCCGCACGTGACCAACGAGATCAAGAACGCCATGCGCAAGGTTGCGTCGAACGGTGCCGACGTGACCATCGTCGAGATTGGCGGCACGGTGGGCGATATCGAGTCGCTGCCCTTTCTTGAGGCCATCCGCCAAATGCGCCAGGAGCTGGGCCGCGAGAACACCGTCTTCGTCCACCTGACGCTGGTGCCCTGGATTGCAGCGGCGCAGGAGTTGAAGACCAAGCCGACCCAGCACTCCGTCAAGGAGTTGCTGTCCATCGGCATCCAGGCCGACGTGCTGCTCTGCCGATCAGACCACAGCCTTGAGCGCGAGATGAAGCAAAAGATCGCTGCATTTTGCAACGTCGAAGAGCGCGCCGTGATCGGGGCCGAGGACGTTCCCTCCATCTACGAGGTACCGCTTCGCTTCGCGTCGGAGGGCGTGGACTCGCTCATCCTCAAGTATCTGGGCAAGGATGCGCCGGAGGCCGATCTTGCCAGGTGGAGGGATATTGTGGACCGCGTCTATCACCCCAGGGACACGGTCTCCATCGCCATAGTAGGCAAGTATGTGGAATACGAGGACAGTTACAAGTCGCTGAAGGAAGCGCTGACCCACGGAGCGATCGACCAGAATCTCAAATTGAAGGTGGAGTGGATCGAGGCCCAGGATCTCGAGCCTGACTCTCCCAAGTACGTGAGTTGCGAGAAGAGGCTGGCTGGATTCGACGGCATCCTCGTCCCCGGTGGCTTCGGCAAGCGCGGCATCGAAGGCATGTTGAACGCCATCCGTTACGCCCGCGAAGAGAAGGTGCCTTACTTCGGAATCTGCCTCGGCATGCAGACCGCCTGCATCGAGTTTGCCCGCAACATCTGCGGCTTGAAAGACGCCAACTCGACCGAATTCAACCCCGCCAGTCCGCACCGCATCATTTACAAGCTGCGCGAGCTGCTAGGCGTGGAAGAGATGGGCGGCACGATGCGGCTGGGCGCATGGACCTGCGTCTTGCAAGAAGATTCGCTGGCCGCCAGGGCATACGGCGGAGTCACCGAGATCAGCGAGCGCCACCGGCATCGCTACGAGTTCAATCGCGAGTATGAGGCGCTGCTCACCGGCGCCGGCCTGCGCATCAGCGGCGCCACGCCCGACTCCACTTATGTCGAGATCGTTGAACTGCCCGGCCATCCGTACTTTTTGGGCTGCCAGTTTCACCCCGAGTTCAAATCCAAGCCCCTGGAGCCGCATCCGCTCTTCCGGGAGTTTATCGCGGCGAGTTACAAGAACCGGCGGGACAAGGCTGAATCTCAGGCGTCGCAAAACAGCCAGGCTGCTCCAGGGCAGAGTGCATGCCTGCAGATGGCCGTCAGCCATCATCCCTGAAAAGGGGCGATGTTGCGAGCGGAAGCTGCGGAGGCAGGTTCTCAGGGCGTTCCAGTTCAGCGCTCCTTGATGGGAATATTCAAGTAGCGGAATTCCGGCCTCCCTTATCCACAAAAACCCCACCCGCTGCCGTTGACCCTGCCCCTCAGGCTGCTTAGAGTCTGTAATCAGGCAGCAATGCTACCCCACCTGGGCGGCCAGGAGGCGTCGCCGCGGCATTCTCGTTCCCAGTTGCTCGCAGCCCCATTCGTTCGGAGTCAAGATGCTGAAACTGAAGAAGATACACATCCTCGGGTTCAAGAGTTTTTGCGACCGCACGGAATTGACCGTGCCGGGAGCGGGCATTGCCGTGGTGGTGGGGCCGAACGGTTGCGGCAAGTCCAACATCCTGGACGGGGTGAGCTGGGTGCTGGGCGAGCAGAGCGCCAAGTCCCTGCGCGGCACGCACATGCAGGATGTGATTTTCTCTGGAACCCGCGAACGCAAGGCGCTGGGCATGGCCGAGGTGACGCTGACTCTGGTCGATCCCGAAACCTTCGAGGGGCCGGTGCCCGTGGAGCCGGAGGTGGTGGTTGACCACGACGGCGGGGCCGACTGGGACGAGGATGAGATGCGCCGCCAGCGAGCGGTCGAGGCCGAGGAGATTGTCGCCGCCGAACAGCCCGGCCAGGTGCTCGAAGAAGACGGGCTGGACCAGATGCCGGCTCAGCCGCAGGCGATGTCCGCCGGCCAGGGTCCGCAGGCGGTGGTGCTCAAGATTCGCCGCCGCAAGTTTCAGCGTACGCCCCAGAAGGGCGAGATCGTGATTACCCGGCGACTGTTCCGCACCGGCGAAAGCGAGTACCTGTTGAACGGGAAGCTCTGCCGCCTGCGCGATATTCAGGATATCTTCATGGGCACGGGCCTGGGGCCGGAGAGCTACGCCATCATCGGGCAGGAGCGGATCGGCCAACTGCTCAGCTCCAAGCCGTACGACCGCCGGGCCATCATCGAGGAGGCTGCGGGGATTACGCGCTTCAAGAACAAGAAGAGGCTGGCCGAGCTGCGCCTGGAGAGCGCCAAACAGAACCTGGCCCGCGTTGACGACATCTTCGAGGAAGTCGCGCGGCAGATGAACAGCCTGAAGCGGCAGGCGGCCAAGGCGGAGCGGTTTGCCGCCGTGCGCGACGAGTTGCGCTCGCGGCTGCGGGTGGTGTTGACCAGCAGGATGGCGCTCATCGACGCGGAGCAGGCTCAGTTGGAGCGGGAGATTGCCGGGCTGACCGGGCAAATCAACGCTTCAGCCGCGGAGATCGGCGCCCTGGAGGTGAGCCAGCACGCGCTTACCGAGCGAGGCTACGAGCTGGACCGCGAGGGCCACGAGGTGCAAGACCGGGCCAGCGAAGCGGCCGTCGAGCTGGAGCGGGCCACGGCTCGGGAGCGCGCCAATGCCGAACGTGTGGGCGAGTTGGAGACGCGCATCGCGGCGTCCGGCGCGGAACTGGAGCAGACGCGGATGCAGTTGGGCGGAATCGCCGAGGAGCGCGCCCAGCAACACCGGTTTCTCGAGACGGCGGCCGGCGAGGCGAAGGCCTTTCGCCAGCAGGTGGAAGCTCGCCAACAGGAAGCGCGGACGGCAGCCGAGGAGGTCTTTGTTGCGGAGCGGGAGTTGGAAGCCAGCCGCCGCCACGCCATGCACCTGGTGACCCTGGCCGGCAACGCCCGCAATCACATGGCGCAAGGCGAAGAGAGCCTGGCCGCGTTGGAACGCGAGGCCGAGCGGCTGGAAGCCGAGATGGGCCAGGCGCGCAACGAGCAGGAGAACGTGGGCGTCGAGAGCGAGCAAGCCAGGCAGCGCTTTGAGCGCGCCGCCCAGGAGCTCGGGCGGCTGGAGGGCGAGATTGACGCGCTTCGCGAAGCCCTTCAAACCCGTCGCGCCGAAGAGAACGCGCTTCGCGCTCGCGTAAATCAACTGCGCGGCGAGCAGGCAGCCGTGGCGGGGCGGCGCGATTCGCTACAGGCGTTGATTCGCAATCACAGTTACTCTACCGATACCGTGAGGCGGCTTTTGAAGCCGGGCGCGCTGGGCCAGGGCATGGCTCCCGTGGGCACGCTGGCCGATTTCATCGAGGTGAGCGGCGCGTATGAGGCCGTAGTGGACGAGTTCCTGCGCGAGGAGTTGAATTATGTGGTTGTGGAGAGCTGGGTGGCTGCCGAAGAGGGTGTGCGGCTGCTCAAATCCGGCGTCGATGGCCGCGCCACATTTCTGATTCACCCCGCCGAGCAACCCTCGCTCTTTGAGGAAGCCATCGACCCGGTCAGCGGCACTGGCGTCACGCCCCTCAAGGATTCTATCCGGGTGCTGAATGGCTTTGGGCATTCGCTGGAGTCTGTCCTGCCCAAGCTCCGGTACGGATACCTGGTCGAGGATCCTTGCGAAGCGCAGCGGCTGGCCGCGCGCCACTCCCACGCCTTTTTCCTCACACCGGGTGGGGAGTGCTTCCACAACGCGACGGTCACCGGCGGCAAGCCGGCCAGCGAGGGTCCGCTGGCGCTCAAGCGCGAATTGCGCGAGGCAACAAGCCGGCTGGGTAAGCTGGAGGGCGGACTGGCACAGGCGGAGACCGAGGCGGCGGCGCTCACCCATGGCATCGAGGAGCTGGCAGCGCAACTTGAGGCGCGCGGCCAGGAGCGGCGGCAGGCCGAGACCGACACCGCCAACCAGAGAGCGGCTTTGAGGCAGATGGAGGGCGAGGCGCAGCGCATCGAGCGGCGGTTGCAGGAGTGGGCCGCGCAGGCTGCCCGCAACAAGGACGCGCGCGTTGCCAAACGAACCAGTATCGACCAGAAGCGCGAAGAGACTGCCCGCCTGGAGGCCGAACGCGAAACCGCCGAAGCCGCCCTCGATGTGTTGCAAGCTCAACTGGGAGATTTGCGCGAGAAGCGCGAGGGCTTGCAGCAGGAAGCCGCACAGGTCACGGCGCAGTTGGCAGGCCTGGAAGAGCGGCGGCGCGGCGCCGAGTCGGCCTTCCAGCGTATCGACCGGCTCCATGCCGACCTGGCGCGCCGCGTGCAGGTTATTGAGCAGCAGCGAACGGCGGCCGAAGTGGAGCGCGAACAGCGCATCCGCGAAAGCGCCGAACTGGCCGGCCGGCAAAGGGAGCTGGCCGGCGCGCGTGCCGAGGCCCAAGCTCAGGCACAGACGCTTGCCGCCCAGGCCCAGACTCTCCGCCAGCAGTTGACGGCCATGGAGGCGCAACTGAAGACCGGGCGCGCGGCTCTCGATCAGTTGCGAGAAGACCGCGCCACGCGTTCCGCCCTGGGTTCCAAGCTGCGCTCCGATCTTGAGTACCTTGAGGCGAGCTGCCTGGCTGAAGTCAATGCCGAGGCCCAGGCGCTGCGCGCCGACCAAGCAATTGTTCGCATCATCGGCGAGGCTCTGGCCGCCGAGGAGCAGGCCTGCCGAACTCTTCGTCAGCGCATTGACCAGATGGGCCCGGTCAATATGATGGCCCTTGAGGAGTACAAGGAGACGGCCGATCGCCATGGATTCCTCGAAACGCAGCGCAAGGATCTCATCGATTCGATCGAGAACACCCAGGAAACCATCAAGGAAATCGATCAGATCTCGCGCGCCAGATTCGACGAGGCCTTCGCCAGAATCAATGAGAACTTTACCCAGGTCTTCGCCCGCTTGTTCCAGGGCGGGCTTGCTTACCTGCGCGTCACCGACGCGGAGAACCAGGACGAGAGCGGCCTCGATATCGTGGTCTCGCCTCCGGGCAAGAAGCTGCAGAATGTGCTTCTGCTTTCGGGCGGCGAAAAGGCGTTGACCGCTCTGGCCCTGTTGATGGGTATCTTCCAGTTCAAACCCAGTCCCTTCTGCGTTCTCGACGAAGTAGACGCCCCGCTGGACGAAACCAACGTGGGCCGGTTTGCCGACCTGGTGCACACTTTGAGCAAGGAGACGCAGTTCCTGGTGGTTACCCACTCCAAGCGCATGATGCAGGCCGCGGACATGATCTACGGCGTGACCATGCAGGAGCCTGGAGTCTCCAAAGTGGTCAGCGTGCGCCTGGGAAGCCACGAGCAGCACCGCGCCACGGCGTAGGGCGGCCAGGGGGTGCTTCCGGATTCTGCGCGGGGTGTCTCCGATTCTGTCTAACGGTCATCCAGACCCCAAACACAATACTCACAACTGGCCGTTCGGCTCTCGGCCAACCTCACTGGTAACTTATTCTCCAATGGCTAATGGTCCTGCAATACCGCTTTCCGATGAGATCCGGGAGATGGTCCGCGCGCAGTACCCGCCTGAAACTCAGGCGGAGGTTTGCGCGGCGTTGCTGGAGTACGGCGTGGCCCGATGGGAATCGGGAGCCGACCGGGTGCGGTTCGACGTGTTGCATCTCGCGGCGGGAGATTACGTGCGTGTAAGGCAATTGATCGGTCTTGCAAAAAGTGATCCACGCGATGTGATGAGCCAGGAGTATTTCTGGAGGGCCGGACACACATATCCGCACTCCTGGGCACGACCACATGAAGTGAACCACGACCGGTCCGAGGCTCCAGAGCCGGACCCAGAGGTGATCGCTGTGGCGAGTGTGGCCCTTCCCATGCAGAAGCGGCGCGGGATCCAAGGCCTAGTGGGCAAAGCCCTGTACAAGATTGCCCGAAGACCACGCGCTCTGTTGCTTAGGCGGCGACTGCGCGCTCTGTTCCTGGCGTTCGACAATCGTGATGAACTTGAAGAATTTGCGAGAAGGATCCTGACGCTAGGTGAAGGCAAGAAGAAGCTGGACCTGTCGTCGGCTCTGGAATATCGGTGGGATCTCAAAGCGCCGCGGACGATTCTGCGAAGGCTGAGCGGCGACAAGGAAGAGACGCTGAAATATGCGTTCGGCGTCGTTTCGTGGAATGGCAACCGCGAATACTGGCGCACATGTTCCCGCCGATTGATGGAGCTTGCTCAAAGCGAGGTTGCCACTCATCTTTCGATGATGAGAGATACGGCTGACCGGCAGGTCCTGATCGGGTATCGGCTGCCGGAATGGTGGGCGCAGACTCGTCGCCCATCGGGCAGCTAACGCAGTCCGCGCTGGCGGGACGCGTATCTGCCCAGTTTCCAGTTTTCGTTGATTCTGACGATCGTGAGACGAACGGAATTTGCACACAAAAAACCGCCCCCAAAGGAACTCGTCGCTTCGGAGGCGCTTGCGTTACACAAGTTAGACGGGGACCAGTAGCCGGCACTGGAGGTCGGTAGCGCGCGGCTACTGGTGATCCCTGCACAAACGAAGCTAGCTGCGGCTTCCCCTTTCCACGGCTACTTCGTGTCGCCCGGCTCTAAGAGAGTGTGCTTGCATACCCTCCGAACCATGTTGACAAATGGAGTGTCTCTTATACGACAACTCCGTTCCGTGACGACCGTCACAGGGGTTAGTGCGATTTGAAATTATTTCTGGCCGTTGGAATTCAACCACGCCCCCAGCTGCCTTGGCTAGTCAATTCTGAACACTTTGCGCGGGCGCCGCTCGCCCAACTCCTTATTGACAAACCCCCGTTAGCGCTGGAGAATCGAAGTTCAGTTCCCTCCGAGGTAAGGCTCTCCCGTGACTGCTCTTTTGACGACAAATCTGGGTGCGACGCCCCTTCTTGGCCGGGGCAAGGTACGCGATCTCTATGCGGTGGCCGATGCGTTGCTGCTGGTGGCCACCGACCGCATCTCGGCCTTTGACCACGTGCTGGCCACCGGCATCCCAGGCAAAGGCAAGATTCTAAACCAGATTTCGCTCTTCTGGTTCGACTTTCTCTCCGAGCTCGTCGCCAACCATCTCATCACAGCCGACGTTCGGGAGTTCCCCGCCACTCTGAAACCCTATGCGGATCAGTTGGAAGGCCGGTCGATGCTGGTGAAGCGGGCAACGATGTTTCCCGTGGAGTGCGTGGCGCGCGGCTATCTGGCCGGTTCGGGCTGGAAGGAGTATCAGAAGGGTGGAACCGTCTGCGGGATTCCGCTGCCGCCCGGGTTGCTGGATGGATCGCGGCTTCCCGAGCCGCTCTACACTCCCTCAACCAAGGGCGAGGCGGGAACCCACGACGAGAACATCAGCTATGCCGCCACGGTTGAGGCTGTAGGGGAGGCGGACGCCGCGGCGTTGAAGCACCTCACCCTGGCCATCTACAAGACGGCCGCAAAGCACGCCGAATCGTGCGGCTTGATCCTGGCCGACACAAAATTCGAGTTCGGCAGAACGCCGGAAGGCATTATCCTTGCCGATGAGGTGCTGACCCCGGATTCCTCGCGCTTTTGGGAGGGCGCGGCCTGGCGGCCGGGCGGCGCGCAGCCCTCGTTCGACAAGCAGTTTGTGCGCGACTATCTTGAAGAGATTCGCTGGAACAAGCAGGCCCCCGCGCCCAGCCTGCCGGATGAAGTGGTTGAGCGGACGCAGGCCAAGTACCTTGAAGCCTTCCGCCGACTGACCGGGCGGGAATTGAGTTTGTAGATCCCGGAGTGCCGGGACCTGCCGGAGTGAAGCATGACGTGGATGGATTGGGCCATCGTGATCGTGATGGCGCTGTCGGTGCTGGGAGGAATCAGGCAGGGATTCTTCCGCTCAGTCTGTTCGCTGGGCGGCCTGTTGCTGGGCCTGGTGCTGGCGGCCTGGAACTATGCCCGCATTGCGGCTTTGCTGATGCCCCTGGTCCACATCGAGCAGGTTTCGGATACCATTGCGTTCATATTGATTGCGCTTTTCGTGATGGCGCTGGCCAGCATCCTGGGCACGGTTTTGGCAAAGGCTCTCCACTACATGGGGCTGGGTTGCCTTGACAGGCTTGCCGGCGCGGCCTTCGGTCTCTTTCAGGGAGCGCTGTTAGTTACATTAGGTATTCTGGTTGTCGTGGCATTCTATCCAAAGGCGCACTGGCTGGCAGAGGGCAAGCTTCCCAAGCGGTTTTTTGGAGCCTGCCACCTGAGCACGCGCATGAGCCCGGACGAGCTGGCCAAGCGTGTGCGCCAGGGGCTGAAGACGCTTGAAGAAGAGTCGCCCCCATGGATGCATCCCAGCCACACTTGATGGTGAGTTTAAGCCGGACTCCGACGGCGGGCAATGAGTTGCACGGGCCAAGGAAGAGCAAGCAGAACGTACAGCAAGAGGTAGACGTGAGACGAGAACTGGACAGCCTGGTGACGCAAATGCACTCCAGCGGCATTCGCTATGAGGATGCCGTGCGCGATTTCAAGAAGCAATATCTGCGCGAAGTATTGTTGGCGCATCGGGGAAACCAGTGTAAGGCGGCCGAAGAGCTGGGGATGCACCGCAATACCCTCAGCCGCGCCATGGCGGAGCTTGGACTCCATTTGGCCGAGGTGCGAGCCAGTCTCAAGCGTCCGCCGCGCAGCGAGCGTCCAGTATTCAGTGCGGTGCGGCAAATCTACCGCAGAGGCTGACGATTCACTTGAGGACATGCTGACAACCCCATCGACCCAAGAAGCGCGCATCGCCATCGAGCCTGGTTTTGCCTGGGATGAGCAGGATGCCTACCTCTTCGACATCGACGGCACACTGCTGCGCGACACCGGCCGCATCCACATGGACTCTTTTGTCCCCAGCGTTCGGCGGGTTACGGGATTCGAGGTCACGCTGGAGGGCGTTCCAGTTCATGGCAACACCGATACGGCGATTTTGAGCGAAGCCTGCCGCCAGGCGGGGATTCCCGCCGAAATCCTGCAGCCGCGACTGGGAGCGATCCTTGAGGCTATGCGCCAGACGGTCGACGGGCAGCGGCACGAGTTGATTCTTCGGTTGATGCCCGGCGTAGAAGACGCTCTACAGCACCTGACGCGGAAGGGCGCGCTGCTGGGTGTGGCTACCGGCAACCTGGAGGCGATTGGCTGGATCAAGATCGAGGAGGCCGGATTGCGCCAGTGGTTCCGCTTTGGCGGCTTCAGCGACCATTTTCCCATCCGTTCCGAGTTGATTGGCCATGCGGCGCGCAAAGCCCGGGATCTGGCTGGGACGGATGCCAGCGTCTGCGTGGTCGGTGACACGCCGCGCGACATCGAGGCGGCGCGCGCCAACTCCCTGCCTGTGATCGCTGTTGCCACCGGCAAGTTCAGCTTTGAAGCCTTGCTGGAGTACCGGCCTGAGGTTTGCGCCTCGTCGCTGGCCGATCTGCTCGTGCTCACCCGGACTGCGCCGTGAAGCCGCGCCGATCAAAAACGAACGCAACGAAGAACCGCTCGTTGAGGCAACCGGCGAGCTTCTGGACGATCGGACTCTTGCTGGCGATCTTCCCAGTAGCCGCCCAGACCCAGGCGGCGAACCCTCGCCAGCCGGACCCGCCGGCTGCTGCGTCGTCCTCGTCTCCTCAGCCCACCCCGGCCAAAGATGCAAAAGCGGCCAGGCAATCAAGCGGCAGCGACCGCCGGCGCGCGGCAAAGCTCTTTCTTGAAGCAACCAAGCTCTTCGAAAAGGAGAAGTTCGAAGAGGCGATGCGCGCCTTTGAGCAGGCGGCGGCGCTTGACCCTTCCAATGCCAACTATTCGCTGGCGACCGCTGTGGCGCGCAGTCACGCGGTAACCGCGTTGATTCAGGCAGCGGCCAAGAACCGGTTGCGCGGCGACGCCGCGGGCGCTCGGGCTGTTCTGGCGCAGGCTCTCGAACTCGACCCCAGAAACATGCAGGTCACCCAGCATCTGCACGAACTGAGCGACGACGCCCTGCTGGGACAACCGGCTCCCCTCTACCAGCAGACTGCAAGCGCGGCGGGTGAGCCGGTCGCGCTCATCCCCGCTTCAGGAGTGCATAGCTTCCACCTGCGCACCGACCAGCGCCAGGTGATCCAGCAGGTTTTCAAGGCCTACGGGCTCGAAGCCAACCTGGACGAAAGCGTTCGCCCCACCCAGATGAGGCTGGATATGGATGATGCCGGCTTTGAGCAAGCCATGCAGGCGGTGAGCCTGGTGACCAGTTCCTTCTATGTTCCGCTGGATGCGCACCGCGTGCTGGTGGCGCGCGACACCCCCGAAAACCGAAAACAGTGGATGCGCCTGGACTTTGAGACCATCTATCTTCCCGGCCTTTCCTCGACTGAGCTGACCGATGTTGCCAATCTGGCCAAGAACGTCTTCGGAGTTCAGCAGGTTGCGGCGGAGCCGACCTCCGGAACGCTGACCATCCGCGCGCCGGGGAAGACGCTGAATGCCTTCAACGCCACCATCCGCGAGCTTCTGGACGGGCGCAACCAGCTGCTGCTCGATGTGCGCCTTATCCAGATTGCGCACACCGGTGAGCGCGAAACGGGCATTCAGCCGCCTCAGACGATTTCAGCCTTCAACGTCTATGCCGAAGAACAGTCCATTCTGAACGCGAACCAGAGCCTGGTGCAGCAGATTGTCTCTTCCGGGCTTGCCGCTCCCGGCGATACTTTGGCAATTCTCGGCATCCTGCTGGCATCCGGCCAGGTATCGAGTTCCCTGTTGACCAACGGCGTCGCACTGTTTGGCGGCGGGCTCACGGCATCCGCGCTGGCTCCGGGCGCGGTCACGGCCAACCTCAACCTCAATTCCTCCGATTCACGGGAGCTGGACCAGATGCAGTTGCGCCTGGGCGACGGCGAGAAGGCCACCATGCGCTCAGGCACTCGCTATCCCATCCAGACCTCCTCGTTCTCGAGCCTCTCTGCCAGCATCCCCAATATCCCCGGGCTCACAGGGGCGGGCAGCTCCAGCAGCCTTGCTTCGCTGCTTTCTCAGTATGGCGGCAGTGTGCCCAACGTTCCGCAGGTGGAGTATCAGGATCTTGGCCTGACCCTCACTGCCACCCCCAAGGTAATGCGCAACAACGATGTTGCCCTCACCATCGAGATGAAGATCGTTGCTCTGGCCGGAAGCTCCATCAACGGCAATCCGATTCTCGACAATCGCGCCTATTCCGGCGTGGTGACGCTCAAGCAGGGCGAGGGGGTGGTGGTGGTGAGCGACATCGACAAGCAGCAAAGCCGGGCCATCAGCGGAGTCCCGGGAGTAAGCGAGATTCCGGGCTTGAACGACCTCACCGGCAACGACACGCAGAAGAGCTACGCAAGCCTGCTGATCGTTATCACTCCCCACGTAATTCGCGGAACCCAATCCGCGGGCCACTCGCCCATGATGCAGATCGAAGATGGGCCGCCTGCGCGCTGACAGCCTGCTTCCAAGTCCGCTTTAGCCGTCCAGGTGAGTGTGGAAGAAGGCGGCGATGCGGCGGCGGGCGTCCTGGGTGGCAGGCTCGTTGTAGCCGATGCCTGTGAAGCGCAGAATCTTGAGAACGAAGCTTTGGTGATTGTTCATGAAGGAGTGGCCGGCGTCGGGGTATTCCTTTACGTCATGGGGAACGAGTGCTCGCTGAAGGGCTTGTTCGAGCCGGTCGGCGTCGCCCTTCTCCCACTTGGCCAGAGCGCCGTAGCTGCCGATAACGGGGCAGGCGGTCTTGAGGAAGTCGTCCACGTCCGCGGGGAGCTTGCCGCCGTAGTTGATGCTGGCGGCGGAGAATCCGTGGCCGGATACGAGCAGCAGGACGAAACCGCCGCCCATGCAAAACCCTATAACGCCTGCCTTGCCGTTGCAATTGGGTTGGGTGAGGAGCCAGTTCCGGGCGGCTTCAACGTCGTCGAAGGCCGGCCCGCTGTGGGCCATCAGGTCACGGATGACGGAGCGAAGACAGAACAGCAGGCCGCCCTTGTAATAAAGGTCGGGCGAAACGGCAAGAAAGCCGGCCTCGGCGAGCCAGTCGCTCTGGTTGCGGTGGTCCTGGCTCATGCCGTAAATGTCATGAAGGACGACGACGCCGGGGACGGGGTTGGGGCTGGAGGGAACAGCAAAGTACGCGGGCATCTGGCCGCGCTGAGTAGGAATGAGGACATTGGGCACTGGCGTTCTTCCTGGTCTGGCGGCGTTCTCACTGCCGACAGACGATATTACTCCTGGAGGTTGAACAAGAGATGAAGCAGCATCGCCGCTGGCTTCCCCGCACGCGGCGGGGCGGCTCGCTGCCCGGGAAAGCTATCGATCCCGGCGTCACTCCTGCGGGCCCCACCTATCTGCTCATCCGTGTGCGCAGTGCGCCCGCGCCCGCGTGCGTGATCATGCAGGTTGCGGTCTGGTCACATCTGTAATGGATGCTGACCGGATAGTCCTGCCATCTGGGGTTGTTGATTTCTCCACTCGTCTTGTCAAAGAGGAAGGTCTTGCCCGCGCGGGTTTCGATGGTTCCCCGGGAAACGTCATAATCGACGATGGCGTCGTCTCCTTCTATGGAAAAAGGCAAAAGTTTTGGCGCGGGGATCGAGGCAGCCTTCCTGCGGGCGGCGCCTTCAGCCGCTGCCCGTCCACCGTTGGCCTGCTCCTGCTCGCGCTTCGTCAATTCGTCCTGCTCGGCAAGCGATGGAAAGTCGGGCGTAAAGCTCCATGAGGAGACGCTTCCATAGGCTTTCTCAGAACATGAGATATCGCCTTGCGCAGCGATGGACGCAATCTGCCCATCTGGCCCGATTTCATTCTGAAAGACTTCCTTGCCCAGTTCCCGCTCGGCTTCCTGAGCGGCCAGCAGATCTTCCATCGCTTGTGTTGGCGGGTTCACGGCAGCAACGGCAGCGCCCGCTTTCCCAGCCTGGGGTTCCGTATTGGATGCGGCAAGAGCCGGCGCGCTCGCGGCATCGTATTTCAAAACGATCTCTCTGGAGCACAATACAAATCCTTGAGCATCGTGCAACTGGATCTGGACGGAAAGAGGGCGCGGCGAATGGGCGACCGCAAGCGCAAACCCCGCCCGCCGCTCTGGATCGCCGGGTTGGATGGTCAGGCGATACTCAAGCTTTTTGTCCCATTTCGTGAATAGATGGCCCTTCAAACCGGCCGCGTCGAAGGTGGTCGATCCCCAATCGTGCCCCGGGTCCGGGCTGGTCAAGCGCGAAAAGACTACCGCAAATATGCATCCGAAGAGAACTCCGAGGCCAACCACTAACCAAAGATAGACCTTGCTGGGGCGCTGGGCTGGCTTAGGGATCTTCTCGACCGGCGCCTCTCCGGTGGAGGGTAGGCCAGTTGCAGGTTCACGGGCGGAGTTCCTGGCCTTCGCGTGCGTTCCCACCCCGACGGAAGGGGCGAGGCCAGCCTGGATGAATCTATCGGAGGGAGGCGGGAGAGGCGGCTCAACGATCACGTAACCAAGTGGCTCCGGTTTCTCCTTTGCTTCCTCCCCGTCTTGAGATTGCCGGCCCACGCTCCCGAGCGCAACCTGGGGGCTCTCCGGGACGGGCTCCATGATCACGTAGCCCGGAGGCTCCGGGATTTCGTAGTCCGGAAGCTCCGGGATTTCGTAGTCCGGGAGCTCCGGTTTCTCCACTGGCCTTTCGCCCCTGGGAGTTTTCTGCTGGCTGGTCTTCGCGAACTTGCCCTGAGGGTTCTCCGGGGCCGGCTCTACGACTGAATAGAGTCGAGGCCTTGGCTTCTCCTCTGGTTCCTCGGCCTTGGGCCTCTCCTGCTGGCTGGTGTTTGGGAACCGGCCTTGAGGGTTCTCCGGGGCCGGCTCTACGACTGAATAGAGTCGAGGCCTTGGCTTCTCTTCCGGTTCCTCGGCCTTGGGCTTCTCTTGCTGGCTGGCGTTCGCAAACCTGCCTTGAGGGCTGCTCTCCGGGACGGGCTCAACAATCGCTTGGCCAGGAGGCTCCGGCGCCTCTTCCGGTTTCTCGCTCTCGAGTCTCTTTTGATGGCTGGCCCGGGCTAGTTTGCCGCGAGGACTCTCCGGAATCGGTCCCATGAAGATGTAAGGGGGAGGCTCCGGTTGCCCTTCTTGCATTTCGCCGTTGGGATCTGGCTTCGTCTCGTCCGTCATAGAGCATCCTGTCTTCCCGATTGTCCGCAATCCCGGCCTGTGAAATCAATAACACTGGGCCACGCTTCCGTCAATTGCTTCCAGCGACGGGCGTAAACTGGGTGCGGGCCGCGCGTGGGACCGCCTTATCGTTGACTCCGGGGCGGAATTCGGTTATTCTGAACTCCTTGCGCGGTGTTGCGCCTGGGGTCTGTGTGTATTCACCCGGACCCGGCTGGTCGATTCCCTGGAGGGGTCGGCTGGAGCAGGCCACCGGCGGTTGGGCGCGCGTTGGTTCGTGCGTGTTCAGCAAGGCCAGAGCCCGTGAAGGGCCAGCCCCCGCAGTTCTCACCCGAACAGATTTGTTTGGACGTGGGTAGAAGAGGCCCGGCGCTTTTGGCGTGGGCAAATATTTTTTGCGCGACTGGTTTGGCCGGGCAGGTTCTTTGGAGAGCAGGAGAGAGATGGGTACCTTTGTTCCGAGCGGTAAGAATATCGACCGCAAGTGGTTTGTGGTGGATGCCAGCGGGCAGACGTTGGGGCGGTTGGCGACCAAGGCCGCCAGCGTGCTAAGCGGCAAGCTGAATCCCCAATATGTGCCGTACATCGATGTGGGCGACCACGTGATCGTCATCAATGCGGAGAAGGTGCGGCTGACGGGCCTCAAGGCCGAGAACAAGCTGTACCGCCGCTATACCGGTTTTCCCGGCGGACTGCGTGAAGAGTCGTTCGTGCGCCTGCTGAACCGGAAGCCGGAGGCGATTCTGGAACAGGCCATCAAGGGCATGTTGCCCAAGAGCAAGATGGGCCGGCAAATGGCCACCAAACTGAAGGTCTATCGCGGCGACAAGCATCCCCATGAGGCACAGCGGCCAGTGGCGTTGGACGTGGCTTGAAAGCAGCTACTAGCTTTTAGCTATTAGCTTTTAGCTTTTTGTCGGAATTTGAACTTGCGGGCTTTGGTTTTTAGCTAACGGCTAAGAGCTAAGAGCTGGGAGCTAAGAGGAAACGAATGGCAGATTTGGTTCAGTATTACGGGACGGGACGGCGCAAGGCGGCGATCGCCCGCGTCTTTTTGCGTCCCGGAACGGGCGAGTGGAAGGTCAACGGCAAGGCATTCGAAGAGTACTTCGTGACCGAGCAGCAGCGTGTGGCGGCAAAGCGCACCCTGGCGCTGGTGGAACTGGCAGCGAGCTTCGACGTTATAACCACGGTGAAGAGCGGCGGCGTGTCGGCGCAGGCCGATGCGGTCAAGATGGGCGTTGCCAGGGCGCTGGTGGAGTTCAATCCGGAGCTGCGCAAGGTGCTCAAGGCCGAAGGCCTGCTTACCCGCGACTCGCGCATGAAGGAGCGCAAGAAGTACGGTCAGAAGGGTGCTCGCGCACGGTTCCAGTTCTCTAAGAGATAGTGTTCAGTTGTCAGTGGACAGTGGTCAGTTGTTGGTGCGGGTCTTTTCGGGTTACTGACAACTGATCACTGACAACTGACAACTCGTTTTACCAATTCCCCGCGAAAGCGGGATCAATCCGGGCCAAGGTTGGACTTGCCCGGATGCATTCCACAAAGGAGGCCAATGGCCACGATCACAATGAAGGAGCTGCTCGAAGCGGGTGTTCACTTCGGGCATCAGACCAAGCGCTGGAATCCCAAGATGAAGGAGTACATCTTCGGCGAGCGCAATGGAATCTA
>Ga0326728_10009251_pt1 | contig 23836 bp, 18 predicted proteins | sample MB3enrmetagenome_FD_207602 | JGI IMG/M metagenome (GOLD analysis project Ga0326728, IMG submission 207602) | Lab enriched peat soil microbial communities from McLean, Ithaca, NY, United States - MB31MN | ecosystem: Environmental > Terrestrial > Soil > Wetlands > Peat | place: USA: New York... | reverse complement strand
CTTTCCTGTTGCATTCGGCTTCATCATTGGCTTCTACGCGTACGTCGTTAGCCGGCACGTAACAATGCGTCGAAATCTAGACTCCTGTCATCCGTGCCCACAATGCAGGACGATTCACAGGACCTCGCCTTTCCTTCCCGAAGAGCCAGCTGAATCTTGATGCGACGCTCACGTCAGAGGTTCTGGTAACTTAGCGGGTTCTGGGAAAGGGTGTTAACTGTCGGGTCATGGGCTAGGTCTCCTTCACAATCTCTTCAACGGTCTTTAGCTTGATGTCCAAGTTCATGTCATTCTTGGCGCGGGCGACCTCTTCAATCGCACCCTTGCCGAAGCTGAAGGCCACGATAACCCCGCGGTCTTTGCCTTGTCTCTGAATGGCGGTCTCGAAGTTATCCACCACGTTGCGCCCCACATCGTCAGATTGCTTGACTTGGCAGGGGACATCAAGATCGACCCAACCATCTATCCCGTAGTCGCCAACCTTTCGGGGATTCACTCGCCCATGAAGTTTCTCAAAGACCCAATTCTGGAACTCGAAGGGTTGAATCTCCTTTAGCTCGCTTACCGTCTTGGGAAGACCTATCGGTTCGACACCTTTCGCCCCTAGCATCCTCATCCTCTTCGCCATCAGCTTGCACGCGGTAGGCGATACATCGATTCCGACCCATCTTCGCCCTAGCTTGTGCGCGACTGCTATCGCGGTTCCACATCCGCAGAAGGGGTCAAGAACGACATCGGTTGGGTTCGTGGTGAGAGTGATTATCCGCTCTAGCAAGGCTTCGGGCTTCTGAGTAGGATAGCCCAATCTCTCGTTTGATTGAGATTGAATCGGCTGAATGTCGTCCCAGATGTCTTGAAGCAACTGCCCCTTCATGTCATCGAGATACCGTTTGAAGGATGGAACGCCGCCCGTCTTTTTCGGGAAGTAGATTCTACCTTCCTTTTCTAGTTCATCCAGTCTCGAAGGCGGGAACGCCCAATGCCTTCCAGCCTTGTTAGGGTCTATTCCATGCCAAACCTTTCCCGTCTCTCCATGCCTGATTCCCGCCCCTGTTAGATCGCTGAGTCGATATCGCTTGCCGTTCTCGTCTTCGAACCGATAGAACTTCTTGACGTATTCCTCATCAAGTTCCGTGTATTGGGGATTGAAGGTATAGCTCGCCCCTTTCGAATAGAACAGGATTGTATCGTGGACAGTCCCGAGCCGCTTTACGATTCCCTCGCCTGTATGTGCTGAAGTCCTCTTCCAGATTACCTCGTTGACAAGACGGTTCTCGCCGAAAATCTTGTCCATCAATACCTTTAGGTACGCGCCAGCGTGCCAATCACAGTGTAACCACATCGAGCCGCTTTCCTTGAGGACTTTATGCGACTGTCTTAGTTTGGGTTCCATCCACGCTAGATAGTTCTGAATCCCGCCCGCCCATCGGTCATTGAAGGCACGCTTTTCGTATCCGTCACCCCAAATCATTTCGTACGGCTGATTTGAGAAGAAAGGAGGGTCAGCGTAAATCATGTCGGCGCATTCCTCGGGAAATAGACTCAGGACGTTCTGACAATCTCCGCAAAAAATCGAGTTAGTCTGGAAACTCATAACCCAAGATTGCTCTTCGAAGAGATTTAGGCTTTCTTGGCCGCATTCTGGATGATGATAAGCCACTTGTTCTCCCCCTTCACCTCGATACCGGCCGCTTCTGCGGGGGCCCTACCTTCCAGTCCTTCATGCGGTCTGATGAAATTGTACTATATCTGCGCCCACCTTCAAGATGGGCGTGTCAGTTCGCTTTAGACTGCCCATCACCTTCTCGCTGTCTCTGACCTCACAGTTCATACACTCTACCTCCTTACTGTGAATCTTCCCCGACATCGAGTATCCTAGATGCGAATAAGTCTTGGATTGAAGACCTGTCACTTTCGGTGGATCCTTCTCCGACCTCCAACATCGATCGCCATACCGGTCCTAGCACAGTCTCGGGTCACCTCGAACCTGCACTTTCTCACAACTTCCTCATGTCGAGAACCCACCGAGACCTACTGTTGAGATAGCTTACCATAAAAAGGCAGTAGAAGCCGGAACGGGTTACTAGAATCAATTCAATTTACCATATGATGACGACCACAACCCAATTATTACAATGTAAGTTGACCCTATCTGTACTCGGCCATGAACCGACAATCTACTACCTGGCGTCTTCTAGTTACCTGCATTGCAACTTTGACATGCGACACCACTCCTAGTGGTCGTTTCTCGATTTTCCTCCTCTCCCGTTGCGTCTAGTCCTTCTCCGACCTCCAACATCGATCGCCATACCGGTCCTAGCACAGTCTCGGGTCACCTCGAACCTGCACTTTCTCACAACTTCCTCATGTCGAGAACCCCACCGCCTGAGTCATCAAGCAGTGTTACTGATAAAAGGTAACATGGTAGAGAATCGCCAAATATCATCTCATTGTCCGTGATTCCCTGCATTTGCTTGATACGCGCTTATATAGAGGGGCTTTCCCTCTAAGGGACAGTAAGAACATGCCCAGAGCTGGTCGATACGATTTTCCGTTTAGGAGCCTAGAGGACTGCATTCAGTATCTTCGAAAGGCGTACGAGAAGACTAGGATGGAAGAGACATCACGACAGACATTTGCTGAATCACTGGAAATGTCTGCCACCGGCGGCGGCTTCGGATACTTGGTAGGTTCTCTTGCAATGTATGGGCTTGTAGAGACTGGAAGTGGTAGCATCCGCTACACCGACTTGGCCCGAACTATTTTACACGGCGAACCTGACGAAGTCGCAGTCGCCAAATCCCAAGCAGCCAGGAACATCTCGCTCTTCGCGGAAATCTTTGACAGGTTCGGCAGCAACTTCAACGAGGATCAAGTGCGCCTCTTCCTGCGAGAGAAAGCTGGCGTGGACATCGCCGACGCCAATGCGCTAGCGGTTGACGTGATAAAACTCATGAAGAGAGACGCCACCTTCCTCAAACCGGTGGAGACTGCAGCACACCCGGACATGGGAGCCTCTGTCGCCAAGGTCGGTATGCCGCTCAATGCCGAGGAAGTTTCAAGCGGCTTGGCTGATGACGTCATCGCTACCCTTCGGTCACGCGACTTCGGAGTTCTCACAATCAAGGATGAAGTGGGGGCCGACATAGCAATCAGGATGATTGAAGCAATCAAACAGAGAATCAATTCCGAGCGCAACACACAACATGAGGAGGGTAAAGAGTAGGGCCAAAATGGGGTAAGCGTGGGTCGCGAAGCCTTCATCGAGTTCTAGACTCGCAACTCCCCAGTCGCGAGCTGGGGTGTCGGAAGCTTCTCACTACTACCCCTTGGTATCCTACCTACTCTTTTACCCTCCTCAGGTCCCATATATGAATTCCGTTCTCCAAGCAGAAGAACACCACATTATGAATCCCAGCGACATCATCATCCTCAATCACCGATTCTAGTCCTTCTCCGACCTCCAACATCGATCGCCGTACCGGTCCTAGCACAGTCTCGGGTCACCTCGAACCTGCACTTTCTCACAACTTCCTTAGAGTCAGGCGAAGAGGGGAGACCCAATTAGGATGTCTTACCTTGGAAAAGCTATCCAAACTCAAACGGGAACTTCCTCCATGAGACATTCCATAGGCTCGCGCTTAAATATCATGTGTAATATTCCAACTGACGCTGACGCAATTACCCAATTCGACCGGTAATTTCGCCGTTTACCTACTATACTCTGCAGTCTTTCCTCGACGGCTCAATCCCGGCTCGGGAGGGAGATCATGATTTGATCTTAGCAAACAATCCGGCTGAAGTCTCAGGCCGCAGGCACACCAAGGCAATTTTGGTCGCCTTCCTCGGCGCGATAGTCGTGGCAAGCTCCTTAGCGGGCGTCTATGACCTCTCACTCGGGCGCCAGGGCGCTCCGGCCACAGGCGCGACCTCGCAGAACTTTCCTCTCTCCGCCCAGCTCTCGGTCAAGGTCTACGACAGTACGGGCGCGCTGCAGGCCTCGGTGACCCAGAACGACGACATGGTGATGAACAACTTCATGAACTTCCTCTCGTCCTGGCTCACCTACGAGGGCTCCACCAGCTCCGCCTCGACCTTCACGATGACCGACACCTCCGGCACGGCCCACACCCTCGCCGGCAGGGACTCAGCGAGCACCGCCTCGACCTGCACCTGGGCCTGCGAGATCACCACCCCGCCCTATGCCGGGGGCTACATCGCTGTCGGGACGGGCACAGCCTCGCCCCAGAGGACCGACTACAAGCTCGCCTCCCAGTACCAGTCCCTCGTCACGGTCACCCAGCCCACCTACGACCCCTCGACGGGGAACATCGTCTTCGGCGTAGGGATAATCGCGGGGACAGCGGCTTCCATCTCCGAGGTCGGGTTCTTCGAGAACTGGTACATCGGCAGCACGAACTGGGACTACTTCATGATGTTCCACGACACCTTCACGGCGGTCCCGGTCACGCCCGGCAACACCATCTCGGTCCAGTACACGGTCCAGCTGGGCAGTACGGCCTACAACAACAACCTCGGCCTGGTGCTCGCGGCAATCCTCGCGAATCCGCTCGGGACCGCGTCCACGGTGAAGCTCACGCCAACGAGCGGGGCGGCGCAGACCATCGACGTCTACGCCATGGCCACGGAGAGCGCATGCTGCAGCTACTACTATTACAACTCGTACGGGGCTCCCAGGGCGGATTTAGGCGCGGGCTCGACGGGGGCCGACTCGACGATAAGGGTGGGGACGGGGAGCGCCTCGACGTGCCCGAACAACAGCGCGGCCGCCTTCACCCAGTCCCGCAGCGCGACCGACCTCTGCAACCCAGTACTCACCTTCACTCCCGTCAACAGCTACGTCTTCTCGCCCTACGTCGGGGTATCGGCGGTAGTCCCTACCACGGCGGCCTACTCGTTCACCGAGGCGGGGTACTACCAGTCCTTCGGCTCATCGACCTACTCTTTCCTCCTGATCAGGAACACGTTCAGCGCATTAGCCGTGCCTGCGGATTCGTCCATCACGACGACCTTCGAAATGAGCATGAGTTGATCAACTAGTGTGCTGGTCGGCAAACACGCCCGACGACGAACAGCCCTGTTTCTCGCGGCTCTCGCAGCCGTTTTCACCTTTGTAATCGCCGTAAGCGCCCTCGGGCCCTCTGTGATGGAGGGTCTGACCCTCTCCGCCGTCGACTCCGCCCCGAACTTGCTCGCCAACGAGCTCGCGACGCTGGCCCCCACAGACGCGCTGCCGGGTGCCGCGCCTCTCGACGGCCTCGTCGCCAGCATCTCGAACACGATTCCCAGCAACACGGTCACCGAGGGCCTCGGACTCATAGCCACTGAGAACCTGGGGGCGCTGCCATCTGACGCGCTCTCCCTGCTCGCGGGAGACATGCAGACCGCCAAGGTGAGCCTCGAGCAGGTTGTCTTCGGGTCCGTTGACGGCCTCCCCGGCGCAATCACCAACGAGATGCCAACACTCCTCACAGGAGCCGCGCTCCCGAAGCCGAGCAGCTCGGAGGGACTCACGCTCCTCACCGTGGGGGCTTTGCCGGCCACGGTAGCAGAGTCAGCGAATCTCATCGCCTCGGGGACAGCACCGGGCAGCACCGCAAGCGAGACAACATCCGACTGCGTCTACGTCGCGATAAACCAGAACGTCCCGGAGGTCCAGAACTGCAACGGGGCTGGAAGCGGCTCGACGGCCGTCCGCACGGGCAACCACCCCTGGGGAGTGGCCTACGACGCGGCGAACGGCTACGTCTACGTGACGGACTATCAATCTGGCGCGGTCTCTATCATCTCGAACCTCGCGGTCGTTGGAACCGTGAGCGTGGGGGGCAGCCCGGTCGCGGCGGCCTTCGACTCCAGCAACAACGAGGTCTACGTGGCCAACGCCGGACTGGACACGGTCTCCGTGATCAGCGGCACGACCATCGCGGCGACGGTGAACGCCGGGACGAACCCCGAGGGAGTCGCCTATGCGTCCTCTGTGAACGAGGTCTATGTGACCGACAACGGGGACGGGACTCTACTGGCCATCGGCTCCGCCAACAAGGTCGTCGCCACCCTTGATCTGGGGCTCTTCCCGGCCGGGATTGCGTTCGACCCATCCAACAGCCTTCTCTACGTGGCCCAAGAGGGCGCGAACAACGTCACGGTGGTCAACCCCGCTACCAATGCGGTGGTCGCCTCGATACGGGTGGGCTCGTTCCCAATGGCTGTCGCCTACGACTCCCGGAACGGCGACGTCTACGTGACCAACTACCTCGACGGGACCGTCTCCGTCATCAGCAACTCGAATCAGGTAATCGCGACGATTCCGGTGGGGAACCTGCCGGGCGGGGTGGCGGTCAACCAGGCGAGCGGGACTGTCTACGTGAGCTGCGGGGGAGACGGCACCATCTGGGTGATTAACGCGAGCACCGAGAAGGCGTTCTTCATCGTCCCGGTGGGCAGGTACCCGCAGGGGCTCGCCTATGACATCGCGAACGGCGGCATCTACGTGGCCGACTACGAAGACAATACGGCCTCGATAATCTTCGGACCTTGATCGAGCATGGACACGATTAGACCTTCCAACCTCAGGAGAGCGGCGGCCGCGATAGCGATTCTTCTACTGATGTTGTCGTCCCAGGTCGGCGGCACGCTGAGTTCGGCGGCACCCCAGCCCCAGCAGGCCATCGCGCAGGCGCCGCCCCAGCCAGCATCAATAGTCCCGCCGAAGCAGACCTCCCCCGGGCAGCTAACCGTCACCAACACGTGGAACAGGCCGCTGCCCCCCGCTTGTCCGCCCACGGCCCAAGCAGAGGTTCAGAGCGCGCTCAAGCCCGAGGTCCAGAGCTGGACGCTCACCTCGAGCGTCCCCTACATCCTCGCCGGGGGCGCAGCAGCGTCGACCAAATCCATCGAGTACTACTACACGGCATTCTCCAACGGGACGTTCATCGCCTCTGACGACCAGGGGAACACCCTCTCGTGGAAGGGCGTTACGGGCCTTCCGTCTGGGGCGGCGACCATCAGGCTCTACGGTAACAGCACTGAGGCCCTCCAGCTCTACACTGTGGGCCCGGCGGCGCACCCGACGGCGAACTTCACCGTAGCCTATCACCTCAGGCAGACAAGCCCGTGCCAGACCGGCGGCGTCAAGGTCACCATCCAGGGGTGGGCGGACTGGCCCAGCGCCAGCGGCGGGACGCTCCGCATAATCTTCAACGGGCAGCAGGTCTCGGCGAACTCGACCGGGGTCTCCTTCGGTGGGCGCGGCGGGATGGCGCTTGTCTTCAGCTGGTCGGACAGCATGAAGGCGGTCCCCACGGCGTTCCAGAGCCAGGCGGCGATGGTCTCGTGGTCGGTGGGGTCCACCTTCAAGATCGACCCCTCCATCGTCGGGACCTCCAGTTCGCAGCAGGCCATCAACTGGGGCAACCAGCGCAAGCTCTGGCACACGACAGAGACGAACGGGACCACGGAGTACTGGGCTTTCTACTTCGACGGGTACGAAATCGAGGAGGTGTGGTCGCTCAACGGGGTGAGCTGGCACTCGGGCTACCTGACCTCGACGGTGGGCGCGATCACGTCCGGCTCCGAGTTCTCGTCCTGGATGTACTACGGCAGCGGGGTCTATACCCTCTACTATGTGCTGGCCGACCCCGGCGACGGCGGCTTCATCCTCGGCGTTGCCCAGCTCGGGAACAACGGGGCGGTGAACAACCTGGTCCAGACGGAGTTCGGGACCGTCTGGGGCGGCGACTCCTACCCATGCGTCTACGGTACCTCGACGGACGTGCTGGTGGGCATAGCGACGGCCAAGTCGGGCGCGTACCAGCTGGAGGTCTACCACATCAGCCCCGGCAGCAAGCAGGTCCTCTCGAAGGTCGCCGTGTCCACGGGCTCGGCCCCGGACGGTTGCATCCCCCTCGGCCTCTCCTCCGGGTTCGCCCTCCTCTACGGCGCGGCTGCGACGGGCGGCCCGACGATGATCATCACGAGCGCCAATGGGAACGTATGGTCGGCCGCCACGACGACGCCGACGACTTCGCCAATCACGATGAGCTCGGCCGTGTCCTTGGGGAACACGGTGGACTTCGCGACGGTCACCGGGGCCGGAGAAGGATTCTGGAGCTGCGTCTACCCGTGCTCGACCACAAGTCCCGTCCTGACGCTCGCCAGCGACTCGGGAGGCGTCACCTACGACAACATAGTCCTCTCGACGAACGCCCGAGCAGGGGGCGCGTCGGTCACGGCGACCTACCACAGCCTCGGCGGGGCCTGGTCCCGCACGAGCGACGACAGCGGGCAGTCGTGGACCCCTGCCCAGGAGGTCAGCGGCTCCAGCGGGGTCATCACCAGCGGCTCGTTGCAGGGCGACTACGACTACGTCGAGGGGACGGTCATAGTGGCGACCACGGACGTGGCCTGGGTCGTGGGGACAGCTTCGCCCTATGACATCCTGTTCCCGGCGTTTCCAGTGGTGGTGCCCTCGGCGGCTACCACATCGGACCCATGGGCCCGGTCGGGCTACTCGCCCTACGAGTCCTACTTCTCCCAGCTGAGCGAGTACGTCTCTCCCGGGAACGGGCTGCTCGGTGTGAGCCAGACGGACATCACGCTCCCCGGCAGGTCTCCTGTCCTCTCGGTGACCAGGGTCTACAGCCAGCCCTCCGACTTCGTGGGTGCGACGGACCCGAAGGTGCCCTACGGGTACGACAACTACACGCTCTCAGACCTGGGGATAGGGTGGGAGCTGGGCTTCCCGTGGATCACCGCCGACTACCTCCACCCGGGCAACGGCGCCTCGATACCGCTTTCGTTCAACAGCAGCAACATCATGGAGTACCACGGGGCCACCAGCTTCGTCCTCTGCAAGAACTCGAACAACACGTACACGCTGTACACGGCGGACGGGACCAAGTACGTCTTCGCAGGGCTTCGGCTCTCCACAATCTCGTCCCCCGACTCGGCGTTCGACATGCTCACCTTCTCGTACAACACGACCCCCGGCTACATTACGCAGATCACCGACGGCGAGGGGCGGTCGGTCGCCTTCAGCTACAACTCCAACAACACCCTCGCGTCCATCTCGTCGGGCGGCCAGACCTGGAGGTACACCTACAGCGGATCAGACCTCTCCTCAGTCACCGACCCGCTCGGCAGGGTAACGAGGTACTACTACGCCCTGTACAACCCGTGGCTGATAGCGGAGATCGCGTACCCGACAGGGGCGGCCACGTACTATACCTATGACACGGGGCTGGTAGCGCCGGAGGTCTCGACCTTCGCGGTACTGAGCCAGTACGAGTACAGCTCTGGCAGCGCCCAGCTGCTCGTCCGGTCCAACACGTACCTCTTCAACATGGTCGACGGCTCGATGGTGTCGAGCCAGGTCTTCTACGCGAACGCCACTGGCGTGACGCAGGGCTCGACAGTCTTCGATTTCAGGAACATCAACGGCAAGTACGTCGAGGTGGAGTACCAGAAGGACCAGTCGGGCAACCTTCTGGGGTCGGTCGAGACCGACTTCGACCAAGACGGCCGCGCTAACGAGACCATCCTCTACTCGGCCCAGGGCGCGAAGCTCGCCTACTCGGTAACCCACTTCGACAACTGGGGCAACGTCAACTTCACGCAGGACTACGACGGACACGACACCTACTCAGCGTACGCCAACACCAAGGACCAATACCAGTTCGGCAACGGGAAGACTGGTCTCATCCAGGACTTCTACACCAACTCGACCATCAGCAAGCACATCCACACCGACCTGCTCGGGACCGCAGAGTTCCAGGACGCCGCGAACTCGAAGACGCCGGAGGAAACGTTCTATCTCTACAGCAACAACGAGGTCCTGAAGGAGGCCCAGCTCTACAGCCCCTCGGCGGGGGTGACGACGTGGCTGATCACCGCGTACACCTACGACAGCCTTGCGAATCTACAGACGGTGACGGACCCCCTCCACCACGAGACATGCTACTCCTACTCGTCAGCGTACAACGCGGCCTTCGTGACCTCAGAGACCTCCTCGGGGTCCGCCAGCTGCTTCTCGGCGCCCGACGTCACGGTCTCCTTCACCTACAACTTCGCGACCGGGGAGATGACCTCGCAGACCGACGCCGAGGGCAACACTACCTCCTACACCTACGACGCTCTGGGGCGTGTGGCCAAGGTGAGCTACCCATCGGTCGGGGGCGTGGTCGCGACCACAAGTTACTCGTACGACGACGTCAAGAACATCGTCACCGAGACCGATTCCACGGGGAACATCACCAAGTACTATTACGACGGGCTGGGAAGGCTGACCGAGGAGCAGGCGTACCTCTCACCCTCGACACCGTACTCCGCCGAGTACTACACCTACAACTGGCTGAACGAGGTCCAGACCAACCAGACGCCGAACGGGGCCGCCTACAAGTACACCTACGACAGCCTCGGGCGGCAGACGGGGGTGACGAACCCCGACGGGAGCCACGAGTCTGCGACGTACAACGACACGACCAACACCCAGACGGTGACCGACGGCGACGACCACGTGACGCAGGACGTCTACGACTTCATGCAGAACCTGGTCGCTGTCAAGGAGTACTGGAGCGCCACGGGATACAACGAGACGGCGTACACCTACGACGGGGTCGGGAACCTGATCAAGACGACCGGGCCGGACGCGAACCAGGTCACCCAGTACTCCTACGACGACCTCAACCGCCTTGTGAAGACCAAGTATCCGGACGGCACAACACAGAGGGCGAGCTATGACGCTGTGGGCGATCTGCTCACCTCGACGGACCAGGAAGGCCGCGTCACATCCTACGCCTACGACTTCCTCTACCGGTTGACCGAGATGAGCTATCCTGACGGCTCGTCAACGACCTACACCTACGACAAGAACGGGAACGAGCTCACCATGACGAACGCCATCGACCAGATCAAGTATTCCTACGACGCGCTCAACAGGATGACCTCCGAGACCGACACAATCGGCGGGACCTCGTACACCGTCTCGTACGGCTACGACCTCGCCGGGGACCTACAGTCGATGACCTACCCGGACCACACGACCGTGACGGACTCCTACGACGCCCTCGGGAGGGTGACCAAGGTCGCCACCGGGGCCACGGCCTTTGCTACATTCACCTACAACCCCGACGGCACCATCAACACGATGACCTACGGCGATGGAGAGGTCACCAGCTACGCGTACGACAGCATGGACAGGCCCACCTCCATCACCACCTCGCAGGGGTCGACCCAGGAGCTGGGCCTCTCGTACAGGTACGATGGCGCCGGGAACGTGGTCTCAATAAACTCGGAGACGTTCAGCTACGACGCACTCGAGAGGCTGACAAGCGCCACCGGGCCCTGGGGGGCTGCATCTTACTCCTATGATCCAGCGGGGAACATGGTACAGAAGCAGAACTCGTCCTCGTCGACGACCAAGTACGCCTACAACAGCATGGACGAACTCGTGAGGTCGAGCACAGCGAGCGGGGTGACGACGTACTCCTACGACGGGGATGGCGACCTCGTGCTCAAGAACGACGGGACGAACGTCTGGACGTACTCCTACGACGCCCAGGGCCAGCTGACCAAGGTGCTCGAGAACGGCGTGGTGGTGCAGCAGAACCTCTACGACGGGGATGGGAGGCGCGTGGAGCAGGTCACAACCACCGGCACCACGCTCTATCTCTATTCAGGGCTCAACATGATCTACGAGAAGAACCTGCAGACGGGTGTAACCACGAAGCACGTCTACGCTGACGGGGTGCAGGTCGCGAGCATCACCACCTCGACGACCCTCTTCCTCCATCAGGACGAGCTCGGCAGCACGAGGCTGGTGACGAGCGGGGGGTCCCCAGTCTTCAGCAGCGACTACATCCCCTACGGAGTCCAGTACGGGGCGACAGGCAGCGAGGAGTTCATGTACGCTGGGATGCTATATGACGCAGTAACCGGCCTCTACTATGATAACGCGAGGTTCTACGACCCGAACACCGGGAAGTTCATGACAGCAGACCCAATCGGCGGAGTGCTGTCGGACCCGCAGAGCCTGAATGCTTATGCTTACGCCAGAGACAATCCACTCACAATAATCGATCCTTCAGGACTGGCATGGTGGAATCCCCTCTCATGGACCCCAACCCAAGCAATTCTTGTCGGTGCAATCATAGGTCTTACTATAGCTAATGCGTTTCAGTTCGGCTTGGACCCTATTACAGATACGAGCGAGCTATCAGCAGTATCCGCGCTAACATCATCGTTTGTCGGGGGTGCAATATCAGGGGTGGCCGCGGCAGCAGCACAAGAGGAGTTACCTGTCCAAGCGACCATCTCGGACGAAATAGGTGGCGTGCTACAGGACAGCGTCACTACCGAAATGGCATCAATGTTGGATGAACTCGGCCCCAAGGCCGAGAATCCCCAAGCAACAGGCGAATGGGGAGAGAGTTTCATGAGGCCACTGATGAAATCCCTTGGATTCATCGAAGGCAAAATCATTCAGACTTCTGCGGGTAAGCTCTATCCAGATTTCTTCAATCCAGACACGGGAATAGGCGTCGATATCAAAGTCGGTTCTCAAACGGTCAATGAATTCACAGACACACAAATGGCCAAGTACGCGCTCGCACAGATGTCTGGTCAAGCATCGAAGGTTCTATACATCCTAATCAACAATCCGTGGTCCGGAACGTTTGCAGGACAAGCTTTCAGGCAAGCGCTCGAAGACTACGGAATCAGTTATATTCAGATAACGCTTTGAGAACACGAATGTCACGAGTGTCTAAAGATAAGGCCGAAGAAATCCGAAGACAAGTAATCGAAACCTTATCCAAGCCAACAAATGAGAATTCAGAGATGAGGTATCTCCTTGTGGAGGAAAGGAGTTTGATTGGGCTGGCTAGTGACATAAAACAGATGACCAAGGTGAAGACACTCGACGGAATCAAAGAAATGCTAATAGAAGCTGAAGATCACGTCCAAGAACTAATCAAGCATTCTGATTCCATCAATGAGGAAGAAAAAACGGTTTTAGAAAGACGGCGACCCAATCGTAAGGACACGTAGACTTGAGGGTGAAACTGAGATATTACCAGCAGAAGTTAGGAAATAGTCGTCTCGCTCCCCTCGTTCCTGCTCCCTCTCGGCTCTCTACGTTGTCTCTAGGAGGGCGCCTGTGCCAGCCCAGCTAGCTTTCGCCACCTGAGGGTCATACGCCGCCCATTTCCTGATATTATCATACCCGCATTCTAATGAACTCCAATACCTTCGGTTCTGCAAGTCCTTGGGCGATGGCAGGGGCTGTTGACTCTCATGCGCCGAAACTACATCCTTATCCGCTGAACTTCGAGGAGCTCGCCATCAGAATGCAAGAACCTGGGCAGGAGCCTCTCTTCAACCAGTCATACGCAAACCGAGTACTTGCTCTGTTCGCGCTCCTCGCCGCCTTCGTCCTCTACGTCGACATAATGCTCACGCCTTCCCTCCCGAGGATAGCCTCCGACTACCACGTATCCATCGCCGAGGTCACCCTTGTCATTTCGCTCTACACCGTCTTCGGAACGGCGGTGAACCCGGTGATAGGGAAGCTCGGCGACATCGTCGGGAAGAAGCGCGTCCTGATCTACGTCCTGGTCATCTACTGCATGATGGTGGCGCTGACTTCGTTCGCCCCCAACTTCACAGTCCTCCTGATCTCAAGAACCGTCCAGGGCATCGGGCTGGGCATATTCCCCCTCGCCTTCAGCCTGGTGAGGGAAGAGTTCCCCCGTGAGATGGTTCCCCGAGCCCAGGGCATTCTCAGCGCGATGTTCGGAGCAGGGGCCGCGTTCGGTCTCCCCCTCGGCGCCTGGATAGCAAACTCCTACGGCTGGCAGGCGAACTATCACATCGCGTTGCCGCTGATAGCGATTCTGACGATACTGATCTTCTTCACGGTCAAGGAATCCTCGGTCACTAATCCCAATGCGAAGCTCGACTACGTCGGCGCTGTCTGGCTCGGCGGGACACTGGGTGCCGTTGTCTTCGGTCTGTCCGAAGGGTCAAACTGGGGATGGACCTCTCCTTCGGTTCTGGGCCTGATCTTCGGCGGCGCCGTGCTGCTCCTGCCTTTGATATTCTACGAAAGGAGGGTCCTTGAACCCATACTCAATCTCAAGCTTCTCGCGATAAGAAACGTCATGGTCTCAAACGTGCTCGCCATCTCATCAGGCACTGCACTCTTCATAGCCTTCCAGGCCGTTACCTTCAAGCTGGAGCTGCCGTCGCCGGCAGGATTCAACTTCGACATCCTGACCACCGGGCTCTATCTGCTTCCCCTTGCCGTCGCCATACTCGTGGTGGCGATTCCGGTCGGCCGGCTTACTCCAACGTATGGCACGAAGCCGTTTCTCTACATCGGCTCCATCTTGGGGGCGCTCGGGTTCTACCTCATCTCAACCGCAACAACCGCGTCCCTCATCGCCGAGTACCTCATCGTGGCATCGGCTGGCATGGGTATGCTTATGGTCGCAAGCCAGAACCTGTTGGTTCTTTCTGTCAAGAGGAGGGAGATGGGGCTCACGACCTCCCTGAACACCGTCTTCCGGAACATCGGCTCAAGTCTGGGCGCGCCCGTGGCGGGCTCGCTAATGTCAACCTTCGCCGTGACATACGTCATAGGAGGCCATGCCGTCTCACTCCCAACAGCCACCGCGTTCCAGTACGCCTACTACATAGCCATGGTAGGCTTCCTCGTCTCACTGGTGATTTCGCTCTTCGCTCAAGAAGTCATGGGCAAGAGAGCGAACCGGCTCGTGCTGGAACAGTCCAGTTGAACCGAGACCGGCACAGGTCCCATCGGAACCAATGTAGAATGCCAAGGTGCGCCCATCACAGCAGCGATTCATTGGGGCCTTGAGCGCTCCTCCGAAGTCGCGGAGGGCTTATCTAACCAGTGTTTCCAGTGAGCCACCATGGCTGACGCCATCGACGCCATCTTCAACAAGGCGAAGCGGGGGAAGGTCCTCTTCCAGAACCGAGGCGCCCTCTCTACCGAGTTCGTCCCCGACAGCCTGCCCTTCAGGGAGGCTCAGATGGCGAGCGTCGCGCAGGTCCTCGCGCCGGCCCTGCTGGGATCAAAGCCGTCCAACCTCCTCCTCTATGGAAAGACCGGGACCGGGAAGACGGCCGTCGCGACGCTCGTGGTCGGCAAGCTCCAGAGCCAAGACGATTCAAAGCAGATAATGACCTCCTATGTGAACTGCAGGCTCGCCGGGACCGAGTACCTCACTCTCAGGAGGATTGCCGAGAGCCTCCCGCTGGACGAGGACATGAGGATACCGCTCACCGGACTGTCCATGGGCGACGTCGTCGGTCGCATCTTCAAGACCATCTCAGAGCACGGAATCCATCTCATACTCGTCCTCGACGAAATCGACTATCTGGTCAACACGAACGACGACACACTCTACAAATTCACAAGGTCCGGCGAGGACACCGCCCCGGGATTCCTGACAATAATCGGGATATCCAACGACCTGAGGTTCAAGGAGGGGCTGGACCCGCGGGTCCTTAGCAGCCTGGGAGAAGAGGAGCTGGTCTTCCCGCCCTACACGACGGAAGAACTGCGCTCGATTCTGACTGAGCGGACCAAGATCGCCTTCATGCCAGGGGTCGTGCCCGAGTCCACAATCAACCTCTGCGCCGCCCTAGCCGCTTCGGAACACGGAGACGCGAGGAGGGCCATCGACCTGCTGAGAGTGGCCGGAGAGGTCGCCGAGCGTGAGGGCCACCAGCGCGTGGACGAGGAATGCATCCGCAAGGCATCCGACAAGATCGAACGCGACGCCGTGGAGGTCGCGCTCCACTCGCTCCCGCTGCAGACGAAGATAATCATCATCGCCGCCTCGAAGTTCCCCGGAGGCACCAGCACCGGCGAGGTGTACCTGGCCTACACCAACCTCGCTAGGAAATCAAAAGTGGACGTCCTGACGCAGAGGAGAGTCAGCGGCATACTCGCCGAGCTGGACGTGCTCGGGCTGGTCGACGCCGCGGTCGTCAGCAAGGGGCGGAGGGGCAGGACCAAGAGAATCAAGCTGCTCATCGACAACGAGACCTTGGCGCGGGACATCGGCGAGGACGCGCGCCTTCTCGACCTGGTCTAGCTGCCTGGGCCGAAGACCTGTTTCGTGAAGCTCCTCTTCAGCACACTGAGGGTCGACAGGTCGACTATGGGCACGATGGAGCACGTTGGTTCCATCCCCATGTTCGCCTGGAACGGCGTCTGCGCCTGGAACGTCCCCGAGTTAACGATGAGGGTGCCTCGGTAATCGAGCACGTCGATGGCGTGGACGTGTCCCGAGTGGAACACGTCGGGGACAGGGTCGATGACCAGCATGTCCCTCAACTCGGGCGAGAGCGGTGTCCTCTGCCCGTACATGGGCGCCAGGTGCCTGGACTTGAGGAGTACCTGCATGGCAGCGGCCGGCCGGTCATAGCTGAGATTCGGCACCGTGGCGATGATGTCGTCCAGGCTCCTCCCGTGGTACACCAAGAAGTTGACGCCGTCGAGCCTTACGCTCGATGGGTTGCCCACGTTCTTCACGTTCTCCAACGCGTAAAGCTCCTCGGCCACGTCAACCGATATTGCAGGCTGCGGAAGAGCCTGCCGGACCGGATCGTGGTTTCCTGGTGAGACCAGTATCCTGATGTGCTTCGGAATCTGGGCGACCAGTTGCGCCGCAAGAGCATACTGTTTCTTCAGGTCCGTCTCGCTGAGCTGATACTCCTGCCCCGGGTAGACGCCGATTCCGTCTATCAGGTCACCTGCGATGACCACGTACCTGACCCTGCTGACTATGTCCAACTCGCCCAGCTTGCCGTTGAGCCAGAGGATGAACCTCTGAAAGTCGTCCTGCAGGAACATCTTGCTCCCGATGTGCAGGTCGGAGAGCAGCACCGCATAGCCGCGGTGCGACGAGGTCACAGCCTTGCGGCTCGGCAGGTCAGGCACGGCCAGGGACGCCGCATAGATCTGACCCCCTCGCCCTCCTGACACCTCAGCCATCACGAAGCTGTCCAGTGGAATCTTCATTGCGGCGTTGGCGACCTCCTCGCTGCATTGGACTCGCGCGGATCCCGTCGGGTCGTCGATGGTGAGCTCCACGTTCCCGTGCTTGCTGTTCCTGTGGGAGAGGAGGCCGGCGATTTTTATCTTCTCGACCTTCTGCCCCTTCATCGACTCGATGTTCGTGATGTTCCTCGAGTCAGGGCGCTTCCTAGCTATGCCGAGCAGCCTCCAGTACCTGTCCTGGAAGAGCTTCTTGAAGCCAATGTCAGCCTCCGCGGGGGCTATCTGGGTTGTTGGGTCGGTCAGCACCTCTATCTCTCCACCCTCGCCCGACACACGAACAAGAGGCTCCTGGACGGCGAGCAACTCCTGGGGCATCACCTGCTCGATGTCCCCCTTCCGTATCATCCTGTCCTCGTCGCCCGCCTTCCTCCGGATGGCGTTCTTGACCAGCAGCTCGAGGTCGCTGCCAGGGGGCAGACCCGAGATGAACTCGAACGCCTCTCCGTCTATCTGGTACCCTTCCGACAGGGCCTTTGAGACGGCGTTGGCTAGGTCAAGGGACATTGCCAATCAGTGTGACCCGTTTCCCGGCGCCGCTACGTCCTGCAACAGCTTCTTGGCGCATTCCAGGAGCTCCTCAAGCCTGAGCTGTTCCAGAGACTCACAGTAGACCCTGGTCTTCGGCTCGGTGCCCGACGACCTGAGCATGATCCACGACCTATCCTTGAACACAATCTTCACCCCATCGAGATGCCTGACCTCGGATATCCTGAACTTGGCGAATTCCCCCTCAATCCTCTCCGTTGCGCTGGAGAGGTCCACAGAGACCGGCAGGTTGACCTGCCTGTAATGCCACTTCGGCTCCGAAACCAGAAGCTTCAACAGCTCAGGGTCCTTGGACATGGCATCAGCGATGAGCACAGCCCCGTACATGCCGTCCTCCCACATCCCCCATCGAGGGTCCACCACCTTGCTCGGCTCTGTGGCGAAGGAGGCTCCTTCCTTCTCTATTTCCGCGAAAGACTTGCCAACTCTGCTCCTCACCACCCGGCAGCCCATGGCGACCGCCTCATCCTCGACCGCGGAGGAGGTGTTCTCTGAGAGTATGACGGCCTCTCCCTTGCGCGCCGACGCCCTGAGCGCCAGTATTGATACGACAGAATCCGGAAGGACCTTTCCCGCAGAGTTGATCATTACCAGCCGGTCCGCATCGCCGTCGTGGGCTAGCCCCAGGTCGGCTCCCAGGGACGCGACCACCACCGCCGTGTCTGCCAGGTTTTGTTCCGTCGGCTCGGGGGGCCGGGCGGGGAATCGCCAGGAGATCTGAGCGTTGAGCGGAGTCACCCTGTGCCCGAGCGCCTCCAGCGCCTTCGGCGTGACCAGGGCGCCGGGCCCATTGGAGCAGTCGACCACAATCTTCAGACCCCCGGCCACATGTTCGAAGCGTTCCATCAACCTGCCGTAATACATCTCGAGTATCTCCCTGTGGACCACATCTCCGAACTCCCGCGACTGCATGTTCGCCCCGACCACCATCGCCCTCTCTATCCTCAGCTCCTGTTCCTTGGGAAGCTCCATGCCATCACCGTTGAAGAATTTCACCCCTGAGTACTCCGGGGGATTATGAGACGCTGTGACCGAGAAACCGAGCTTGCACTTCTCCTCCCTCGCCCCGAACGCCGTCACTGGGGTCGGGACCAGGCCGAAGAGAACCGCCTCCCCTCCTGCCGCAGAGAGACCGGCGGCCACGACGCGCGCCAGCAGGGCTGAACTCTTGCGCCCGTCCCATCCCACGCCGTATGATCCTCTCCCAAACGTGAAGGCCGACGTCAATGCAAGCCTGTACACCTCTTCCGGAGTCTGGCTAGAGTTGAAAACACCCCTGACCCCGGCCGTACCAAACACGGGCAAGGTATCACCGATCCTCGGCTTGTCTAGGAGTCACAACCGGCGCCATGACGCAACGACCTCTCTGATGCGCAATCCCATATTAATGTGAACCTGCAGATAAGCCCCCCGTCAGAGTTCGCCCAAGAGGGGTGCAGATTAATTAACACAGCCAACCAAAGCGGCCACGGAATGAAGTTCATCGAACCGCAGGTCTACCTGATAGGAGAGACGAAAATCGACCTGGCCCAGCTCAAAGAGATGCTGGACGCGATAGGGGGCTCTACGGCCCTGGAATGGTTCTCAAACACCCAGAAGGCATCAAGATCTGAGGGAGAGTTGCTCACGGAGGTCGCCGGGCGTATCTGCTACAAGAGCTTCGGGGTGGGACTGAACCCGAACGTCACGAAGATCAGACAGAGCTCCCAGGACTACATACAGAACACGCTCTCCAAGGGCGACGGCTCAATCTTTGAGCACGCGAGCTGCACATTCGCCTTCGTCAACGTCAGCAGGGTCTTCACCCACGAACTCGTAAGGCACAGGGTCGGCGTCGCCATCAGCCAGGAGTCGCTCAGGTACGTCCGCCCCACGCAGCTGGGCTTCTGGCTCCCGCCGGAACTCGCCGACAAGAAGGCCAAGGTCAAGGCCATAGTCGAGAACATCGAAGGCAGCTACAAGGACCTTGAGAGTGAGTTCGACTGGGACAACATGAACTTCGAGGTGAAGAAGCGCGTGACCTCGGCTCTGAGGCGGATTGCGCCCGACGGGATGGCCACCTCAATCATCTGGACGGCCAACCACCGCACAATCAGGCACGTAATCACCATGCGAACGGCCGAGGCCGCCGAGGTCGAGATAAGGTACGTCTTCGACAAGGTCGCAAGGCTCATGAAGGAGAAGTTCCCGCTGGTCTATGCAGACTTCGAGTACTCCGAACTCCCCGACAAGACCAGGAGCTGGCACCCGAAGTTCGTCAAGGTCTGACCTGACAATGCACCTGCTCGATTAGCCACCGAGTCAATCGTCCTTCTGTGCAAAGAATAAAGAGGGCATGATGCTCGGTAGCTTTGCCGGGATGGCGGAGTCTGGCCAACGCGCGGGCAATTCGCCGATGATGCGAATCCGCAACTCGAGATCGACTGGCAAGTCAGCCCGTGTCCCCTTGGGACATGTGGGTTCAAATCCCGAGGAAGAAACTCAACGGGTGAGTTCTCCCAAGGGTGAAAGTCCCACTCCCGGCGCCTCACTCTTCACCGGATTTGTGCTGCTGTTGACCCGAAATGATCATTCTGAGAGTCCGGATTCTTTCCTAGAAGCTCTGTCAGGAGTCGGTGTCCGCCGATTCGTTCAGAGCCTAGACCGTCTTGAACGATTCGCCGCAACCACAGGTGGAGATTGCGTTCGGGTTCTTCACCACGAACCCGCCGCCCATGAGCTTGTCCGACTGGAAGTCGATTACCGAACCCGCTATGAAGGGCATGCTGGACTTGTCCACGATGAGCTTCGCGCCATGCTCAGTTATCACATAGTCATCCTCCGTCGTCTTGTCCTCAGCGACCATCCCGTAGGAAAGCCCTGAACAACCGCCCGCGGAGACGAACACCCGCAGACCCCCGTCGGCCTTGCCCTGCTTCTGAAGGTAGTTCCTGAGCTCCTCTGCCGCCTGTGGTGTTATCTCCAGCACTGGCTTGATCGCTCTGGCTTCCTGAGACATTTTCACACCCGACTCCAATCGGGTTCTATAAAAACCACACCGACTAGCTCAGGTTCTTCAGGGACTCCATGACTTCATCATAGGGAGGCTCCTGTGTGGGCACATCGGTGACCCATCTATACCTCAGTATGCCCTTCCTGTCTAGCACGAACACCGAGCGCTTGGCCACGCCCCTGTAGCCAAACGCCACCCAAGAGTCCTGGAGCACATCGAAGGCCCTGCTCACCTTCTTGTTGAAGTCGCTCAGGAGCGGATAACCGAGGTTGTAGGTCTGCGAGAAGACCCTCAGGGTGAACAGGCTGTCTACGCTGACGCCGACCACGTTCGCCTGTAAGGCGTTCAGCTTCACCATGCTGTCCCGGAAACTGCACATCTCGGTGTCACAGGTTCCCGAGAATGCGAAGGGGAAGAAAGCCAGCACCACATTGCCCTTCTGGATGAACTCAGAAAGCCTCCTCTCCTGCTTCCTGTCATCCGGGAGCACGAAATCGGGAACGCGCTGACCTACTCTGAGGACCATGTTAAACACAAGCATCGAGAAACTTAAGTTCTTTGTGATGGCTGGAGCTTGTTGAGCAGGTCGACGCACTTGGCCATCAGGGAGACGATCTGGTCCTGCTTCTCCGCGTCCTTCTCTTTCTCGAGGAGCGCCATGTTCTCCCTCAGCTTGATCAGCAGCAGGTCATTCAGGCTCACGGCGACGTCGCCGAAGGTTATCTCCTTGGCCGAGAGCGCCGCGTCCAGGTCGTCGTGCGCAGTACAGTAGACCTTCCCCTTATATCTCATCTGGACCCCGTTGTCGAGGGAACAGGGCTCCTTCAGCATCACTGCGCCGCGCCTCATCAGCTCCACGGTCAGCTGCATCTTCTCACGCGATTCGCTCATTCGGCCATATTTCGCTACGGGAGGCTATTAATCATTCGGACAAGGTCACTCGAACAACCGGTCTTCCCTAGGGGAAAGCCAAATATGCTCCCAAAGGGAGGCTGCATAAGCTTGGGTGGAGGCGTCACAATTTGAGTTCCAAGATCAAGAAGCAACAGGAGAACGACACTAGGCTCACGAAGGCGAGCGCCAGCCTTCAACAGATTGCCGACTCAAACATCACCCCGAGGAACATCCGGAAGATTGTCAAGGATTCCGTAGTCGTACTTCAGGACTCCAAGGTGAGCGTCGCAGTGAGGGCGGCGAACGCGATCAGCATGCTTGACGAGGTCGCCCAGGACCCCAACATGCCTTCCTTTGCGAGGGTGACGCTCTGGTCTGCCGTCTCAGAACTTGAATCAATCCGCGAGTAGCAAGACTTAACACAACAGGTTACGATATACTGACGCTAGAACTTGCCAGTATGTCCCAGCTGTGGAACCGCCGCCGATACTCCGTCTAAGGTCTTCACAGTCATTGTAGAGCCCAACGAGGGAGAACGCGGGCTGACCCAGCGCAAGGTCGGGATGTACCAGTGCTCAAAGTGCAACACCAAGTTCCCAATCATAGTAAGCCGCCAGAAGTACCTGATTGTGGCCGAGGACCAGCTGAAGAAGATTCAGGGTGACGTCAAGGACCTGAAGGCCATCAACCAGGAACTCGAGCAGAAGGTCAACGGCCTCGTGAAGGATCAGGAGGAGCTGCAGGAAACCCTCAGGCAGAAGGAGAAGGAATCCCAGGTCAAACAGCTAGAGATCAAGCTGCGCGCCCTGGAGAGCCAGGTCTCCTATCTCAGAAAAGAGAAGGGAGAGCTCCAAGAGAAGGTATCTAAGTTCCGTTAGACCTGATACCCTTCGCTCGAAGCAGCGGACTCGACGGAGTAGGATGCAATCTTCTCTTCCAGCACAGCCTTCTCGGTGCGGAGTGCCTCGACGTCGGTGGCGAGCGAGGAGGCGTGCCTCTCCAGCTCTAACGTCGTTAACTTCTCCTTGAGGGCTGAGATGTCTGCGATGAGCGATGCCTGCTCCGCTTCGAGCGCTTCAATGCGCCCTTCTAGCTCTGTCTTGTGGTCCATGTATTCGGTTACTACTTCCATTGACAACCTGGCATTGCTTGGCCGGGGAGCGATTTCACCAGCCGGAAGAAAAACAATTGATACAATCGTGAACTAACTTTGCACGCGAGTCATTCGACGGCGCCACCATGTCTTCCCATCGCCTTGCTGAACCGCGGCAACCATGAGGGCTCTTCCAGTTGTAGAGTAAGTGCGGGGGGTGGGATTCGAACCCACGAACCCCTAAGGGACGAGGTCCTGAGCCTCGCGCCGTTGACCAGGCTGGGCGACCCCCGCAGGTGGCGCTTCGGTCAGAAAACCCGTTTTAAAGTAATCTGATTATGCCCTTTTCGCTCCTGCGTGACCGGTCACAGTCTGCCCCAGCTGACCACTTTCTGAGGGGTCACGACGATTATCGGAGATTCGCCTTCGCCCCAGGGGTCGTTTCTGTAGGCCTCGAACTTCTCGAACAGAATGTCGAGGAGCCGGCGGTACTCGCGACCTCTCTCGAGGATCTTGCAGGTGCCCTGGATGAATACCGCCCTGTTGGGATCATACTCGTCGACCACGAGAGACACCTTCGGGTTCTCCCTCATGTTCTTGAGCTTCCTGGTCTTGTAGTCGATTGCTATGACAACGTTCTTCCCATCCATGGCGTACATCACGGGTATCACGTGCGGCATCAGGTCCCTCGACGCCGTAGCCAGCCTGCAGACCCCATGACGGCCCAGGAATGCCGCCTCCTTCTTGTTCATGCTGGGAGAGCGAAGCCGCCGGCCAGCGTAAAAGGGTTCGGGAACCAGGCAACAGCCGGCATTACAAGGAGCCTCGGCCGGGATTTGATCCCGGGACCCCTGCCTTTCTGGACTTCTTTTACCAAGGCAGTGCTCTACCAGGCTGAGCTACCGAGGCGTAGGTGGACAGGACACCAATTAGTGAGATTTTTTAGTGTTTGGTAGCGTCGCCACGACAGGGCGGGGGTCTGAAGCTCCCGGCCGGCGTCCTCCGAGGCACCACGGCCTCTAACAGAGTACCCGCCTCCGCGAAGCGAAGGGGCGCAGTGCAACTTAAATCACCACATATTTTCTTTGCCTGCGTGCCGGGGTAGCATAGCTTGGCTCATTGCGCCGGGCACGCCTCAGGTGGGCGAAACTCATAATCCCAAGCTCGGATGCGAAATCCGGAGGTCGCGGGCTCGAAATGC
>Ga0326728_10009247_pt1 | contig 23844 bp, 22 predicted proteins | sample MB3enrmetagenome_FD_207602 | JGI IMG/M metagenome (GOLD analysis project Ga0326728, IMG submission 207602) | Lab enriched peat soil microbial communities from McLean, Ithaca, NY, United States - MB31MN | ecosystem: Environmental > Terrestrial > Soil > Wetlands > Peat | place: USA: New York... | reverse complement strand
ATCCCCGATGTCCTCCGACCCCCCTCGAGCGCGACGTGTACGTCCGTATCCTTCTTCTGATTTGCGCCGACGCAGTGAACGTAAAGGGGAGCCGGTGACCGGCACTTTTTAAAAATAAGACACCAGTTATGGTGTGTATTTTTATGTTTACACCGACAAGATATATGCATGGTAAGAGCCGGTCGTATCAAGAAGCCGAGATCGAAGCTGTCTATCTTCTTCGAAGATATCGGCAATAAGTCCCCGTCCACCATTAGTGGGTATAAGACAGCCATCTGGCAGTTTATGGCGTTCACATATTCTCTTTCTGACGGCGATAAAGGAAGTGTCGAAGAACGCGTGGATCAATACTTCTCCGAAGACCGTAAATACCACGCCGATTTTAAGAAATTTATACAGAAGAAACTCGCAGACAAGCCCCCGTTGAGTGCGCGACAGACATACAACCAGATTAAGAAATTCCTCGAATTATGTGATGTTACATTCAGCGCGAAGGAATTGTTACTACTGAAAAACCAGCTACCCGCCGGGGGTGTTGAAACACAGGAAACGGATCTGGACACCGATGCAATCCGATCTATCCTTCAACATACGGATATTAAGGGTAAAGCAATTATCCTGTGCCTTGCAAGTGGTGGAATGCGGATCGGCGAATTGTTACAGGTTCGCACGGTTGACGTTGATCTTGATGCGATACCAGCAATAATGCAGATCCGGGCAAAAAACACAAGACTAGCTGTGGATGAGAACGGCGATGAACAGATAATCATAGCCAGAAACAAAACCCGAAAGGGGAGATATACATTCATCTCGTCAGAAGCGGTCGCTGCTGTCCGGGAATGGTTGAAGATCCGCCCCGCATATCTCAAGGCAGTCCAGAACAAAGCAAACCACTTGAACAACGTCAGAACCTCGAAGGATCTTAAAGACGATCGATTGTTCCCGATGTCAGACCATACAGTGAATCAACTATTCACTGACGCAGTTGTGGCTGCATTCGGTGAGAATGAGGTTGATCCCAACACGGGGCGGTCTGTCCGTCATATTCACCAGCTGCGAAAATTCTTCATCAGCCAGTTATCCCTTGTCTCATCAGAGAGTGTAGCAGATTTCTTTGCAGGGCACAAGTCTGCACTCTCAGATAACTACCGGCGATATACTGCAAAGCAGATGTCGGAGTATTACCTCAAGGGGGAGCACCTGTTATTCGTTGAGGCACCTGTCGAACTGCGTGAGATGGGAAATGCCTTGAAACAAGAGTTGGCTGAGCTGAAGGATGAAACCTCGAAAAATAATAACGTAATGATCGGGTTGCTTGCAAGTAAAGACCGGTTGAACGACGAGTTAAAACTACAACAAAAGCTGATTGAGGCCGGTTCACAAAGAAGTGCGGAGCTTGAAGAAACCTTGGCGCGGATGGAAAGGGAAAGAAACATGACAACCGAGCTCTTCCAGACGATAGTGGGTGATCCCTCAATGCTGGAGACGTTGAAGGAGATGTTTGTCGTTGTCAAACAGGTAAAAGATAACCCGAAACTACTTCAGAAGATGGCGAAGACTCTCGAACGGTAGGTCTCATGGATATCTTTTTATGATCCTCATGTCCTTTAACCCATCGAGGATCTCCAAGAATATCTGTTGTTGTTCATCACGGTATAGATCAACCTTTTTCTGCCAGTCTGGATCTTTTCTTGTACGTTTGATCTGCTTACTCAATGCGGTATGCTGCATGACATTTTCCCGAATAGTTTTCATACCATCCGGGTTTTTAAAATTCAGGAGAGCAAACGCTTCGTCACTGATAATACCGAAGATTCCATTCAAGGTTGGAATCATGACATTCTCTATGCCCGTGAGAATCTCATTATGACGAGATTCTATCATTCCATGCAACCGTTGCCGTGAATATCTATCTACAATTTTATACCCGCCCGGGGTAGAATCACTTCTAAACTCATCCATAAAATAGCAGAACGCAAACAGGTTGCGGTAGGATGCAATAGAAAGTAAGCCGAGATCGGTTTTGTCGTTGAACTCATATGCATGTTCAATTGATGATTTTCCTATTTTGGGATCGAGGTAGTACTTCCATTCCAGAGTAAGTACGTGCAGATCGGAATAATTTACACCTAACTCGAAAAAATGCCGCGAAAGCTGCAGCATTCTTTTCAATTCGTCACACCCCTTATCGTCAAGCCCACGAGTATCGAATTGGTACCCTACAACAAGATCACGAACCCAATCGAGTTTCCACAATCCGTCCCGTAAGGTCCGATAATTGTTGAATATCGTGCGTATTGTCGAAATGTCGCGCTTAATTATCCATACATCAGGTTTTTTCCCCGGTTTCTCGGGCAGCGTATATTTGCTCTTAACATTCGGATCATCTTTGACTTTTATCTGATCTTTTTTCAGCTGCCACCGTACTCGTTCTCGTTTACGTCTTCTCTGCATGCATCCATCGGTTGTGCAGGGCTCGATCAGTTTTTCTTCGATCAATGCATCCACAGATTCTTTCACAGCAGCCCATGGACCATACTCTTTATTCAGACCTGTATAGTCCGCGATCTCCTCCCTCGTCAATTCACCATGTTCCAACAGGGCTTTGAGAATCCCCTCCTTATTATGCGCAATCTCATTCTCATGTTCTAACTTGGTTACGAGAATCTTCTTCCTTTTATGTGCATCTTTTTTTTCAAGTTTCAACTGGGCTTTGAGAGTCTTCTCTTCTGCTGTCAACTCGACCTTTTTCTTTTTCAATTCAGGCATAACCACTCAACACGGATGGAATAATCTGTATTGCACACTTGAATTACTAAACAGTATTCACACATTTTTTTCAGTAATTGGTTATTGGTACTGCAATTATTAACCGGGTTTACCTGTTTTCATTTAGAATCAAACGCTTCTATGAGTTGTAAATCGTAAACGGAGTCCGTTTTGCTTAAATAACGTTCTCTACTCACATAGTGTGGCAGCCGAGACCAAAAGTTGGCAACCCGGTTGCACAGGAGTAACAAAATGGAGAACACCGAACTCTTCGAGTTGGTAAGAACGGGATCGCCCCTGACTGGTGCACTGGCACTCACATTGTTGAACCAGCGGGCATCAGGCGCGATCCTCATGGTGGCATCGCAGATGAACGAACAAGAACGTGTGAAAGATGCTGGAGTGAAAACACATGAAGAATGAAGAAGGAGCCCCCAGCACTGCGTCGAAACAGCAAGGCGCTCCTACAATCAAATCACCCTCAGACACTATTAAAGTTGGGGTGACAGGGGATGGATCTGGTACAGACCATCCTACACAAGTACCGAATGTGGATCACGGAGCCGGTGACATCGACTTCGACGCTCTCCGCCTACCATCATCCGGGCAGGTAGTGGTGAAGAAGGATCTCACAATTATTCCGATAAGGAAGCCGAAAAGGACGGAATGGTTCCGAGTGCGACCTGGTAAAGAGTGGGTTATTGACTTACCCCTCTACGAGGACGATGATGGGGAGACTTATATCGTTGGTCCAGAATGCCTTGGTTTCCTGAACGATCGGGGACTCATCTGGCGTGCTCGAATACACACGCTGATTGTGTTCGGATCTGGTGTAATATTCCTCAGTCCGATAGGTCTTCCAGCCCCGGACGGAAAAATAAATCCCTATAATGGAACCCGCTCGGATGCCTACCAGAAAGCTGAGACCGAATGGGTTCAGATCAGCTCCAACAAGCCTCTCGGGGCTTATGACAGATGGACACCGGAAACCATATTGCCGGAACCTGACTGGCCCACACACCCAGGCACACTGAAGGAAATGTTGTCTATCGCCTTCAAAGGCAATTACATCAACGAACCTGATCACCCGATCATCAAACGGCTCAAGGGGCGGCTATGACCACCCCCCCTGACTGCCAATCCATATGGGTTGTGGATTTCGAATTCACCAGTAACCCTGGTGATCGACCGAATCCGGTATGTGTAGTGGCACACGAACTGAAAAGTGGGAAGACCGAGAGCGTCTGGTTAGATGGAGAGGATGCCGGGGACCTAAAATCCCCACCCTATTCTACCGGAAAAGATGCGCTCTTCATCAGTTTCTACGCGCCAGCGGAGATGTCCTGCCATCTGGCCCTTGGGTGGCAGATGCCGGCCAACCTGGTTGACCTCTTCGCGGAGCACCGTGTCCAGACAAACGGACTTCCCGGTGTCGGGAACTCACTCATCGCGGCATGTGAGTACAGAGGAGTGCCATCTATTCCAAGCTCCGACCATAAGGACAAGATGCGTGAGCTCATTCTCGCCGGCGGACCGTACTCGGAAAACAACCGGCAAAGCATATTAGAATACTGCGCGGAAGATGTCCGTCTCACCAAAGACCTATTCCTGAAGATGCAGCGTGCCATTGACTGGCCACGGGCACTCTTCCGGGGCATGTATCAGGAATCTCTCTCCCTGGTGGAGCACCGTGGGATCCCAATAGATACAGAAACCTTGGGCAGACTCCGGCAACACTGGCAAGGACTAAAGGCACGGCTCGTGAAAGAGATCGATGCCGAATATAACGTTTATGACGGGCTGACCTTCAAAACAGCGGAATTTGAACGCTACCTCTCGCAGAAAGACATACCGTGGCCCCGTACAGAAACAGGTCGGATCAGCTTGTCTGATGAGGTCTTCAAGGACATGAGCAAGACCTATCCATTCCTTCAAGGACTCAAGGATCTCCGTCACCTCCTCGGCGCTATGAAATTAAGCCCACAAAAACACGATGCAAGACTGCCACGGAAAAAGGGCTTATCGGTGGGTTCAGACGGTAGGAATCGTACTATGTTGTCACCATTCCGCTCCAAGACCGGCAGGAACCAACCCAGCTCAGCTGAGTATATTTTTGGCCCCGCTGTCTGGCTTCGATCACTCATCAAGCCCGAGCCTGGGAAGGCACTCATCTATGCGGACTATTCGCAGCAGGAGTTCGCGATTGCCGGATATCTTTCGGGAGATACCACCATGCAAGCGGCATACGCAACCACGGATCCCTACTTGAGCTTCGCCAAAATGGCAGGGGCAGCTCCACAAGACGCAACGAAGGAGAGTCACAAGGCAGTGAGAGACCTCTATAAGATTTGCGCCCTTGGGGTGCAGTTTGGTATGAGGGCACAGTCATTGGCTCGGCAGATGAACCGGCCACCAGCTTATGCTGAGGAACTCCTGCGACAACACCGGCGGGTTTTTAAGAAGTATTGGGATTGGTCTGACGGGGTATTGAATAGTGCCCTGCTGACCCGACGGATGACTACCTCATTCGGATGGCAACTCCATATTACCGGAGATGGGGGAGACGCCGAAAGATCGATCCGTAACTGGCCAATGCAGAGCACCGGCTCGGATATATTGAGAATGGCCTCTGTTCTCCTTGAGCGGAACGGGTTAGAAATCGTAGGGCCTGTTCATGATGCGGTTCTTCTGGAATGTTCGGTTGATGATGCTGACAACGTTGCCAAGAAGGCAGTGGCTGTAATGGAACAGGCTTCCTCCTACGTCTTGGGCGAACAGCGAATAGTCCGAGTAGATTATGAGATAATCCGGCATCCGGACAGGTACTCCGACCCTCGGGGAGTAGAGACATGGAACCGAGTAACCCGGTTATTGGATGAAATGGATGCGGAGGCCGGCACCCCATGACCCGCAAAGACTCAGCGAATAACATGGGGTACCCTGCACCAACAATGGTGCACGGCTCACCACCACATGTAGCGCTGTACCCCACCCGTGCAATATACTATATGATCTTCTTTTTGAGGATCGGTTCTCTTGATCAGAGGTGTTGGAATGGCTCGTGAAACCAGCAGGTCTGCCGGCAAGCTTGATCTTGTAAATGAGAATAAGATCGACATGCCCGCATGCCAGAGCATCACCAAGAAAAAACCCGTTTCTCCCTGTAAGAGAAGGTATGGTAAGTTCTTGTGTGGACCAGTACCCCTCGTATGGCTCTCGATGGCTGCAAAGCTCTCCGGTAAAGCTTTCCAGCTTGGTATTGCCTTGTGGTATCTCGCTGGATTGACCAAATCCTTTACCGTCAAACCGACACGGGCAACATTGACCCTATTCGGAATGTCACGGTGGTCGGTATCAAGGAACCTGCGCCTACTGGAATTGGCGGGATTGGTCGCGGTTGAACGCCACACTGGAAAGGCACCACTTGTAACTATCGTGGAAGAACCCCGTGTAACGGTGGCACCCAAGGGACAGGACGGGGGCGATACCAATGTCTGATACTATCCGTGGTGCTGCGCTCCTACCCACCCCGGTACTTGTGGTTTCCCAACATGAAACCGATCGCGACGTTCCCGTTGACGAGATAATCATCCCTGCAAACCTGAAACGGTCGATAGATCAAGACAAAGTCGCCGCCTTGAAAGGATCAATGGCGGTGATCGGCTTGTTCACCCCGATCGTGGTCACGCAAGACAGTGTCATTGTGACCGGCAACCATCGCCTTGTGGCTGCCAAGGAGCTCGGGTGGAAAACGATCCGTGCGAGGATTGTCCCTACAGATCCTCTTCGGAATGAACTCGTCGCCATTGACGAAAATCTCGTGCGGAATGAGTTGTCCATTCTTGAGGAGTCGGAACACCTTTCACGACGTGAAGAGATTATCCGTGAGCTCCACACGCGAGCAATGTCCGGTCAGAACCAGTTCACTACAACCAGTGGTGAGTATGTTGCCGGTGGCAGCACAGAATCAGGGGGTCTATACTGTAGACCCCCCACGTCTATTACTGGGAGAATGACAACACAGGAGCTCGCAGAATCGAGTGGAATGGCGAAAAGTACCTATCAGGAACGGATGAAGATCGCGCGTGACATCCCGGAGGATGTTCGAAATCTTATTCGAAAAAATCCGATGTCCAATAACAAGTCCGAACTTCTTCGCTTGATCACGGTGAAAGACCCTATCGAGCAGATGAAAATCGCTCAAACGGTCGTGAACGGAGGCGTTAAGACTGTCAAGGAATCGGTCGCCAAATCCGAACGTGAGAAAACCCGTACGCAGTACGTAACATCGGCTGAGAGTTTTGAAAAGCTTCCGGATGGGATCACACTTACTGTGGGAGATTTCTTCAAAGAGGAGGAAAAAATCCCGGACAATTCGGTTTCCATGGTTCTTACGGATCCACCGTACATCGATTCATGGAAGGAGAATATTGCACCGTTCATGACGATCGCCAACCGCATCCTGAAACCCGGTGGTGCGTTGGTTATGTATCTCGGTCACATCCGACTCCCTGAGTATTTCCACGGTCTCGACGAATGCGAGAGTGTCTTCAAAGAAAACGCACTCCAGTTCTACTGGGTCTGTGCGCTGGAACACACGGGTCAACTGGCAACTGTTTTCCCGGTGGGCGCAATGTGCGGGTTTAAACCGATTCTGATCGCGATGAAACCCCCGGTACACAAACCCTATCAAAATTATTCCGATCTCCTCCGGGGAAGCGGGCGCGAGAAAGATGCACACGACTGGCAGCAGTCAGCGATGGAAATTCTGCCACTCGTGGATGCATTCAGTCACGTTGGTGATACGATTCTTGATCCTTTCTGCGGCTCAGGTTCAACGGGCATCGCCTCAAGAATGCATGCCAGAAAATTTGTCGGTATCGACATCGACGGCGAAAACGTCAAGGTTGCACGTGGTCGCCTATCGAACGTTGCCGTCGAGAAGTAGTTTTAAAGAGGGTGGGAAGGAAACGAGCCTCCCGGTAGATCGGGGTTGCTTGCCTTTTTGCGGGCGGGTCATTAGAAGTCCCGCCCGGAGCCCTGCTCACCATTGCAGGAATGCCTCCAGAAGGGCAATAGATTCGTTCTGTTGCCGAAAATCGTTGTGTGCTTGTGATTGAATGTAACCTAGAGGATCGATCCCCGCATTTCGGCGCAGGGTTGCCAAAGATGGTACCGGGGAGTCGACGAAGTCCACAACTGCCGACATTGCACATGATATAGAGATGTCGGGGTGCACATTGCCTGAATGCATCCAGATTGCCGGCAGGAACAATACAGAAAATAAAGAAAAAATGGGGGGGTGTCTCCGCGTAATGGGGGTGTGCAGAGACGAATGTGGATTCTTATCCACGGTACTTCTTGACGCGAGCCCGCTGTGTGACCGATACCAGCTCCTCAGTATCGTCGTCCTCCCAATCCGAATCTGTTAGAGATTCTGAGTCGTACGAGTCATCATCCTGATCATCATCGTCCTCATCGTCCTGATCTTCCACGCGGCGCTTCTTCCTTACGACGCGGCGGTCAGGAGTTTGGATCTCCTTCCTGCGGAGTTCGTGGATTTTTGCAAGGAGTTCATCCACTTGCTCGTCTGTATCACTCTCTTCAGGATCCTGTTCCCCGTCGACTGGACTGATCGCGACGTTGGAAATTTCGTACAATGGAGCGTGCTCGTCGTCTCCCGGCGTAACCGAAAGCACTATTCTGAGCTCTACTGGCGTTTCATCATCCTCACCAGAGAATCTGATGAGCTTTTTGGTTGAAGTGTTAACAGCCTTCATTGGTATGTCACCGCTGTAACTATAGTATCTGTAAGGCTACTTATACTTTGTGGCTATCTTTCAGACGTAAACCTGCAAAAGCGCGCGCCAATATGTTAAAATACCTGTTAAGTGTGAGAAAAAGAGAACATGTAAGAACGGGGATCCTGTTGGATGCCCAGTTCCTTCATGGTCTTTTACTGTGCTTCTTCCCGGGTGCAGATTTTTTTACAGGTGCTGTTGGTGCGGCGGCTCCGTCTTTCCACCCGGATGTGCTCCCGGACTGTCTCTTCAGGGAGACCGAATCCGAAATCTTACCGCACGAATCGCGTATTCCTTCTTCTGTAACTGCGAAAAGTTCGATGTTCTCTGGTGGAATCCCGAGCATTTGTGCAAAATGTCGTGACCCCACATCCGAACCCAGCCAGATGAACTCCCAGTTCTCGGTGGATTTTTGCAATGCGTATTCTCTGACCGTCACGAAATCGTATATGCGAGAATGGTTCTCTTGACCATCGGTCAAGATGACCACCAGAACCTCTTCCGGTTGATGCTGCTCCGTTTCTTTCACGGCGGTTCCAATCGCATCCAGAAGTGCAGTCTGACCATTTGGTTGGTAGTCCGCCTGGGTGATGTTAGTGACCTGTCCAATAGGAACATTGCTCCACAGACGCTGAACCGTGTCTGAAAAAGTGTAGAGCGTGAAAAGCGTTGTTTCTGCTCCCGGTTCCTTTCGTTGCTTGTCGAGGAGACCATTGAACGCAGAAATTGTACTCTGCTGGATATCTCCCATCGACCCTGAGCGGTCAAGGACGATTACGACGTTAAGTTTTGAGTCCTGCTTTTTATCTGCTGTAGTTTCTGTCATGGTACATTCTCCTCCTTCGGAATAACCGTCTGCTTTTCTTGTCCACCTGCGGAACCAGTGCATTGGTATCATTAACAAGCGCGGAAAGTATATCCAGAGCCTTCTCTTTCGCCGTATCACTTCTGCTGCTTGTCAGTAGCCGCGTTAACTGCTGGAGTGTCGAGTACCCGAGCTGGTTGATCACGACAGTCTCACAACCGCCAATCTCGGCTCTACGGGGTTTCGCGAGGTTTGTCTTGAACAGTGTAAGTGTTTCTGTAGGTTGCACATCCAGAAGTGCCGAGAACGCGACCGATTTGATGCTCCCGTCTTCTTCCTCACTTGCATACAGGGTTCGGAATAGTTTGATGACGTTCTCATTGCCTGCCGCAAACCCCGCGAGAATTCGCACCCCTTGAATGCGGACTTCTTGGTATTGACTGTCAAGCATGCCCATGGCCGGATCGATGACCGGCTGCCCGCGAGCCTGGAGAATTTCGATGAGTCCGTTGGCGAAGGATTCCTGCGGATTTGAGCTCATATATCCAAGAAGGCGCATTCCGCCGGATGGGGGTCTTGGCATATCGAAGGGATTCCATTCAGACTCTCGACCTTCGCGATGATCTTTTATCCACTCCGTAAATTCCTTGATGATAATCTCATCCGCTTCCCGCTCCAAGTGATACAGCGCCCGGTGTATTCTGGCGACCGCCTCAGTTAACCCATCGTAGTCGTCACGACGAATCTCGTAGCCATCTTCGTCTGTTATCCTGAAAGCTTGCCTCTGGAAATCCCATAAGGCTATGACAAGTACCTTCGCGCATTCGGGATCCCGGAGATCCCCGATCGCGTCGATAAGGCCGAATGTCAGCAGAGTCGGGATATGGTTATCGTCTTTTATGAGCTCAAACAGCACCCTCGTGAGCAACGACGCTGCATCTCGATCTCCGATAAATCCGAGCGCGCGAGTCGCAAAGAATATCTGATCGTGCTCGATGTCCGACAGTGTACAGGTTTCTGGGATCGTCTCTACTATTGCCGAAAGGTGAGGCACCGAACTCTTCAACTGGAGTCGACCGGCAGCGATGATCGCTTCCTGAACCACTGCCGGGTCAGAATCTTTCAGTGCACTGATCACCGCACCCTCTATCGTATCACTGGAATACCGAATCACGCCGATTGCACGAATCGCATACTTTCTGACATCCGGTGATTCGTCATCCAGAACTTGGAGTAAGGCGGGGGTTGCCTGAGAGAGACCGAGATAACCAATGATTTCTGCACCGGCACTGCGGATCTTTTCATCCGTGGATGACAATGCGTCTGTCAGTTCCATGAGGGCGAACGTACCAAGAACAACAAAAATCTTGTAGATTTCCTGCACGATTTCTCGTTGTTCTGCTCGTTGCCGGTAGTCATTCTCTATCTCTGAAAAAACCCGGATCAGGCTCCGGAAATGATTCAAGTCCTTGGATCGCGAAATCTCACGAATTCCCCGTAACTTCACCTGAGTGGACGGGTCTCGTAAGTCCGCCTCGATGAAATCCTCCCGTTGCGGGGGTTGTATTTTCTTCGTTCCCATGTTATCCTCCCTTATATGTTCTGTTCAAAGTAAATAGTTATTAACAGAACATGTTACTTATGTTCTATTTGTGAAACATTATACTTTGCGGGAGGCTGGCTGGCTTATCAGTTGCGGAAAATGGGGTCTATTTCTTGGAACGGGAAGGCGGGTAATCCTCATACGCCTTCTGGATGAGAAGGCCAAGAGAGGTGCGTTTGATCGTCTTGGACTGACGATTCTTTTCCCGAACGATGAATCCCCTTTCTTCGAGGATTTTTAACTGCGCGCTTAGGTTGCTGTCTACGATATCCCCGGTTTTAAAGAGTTTCTGAAGTTTCATTTTCAGTGACTCGGTATTGTCAGCGCCCGTCTCCCCCAATGCCTTGATTATCTCATATCTCTTCGTGGCTATCCGGCAGAACGGGGTTAGAGGTACGGGAACGGGGATATCGTTCCCCGTGGAGGTTATCACCTTACTCTTAGTGACGGATCCGACAATTCCGGCAGAGATCGTGAACGCAAATACGGAGGAGTCTGTGATGTTGATGGTTACGACGCGCCCTTGTTTTTTCTCCGCTGTCGCGAGTTCGTAGATCGCCAACGCACATCTAGCAACATCAATGATGTCGACACCCTTGACAATGACCTCCGTGCAAAATTTCGATAGCTCGTTGCGCAGGTGCTTGAATTCGGGCAGCCTGTCCTCCGGGATCACCATTACGATTTTCTTCAATGAGCCGGAGTTCTGGGAAGTGCGGAATGCTTCGTGCACTCGGGAAACCTCTCCAGCGAAAATAACGTGGGTGTTGTCTTTGGACTGTCCGGTGCCTTCCATAGTATTATCAATTGTAACTGGATGATAAAAATCATAACTATCTGAATTCGATCATACCCGGGAAAAGTGACGGTTCGGCATGTTGAACGTCGAGACAAATAGAAACAGAGCTGCACCAGACTTACGCATACGGCGGAACGGGGATCGTTTGTGCAGTTCTCGGGGGGGTGAACCGGGGTTACTCCGGGCAGTAGGAAGGGTTTCCGTGTTTTATTCTTCGGCCGGACAACAATTCATATTTTTTTCACTTTCACTGCACCGGTCGCTACATTTATGGTTGGGGGAGGTGAATGGACGAACAGGAATACAAATTTATAAAATATCCGGGATTTACGGCAGGCGATAAAATCAGGCTGGTTTTCACGATGATATTATTTCTGGATACGGAAACTACCGGGCTTCCAAATAGGCGATCTGCCCCCATTTATCATTTATCGAACTGGCCCCGGCTTGTTGAAATTGCATGGATCGAATGCAATGAGAATGGGACTGTAGAATCAGAGTACGATCAGATAATCAAACCAGAATCATTTGAAATCCAGAAAAGTGCCTCTGCATTGCATGGAATAACCACAGAAAAAGCAATCGAAAATGGAATTCCCTTGAATGAAGCCTTGAAATTATTCTGTCAATCTCTTAACCGTTCTGCCCTTTGCATTGGACACAACATCGATTTTGATGTGAAAGTGATCAATGCAGAATTTATTCGAACAGGTTTTTTTCTGGAACATTTCCGGTTTCTTTGGAAACATACACAATGCACCATGAAATCTTCTACGAAATTGTGCAGATTGAAAACAGGACACGGCTATTACAAGTACCCGAAATTATCGGAACTTCATACCAAGTTATTTGGAAAAACCTACGAAAATAAGCACAACGCGCTCAGTGATGCACGTGCCTGTATGAGCTGTTATTTTGAATTGCACCGAAGAGGAATTTTATGAATGCTTTGAATTTTTTTCTTTCCAGAGTGATGTGTAGGATATCAGGGATAACGTATGAATGGTGAAATTCTGGAACCGTATTACAGTTATTGGGGAAAGGCCACAGGCAGCAGTGGTGAAGATCCATTACTGTATCACCTTCTTGTGTATCATTGTCTGGATGTCGCTGCGGTCGGCCGGGCCCTGCTCATGAAGGATCACTTCCTCTGTGAAAAAATCATTTCGCCTACCTTGCAGCCCAATAATGATGCTGAAAAAAACCGGGCACTTGATATCATCTCCCACCTTCTTGCATTGCACGATATCGGGAAATTTTCCGGGCGGTTCCAGAATCTTCGGCCGGATATCATGGAAACACTTCAGGGGCGAACCTGCGAAAACGAGTACACTGTTTATCATGACGATATGGGGCGGCTCCTGTTCGAAGAGGTTCTCTGGAAGCAGGTTTGGGCAGAGAACTGGTTTGGCCTCAATCTTTCTAATGATCAGTTTGACTGGAGAGATGCATTACGTCCCTGGGTCTTTGCAGTAACCGGTCATCATGGGAAACCACCGGAAAAACCGAAGAATAATCTGACGCTGAGTATGCTCTTTGATATAAGGGATCGCAACTCTGCAATTGCATTTGCGGAAGCCAGTGCCGGACTTTTCCTGAAACGGCCATTCTCTCATGTGATGCTGGAATTTTCAGAAACGACATGTACTGAATTCCACCGTACTTCGTGGCTCCTTGCAGGACTCGCAGTACTCAGTGACTGGATCGGCTCATATAGGGGGCATTTTCCATTTTGCCCTGAACCGATGCCGTTGGAGAAGTACTGGAATAAGTATGCACTTCCCCACGCGGAAGATGCTGTCCGCGATGCAGGTATCCTACCTGCCAGAGTATCAGTGAGAACCGGCATGCAGGCATTGTTCCCGAATATGTCCCCGACGCCCCTTCAATCCCATGTTTCTAAATGTGAACTCGGATCCCACAGTCCCCGTATGTTTATCATTGAGGAAGCGACCGGGAGCGGAAAGACGGAAGCTGCTCTTGTACTTGCGCAACGGCTGATATCGGAAGGAAATGGTGAAGGGATCTTCTTTGGTCTGCCGACAATGGCAACTGCGGATGCGATGTACGGGAGAATGGAGCAAGCTTACCTGAATTTGTTCATGCGTGTGGATCATCCCTCACTTGTATTGGCACATAGTTCACGCGACCTTTCGAAGAAATTCCGGAATTCTGTTATCCCGACCAGTGATGCTTTCATCGAACCTGACAGGAAAGGAGAGATGAGTGCGTCCGCGCAGTGTGCTGCGTGGTTGTCAGATAACCGGAAAAAATCACTTCTTGCACAGATTGGTGTCGGAACAATCGATCAGGCACTGATGGGTGTGCTGCCTCTTCGGCACCAGTCTCTTCGTCTGCTGGGTTTATCAAGAAATATTCTTGTTGTAGACGAGGTGCACGCCTACGATCCGTACGTGCACAAGGTACTTGAAACACTCCTTGAGTTCCATGCAGCCCAAGGAGGCAGTGCAATCCTTCTTTCCGCCACTCTCCCGCAAAAGCAGCGGCAGGAACTGGTCGCCGGATTCTGCAAAGGTTTGGGCATAAACACCAGCACGGCCAATGTACAAAAATCCGATTATCCCCTTATAACCTGCGTGAGCCGCGAGTCACTATCAGAAATTCCCATTGACCGCTGTGAACAGACTCATCGGACGATCACTGTTGAATGTGTTCATGATCCATCCGTTGTGAAGGCTATATTATCCGATGTTATCAAAGAGGGGCGATGCACCTGCTGGGTGAGAAATACTGTTGACGATGCTATCGAAACGTATCGTGAACTCTCCAGCCGCTTTGGTCAGGATCATGTCAGGTTGTTCCACGCCCGGTTTGCGATGGGAGACCGGTTAGGGATTGAGCATACTGTGCTGGAGACGTTTGGCAAGGACAGTACTCCTGAAATACGGCGCGGAAAAATCCTTGTCGCCACACAAGTAGTGGAGCAGTCGCTCGATCTTGACTTTGATCTTATGGTTACGGATCTTGCCCCGATGGATCTGATCATCCAGCGTGCAGGCCGGCTACACCGGCATAAACGCGAAGGCAGGGGCGACCCCCGGATAATTCTGCTTACACCATCTCTCAATGGAATTCCGACGGCTGAATGGTATTCTGTCATGTTTCCCAAGGGTGCCTACGTGTATCCCCATCACGGGCAGCTCTGGCTTACCGCCCGGCTCCTTGCCGAAAGGAAAAAGATTACGATGCCGGATGATGCACGCCTGCTTATCGAAGGAGTATTTGGCGAGGATGCACAGGGAAGAATCCCGGAGTCGCTCATACAGGCAGAACTTCAATCCGATGGCAAGGATATGGGCGGTCGTGCCCAGGCGAATCTGAATGAACTTAAACTGGACGAAGGATACCGGAGTACACCGATGCAGTGGATGGACGATGCTCGGACACCGACACGGCTCGGCGAGCCACGGGTAACGGTTCTTCTCCTCAAATGGGATGGCGTTGTTCTTTCGTTCTGGTCATCCCCCCCAGAGTTTGCCCGGGAGATGAGTCAGGTCAGCATTTCTGAACATAAACTTTCGAAGGAGTATGAATACGGTGGGACGCTAGGGACTGATCTTGAAAAATTTAAACAGGCCCTGCCGGATAAGGGTCGCTGGCAGGTTCTTGTACCGCTGACCCAGAACAGCGCTGAGTGGTCAGGCAGTGCTCTTAATGCGAAAGGCAATAGGGTTACCGTCGGGTATGATCCACGAACGGGACTTGTGGTGAACAAATCGTAATGGTTAAGGTGTTGAAGGATGAGGCTTGGATATGGGAAGAATTATTCAAAGCATTCATATTTTTCAGATAGTTGGATTTGTCAGAAAACCGGGAGAATTTCGCTGATATCGGAACAGGATGGCTGGCATGTACAATCTTCTGCATGAACGATGGATTCCCGTAAAAAGGAAAACCGGTGAAAAGCCGGAATATATTTCTCCGTCCCAGATCACGGACGGACTGGCAACAAACCCGATTGTTGCACTGGCTACACCCCGCCCGGATTTTAACGGAGCCCTGATCCAGTTCCTGATCGGTCTGGTGCAGACAGCCTGCCCTCCCGCAGATGAATCAGAGTGGCGGAAAAAATTCAGGAGTCCCCCATCACCTGATGAATTGAAAGTAGCTTTCGAGCGATACGCGGACGCATTTAATCTGGATGGTGACGGGCCGAGATTTATGCAGGATCTCGACCTGACAAAAACAGATGGCGAACAGAATAAAATAGATCACCTCCTCATGGAGATGCCCGGCGATCAGACCCTTGATAAAAATGCGGATCATTTCCTGAAACGTGACACTGTCAGGAACATTTGTCTACCCTGTTGTGCCATGGCATTGTTTACGTTGCAGACCAACGCACCTGCCGGTGGCCGGGGACACCGGACCTCTTTGCGGGGTGGAGGCCCCCTCACCACGCTCGTGATGGGCAGGACACTCTGGGAGACAATCTGGCTGAATGTAATAAGCCGGGAATCATTCGGCCATTACGGGAATACCACAAAAAGTGGTGAGGCAGATATGTTTCCTTGGCTGGGACATACCCGCACGAGTGCGAAGAACGAGATCACGACTTCCCAGCATGTACATCCCGTTCAGATGTTCTGGGGAATGCCAAGAAGAATTCGGCTTATATTCGGGCCCCATCCTGTGGCAATCCCATGCGATCTCTGCGGATGCTCAGTACATGACTCTACATCCGGGTATTTTGACAAAAGTTACGGTATTAATTACAAAGATGGCTGGCACCATGTCCTTTCACCCTATTCCACCGATCTCAAAACCGGCGAATCCCTTCCCCGCCATGCCCAGCCCGGGGGTATTTCATACAGGAACTGGCTGGGCCTCATCCAGAACAGTTCTGAAAAAAATTTTAAAAGTGAGCCAGCAGTTGTTGTACATCTATTCAGGGAGGAACGGGGACCGGACCTGTCGGAGATCACTGACGTTCCGTTCCGGCTCTGGGCTTTCGGCTATGATATGGATAACATGAAGGCACGAGGCTGGTATGAAGGAACAATGCCTTTTATTCATGTTGACGAAGAGATCCGTTCCGAATATGAAACCGGGGTGAGCCAGATGATAAAAACCGCGAACCTGATCGCATTTAGTATTCGGTCGTCCATTAAAAAGGCACTCTTCGCACCGAAAGCAGAAGTATCTGGTGATCTTTCTGTCATTGATTCAGAGTTCTGGCAGAATACCGAACCGGATTTTTACCGGACATTGGGTGAATTGCGTGAAAATCTAAAAAGCAACCAGCCTCTCAACGGTCTGAAATTACGATGGCTTTCCAATCTTACACACGAGGGCGAGACACTTTTTGATCGGTACTCGCAATCGAACCTGATCTCTGTTGCCGATCCGAAACGAATTGCTCTTGCACGGTGCGACTTCAAGAACTTTTCTTCCCCCTATAACAAAAAAATTATTGAATTACTTGACTTGCAAAAGCCGGAGAAATCTGCAAAAGCCCGAGACAAAAACGCAAAATTCCGGAGCATGTGATATCGTGAGGTAATAAAACATGGAACAAAAAACCTATCTGACATTTTCCCAATCCGAAGTGCGTGTTGCACTTCTTTCATGGTGGAAAGAACTGGATACTGCGAGGGGTGACCGGGCAGCACTCAGGCAATGCCACAACCCGCTTGAAGTTGCATTTACACCGGCATTTCACCGGTTAAAAATGCGGCTTGAACAGTTTGGCTCCATAAGTCCCGACCAGATGGGCAGGCTAGCCATAGTGGCCGGTGTGCTTTCGCATGTGAAGGAGAATAAACCTGAGGATCGTGAGCGAAATCTCCAGCGAGCATTTGCCGTCCAGATGGCGAGCCCCCCCCCAAAAGGAGACCCGGGAAAAAAGGCCTGCGTGAGCGGCATGAGATTCCGTCAGCTGTTGAAGATTGAAGATCCAGACAAATTATACGCAACCATGATCCGTCTTGTCCGTCTTCTCGGAGGTTCCGTTGACATTGTCAGTCTATCCGCCGGTATCTACTGGTGGGACGAACGTACGAAAAAAGAGTGGGCGTATGCCTATTATGAAAATGCACCGAGTGAAGAAAAACAAGGAGTCTGAAGAATATGGCTGAATTTATCCAACTACATATGCTTGTATCGTATCCCCCGTCGAACCTGAACCGTGACGATCTCGGTAGGCCGAAAACGGCCGTAATGGGCGGAACCCAGCGCCTCCGCATTTCATCGCAGAGCCTGAAGCGTGCCTGGCGGACATCCGATATTTTCACCGAACATCTCAAGGATCACATGGGAAAACGCACCAAGGAAATGGGTGTGAAAGTGAAAGAGGCGCTTATTACCGGGTTGCCCCTCAAAGAACTGCTTGAGGAGGGCAAAAATGCTGCTGTTCCGAAAAAAGCAGATGGCATTTCTGAAGAGAAAGCGAAACTGTGGGCCTGGAAGATCACGTCGGTATTTGTTGATAAATCCTCCAAAGAAACCGGTAAAAAATCCAAAAAGGAAGACGCAGTGGAGGCTGAAAGCGAGGGTAAGGCCCCAAAAGAAAAAGAGAAAAAAACCAATGTTGACAAGGATTCTCTCAAGGGGGAACAACTGGTTTTTTACTCGAACGATGAAATCGCGGCGATCCAAGCCTTGACCGCGATCCTCCTCAAAGAAAACCGGGAACCAAAGCCCGACGAGTTATCCGCGCTCTTAAAAGAGGATCTTTCATCGGTGGATGTGGCAATGTTTGGGCGTATGCTTGCAAATGCAACCCGGTATAATGTCGAAGCCGCAGTACAGGTTGCCCATGCTATCACTGTGCATGAGGTTGCGGTTGAGGACGATTATTTTACTGCGGTTGATGATCTTAACAAAGGCGAGGATGATGCCGGTGCCGGGCACCTTGGGGAGACGGAGTTTGCATCAGGGTTGTTCTACGAGTATGTCTGCATCAACAAAACGCTCCTTGAAGAAAACCTTGGCGGCGACAAAAACAGTGATCGCAAAAAACTTGCAGCGACCGCTATCCGGGCACTTGTAGAATCGGCGGTAAAAATTGCACCGTCCGGAAAGCAGAACTCGTTTGCATCTCGTGCATATGCATCGTATCTGCTCGTGGAGAAAGGCACCCAGCAGCCGCGTTCATTATCAGTCGCGTATCTTGAAGCTGTCAAAGAGAAGAACCTGCTCGGTACTGGAATAACAGTTCTGAATGATACGCGGAAAAAGATGGATGATGTGTACGGAAAATGCTGGACGGATAAATATGAGGTGAATGCATTTGACGGCACGGGGAAACTTTCCGAACTCCTTACGTTCGTAGCTGATTGATATGCAGGAATTCCTGATCTTTCGCCTTTACGGTTCAATGGCTTCATGGGGCGATATTGCAGTAGGAGAGTTCCGCCCGACATTCGACCACCCGTCAAAATCTGCAATCATGGGGCTCATCGCTGCTGCTATGGGGATCCGGCGCGATGAGGAAGAGCGGCAACGAGAACTTGCAGCCGGGTACCTGATGGCGATCAGAATCGATGGCCCGGGTATCCTGTTGAGGGATTATCATACTGCGCAGGTTCCCCCGGCCGGCAAAGGAAAGATGAAATATCATTTTCTCACGAGAAAAGACGAACTCGCGGTGCCGAAGGATGAACTCAATACTATCCTTTCATCGCGGGATTACCGGTGCGACGCAGTTTATACAATCTGTCTGTGGGGCCGTACTGCATCTCCGCCATATCCTGTTGAAACGATAAAGACACACCTCGCTAACCCGGCGTTTGTTCTCTATCTCGGGAGAAAATCCTGTCCGCTCTCGCTTCCGGTTCACGCCCAGATTGCACGGGCAGAAAACCTGGCAGAAGCACTGAAATCCGTTCAGTTCCCGGATTATCCCTTTATTTCACGACTCATCTCCCGGAACAATTTCCGGGTTTTCTGGGAAGGAAATGAACAATCCGGATTCGAAGAAGAGCATACGATAGTCCGTCGTGATGATCCCTCCAGCCGGAGACGCTGGCAGTTTGCTGATCGTGAAGAACATTATGCAATGATAAAAACACGCGGAGGAGTCTGACTATGCTGATCAGCAGGGTTCGGCTACGACAAGATGCAGCAGAAAAAAAAGAATTCTGGGAGCATGTTGACAGCGCCTATCACATGCATTCTCTAATCTGGGATCTGTTCACCGATGGACCAGAACGAAAGCGGGATTTTATTTACCGGCAGGATGCGGTGCATGGCCTTCCCTCATTCTTCTGCGTATCGGACCGGGTGCCAAATGATCGGAAAGGGATCTGGATCGTAGAGTCAAAACCGTATGCTCCCGTTGTGAAAAAAGATCAGGTCTTTTCGTTTGTCCTGCGGGCAAATCCCATCCGGGCAAAGCGTGACGATGAACACAAACAACACCGGCATGATGTTGTAATGGAGGCAAAGACCAGTCTCAAGGAAAAACAGGGTGTGTTACCACGGGAAGCCGACATCGTGCAGGAGGCGGGTTTTGTCTGGCTGGCACAGAAAGGGGAAGCAAACGGCTTTTCCATTCGGGGCGATGATATTAGGGCTGATGGTTATCTCCAGCACCGGTTCAAAAAAACCAAGGGAAATCATGAGATCAGGATCAGCACCATCGATATTACCGGACTTCTCACCGTTACCGGTCCTGATGCATTTATCCGGGCACTCTTTGCCGGAATCGGGCCTGCGAAGGGATTTGGCTGCGGGATGATGATGATAAAACGGCCATAAATCCGGGGTTCTATGCTCCCGCCATTGAAACCCATCGCCATTAAGGAAAGGATCTCCCTTGTTTTTCTTGAAAGGGGAGAACTTGACGTACTCGATGGAGCATTCGTTCTCGTTGATAAAAACGGAGTTCGTACCCAAATCCCGATAGGAAGTGTTGCCTGTCTTATGCTGGAACCCGGTATCCGGGTTTCTCACGCAGCGGTGGTACTTGCGGCACGCGTCGGCTGCCTGCTGGTATGGATTGGCGAAGCGGGGGTCAGGTTGTACGCCGGTGGACAACCCGGCGGAGCCCGGGCAGATCGTCTCCTATTCCAGGCAAAACTTGCACTTGATGAGACGGCGCGGTTGAAAGTCGTACGAAAGATGTACGAGTTCCGGTTCAGGCAACCGGTTCCGACACACTATTCCGTGGAACAGTTGCGGGGTGTCGAAGGTTCACGGGTCAAGGAACAGTATGTCCAGCTCTCGCAAAAGTACGGCGTGAAATGGTCGGGCCGTTCCTATGATCATACCCGGTGGGGCAGCGGCGATATTCCCAACCGATGCCTGAGTTCAGCAACGGCCTGCCTTTACGGAATAAGCGAAGCCGCGATCCTTGCCGCAGGATATGCACCGGCAATCGGGTTCATTCATTCCGGCAAACCGCAAGCATTTGTGTACGATATTGCAGATTTGTTCAAGTTTGATACGGTTGTTCCCGTGGCATTCCGCATCGCGGCACAAAACCCGGTTGATCCTGAACGGGCTGTGAGGTTGGCCTGTCGTGATCAGTTCCGCGAAACACGGTTGCTGAAAACAATTATTCCCACCATTGAAGAGGTTCTTGCTGCGGGCGGCCTGCCGGTTCCTGAAACGCCGGATGATTGTCTGCCTCCTGCGATTCCTGAAGAGAAGGGGTTAGGCGATGCTGGTCATCGTACTTGAGAACGCTCCACCCCGTTTGCGGGGACGATTATCGGTCTGGCTCCTTGAAGTCCAAGCGGGGGTTTATATCGGGGATTTCTCTGTAAAAGTGCGAGAAATGATCTGGACGCAGATCGTTGAAGGAATCGAAGAAGGGACTGCAATTATGGCGTGGGGAACGAATAACGAGTCCGGCTTCGATTTTGTTACGGCTGGTGCAAACCGACGTATCCCGGTGGATTTTGATGGTGTCCCTCTGATTTCGTTCCTTCCCCATTTAGTAAACCAAAAGCAGAGAACTTAATTAACGATAAAACGTGATTGAAATGTAGGGAGATAGGATACATCTTCCGAAGTCGAGAACATGATCCACTCTTACATGATGGGAATTTTCCCCGTCAAAATTAAAAATTGCGTAGATCCCCGGAAGTAACCTTCCTTGTTTTGGTATAAAAATTAAAGAGAGTTCCCCACATGCGTGGGGATGAACCGGTCTAATCATGCGTAAAATCATAAGGTGAGTTGAGTTCCCCACATGCGTGGGGATGAACCGGCATCTACCCACAAAACTTATGGCACGACGCAGAGTTCCCCACATGCGTGGGGATGAACCGATCGTACCGCACTGGCGCGGCATTGGTCTCGTGAGTTCCCCACATGCGTGGGGATGAACCGATATATTCGTGATAAACTTCCTGGGTGTCCACGAGTTCCCCACATGCGTGGGGATGAACCGACGAACTCTAAAAACAGAACTATTACCGATAGGAGTTCCCCACATGCGTGGGGATGAACCGGTAAACTTATTGTCATTCGCTGCTGCCATGAAGAGTTCCCCACATGCGTGGGGATGAACCGCATTGTATTCAGCTCTACCAACTCTTCTTCAGGAGTTCCCCACATGCGTGGGGATGAACCGGCGTGGAGAGATTGGATATGAGGAAATCTAATGAGTTCCCCACATGCGTGGGGATGAACCGATTCCAAGATTCGTATATCATATTTTTCTTCTGAGTTCCCCACATGCGTGGGGATGAACCGAAAGTATCTCTTAAAACCCACCTACAAACAGAGAGTTCCCCACATGCGTGGGGATGAACCGGCAGGATCGCGTTTTCTACCTTGTCTTGCCTTGAGTTCCCCACATGCGTGGGGATGAACCGTACCAACCGCGTTTACAATTTCGACTACAGTAGAGTTCCCCACATGCGTGGGGATGAACCGTTTAAGATGTAACCGATATACAGGCGGATGATGAGTTCCCCACATGCGTGGGGATGAACCGACGTAAAATATAGAGATTTTGAATAGATCACAGAGTTCCCCACATGCGTGGGGATGAACCGGGTGATTTCCCACCTCAAAAATTGCGAGCAAGGAGTTCCCCACATGCGTGGGGATGAACCGGTACGATTTGCAACCGTCGTTGGTTATGATATGAGTTCCCCACATGCGTGGGGATGAACCGTAATATTCGGCAGGTTGAATTCCGTAGGAGTAGAGTTCCCCACATGCGTGGGGATGAACCGTTTGAGGAGGCATGGCTGTTAGGATACCAGGCGAGTTCCCCACATGCGTGGGGATGAACCGGCGATAACAGAAAACCTCCTTAACCTGGAGAGGAGTTCCCCACATGCGTGGGGATGAACCGACATAGGGGGTTTCATGCCCGTATTTGATCAGGAGTTCCCCACATGCGTGGGGATGAACCGATCGCCGTATACCATTCCCGCGATTTTGAATCGAGTTCCCCACATGCGTGGGGATGAACCGAAAATGCAATACACTTCTGTTCTGTTGATTGCGAGTTCCCCACATGCGTGGGGATGAACCGATCGAACATATCAAACAGGATATCGATATTGCGAGTTCCCCACATGCGTGGGGATGAACCGATTCATTTGTAAGTTCTGCCTGCGTCTGGGCAGAGTTCCCCACATGCGTGGGGATGAACCGTATTATTGGCGGGAATTGATAGAACTGCACGAGAGTTCCCCACATGCGTGGGGATGAACCGGTGCAATGACGGCAAAAGATGCACTACAAACCGAGTTCCCCACATGCGTGGGGATGAACCGTTCAAATAACGGGATTGAACTGGGATCTGTTTGAGTTCCCCACATGCGTGGGGATGAACCGTCTGGGTCTGTGAGGGAACAAAGTCCCCCTCGGAGTTCCCCACATGCGTGGGGATGAACCGTTGCAGTTCTCGCAATAGTAATCTCACCTTCAGAGTTCCCCACATGCGTGGGGATGAACCGTAGTCGGTTGACGAGGGAGTGAATACAAAGAGGAGTTCCCCACATGCGTGGGGATGAACCGGCACGCAAACCGGCACCTATCCCGGGCATATAGAGTTCCCCACATGCGTGGGGATGAACCGAACTTAAGTCATAATGATCCCAATGGTTACTAGAGTTCCCCACATGCGTGGGGATGAACC
>Ga0326728_10009245_pt1 | contig 23846 bp, 20 predicted proteins | sample MB3enrmetagenome_FD_207602 | JGI IMG/M metagenome (GOLD analysis project Ga0326728, IMG submission 207602) | Lab enriched peat soil microbial communities from McLean, Ithaca, NY, United States - MB31MN | ecosystem: Environmental > Terrestrial > Soil > Wetlands > Peat | place: USA: New York... | reverse complement strand
GCGATTCCGCTCGGTCTTCCCGAGGCCTGGATCATTGCGTGCATGCCCAGGAGGCCGCTCATGTCCGTTTCACAGGCCGCCGGGCAGAGCCCGCTGCTCAGCATGCTCATCACGGCGCACGGTACAACGCCGAAGTTCTCCTCCATGGACGTCCAGCACTGGACAGCGGTCCCCGAAAGCTCCCGCTCCGCGATGCACTGGTCCAGGACCACGGCGAACTTCGCCATGCGCAGGAGGGATTCGCGGGGGATGCGGGTCGTCTTCACGTATCCCCGTATCTCGTCCAGCTTGGAAACAACCGCTGATTCCTTGTCGTTCAGGTTCCAGGCGCGGCCGAACACTTCGGAAAGGTCGATGCTTTCCACGGATATCCCTGCGCGTTCCAGGAGCTTCTCGCTGTAGCGCACCGTCGCGAATGCCGCGGGACGAGCTCCGATCTGACCGAACCTCGCCCGGCGCATCCCCTTGACCACCCGGCAGACCCCTGCGAAATCGGTGAGGTCCCGACGGAACGGGTCGGACTCGGGGTCCATCGTGTGCTCCGAGGTTAGGGAGTAGCGGATCCCGTACTGGGTGAGATTGTTACAGGCCGACATCTTGCCGCAGAAGCTGTCCCGCCGGTGCTCGATGGCCATCCTCCCCGGTTCGTCAGGGAACGCGTGCACGAAGACCGGCACGTCCAGCCCGGCAAGCCTAATCGTATCCGCAATCCCGCGCTCGTCTCCGAAGTTCGGCAGTGTGACAAGGATCCCGTCGATCTTGTCCCGGTTGGCCTTGAAGAGCTCCGCGCACTTTCGCGCGTCGGAGAGGGATTCCACTGATCCGAACTTCGTGTCTTTCGGGCCGAGAGCTACGGCTTCCAGCCCTTCCTCCTTCAAGACCGAGAGGATGATCTTTCTCCCTTGCTCGCAAAGCTCGGCCGGAAAGAATCCCCGGTTGCCGACAAGCACACCGAGTGTGGTCATGGAGAGCACTCCTTACTCCATTTTCAGTAGCGACGGGTTTCAAAGACGATAATTCCCGGGCCCTTGAAAGTCAAGGAGAAGCGCATAGGCAAGGACGAGGGTGATCACGCCAAAGATCAGTCCCTCGCGATGCTGTGGCCGGTGGGAGACTTGATGAGCACGCCCTCGTGGCACCGCAACCGGGGCGATCCGGTGGCTACCGAGATGCTCTGGGGGGGAAATCTTCGAGCGGATCAGCTCGAACTGGCCGGAGCTGACGCACAACTTATGGACGCAGAGCGCGGGAACGACGATCCAGAGGATGGGGAGGACAGCGAAGGCAACGCCGAGAAGCACCGAAGCCCCGGACTGCGCCATACGCATGCGCCAGAGGTTAACGGCAAGGGCGAAAGCGGCTGGACGGGACGCGATCGCCTATGCCTACACGGGAATCAGCCCTGTCGCGAGAAGTGAGAAAGTGACAATGAGAGGGAGCGCGGCAGCGAGGGCTGAGAAGGCAAGGCTTCCAATAGGAGCGTACGCCTGGGTCCACACCATCGAAGAGCAAGTTGAGCACGGGGCAGCGCCCTTACAAACGGGCCACTCCGTTTGCTATCCCCCGAACTCGGCGGAGATGCGTTTCATCCATTCGTGCACAGGAACCTCTTGCGGACACTTAGCCTCGCATTCCTTGCATTCCGCGCAGGATCCTGCGCGTTCGGTGGGTTTGAAGAACCCGAACTCGCGGTTCGCCTCGCCGGGGTTCGAAAACGCCACGGATTTGTTGTAGACGTCGAGCACTCGGGGGATGTTCACGCCACTAGGGCACGGCATGCAGTAGCCGCACTGCGTGCATGGGATGGGGCGCAGCTTCTCGTATGCGGCGGCCACCTCTCGTACGAGGTCGACCTCCAGCGAGGAAAGTGAGCCGACGGAAGAGCGATCGGCGCTCGCCAGATTCTCCTGCACCTGTGCCATGCTGCTCATTCCGCTCAGGACGGCGCTCACCTCGGGCTTGTTCCAGACCCACTGGAGTGCCCAGTCCGCCGGCGTCCTTGACTTGGGTGCTTTGTCCCACAAGGATTTCACTGCGGGCGGCGGGTTCACCAAATTGCCTCCCATGAGCGGTTCCATCACGGAAACGCCTAGCCCCTTGGACGCGGCATAGCGAAGCCCTTCGGTGCCAGCCTGCACGGCTTCGCTCGCGTAATTGTAGAAGATCATGCAGAAGGTCCACGCGTCCCAGCCGTCGACGATCTCCTTGAACGCCGCCCCCTCGTCATGAAACGAGAATCCTATCCACTGGATCCGCCCTTCCGCTACCTTGCGCTCCGCCCATTCCAGGGCCCCTAGCTCGCGGGCTTTTTTCCACGTGGGCCTGCTCAAGGAATGGAGGAGGTAAAGGTCGATGTGGTCGGTCTGGAGTCTCTGTAGCTGTTCATCGAAGATTCTGTTCAGGTCCGGCGGCTGCTTGAGAAGCCACATTGGCATCTTGTCCGCGAGCTTGACCTTCTGCCGGTAGCCGTCCGCAAGCGCCTTGCCAAGGACCACTTCGCTTTTTCCTCCGTGATACGGATAGGCTGTGTCGACGTAGTTCACCCCGGCGTCGATTGCTGCACGGATCATCCGGACGGCAAGCGCCTCATCCACCTTCTCCGGCCCCCCGTTGCAGGGGAGTCTCATGCAGCCGAAGGCGAGTGCGGAAGCGTTCCAGCCGGTTCGGCCAAAGCTCCTGTATTTCACGTCGATCTCCTGGAGTGGTTCTTCTCGAACTGCGCGTTCGAAAGAAGGAGCGCGAGTATGAACCCAACCAACACGAAACCGCCGCTCGCTATGAAAGACAGCGCAGAGGCCCGTTCGGGGACCCTGTCTCTCAGGATGGCAACGATCTGCGGACCCACGATGCCCCCCGCCGACCAGGCTGTCAAGACGGCTCCGTAGACCGCCGGCATCAGCCTCGTGCCGAACACATCGCCTATGAAGGCCGGCATGGTCCCGAATCCGCCCCCGTAGCACAGAAGCACCCAGCAAGCAAGAATGGCAAAGAGCCAGGGACTTCCGATGAAGGCAAGGAGCGTGAACACGACGATCCCCGAACCGAGCATGACACGGAAGGTCTGGGCCCTGCCGATCCTGTCGGAGACCGCGCCCCAGAAGAACCTGCCGGCGCCGTTGAAAAGCGAGCTAACCGCGATCAACGTGGCGCCGAACCCTGCGAGGGCCGCGACGCCTAGCGACGGGTCCGAGCTTTTGAGGAGGCTCTGAAGCAGCGGGGACTGGAAGCTGATGATGGAGATGCCCGCCGTGATGTTGCAGAACAACACGACCCACATGAGGACGAACCTGCGGGAGAAAATGGCTTTCGAGGCGGAGATGTCCGGGCCCGTCCCTATCGCCTTCGAACTGCCGGCGGTGTATCCCTTGGGAAGCCACCCCGCGGGCGGATTCTCCATGAACCATGCCGATCCGGCGGCAAGGACCAGGAACACTGCGGCAAGCAAGAGGAAGACCGGGACAAGGCTCGCTCCGCCCGTCAACCCAATGAAGAGCGGGGCGAGAATCTTGCTCATGAAAAGCGCGCCGAGGCCAAACCCCATGATGACCATACCTGTGGCAAGCCCTCTCTTCTCTGGGAACCATTTCGCCACCGTGGCCACCGGTGTGACGTAGCCCAGGCCCAGTCCGATTCCGCCGACTACCCCGTAGCCCAAGTACAAGAGAAGCAGGCTCTTGATGCTCAGGGCGAGCGCGCCCAGGGCGTAACCCAGCGCGAAGAGGAAGCCTCCCGACATCGCCATTCTGCGCGGCCCGATCTTCGCGAGCTTCGTGCCGCCCCACGCCGCTGTCACTCCGAGGAAAAGGATGGCAAAGGAGAAGATCCACGCCACTTCGCTGTTGGACCAGCCGAAGTCACCCTTGAATTGGCGAACGAGGAGGTCCTGGAAGAAACTCCATGCGTACACAGTGCCCAGGCAGAGCATGAGCACTGTTCCCATTGCGGCGATAAGCCAACGATTCGCGGTTCGCGTTTGAGCGGCCATGCAAATGCCTCACTTTCCCGTTGCAGATGACCTTAAATGTAGGGGTTTGAATGCTGATATATCAGACATTCAGCCGGATGTCAACGGCCAACGGTTGGGTTGGCGATAACGCGTCAACGCGATAGGAACGGAGACACGCCGAGGTACGTACCGAAGCCAATCATAACGACTCCGCAAACCCCCAGGATGACGGCAGTAACCCCAGGAGGAATGCTCCGACGGCCAAGGTGGAGGATAGTGGACACGGCGGCATACCAGCCAAAATCGCCCAGCTCGTGGCCGAGGTAGAACGCCAGCAGCGCTTGCCAACGCTGCAAGGTCACGTCGAAGCGTACGAGGAATGCGGAGCCAATGGTGATCCACCAGACCCAGAAATAAGGGTTCGACAAGGACACGAGCATTCCCGCAACTGCAGGGTGGATCCTGTTGGCAGCAGAGCCGGCGGACTGGACGCCTGCTTGGAAGTTCAACGCCCTGCAATGGACGGCTTCCCGGATCAGCCCGATGCCCATCCACGCCAAGAGCAGGGCTCCGACGACGCCAATGATTTTCGCCGCAAGCGGGGCGTGGAGGAACTCGACCATTCCCAGCACGAGGCCGAACAGAAGCAAAGCCTCTAGGACGGCGTGCCCTATCACGACACGAGGACCCAGCAGCCACCCGCGGGGCCCGGCCGTAACCGTGCCGGCGATCGTGTAGGTCAGCATAGGGCCCGGCATGAGGGCACCACTCAAGGACATCGCGAAGGAGAGGGAAAAAATCAGCCAGAGACCAGCGAGGTTCACGGGACCGGCTCCCCTGCTTCTCCCGCTGCCCGCGCGAGCTCGGGCGCCACCGCTTCCATGGTGTCCGCGTCGAAGCGGAACGAGCCGAGGTGAGCTGTATCGCCGGGGACCAACGAGATAACGCCGCCGATGGCCGAAGGAGGCACGTCGATCCGCCTTGACAGAAGGACCTCGTTATCCGCCTTGAACTGCTTGATCCGCCGGAATGACTCCTCGATACGGCGCGCGAGGGTATTTCCCGTCGGCGTGCCGCTGCACGCTTCACCCAGAACACCGTCGAATGCCTTTTTCGTCTGCACGGCCGAACCTTCCACGATCAGGAAATCATGGCCAGCAAGGATTGCCCGAATCGCCCACACCGCTGTGGGTTCCAGCGCGGCCAGCTCCGCGGCTTCGGGGGTTTTCGCAGGAACACCGCCGAGGACCCGCTTGTCCGCGTAGTTGCGGAGCATCAGTAGCCCGTCCGACATGAGAAGCCCCGAGTAGCCGGTGTCGAGGCGCAGGATTCCCAGCCAAGCAGAACTGAAAGTCACGATGCTGTTGTCGACCAGCGAGTCGTTGAGATGCGTCGTCATCACGATCGGTGAGAGGCTGGCAAGGTCGCGAAATATGGAAAAGCGCTTTTCTGCGGTTTCGCGGGGGACGCGTGTATCCGGCGAGGAACGGTGGAGGTTCGCGCCGGTCGGAAGAAAAGGGAAATGCTTCAGCACTGAAAGGATGCCGAACTTCCGAAGCTCTTGAACAACCACTCGTGCGCGAGTTTCCGTGGACGACTGCTGGGTGCTGTCATCCACAGTCGGCCCCAAGGCCACGTTCAGCCCTAATGCCGCGAGGACGAACGCGTTCAGCTCCGCAAGGGTCTGGAACTGACTGTCCGGCAGCTCCCCGTACTTGCCTATGAAACCTCCTACGTACCCATCTCCAAATGCCGCGCCCACCGTGCTCTTTCCCGTTCGCGCGGTGAGCCGCACGATGTCGCAGCAGATGAGAAGCGGCAGGTGAGTGAACTCAGAGAGGGCGCGGTTCGTCCTGCGGATCCTCTGGTAGTCGGTGGTTCCGTAATGGGGGATGACCCCGCCGACCTGGAGCTCCTTTACCATGGGAACGAATTCCGGCTCCAAAGCCAGAGGCGTTCCCGCGTAGCCGAACCCATCCACGTTGACGATGAAGAGCTGGCCCAGCTCAGACTCGAGGGCCCTGGCGCGATCCCGGGGAATCCCGAGCCGGCCAGGCACCGCGAGGGAATCCACGAAGGCGGTATCCGCATGCGCGATAACGGGATTTGCGAGGACTATGACGAGGCTCACGAGGGGCAGGGTACGCATGAATCGTGGCAGGCACTCTACACCATTCCGCGGATTTGGGACACAATGCCGCCATGAGATTTCCCTGGTCGCCCGAGGCAAACTTGCCAAACGCATCTGACAGCACGATCCGCACGAGCCAGCCGGGATGGTTCGAGCGTCTTGCCAGGGCATACAAGGACCGGCAGCCGGTGCTCCTCGTTGATGACGCCCGAGTGGGTATCGACCCCCAGAGCCAGTCTCTCGTCGCTATGGGGATCAAAGCCGGGCTTTCCGCCGCGGATTGGACCGCGGTCGGGGTGGCAGTGGGGATAAGCGCGGCAGGCATGATAATGGTGGTGCTCGCTTTTATCGACCCCGAGCCCACCAGCAAATTGGGCCTCCTTGTCGGCGGCGGGGCAGTCTGCGTCCTGACCGGCGGCCTTACAGCAGTTGCCGTTCTGACCCGTCGAAGGCCACCCAATATTGAAATGAGTCCAGGCGGCTTCAAGATAAGCTGGGAATAGGATATACTTCGGCTCTCTATGCCATAGGGAGCCGAAGCATGCCAACGAAAGTCTCGCTCACAGGTTCGACGGGTCACGTGGGGACGGCGCTCGCCACGCTTCTGTGCGAACGCGGGTATTCTGTTCGCGCGGTCGTCCACGAACGGACCAGGGGGCTGGAAGGTCTGCAGCTCAGCAAGGTGAAGGCTTCTCTTGCGGACGCCGAGTCTCTGCGGCGCGCGTTTGCCGGTTCGCAGATCGTGTTTCACGCGGCGGCGCGCATCTCGATCACGCGGCGCGACATGCGGGAGGTCGCCGAAACCAATGTGATCGGAACCCGCAATGTGATCGAGGCGTGTCGGGCCGTAGGGGTGAAGCGTCTAGTCCACTTCAGCTCGATCGAGGCTTTCTGCCCCAAGCCGCTGGATTCTACCCTGGACGAGGACCGGTCTCTCGAAGACGGCAGCACGGGATCGCCGTACGCACGCTCGAAAGCACAGGCCGAAATCGAAGTCCGAAAGGCCATCGGGGACGGCATGGACGCGGTTATCCTTAACCCCACCGCGGTGGTGGGGCCTTTCGACCACAGGCCGTCTCTTATGGGACGCGCAATCATCGCCTTCGGGACGGGGGCAATACCAATGCTGGTGGACGGCGGCTACGACTGGGTGGACGTGCGGGACGTCGCGGAGGGCGCGCTTAGCGCGGCCGAGCGCGCGCCAAAAGGCGCGCGATACCTCCTGGGCGGCAGGTGGGCTTCCCTTGGGGAAATGGCCCGCCTCGTCTGCGAAGCTGCCAACAGACGTGCCCCCACCATGACGTGCCCCTACTGGGTGGCCAGGATGGGCGTTCCGGTCTCCACTCTGTTTTCGAGCCTGTTCGCCAAGAAACCGCTTTTTACCGGCTATTCCCTTGCGGCCCTTCGTGGCAACCGTCAGATCAGCCACCAGCGTGCGGAGCGCGAGATCGGGTACCGACCCCGTGACCTCGAGGAAACCATCAGGGACACGTGGCGATGGTTCGCGCAGACGGGCCTCGTCTCGAGTCACTTGCCGAGGGAGGCCTGACGCCGAGGCCCCTTTCACGTGTGTATGAGCCGGAGAGCCGAATTCCCTCGAACTTGCTTTTGTCCCGCCCCGTGCGCACCTTTTTCTCATGAAGAGTGAACTAGGACAGAGCGTTTCCGATCTCGTACATGATTTCGTGCTGGAAAAGTCGGCGCAGGAGGAGAAGGCGCTTTCGTTCTCCGAGGATTCTTTCTGGAAAGGACTGCGCGGTGTCGGTACCGAGCTGTGGCTGGACACGGGCGACATCGACGCTGCATCGAAGATATGGACAAGGGAGTTTAGCGCGCTGACGACTAACAACACGCTCCTGAATAAGGAGGTCCAGAAGGGGATCTATGACGACGTGATCCGCGACGGGGGGCGTCTCCTCGGCTCGCTCGATGCGCCGCAAAGGGTCATGGAGATTGCCTTCATTCTGAATGCGCTCCACGGCCTGCGGCTGGTGAAGCGATTCAACGCCCTGGTTAGCGTCGAGCTGCACACTGACATCGCGGATGACGTGGAGGCCGCTATTTCCTACGGCCGCCGTTTCTCCCGCATATCGCCCAAGAACTTCATCGTCAAGGTGCCGCTGACCGCCGCCGGCTTCATTGCCACCCGCACCCTGCGCGGCGAAGGGATTCCTGTGAACTTCACCCTTGGATTCAGCGCGCGGCAGAACTACCTCGTTGCCCGTTTTGCCTCTCCCAGCTACGTGAACGTCTTCCTGGGGCGGTTGAACTCGTACGTGGCGGATAACCGCCTTGGGGACGGCCTCATGGTGGGGGAGAAATCGACTCTGGCGAGCCAGGCCGCCGTAGCAAAAGTGTCGCGCAAAGCCAGGAAGCCCACCCGACAGATCGCCGCCAGTATGCGCGGCGGTTTGCAGGTCCGCGACCTCGCCGGCGTGGACGTGATGACCATGCCCCTGGCCACCGCCGCGGAGGCGCGGGAGAGGCTCGACGGAAAATGGAGTTCGAAGCTCGAGGAGAACTACCGCGCGGTTTTTGCGCCGGGGGTGGATGCTCGGGAGTCCGGGCTGTCCGCGTTGTGGGACGTGACGGAAAAAGAAGAGAAGCTCGCAGATTCCCTCGTCGAGCGGATTCCTCGTTCCCCGAAGGAATTGGTGGATCGGGCGCATGAGTTGGGAGTGGGAAACATTTTTCCGCGCTTGAGTCAGCAGGATGCCGTATTCATAGCGTCGGACGGCAAAATCCCGAAGCATTCACGTTGGGCGCAAAGGATTAAAGCGGGAGAGCTTGCCATTGACGCGCTTTTCACTTCAGCCGGGCTTGCCTCGTTCACGGCGGACCAGAAGGCGCTCGACGACAGGATCCGGCGGTTAATCGACTAGGCGCCTCTGCCGTACACTCACCGCGGCCTGCCCCGACTAGTCGTCCCTCTTCGGATTCAGCGGGATCTGTAACGAGAAGGTGGTGCCTTCCTCGAGGCTGGAGCGGAAGCCGACGGCTCCGCCGAGGTAATCCTCCCCGAGAAGCTTCATGCTCCAAGTGCCCAGCCCTCTGTCCTGTCCCTTTGTTGAAAAGTAGCGGCGGAAAATCTGCCGCTGCACGGCCTCTTCCATGCAACCGGGGTTGTGCACCTCGAACGTGGCGCTTCCGTCGGACCTGCCGAAACGGAGCGTGACGGCCGTGCCCTGGGTCGTCGCTTCCAACGCATTTTTCATCATGTTTTCCAGCACACGTTTCACCAGCGAGTCGTCTGAGACGAAGACGAACGATTCCGAGAAAGGGGCAATTTCCATCTTTTTTCCCTGGGCGATCTGCTGGCCCTCGAGCTGCGCGATGACCTGCGCGCTCACCGATTGAGATTCGATCAAATCCCTGCGCACCGAAAGTGTGCCGTTTTCCGCCGAGAGGAGGGTTTTCTGGCTCTGAATTTCCTCCACCAGCGTTTCGCAGATCGACTCCAACCGACTGACGAGCTTCGCCGCGCCATTCACGGGCGCCTCTTTCTTCAGCAGTTCGAGGTGGACCTTAAGACTGGAGGCTGTATTCAGGATGTCGTGGAAAAATATCCTCTCCAGGGCGAGCCGCCTTTTCTGGTGGCTCACGTCCAGAAGGCTGATGAGGGCGAATGGTTTTTCTCCCAGCAGGAAAGGGGTTGTCCGAACAATAAAGTCATGAGCGACCGTGCGGTCGCCGTCCGCCGCCGCAATGTGACACTCCTGCTGCAGGGGCTTGGACGTGCGGAGCGTCTTGATGATGGCCTGGGCCGCGCCGCAGAAGCGGCACGCAGGAGAGTCGCCGCATCCCCGCTTGGCGTTGAGGCAGCCCAGAACCTCCCCCGGCCGTGCCCCGCACATCTCCTCCACCGCCTCCGCTCCCACCAGGTCCTGGAACGCCTGGTTGGCAAAGACGACTTGGCGCTCTTTATTGAGGACAGCAGTCGGCTCTGAGGAGGTTTCTAGAGCACCGACCAGTTTCTCCGCGGCTTTCGCCTGTCGAAGCTGGGCGAGCACTTCGGCCCGGGACGCCCGGCGGGACAGTGATGTCAGTGACAGCGCGCGTACCTTCATGGCAGAGCGTGAGGATACATCAAACGCCGCATTCCGGGAAGAGTTGTGCCCGCAGGAGCCAGGGTCTATACTCGCGCTCGGGAGGGGCTGCATCGATGAAGCCTGATCTTCTCACGCAGATCTTCGGTTTTCTCTCGACGTTTGCGCGGTTTGTCGGTCAGGTTATCGTGGATGTCGTGCATTACATCCTGCCTTCCGTCCCAAGCCTTGATACGCTGGCGGAGCCCATAGGATATTTGGCTCTCCTGACCCTGTTCGTCATCCTGGTCTCGGCGGCGCGAAGGGTCGCGCTTGTTATCCTCGTTGCCGGCTGGCTGCTCATCTTCATCCGTCTCCTCTTGATGGCGTTTCGGATCGCCTGAGCCCCCGGGCGAAATGCATTGCCAATTGAAGCCGAGCATGGTATTACTGCGTGCCACAAGGAGGATCCGCGGATGACCAAAACGCCCTTCCCTCGCCATCTGCTGATTGTTGCGGCAGTCGGCATCGGGATCGCGCTGACTCTCTCCGGGTGCTTCTCAATGAGCTCGACCATTTCCGGCGCTGTGAGCCAGAGCGCCGAGCAGCCGGGACAGTCCGCATCGAGTCAGCCAGCTCCGCAGAGCCAACCGTCTTCCCCTGGCGCGGCAGTCGTCTATCGATACCAATTCAACGCGTTTTACGAGGCGATGTGGAACTTCGGCTGGTTCGGCTACAAGGATGCCAACTACCACCCTGGGCAGGGAACAGCGTGGCAGATCACAAACCCTCGCAACTCCGAGGGACCGACGATTTTCGAAAGGGCCTTCCTGAAGGCCAATGACGACAAGACCCAGTGGTGGCGGCTCAAGATTGCCGGCGGCGAGGCCAAGGATGAGATCATCTACGAGTTCCTCGGGGGTGCGGACATGACGGTCCAGAAGGTTCGCTACAGGGATCCCGGGTCAGGACAGATCGGAGAGTTCATTCCGAACCAGTCCGATTCGCAGCAGCAGCGCGCCCTCTCTACTCCCTCACGGCAGCAACTCGCCAACAATCTCGTCGGCACGGAAAGCGTCCAGGGGAGGGAGGGGACCTTTGCCGCGGACCACTATTCCTATACCGATGCACAAAGCAGTTACACGGGAGACATCTGGATCAGCAAGACAGTCCCAGGCTACATGGTGAAGTTTTTGAGTTCCGACCCAAGAAACAACTCCACTTCGAACGGAGAGCTCGTGCACATAGAGACCGGAGTCACGACCTCACTCGGTTCCTACTAGAAGCCTCATGACATCGACTGAACGCGGCGATCTCTGCCAAGAGACCGCTCGCTCTTTGTACGAAGAGAATTGCCGACTCACGCTGGAAACCGCGCTCGAGCGCACGCCGATGTACGGGGGATGGCGCAGCCTGGACCCGGGAGCCGGTCGAAATATCGATGAACGATACCGGTCACTCCCGGTCCTGACCAAGGACGGCATCCGCGCGGCTTTTCCGTACGGTCTGGTCCCTCGGGGCCAGGACCTGGATGCCGCGCTTTCCCGCGGAGAAGTGAGTTTTGTGCGCACGAGCGGGACTTCGGACGATGCGCTGGAGAATATCTGGAACCAACGCTGGTGGGACGCCTCGGAGCGCTCTTCGTGGAAGCTCAATTCAGTGGCATCACGAGTGGCCACGGGCCAGCAGCTCGAAGCGATCCTTGCAAGCGCCCTTTCCGTCGGACCTCGCTCCGAAAACGCCCCTTTGGACAGGCAGGCGCGAACGCTGGGACGGTTCCTTTTTCTGAACGAGTACGGCAGCACCGCACAGTGGCCCGAAGGGCATGAAAAAAGGATCCTTTCCGAGCTGGCGGAACTCAGGCCGGCGGTCCTGGAGGCCAACCCTTCGCTCCTTGCCCGGCTTGCACGATACGCGGTGCGAACGGGTAGCGCTGCCTGGCAGCCGCCGCTGATCGTCTTCACGTACGAGTTCACATCGGCGCTTCATCTGCGTGACATACGCCGCGTTTATGACTCACCGCTTGCAAGCTCGTACGGCACCACAGAGGCGGGCTACGTGTTCATGGAGTGCGAGCACGGCAACCTCCATCAGAACGCGGATTCCTGCAGGGTCGACCTGATCCCCATCCGAGGGATTTCCGGCAGCGTGGCCAGCGAGGGGGAGCTGCAGCCGGGCAGCTTGGCAAAGATCCTTGCCACGACGTTCGGCAACGAATGGTTTCCGCTGGTGCGCTTCGAGGTGGGGGATATCGGGCGTATTGCAGACGCGCCGTGCCCGTGCGGGAGACACTTCGGAATTACCCTTTCGTCGATCGAAGGGCGGATGAAGAGCCTCTTTGTGGCGGACGGCCGGCTGGTAACTCATCGGGAGATGGATCTCGCTCTCTCCCGAGTCGACGGCCTGGAGCAGTACAGGCTCGACCAGAAAGTCCCCCGAGAGGTAGGCCTCGCTGTTGTTCTGGCGCCCGGCGCCCGGCCGGAAGCGGCGCGGCAGGCTGTCGACGCGCTTCGCTGCGTCCTTGGTGTGGACTCGCGAATCTCGGTGAGTATCGTGAAAGAGCTGTATCCCGAGAGTTCGGGCAAGTTTCTCATGGCGCATCGCTCTTTTGTGCTGGAGGCGTCGAATGGCTAAAGCAAGTAGGCCTCTCGAACGAATGGACGTCGCCCCGCCCTCGCTCTTTCTCATCGCCGGAGGCCGTAGCGCGTTGAGGCGTCGGGGGCCCGATCCGCTCATTGCGGCCGCTCTTGCCGCGGCCGGCGTGCGTGCGCCGCGGGTAGCGTACCTGGGGGCTGCTTCGGGAGACAACGCGGCTTTTCGCGTCATGATTGGCGGCATGCTGAAAAAGGCCGGTGCCTCCGGCGTGGCTCTGGCGCCTCTTTGTGGCAAGCGCGCCGACCCCGAGAAAGCGCGGAAGGTGCTCACCGATTGCGACGTCGTTTTCGTTTCCGGCGGGGACGTGGAGGAGGGGATGCGCGTGCTGCGAGAAACGCGCATGACGCGGTTCCTTCGCGCGCTGCACGCCGCGGGGAAGCCGTTCTTTGGCGTCTCGGCTGGCGCCATTATGCTGGCCCGCGCCTGGGTCCGCTGGCGTGATCCAGACGCCGAAGAAAGCGCGGAGCTTTTCCCCTGCCTCGGTTTTGCCCCAGTCCTCTGTGACACGCATGGCGAGGCCGAGGGGTGGGAAGAGCTACGGGCTCTGCTTGCCCTGTTACCTTTGGGCAGCGTCGGGTATGGCATTGCCTCCGGCACGGCCTTGGTGGTCGGTCCGGACGGTCAGGCCAGCGCGGCGGGAGGGGAAGTGCAGACGTTCCGCCATGGGGTAAGCGGTGTGGCCCAGGTAGAGAGCCTTCAGCCCCCCAAAGAACGCCCTTAGGCTACAGCCAGCCCTGGCTGCGGTACCAGGTCGCGGTTTCCGCGACGCCCTGTTCGGTACTGAAGGCCGGCCGGTAGTCCAGCTCCCTGCGGGCTCGTTCGTCCGAGACAACCCAGGAGCTAACCATTTCCCTGATCTTGTCCCGGCTCAGGATGCTCGTCTTCCCGCTGAGCGAACTGATGATCCCGGCGACCACGGCAATGAGCCGTACAACAAAAAAGGGCACTCTCAGCATCAGCGGATTGCTGCCAAGTGCGCGCGCAACCATCCCGCCGAAATCCGTCCACGAAGTTTCAGGGCCGTCGGTAAAGAAGAAGCAGCGGACCCCCGCCTCATGCGGCCGGTCGATTGCCATGCAGATCCCGGCAACGAGGTTCTTCACGTACACAACGCTGAAAGCGGGGGAGGGGCTGACCACGGGAAGAAAGCCGCGGGCCACTAGACGGAACAGGATCGCCAAGTCCTTATCCCTCGGACCATAGACCACCGGAGGGCGCACAATGGTAACCGGCATCAAGCGTTCCAAGCCGGCAAGGCTTTGTTCCGCCATTATCTTGCTCTTACCGTAGGCGGAGAACGGACGAAGGCGGGCGTCTTCCGTGAGATGTTGTCCCAGGACGCTCGGACCCATTGTCTCCGCGCTGCTGAAGAAAACGAACTGGCGAAGGCGGCCCTCCTTGCCTCGGATCACGGACAGAAGATTTTTCGTTCCACCGACGTTTACGCGCATGTACTCTTCGGGGCTGGGCGCCTTGGTCAGACCTGCCACATGCACTACGGCTTCTTGGCCGTCCACTAGGTTGGCGAGGGCTGGGAGTGACTCCATACTCCCGTACACGAATCGGACAGGAAGGTCAGAAAGAGCGCGTGTCCTTTCCACGTCTCGGGCAAGGCACGTCACCTCGTGCCCGTTGCGGACCAGTGCCTCGACGAGATGGCTTCCGATGAATCCTGTGGCGCCCGTAACGGCAATCTTCATGGCATGACTTCGGGCAGACGCTTCCCGGAAGGGACGGGAACACTCCCTCCATCACGCTACGTGGCATGCGGCGTGCTGTCAAGGTCTGTAGCCGTTAGCGTCAGTGTCCGTGAGCCAGCCCTGGACTTCCTGTCTGACATTCGGGGGAAGCTCACTGCGGGAATATCTGGTGAGCGGGCCGATCACCTGGTCGGGCCCGAGCCCTGCCTCCGCGCCACGACGCACGGACTGTTTCGTTATTCGAAAGAGCACCCCGACCTCCCGTCCCAGCCGTTCGCAGAAGCGCCCCAGCAGCGCCTCGGCTCCCGGAGAGGGGACGAGGAAAACAATTTCGAAGTTTGGCTGCACGATGAACGCCGCCCCGGAAGCGTCCGGCCCTTCCTCTTCCGCTTGGCCGTTCCCGGGAAGCCCGAGGATCCGTCTCCCGATGTTCGTGAGGCGAAAGCACGGCGCCCCATCCTCAGTGATCCCGGCTTCGGCGCCGTCCAGCGACAGCAGGCATCGACCAATGAAAATTCCCAGGAAGGATTTCCAGAGCTCCTCGAGCGCCTCTTCTGTTGCGGCCGCGCCGAGGCCCACGGCGTCGGAGGCCGCGCCGTCCTTGCCTGATCCCGCTGCAGACGGTTGCACTGCCCCAAGCGGGCTCCCCATGGCGGCCTGGTATTCCGCGAAATCCGCGAAGCGGATGAAGGAAGCGGTGGGGACTGAGGAGAAAGCCTGCACAAGCCACGGGAGAATTTCCTCCCGCGCCCCCTCGGAGGAAGTCCATTCCTCCTCGAGCAGGTCGAAGAGCCCGGATGGTCCACCCGCTCCGATGGCTAGCATCCCAACGACCCTTTCGCGCCTTTCCGCTAGATCCTGGCTCATCCACGCGACGCTCCACGGCGCGGGCACAAGGGCAGGCTCCCGCCACGCGGTCGCTCCCGGCGCGCGCGGATGGCGCGATCCGGAAGTCGCGGTGGTCCTCCGCCGGCCGCGGCGGCCTTGTCTCTGGGCTGCGCTATGCGGCGAGCCGTCGGGGACTACGAGACCGGTCAGGCGCAACGCTTGGAGCGCCAGGGAAATCCTTCCCTCCTGAGGAAGCCCCGTGAAACCTTCCAGCCACTCCGGGATGCTGAGCAGCGCGGGAGACACTTCCTCCACAAAACGGATGAACGGCTTTTCGTCGCCCCGGCGAAGCGGGATGGGCTCAACCCGCGCCGCAAGGAGCAGCGTTGTCATGTCGTCGACGAGGTAGGGGTGACGGAAGGTTCGGAGCGTCTTCACCGGCTCCGGGGCAAGCACGACCGCCATCCTGCGAAGCCTGCGTGCAGCGGCGGGCCAGATCCCCAGCAGCGGCTCGAGGTCCGAGCGCCGAAGGCCGAGAAAAAACACCGCCCGTTGGATTCCAATGCGGATGCCGGCGCACAGGTCCTCTCTCCGCATTGCGGGGAAGTAGTCCTCCAGGTCCTTGAGCGCCACGCGGTCGCGCTGCTCCCGGAAAAATCGAAGCATGATCCGCGCTTCCGCGAGCCCGGTCGCGTTGCCCGGCGCGCCGTTCTGTGGCAGGGCCGCTTCCAGCCACTCCACGGAGGATACTAGTCCCGCGACGCGAGGCAAATCGTTGGGAAGCAGGGCAAGAGACTCGTGCAGCAGGGACCTTTCGCGCGATGTGTAATGGTCTCCGAGGTAAGCACAGAGGGCCGCCAGTCCGGCCCCCTCGAACAGGGGACACTTCTCCAGCGCCTTCATGACGTGATGGAAGCTTTTGTGCTGCTCCGTTACGGTGAGGTAGCCCGGGTTGTCGGCGTCTTCGAGTAGGCCGGCGACCGACAGCTCTTCCATGGCCGTACCGCCGGGAGATGCCGCCAGGGAAAGCCCCGGTCGAAGCCCGTCGAGAAAAGTCTTGCGCGCGGAAATGGAAAGCTCACCCCACAGGGCGAGCTCGTCGAGGAACGTGGGCCAGTCGGGAGGAAAAAGCCTCATGCGGGGATGTTCCCTGCCGCCTGCGCCCGGGTGTCAGCCATCCGGATCTGGTAGCTGTACCCTTGTTCGCAGAGAAAAAGTTGTCGCTTTAGAGCGAAATCCTGTTCCACCGTATCACGGGAAACTAGGGAATAGAAGTAGGCTTGGTTGGACAGTTCCTTCGGACGGAGGATTCTGCCGAGCCGCTGCGCCTCCTCCTGGCGCGAGCCGAAAGTGCCCGACACCTGGATGGCTAGGCTGGCTTCAGGAAGGTCAACGGCGAAATTCGCGACCTTGGAAACGGCCAGCACCCGGATTTTCCCGGACTTGAAGTCGGCATATAGCCTGTCACGGACCCGTTGCGGCGTGGAGCCGGTGATGACAGGTAGGCCTAGCGGCCCCGCGACGGCGGTAAGCTGGTCGAGGTACATCCCGATCACGAGAGCCGGCTCCTCGGGATGGGCGGAAAGGATGGCCTGCACGTGGTCAATCTTGGCGGGGTTCTCGGAGGCCATGCGAAACTTCGCGCGCGCGTCAGCGAGCGAATAGCTCATCCGCATCTGCTCGGGCAGCGGCACTCGGATTTCCGTGCAGATCGCTTTGGCGATCCAGCCCTGCTTCTCCATTTCCTTCCACGGGACGTCGTACTTCTTCGGGCCGATCAGGGCGAATACGTCGTCTTCCTTGCCGTCCTCCCGCACGAGCGTGGCAGTGAGCCCGAGCCTGCGTCGGGCTTGCAGGGAAGCAGTGATCTGGAAAACGGGGGCCGGAAGGAGGTGGACTTCATCGTATACGATCAGACCCCAGTCGCGCTGGCCGAAGAGCGCAAGGTGAGGGTAGGACTCGTCAGAGGACACAGTCGAAAGCGCCATGCCGTCCGAAGCCTGGGCGCGTGCCACGCGAGAACGCACGCTATCGCGATGGGTGAGCATCTGGTAGGTTGCGATCGTGATGGGGCGAACTTCCTTCTTTAATCCAGTGTATTCCCCGATCATCGCGGGGTCGACGTCGGTTTTATCCACGAGCTCCGCGATCCACTGCCGAACGGCGGTGACGCAGGTGGTGAGCACGAGAGTTGAGGTCTGCAGGAGACCCATGCACAGCATCCCGACAATGGTCTTCCCGGCCCCGCACGGCAGAACAATGACCCCTGAACCGCCTTGTTCGGAGCCTCCCGCATGGAAGGCTTCCGCCGCTTCCCGCTGGTAGGGACGGGCCGCAAACGGCGTGCCCCGGCCGAGCGTCAACGCCCGCAAGGCAATAGGGAAGTTTTCCCCATGCGAGTATCCTGCCCTGTCCTCGACCGGGTATCCGAGCCTGATCAGGTAGAGCTTGACTTGTCCCCGCGACCGGGGAGGCAGCGCAAAGGAGGTCGGGGAAAGACGATCCCCGAGTAAAGCGCCGGTATGCCTGTCGGCGGCGATAAGCGCGGCCAGGCCCTCGTCCCGACAGTGCAGCTCAAGGCCACCTGGACCCTGCTGGAGCGTGATGCTTCCGAACCGACCCGCGAGGTCCGTGATCTCGGTTGCGATGTGATCCGGGACAGGGTAGCGCGACAGGGATCGAAGAGACTCTACGATTCGAGGCGCGGATTCCCCGGCCGCGCAGGCGTTCCAGATCGACAGCGGCGTGATGCGGTAGGTGTGCACGTGCTCAGGAGACTTCACCAGTTCCGCGAAGCCCACTAACGCGTCTCGCGCCTCAGCGTATCGGGGGCTCGCCACTTCCATGAGGATGGTCCGGTCACTCTGGACGATGAGCGGCTTCTCATTCGCGGCTGGTGTTGTTATTTTCTCGGCCATGACAGAAAGCCCGACAAGGATAATGTTGCCTGTCATGGGGGTCAAGGCCCCGGATGCGTGTCTCTATTGAACGGACTCAACCGCTGCACGCGCCGCGCACGACTGCGGATGGCGGAAGCGAGGCGAATGCAGATCATCTCTTCGAGCTCACGGTCCAGGTGCCGACGACTCCTGCCCTGCAGCGCGGGCTGCGGCGTTACCGCGTGGACAGGAATCGTCTCATCGTGGGCGGCGCGCTTGGAAAATGGCGGCAACCAGCACGAGTGGATACGCCAGACGCTGCGCCTTGAGGGGAGCTCGAGCCGAGTTGCACCAGCGAGCGCCGGGCTCGCGCGGCTTGACGGCCTGCCTTTCTTGCGGGGAAAGGAGCGGCGGATGGACCACGGCCCGTTTTTGTGCTCCAGCGCGCGGGGCTAAAGTCATAGTGGCTATCGGTGAACGCCCGTTTACCTTGTTCCGTGTCTCTGAAGTCTCGAGCTGGAGCGCCACGCTTCTTGCCCTGGAAGCGCGCGGGAGGGTTCCGGCTGTGGCAGTCCCTGCGCCTTTGGGCGAAGTGATCCAGCCGAGTGCAGAACGCTTCGGAGGCTCATGGGACTTCTTGGAGGATGAGGAACCTGAGGTTTTGGCAGAGCCCTTTGCGGAAACGTGGCGAGTCTATACAATTCTTAGCGTTTATGGCGGAATGTGGATAAAATAAGTACCAATTGACAGAAAAAGATAAAAATGAGAAAACCTAACAATAAATGAGCGATCTCAATCTCGAACCTGCAGAGAAACCTACCATGTATTTCGTCGGGGTAACGACGACGAAATCCATGATCATGAGGGTTTTTCCAGCCTGGGCAAAGTATCTGGAGCTTGGCGACTGTGGGATCAAAGGCATCGACTTGAAACTGCACGACGAACCTGAACGCTATCGTGAGGTTGTTACATTCATCAAGAGTGATCCTCATTCCCTCGGGGCCCTTGTCACGACGCACAAGATAGACCTCCTTCGCGCAGCCCGGGACATTTTCGACGATCTGGATCATTTCGCTTCTCTCATGGGAGAGGTCAGCTCGATCTCCAAGCGCGGCGGACGACTGCTGGGCGGTGCTAAGGATCCCATCTCCAGCGGCCTCGCGCTGGAGCAGTTCCTCCCGGCGCAGCACTGGGAGACCACCCACGCGCAGGCGTTCATCATGGGGGCGGGCGGCTCGAGTGTCGCACTGTGCTCCTACCTGCTGCGCCCGGAGCATGGCGGCAACCGGCCTTCGAAACTTTTCGTCTCCAATCGAAGCCCAGCGCGCCTCTCCGAAATGAGGGAGATCCATAAGAAGGAGGGGATCGACCGCCCGGTGAGCTACGTGCACACGCCGCGACCCCAGGACAATGACGCCGTGCTCGCCAGTCTTCCTGCGGGCTCCCTCGCCGTCAACGCGACGGGGCTTGGCAAGGACGCCCCGGGGTCTCCCATTACGGGAACGACGTCGTTCCCCGTGGGGGGATACGTTTGGGACTTCAACTATCGCGGCGACCTGCTGTTCCTTCATCAAGCCAAAAAGCAGGCGGCAGCGCGCTCCCTCACCGTCGTGGGCGGATGGCTGTACTTCATCTACGGCTGGCTCTCCGTCATCTCGGAAGTGTTCGATCACCCAATCCCTTTTCACGGCCCCGTGTTCGAGGACTTGTGCCGCCTCGCGGCAAAGGAGAAGGGCCAGGAGTAGAAGGGGCAGAGACGCGTGCGGGCGAGGGAATCTTGCCCGCCGCGGAGGGCGCCCACGCTTGTCACGGGCGGCGTCTCATGATCCAATGGCTCCATGCCCGAAGGAACAATGTTCGTCGAAGAAAGGAAGCTGAAGATTCTGGAGTTCATCGAGGAACACCGCAAGGCGACCGTGGCGGAGCTTTGTGATGCATTCCGCGTCTCCAGCGCCACCATCAGGAACGACCTTCGGGATCTTGAGGGCGCCAGCCTTCTAATCAGGACTCACGGCGGGGCCATGGTCAAGACAAAGACCGGCCTCGAGCAGGACATGAACCAGCGCAAGGTGCAGCACCTCGCAGAGAAGCGTTCCATTGCGGAGACGGCCCTTCGACTCGTGGAGGACGGGGACACTATCATCCTCGATACGGGTACCACTACGCTGGAAATCGCGCGCCTCCTGGGCCAGCGCCAGGACATTACCGTCGTCACGAATGACTTGCCCATCGCCCTCGTGCTGGAAGACATCGACACCGTCAAAGTCGTCTTCATGGGCGGCATAGTGCGGAAGAAGTTTCACTGCACCGTGGTTGGCGGGCTGTCAAGTCGCGACCTGTTTGCCGGCCTCACCGTGGACAAGGCTTTCATGGCGTCGAACAGCTTCTCGGTGGAGAAGGGAGCCAGCACGCCCGATATCAATCACGCAGAAACGAAGAAGGTCATGATGTCCATAGCAGCAAAAGTGATTCTTGTTTTCGACTCTAGCAAGTTGGGCAGGAACTCGTTTGCCCTTTTTGCGCCTCCTGACCGTATTGACGCCATCGTCACGGATTCTCTGCGGGATGAAGACCGCGCTCGGCTCGAGGAAAACGGCATCGAAGTCATCGTGGCCCGCTGACAACCCTCATGCTCCCTCAGGCGCTCATTCTTGACCTGGACGGAACCCTCGCCGACACCGAACCTCTCCATAACAACGCGTGGGAGGTCGTTCTCCACGATATCCCACCGGATGCCGTGGAAGGGCAGCGGCAGAGATGGATCGGCATGTCGAGTGCGGAGATCGCTCTCGGGCTGATCAGTGCCTTCTCCCTCCGCCAATCGGTGGAGGCCGTGCTGCGGCGCAAGCGCAGGAGGTTCCGCCAGCTGGTCCGAAAGGGGCTTACGCCGTTTCCCGGGCTTCCCGAGGAACTTGTCCGGTGGACGGCAGCCGGGGTGCCTCTTGCCGTGGCCACCTCGGGGAGCCGGCGGGAAGCGCTCCTGGTGCTCAGGAAGCTTCGGCTGCCCGTCCGTTTCGAAGCGGTTGTCACCTGTGATGACGTTGATAGCGCAAAGCCGGCGCCGGACTGCTACCTCCTGGCAGCCGAGCTTCTGGGAAAGCATCCCAAGGATTGCACAGCAATCGAGGATTCCATCAACGGGATGACCGCTGCTGTGGCGGCAGGGACGCGAGTACTTGCGATCTCAGCCAGCCCCGTGGAGTCGCTGCCGGCGGGAGTGGAGAGGGTTTTCCCCTCAACCGTCGCGGCTCTGGGGTGGCTGAGAAACGGATGGACCACCGGTTGAGGCAGCAGTGAAACGCGCCCCTCAGCCGCTGAATCGGCCGAACGGGTCGAACTCGTACTCCCCTGCCAGTTCGAATGACCCGGCTCTCCGACTGTTCTCGATCCTGATCCCGAACGTCCTGCAAATGGCATCATGCGTAATCTCATCAATGCGTTTCGCGGGAACCCCGGCGGTGGCGAGGCCTGTGACAAACCGCGGATAATAGGGAAGCCCGGGCAGCCCGCAGGCGAAGCGCTGCCTTTTGTCTTCCTCCGAGTGCGGCGCATGATCGGTCTCGATCCAGTCGATGCCCCCGTCGCAGAGGCGCTCCAGCATCAGGGACGGCATCGGTGGCGGCCGAAGCGGGGGGTTCGTCAGCAGGAGGATTCCGTCCGGACCGTCCATCATCCCCGAGTCGAGGAGCGCGTGGTGCGGAGTCAGGGCGCAGGTGACCCGAAGCGTCTGCTTCGGCGCGCCGGCGTGTTTCGCGCGCAACACGTCCAGCGCCCACGGCGTGGAGATGTGGCATACGTGAAGTATCCCGGCAAAGCCCGCCTCCAGGGCGAGCTCCCTCTGATCGTCCACTGACGCCACTTCAGCCGAGGGCGGCCTCGAGCGGGCGTGAGTTGCCGGCCTCGCTGGGTCCCAGTCTGCCGGACGAAGAAGGGACTGCTTTTCGCAGTGGACCGCCAGCACTCCCGTGTATCCCAGTGCCACCAAGGCGGCGTACACGCGAGCCTGGGCCTCCCGCTCAACGATTCCCAACTCCCCGGTCGAATGTCCCGCGTACATCTTCAGACCAACCACGCGCGGGAAAAGGTTGCGCCAGGCCATCACGGCCTCCGCGATCTGCGCCGCGTCAGCGGTCACCCCCGCGTACAGGCCGTGAAACAGCGGCACGTTGAGCGACGCGAGCGCGACGTCCGCCTCGGCAATCCTCCGTCCTATGGCTCGCCGCGTCGTAAGCGGGGGGTCGGTGTTGGGCATCTCGAAGACGGCGTCCAGTCCGGCGCGCCAGGCAACGTCAAGGCCGTGGCGAAGCGTCTCCTTGGCGCTCTGGTTCCAGTCCCTCAGGTGGACGTGAGGATCAATCATCCAGGTTCAGTCCGGGTAGGCAACGGGCTCCAGGCCGGCCGGTAGACTCTTCATCCAAGACGACTTTTCCTCCTCACTCACCTTGCGGCTCGCGATAGTGTATTGCCGGCGGCAGTAGCGGCAGCGGATTGCCTCATGGTCGCGGTAGAATCTGGGAGGGACGTCCTCGTTCACCGCTCGCGTGATGCAGTTAGGGTTCGCGCAGAGGAGGTAGACGTACTTCGCCGCGATCTTGCCCCCTACGATCGTGTCGATGGTGGGCTCGGGAGAGAGCAGGGCGATGGTTTTAAGGTCCCGCTCGCTGGCTTCCGGGAGGTTTGTTTTGATGAACGGGTTCTTCTTCTCCGGGATGGTGGCCGTGGTGCAGGAGTATCCTCTGTTTTCCAGGTCCAGGGCGTCGGAGACAGCTCGTAGAGATCCTACGCTGAGGTGGTCGATGACGGTGCCGTCATGGATTTTGTCGATGAACATGGCGGTGTGCTTGTCCCCGCGGATCCTGCGGGGCAGCCTGTTGTTGCCGAAGCCGAGCTCCGCCGGTAGCCGCCCGTTGTATTTTTGATACCCGTTGTGGCCCAGCATCTGGTGCAGCAGTGCCTTGCGGAGAAAGACTCCGAACTCGGCCTGTGTGAAGAAGGCCTGGGCCGGAGTAAAGTAGACACGGTACTCGATCTCCGCGATCTCGCTGTTGACCGGAAGCGGATGCAGGACCCGCACGTCGAAGCCACGCACCTTCTCCGCGTCGATCCTGTATTGCTTCATCATGCCGACGATATCCTTCTGCGTGACCCCCGGCATCCGTTCTAGCTGCGGCCGCGTCATATAATAGAAGTCCACTTGACCCATCACATCGCGCACGCTCGTTTCACGCTCCACGCGCACGCCGCGGGAAGCCAGCAGGCGGGAAAGGTCTTCCGGCATGCCGAGGAAATCCTCCGCAGCCCAGCGAATGGTCACCCGCTCGAAATGGGAGAGAGCAAGACTCAAAGAACGGACAGTGCGGCCATGGGAGAGGTCCCCGCCGAACCCGACGCGGATCCCGTCCAGCTCTCCTCCCGTGAGAGCGTAGATTGTAAGCACGTCGAGGAGGGCCTGGGTGGGATGCTCATTCTTGCCGTCCCCGCCGTTGATTACAGGGATGTTCGCAACGTCCGCCGCCCACTGGAGAGACCCGTCTAGGGGATGGCGCATGACGATGACGTCGTTGTGGTTCGCGCACATCATGGTCACGGTGTCCCGAACCGTCTCGCTTTTCATGACGGAGGTCCCCTCCGTGCCGGAAAACCCGTCATAACGACCGCCCAACTCTCGCATGCCCGTGTTGA
>Ga0326728_10009244_pt1 | contig 23849 bp, 24 predicted proteins | sample MB3enrmetagenome_FD_207602 | JGI IMG/M metagenome (GOLD analysis project Ga0326728, IMG submission 207602) | Lab enriched peat soil microbial communities from McLean, Ithaca, NY, United States - MB31MN | ecosystem: Environmental > Terrestrial > Soil > Wetlands > Peat | place: USA: New York... | reverse complement strand
ATTCCGTCTTCGCGAAGTTCCTCCACAACCATCTGCACGACTTCACGGATGTTCCGGAAGGCTTCCTCCTCGGTGTCGCCCCATGTTGCGGCGCCGTACCGGTCGAGCGCCGGACAATGGGCATGCAGCGGCCATCATCAGGCTCGACCACCACCTTGAAGGTGTAGGTCCTCATTGGCTTCAGGCTAGCATTGTTTCACGCCTCGTCACCCGGCAGGGTACGAAGCTTACCCAACCGGAACCTCGACCTGCGTCACAAACAAGTCAGAGTGAAGCCGCTGCTCGATCTCGGTCGCATCAGCGGTCTCAAAGAATAATGTCAGTGCCTCGATGAGATTCGTGCGGGCTTCTTCGAGACTATCGCCCTGGCTGGCCAGATCGAGTTCCGGGCAGGACAGCGTATCTTCGATCTCAGCGTTGGTGAGATTGCGATGGCCGGGGCGCTTTGAAGGGATCAGGGGCAGACGAACCTTGGTTCTAGCTGCTTCTCATAGCAGTTCCTCGGCGCGCTCGGAGATGTCGGAGCGTCCGTTGTTGTATGCGCCGATCCCTTTGGCGGCGGGGCGTCGGTGACTTCGGTGACCCTCGCGCGGCATCTTCCTAGTGTATTCATCCTGGACGGCCGACGGCGAACTGGAGTTTTCAAGGGAGTTTTCAAGGGAGTTCGCCGCTGCGCGATGAATCGCGCGCCACGATTCGCGTGGTTCAGAATGCCCAGTACGGGCCGGTTCCGCTTGTAGTGCTCTGGCCTTCGATGGCCACGTATACATCGCGGCCGAAGAAGAAGGGCAGGCCGAGGTCGAAGCCGCCGGCAGCGGGGCCGCCGAGGTCGTTGAACGCGTTGTTGCCGGTGGCGAAGAGCTGCTCCGCGTTGGCGACGGTGAGGGCTATGGTGCTCGACGCATTGTTGGCCCCAAGGGTGATGGCGGCGGCGTTCAGGGTGGTCGACGGGCAATAGAAAGTCGGCTGGGTGGTACAGAGCGGAATGCCCAGCGTCGTGGCGTTCAGGAAGAAGTAGCCGTTTGAGCCGCTATCGATAAAGCTATCGGTGTAGTTAGCGCCGTTGAAGGTCACGGTAAAATTGCCGCTCGAGTCCGTCGTGTAAATCTGCACGCCGCTGAGCGCGTTGTCGGTCTGCATTCCGACGCCGAAGATCAGCGAACCCGAAACAGATTGCTCGCCGCTGCCGTAGAGCGCCGGGAGAGCAATCAGCACACCGTTGTTATCCTGCGGGAACATCCAGACCGGATTTTGAAGCTGCGATGTCAACGCCACAGCCTCGGCAACGCAACCGGAACTGGGGCAACCGAAGTAGACGCTGGGAAGTGTGGAACCGGCGGTGACACAGGCGCTGCCGCAATCCTGGCGAAAGACACCGATGCCGAGGATGCCGTAGGCGCCCAAGACGTCCACACTGCTGGCGGCAGAACCGCCGGTATCGCAGGCCTTGGGCACAGCCGGGAAACCGGAGACGCCCAGGAGCTGGATGGGCACCGAAGACGCGATTTCTCCGGCGATTTGAACATCCGCCTTCGCCACGGGACCCCAGGCGTAGTTGTTATTGGCGAACGCCACACAGTTAGCGAGGGGATGGCCGCTCGAGTCTGAAACTCGCGGCAGCGTGAGGGTGACGGCAGACGAGAGAAGGCGCAGCCCGGTCGAACCAGTGTCGACGAGAATATTCGAAATGGTCTGGCAGTTTGTGGTGCCAGGCACGCAAATCGTGATGGTGGTCAGAAGCTGATTGACATCCGTGCCGGTGGGCCCGACGCCTACCTGGACTGATTGGGTATTGTTGACAGTGGTTGGCGTGGTTCCCGAGCCAGTTGTGGACGACGTGGATGTGCTGGAAGTGCTGGTGCTGCTGGAACCACTGCCGCAGCCTGTGCTCACCAGCAGGCAGATCCCGGCTGTGAGGAGGAGGCCGGCGAGGCGCACACGCATCGCGCTCATTGGACGACGGCCTCGGTGACGCCGCTTGGCAATAGTACAGTAACGTAAGCGCGGACGTGGAATGCCCGCAGGTGCCCGCCGGTCTCGACCACAAGAGGGCCCGTGTGGATCGAGAGCGGCCCACGCCGGTGGGTGGAGCGGTTGGCGTCCTGGAACGCAGCGAAGTAAAGACCCAGCAACTGGGAGAGATTGGGCATGGTGGGGCCCTTCCAGGAAATGCCAAACACTTTGCCCTCAGGCGAGACGAACTCCTTAAGGACCACGCCGTCATCCCGATTGATCTGCTGAACCGAATAGCCGGACATTTCCGTTGTGGTGAGGGTTCCCTTCAGGGTTTGCGCATCCGTCTGGACCGACTCCTGCGACTGGCCCAAAACGGCCCACGCGGGAACGGTGCTGCTTACCGCAATCAAGAAGATAGCTGCGATGCTTTTCATTTGGTTTGAGCGGCCAGCATTCAATTACATGACGATGGCGCGGCCGCAGGCGTTGCCCCGAATAGCGGCACTTTCGGCGCGGCCTAGGATTATCATCGCACCCTGGAACCGGTCGCGGTGGCGCCGCGCTTCGCCCTATTCCCATTTTCGGCATCGTTCTAAGTGTCGATTCTTCATGGCTCTCGCGAGAGCAACGCGCCTCGGCTTTCACTTCCTTGTTTAAGAAAGTTGAAAGCCAGCGGCGGCAACCGGGATATGGTTGGCCGCTCACTATTCGTAAAGGAGAGCACTGATTGAAGCACCCAATCACCGTCGAACCGTTGACCGAATCCATATACCGCCATTTCGTGAAGGCTCCCACAGCCAAGGGAAACTACCCCTCCACGCTGGCGGGTTTTCTTGCCAAGCATCCCGGCGCCACGCACGGGGTGTTTGATGCCGAGGGCCGGCTGGCCTATATCGGCACAGAGCGGGACCTGCGGGCCGCCCACAGAAAACAGTAATTCACTAGAAATTCATCAAGGAGAAATCATCGAATGCTCGTACTGTCCCCGTCGGCGGCGTCCGGCCCGCTCACGGTTTCCGGCACGCCTGTGCCTATTACTGCAACGTCCACGCTAGTGAATCAGGTTTCGATCAAGCCCCGGCTCGGGCAGTGCTCGAAGGTTCAGTAGGTGGCGCGAACCTTGGGACCGATGAAAGCAACGCCATGGCCATTCTCTATCCGGTGCCGAACGGCGGCCAGGCGGATTCCTTTACGGTTCAAGACCAGGGCGGCGCAAACACCATCGACCTGAGCACGATCTACGTATACGCGACTATTTCGGGCGACACGCCCATGGTGGAGGCCTTCGGGTACCAGACCGTATGAACAGGCGCGAATTACTTCAAAAGGCATTGGGCGTGGGAGCGGCAGCGCTCGCCGTCAGCCAGATGCGCGGCCAAAACGCCGGGAACTCATACAACGGTCCGGCGGGAGGAACGCGTGGCTCGCAGTTAGTCACCATTCTTGCCGGCCCGTTTGACACATCGGGCCAGCCCAACGGCATAGCTCCGCTGGCGAGCACACCGCAATACGCCACCTTCGTGCGCATTCAGGCGCATCCGGGCCAGGAAGGCAAGATCGCGATCGGTGGGCCAGCCATGTTGACCAACACAACGGGCAACATCGGCGACTCTTCCTTCTTGGAGCTGTGGCCCAACTGGGACGCCAGTTACGACAACGGGCGCTCCGACACGTGGATCCTCAGCGACCCGAAATGGCTGAACACGATCGACATCAGCCAGATCTATGTCTGCCCAGAGATCCCGGGTGAGACGCCGGTGGTCACGGTTTTCCAGTTAGTCTAGCGAGCGGCTCGCACAATGCTGGTGATGTCTCCCTCGGGCGGACCGGTCACGGTTTCCGGTTCGCCCGTACCCCTTGCTGCGAGCTCCTGGCTCGTGACGAAGATCACGATCAAGCCAAAGCTCGGGCAATGGTCGAAAATCCTGGTGGGCGGGCCCGATCTGCTGCCCGATGAGAGCAACGCGATCGCGGTGCTTTATCCGGTGCCGAATGGCGGCGAAGCGGATTCGTTCGTCATTCAAGACGCGCAGGGCCAGAACACGATCGATCTCAGCCAGATCTACGTCTACGCCACGATCTCCGGCGACACGCCTCTGGCCGATTCGTTTTATTACAGGACGGTATGAACAGGCGCGAACTGTTTGGAAAAGTGCTCGGTGCAGGTGCGGCGCTGGTCACTACGGCGGCGGCGTTGCGTGCGTCGAGTGACGGCACATATAACGGACCGCCGGGCGGATCGCGCGGCACCAATCTGGTCACGGTAATGTCCGGTCCGTTCTCCACCGCCGGGAATCCCCTAGGACTCCTGAATCTCACGCAGATGCCGCAGTTCGTGACGTACGTGAGAATCCAGGTGAATCCAGGCCAGCTTGGCAAGATCGCGATCGCTAGTTCCATCGTTTTCGACCACTGGGATAACATGGCCGACGCCGCTTTTGCCGAACTCTGGCCCAACTACGACGGCAGTATGGACAACGGCCGCTCCGATACCTGGATCATGCAGGACGTCAACTGGCAGAACACCATCAACCTCGCGGACATCTACGTCTTGCCGGAAATCTGGGGAGACACCCCGCTAGTGACGGCGTATCAGTTGGTGTGACGGCAGTTGCCGTCCCGGCTCGCGGTGTGAGCGGGCACATGCCACCAACTTCCATTTCCTCCCACCCGCTGAAGCCCGCTGCAAGACCGTCGCACACCCCCCATAAAGCATGGACTAGAATAGCTGCATCTATGGCGTTACTCGAACGGGTGCAGGCGGACATTGTCGCGGCCATGAAGGCCAAAGACGAGGCGCGGCTCAATGCGATTCGCATGATCAAGGCCGCGCTGCAAAAACATCAGATTGATGCGATGAAGTCGCTCGACGACGCGGCGGAGCAGCAGGTTCTGAAGCAGCTCGTCAAACAGCGCACCGATGCCGCCGAGATGTTTCGCAAAGGCGGGCGCGAGGAGCAGGCACAGAAGGAAGAGGCCGAGCGGAAGCTGATTGAGGGCTACATGCCGGCCGAGGCAAGTGAAGCGGACATCGCGCAGGCGATCGACGCGGCGCTGGCCGAAACGGGCGTCACGTCGCTCAAGCAGATGGGCGTGGTGATGAAGGCCGCGCAGGCCAAGCTGGCGGGGAAGCGGGCGGATGGGAAGGCGCTGAGCGAAAAAGTGAGGTCGAGACTGCAATGACACCTGAAACGACAGAGAAGAAGTTTCGGCCCTACGTGCCGGCGAGCGCCAAGATGCCGGAATTCACCTTCCGGGCGGTGCTGCTCGGCCTGGTGATGACTGGAATATTGGGCGCGGCGAACGCGTATCTGGGGCTGAAGGCGGGGATGACCATTGCCGCCACCTACCCGGCGGCAGTGATCGGCATGGCGGTCCTGCGGTTGATGAAGGGATCGATCCTGGAAGAGAACATCGCGCGAACAATCGGCTCGATCGGCGAATCGGTGGCGGCGGGCGCCATCTTCACGATTCCCGCGTTTGTGCTTTCGGGAGCATGGTCTTCGTTTGGATTCGAGCAGGCCTACTGGAAGTCGACGGCGCTCATGCTAGTCGGCGGAGTGCTGGGCATCCTGTTCGTCACCCTGTTGCGGCGCGTGATGGTGGAAGATCCGGAACTGCCGTTTCCGGAGTCGGTGGCGGCCTCGGAGATCCACAAGGCTGGCCAGGCGGGCAGCGGCGCGGCGGCCCTGCTGTTCAAAGCCATGGGAATTGGCGCAGTGATTTATTTCCTGGGCACGATCAAGCTCTTTGCAGCCAGCAAGGATTTCATCGTGCGCATCGGCGAACTGGGGCGGAGCGTGGTGCGGCTAGGCAGCGAGTCCAATGCACAATCGGTGGGCGTGGGCGGTACCACGATGGTTTCGGCTCCGGCCATCAGCCCGGCTTACGTGGGCGTGGGCTATATCATTGGACCGCGTCTTGGCGCGCTGAATTTCGCGGGCGGGGTGGTCGCTTGGGGGATGCTGGTGCCGCTGCTGATCTACTTCCTGGGCCCGCAGCTTCGTGCGACGCTGCCGCCTGATGCAGGTGATGAGAGTTGGAGCGGGCTAAGCATGGCCGTGTGGAAGTTCATCGTACGGCCGATTGCGGTGGGCGGGATGCTGGTGGGCGCGGGCTACACGCTGTTCCGGATGCGCGCCAGCCTGGCGAGCGGCATGCGCCGCGCCATTGCCGATCTGAAGAAGTCCAGCACGCAGGCGGAAGCTACCGAGCGCACCGACCGCGACCTCAGCGCCAAGTTTGTGTTCGGCGGCCTGGCAGTCACCTTCCTGTGCATGATTGCACTGTACTTTTACTTCGCTGGCGTGCTTTCGGGTGCGATTGTGGCCTCGGTGGTCATGCTCATCGTAGGCTTCTTCTTCGCCGCAGTCTCGGGGAATCTGGTGGGACTGATCGGCTCTTCGAACAACCCGGTTTCCGGGCTAACGCTTTCCACACTGATCATCGCCGCGCTGCTGATGGTTTCGATCGGCGTTTCGGGCGCGGCCGGCGTGGCGGCGGTGTTGGGCGTGGCCGCGGTGGTGTGTGTTTCCTCCGCGGTGGCCGGCGAAATGCTCCAGGACCTGAAGGTGGGCCACATTCTCGGCGGCACGCCGCGCAGCATGCAGATCGGCGACTTCCTGGGCATTCTGGTGGCGAGCGCGGTGCTCTACTTCCCGCTGTTCGTGTTGCACGCAGGCAACATCAAGGCGGGCGGTGTGGGTTTCGGCGACCGGGCGCTGCCGGCACCGCAGGCGGGCTTGATGGCCATGCTGGCTCAGGGCATCGTGGGCGGCCACATGGCCTGGCCGCTGGTGGTGGTTGGAATCTTCATGGGTTTCGCGCTGATCATGGTGCAGGTGCGCAGCCCCATGCTCTTCGCGGTGGGCATGTACCTGCCGCTCGAAACCACGTTCGCGATTTTCATCGGCGGGATCATCCGCTGGCTGACGGACGTGATGCGCGATCGCCGCGGATTCAACGATGCACAGAAAGCCCGCGTAGAGAATGCCGGCGTGCTGGTGGCTTCCGGGCTGATTGCGGGCGAGGCGCTGACAGGCCTGCTGGTGGCGGCGTTTCGCTTCTTCGAGTGGCCGCTGCCGGAGCTGTTCAAAGAGCCATCGATACTGGCCGGTTTCGTGGTGCTGGCGCTGATGGCGTTTGGAATGGTGAAGGTGCCACTGGGAAATGCGGGCCGTCCAGATGAGCCGGCGCCACCGGCGGCGATGATGTGAGTGTCACTGTTACGATAGTGATGAATCATGTCGCGCAGGAGTCTGACTATCGACAGTCATCTCATGGCCGAGCTGAAGCGACTGGCGGACGCTCAGGGCAAGACCGTTTTCTTGCTAGTGGACGATCTCCTACGCGAAGCGATCGAACGCGCGCAGGCTGCACCGCGCAGTTTCAACATGGGCCGCGAACTGGTGAACGTGGCCGGTCGTAACGCGCTGTACGACATGTTCGACCGCGAGAGCGGCTTGCTCCCGTGCACCGATCCCCCGCGCTCGTGATACGATCTCCCCGATTAGGGAGGTTGTCCTCATGCGCGCGCTTATTCTGCTGCTTTCCGCCTGCTGTGTTCTGATCGGGCAAACCGCATCGAAGCTCACCGCCATCCGCTGCGGCCGTTTGATCGATGGCAAAAGCGCCACCGTCCGCACCAACGCGGTCATCGTTATTGAAGGTGAGCGCATCCGCGAAGTTGCCACGTCGGTTCCGGCCGGCGCGACGATGATCGATCTCAGCCATTCCACCGTGCTGCCCGGCCTGATCGACAACCACACCCACATCCTGCTCAACGGCGACATCACCGCGGCCGACTACGACGAGCAGTTGCTCAAGCAATCCATCCCGTACCGCGCCATCCGCGCGACGGTCAACGTTCGCACCGCGCTTATGCACGGCTTCACCGCCATGCGCGACCTCGAAACCGAAGGCGCCATGTACGCAGATGTCGACGTCAAAACCGCAATCAACCGTGGCATCATTCCCGGCCCGCGCATGTTCGTGGCGACGCGGTCATTCGCGCCCACGGGCATGTATCCGCTGCTCGGTTATTCGTGGGAACTCAAAATGCCGAAAGGCCTGCAGGAAGTCGATGGAGCCGACAACATCCGCCGCGCCGTGCGCGAGCAGCTCAGTTACGGTGCAGACTGGATCAAGTATTACTCTGACCTGCATTACTTCCTGAAAGACGGCGCGCTGCACTCCCGGCCCAACTTCACCGATGAGGAAGCCAAGGCGCTGGTGGATGAGACGCACCGCCTCGGCCACAAAGTGGCGGCGCATGCGATGGGGCGCGAGGGGATCGAGTCGGCGCTGCGTGCGGGCGTGGATACCATTGAGCACGGTGACGGCCTCGACGACGAACTGCTCGACATGATGGTGCGGCGCGGCGTTTACTGGTGCCCGACGATCTATGTCGGCATCTATGTGTCCGAGGGACGCGCGGCCGCGGGCAATCCCATCTGGCTCAAGATGCGCGAGCTCGAAGCCTCGACCTTCGCGAAGGGCGTCAAGAAAGGTGTGCGCATCAGCTTCGGCACCGATGCCGGCGGCTTCGCCTGGACCGAAAACCAAGCCAAGGAATTCGCTTATATGGTGAAGTACGGCATGACGCCCATGCAGGCGATCCAATCGGCGACATCAGTAGCCGCCGCGCTCCTCGACCAGCAGGACAACCTCGGCGCGATCGAGGCCGGGAAGTACGCGGACATCATCGCGGTGGACGGCGATCCGTTGAGCGATATTACGGAACTCGAGCGGGCGAAGTTTGTGATGAAGGACGGGGAAGTGGTGGTCAGATGAGGGGGCTGAAGCTGCAAAATGGGCGGACCTGTCCCTCGTTTCCCTTTGATTTCATCATTCGTGACCCGCCTCGTGGCGCACGCTTCAGCGCGCAGCGGCGAAAGGACTGAACACCTCAGTTCGCCGTGAGTAGATACAATAAAAGGATGCAGCAATCCCGAAGTCGATGTCGCGAGCCAAGGCGATAGCCTCGAAGAAGCTCGCGCGAATCTCATCGAGGCGCTGACATTGTTCTTTGAGACCGCCGACGCGACGGAGATCGAGCAGCGGTTACGCTCTGACTTGTTCGTGACACAGGTCGAGGTTCCGGTTGGGTAAGCTTCCCGCCCCTTCGGGTGACTACGCGTGAAACAATGCTAGCCTGAAACCAATGAGGACCTACACCTTCAAGGTCGTGGTCGAGCCTGATGATGGCCGCTGGCATGCCCATTGTCCGGCGCTCGACCGGTACGGCGCCGCAACATGGGGCGACACCGAGGAGGAAGCCTTCCGGAACATCCGTGAAGTCGTGCAGATGGTTGTGGAGGAACTTCGCGAAGACGGAATCGCGATTCCCGAAGGGCCGCACGGTGATGTGGATGTGTACCAGGACACTCGCGTAGCTGTGACCGTCTGACGTGGCTGTCGATTATCGGCAGCTTCGCACCGTCACCGCGCGCGAGATCGTTTCCGCGCTGATCCGGGACGGCTTCTATTTACGAGGACAAAAGGGCAGCCATCAGCGCTAACGGCACGCCGATGGCAGAATGGTCACGGTCTCGTTTCATCGAACCCCCGACACTTTTCCTCCGAAAACGCTCCGGACAATCGTGGAGTCGCAGGCTCGGTGGACAGAGGACGATGTGCGACGGCTGGGCTTGGTGGAATAAGCGGTAAGAGTCGCGCGATGGACGGCCTCCGCGGAAACTAGGAACTGCTGTCCGCCAGTTTCTCCAAGAGCGCCGTGTGCTCATCGACTAGCTCATTCTATGGACAAGATGGCTCACGTGATTGCCGAAGGCGTGGCGCGTCATGTCACACACTGCGAAAACGCCCGGCGCGTGGTCTTCGATTCCGATACAGACCGTCTGATGTAACTCCATCTCGTCCGCCAGTACTCCATTCTCCATCAGTGTGCGCTGGTGGACTATTGTCTGATGTCGAGTAACGTGCATTTGATCGCGGTGCGGCGCGCGGGCGAACGAATCACGGGCCGTTCTAGCAATCGTTACAGGCTGTATTCGCTATAATCCAGACGGATGGACATTTACGACGAGATCGTACGGCTGCGGCGGCTCGGGCAGAAGGTGGCGCTGGCTACCATCGTGCAAGTGCGGGGGTCGATTCCGAGCTACGAGAGCGCGAAGCTGCTGGTGCGCGAGGATGGGTCGATGATCGGCACGATCGGCGGCGGCTGCGTCGAGGCCGAGGTGTGGAACGCCGCGCGTGAGGTGATCGAGACGGAGAAGCCGCGGCACTTGAGTTTCAATCTGAACCAGGATGCGGCGTACGACAACGGCTTGATTTGCGGAGGGCAGTTGGACATCTTTGTGGAACCGGTGATTCCGCCGCCGCACGCGTTTATTTTTGGCGGGGGGCACATTTCGAAAAGCCTGTCGAAGGTGGCGGCGCTGGCCGGCTTTGCGACGACAATCATTGACAATCGCGACACCTTCGCCAATCGCGAACGGTTTCCCGAGGCGGACGAGGTTTTCGCCGAGGAATACGAAGACGTTTTTCCCAAGCTGCCCATCAACGAGACGAGCTACATCATCATCGTGACGCGCGGGCATCGGGACGATATGCGCGTGCTGCGGCTGGCGGTGGGCACGGAGGCGCGGTACATCGCCATGATCGGCAGCAAGCGCAAGGTTATCGGCGTGGTGAAGGAGCTCGAAGAGCAGGGCATTGCGCGCGAGCGCCTGCACCGCATTCATGCGCCCATGGGCCTGGAGATCGGCGCCATTTCCCCCGAAGAAATCGCCGTTTCGGTAGTAGCGGAGATGATTGCCGTGCGGCGCAATGCGGAGTCCGACTGGCGCGCGCTTTCGAAATCTCTGTTCGCGGGCGAAGCGCGGAAACTGTTGCAGTGAGCTATGCGGGAATCATTCTGGCGGCGGGGGAATCGAGCCGGATGGGTTCTCCCAAGGCGCTGCTGGAATTTCGCGGCGAAACGTTTCTCGATCGGCTGATTCGTTGCTTTGAGGCGCAGTGTTCCCCGGTGATTGTGGTGGTGGGCTACAGGCCGGAGGTCATTCGCGCGGGCGTGCGCAGTGCGGCGAAGGCGGAGTTCGTGTTGAATCCGCAGTATCAGCTCGGGCAGTTCAGCTCTCTGCAATGTGGGCTGCGCGCGGTTCCGCCGGAAGCAGACGGCGCGGTTTTCACGCCGGTTGACCATCCCAATATCGAAGCCGCCACTATCGCGCGGCTGATTGAGTCCGCCGCGCCGATCGCCATTCCACAATACCTAGGAAGGCACGGGCATCCGGTACTGTTCCATCGCGCGTTGTTCGCGGAGTTTGTGGCGCTGCCGGCATCGGAGCAGGCGCGCACGGTTGTGCATCGGCATACGAAGGAGATCCGGTACATTGATGTTGCCGATGCCGGGATACTGGACGACATCGACGATCCGGAAGCGTACCGCCGGCTGCTCGAGTCCGCATGAAAACCTGGACCCATCGCGCGCTGAAATGGTCGGGGATCGGGTGTGCACTCGTGTTAATGGCGGGCGTGGTTGCGCCGTTCCTGGGGGCGAATCGTTACGCGGAACAGATTCGGTCGGGCCTCGAAGCGGGGCTGGGCCGGCGCGTGGAGTTCGGGGATGTTCGCTTCAATCTGTTCACCGGGCCGGGCTTCACCATCAGCAAAGTTGTGGTCGACGAAGATCCCGCGTTTGGACGGGAACCGTTTGCCTACGTGGAGTCTCTGGAGGCGCGGCCGCGCTTGTGGCCGCTGATTCTGGGACGTCTGGAGTTCGCGTCGTTGCGGCTGGAGGATACGAGCGTGAACCTCACGCGCGTAGAAACCGGGGCGGCAGCCGCGTGGAACTTTACTGAGTTGCTGCATCGCACGAAATTCAACGCGATGGCAGCCTTGCACGTCCGTTCCGGGCGGATCAACTTCAAGTTCGGCGATACCAAGTCGGTGTTTTATGTTATGAACTCCGATCTGGACATCTCGCCGCCGGCGAGTGCGACGGGCGGCTGGCGGGTGGAGTTTTCGGGCGAGCCTGCGCGGACTGACCGGCCGGCGCGCGGGTTCGGCAGCTTGACGGCGGGCGGATTGTGGCACCCGGGCGGAAAGCTTGATCTGAACGTGCAACTCGAGCGCAGCGCGATCAGTGAGATGATCAGCCTGATTTACGGCCACGATATCGGTGTGCATGGTGTGGTGACTGCGCGGGCGCATCTGGCTGGGCCGCTCGCCAACCTGCACATCAATGGTGCGATGAACGTCGAAGACGTGCACCGCTGGGATCTGCTGCCGCAGCACGGAACCGGATGGCCGTTTGAGTTTGAGGGGCGGCTGAATCTTCCGGCTGAGCAGTTGGAGATCGATTCGCACTCGGCGGTGAAAGAGGCGCCGCCACTTGCTGTGCACTTCCGTGTGGCGGATTACCTTTCGCATCCGCACTGGGGTCTGGGTCTCAACTGGAACCGTTTTCAAATCGAGCCGCTGCTGCAACTGGCGCGGCACCTGGGAGCGCAGTTACCGGACGGTCTCAAGATGGCAGGCACGCTGGACGGCGCCATCGGATACACGGAGCAGGGAAACTGGCAGGGCCAGCTCGCATTTCAAGATGCGGCGGTGACGATTCCCAACTCGCCGCCAGTTCGTTTCGAACAAGCCACGCTGCTATTCGACGGCGGCAATATCCGTCTGCCGGCGGCGGTGGCGCGCACGACGGGAGATGATCTGGCGCGGATTGAGGCTGCCTACGCACTGGCGACGGGCGAACTCAAGCTGACGATCGCGACAGACTCGATGAAAGTGGAGGGGCTGCAATCGCAGGCGGCGCTGGCAGCGGTCCCGATTCTCGAGCAGGTACAGTCGGGCAATTGGAAAGGCGCACTGAAGTACGAGCGGGAGGCAGGTTCTTCGGGGGAATGGTCGGGTGCATTTCAACTGGAGGACGCTACGTTTCCGTTGCCCGGCTTCGCGGAGCCGGTGCTAGTGCATTCGGCACATGCCCGGTTGGAGGGCGCACGCGTCAGTGTGGATAAAGCTCGCATCAGCGCGGGGAAACTCACGGCCGTGGCGGACTACCATTACGAACCAGGAGCCGCGCGGCCCCATCGCGTTCGTATCTCGGCCGCGGACCTCGATGCAGCGGAGCTGGAAGCTCTGTTGTTACCGACGCTCAAACGCAACCGTGGGATCATCGCGCGGGCGTTGGGACTGGGGCGGGCACCAGTTCCGGATTGGCTTCGCAACCAGCGCGTGGATGGCTCCGTGGCGGTGGATACGCTGCACCTTGCGGCCCTGGAAGTGCAGAAAGTCCGTGGACGGTTGATCTGGAACGGAACCAGCGTAGTGCTGGCGGATATTACGGGTGGATTCGAGAACGGCACGATCAGCGGGCGGGTCACCATCGATTTGCGCGGCAGCGATCCGGTGTACCGCCTGGCGGGGCAGATCAAGTCGGTCGAGTGGAATGGCGGAACATTCGACGCGGATGCCGCGCTGGATACGAGTGGGACCGGGATGGCGCTCGTGGCGAATCTGCGCTCGGACGGATCGTTCACCGGGCAGTCATTCGAGGGAGCGCCACTCGACCAGTTCGACTCGGTCTCCGGATGTTACGCGCTCCAATGGGCCAAGCCTGCCCCGCGCCTGCGCTTTACCGATTTGCGAATGGCTGCTGGTGACGAGCTCTATCTGGGGCGAGGCGCCATGCAGGATGATGGACGGCTGCTCATTCAGGTGTCGAACGGGTCGCGTCAATTAAGTATGAGCGGCACGCTGGCCCAGTTGCGGCTCGATGAGAGCTCTGCGCCGTAGTGGCCTTCACCGATCTGTAACATCGAAACTGCTAGGCTGGCAATATTCCGATGCGAAAACTCCTGGTGGTTTCCGGCTTGGCCGCGGTGGCGGCGCTCATCGGTCAGGAGAGTGGGGCGTTTGCCATTCTTCGCAGCAACGCGAGCATCGGGCTGCAAGGCGAAGGCTTCTACCTGCTGCCAACCAGCCAACTGCTGCGGCCATGGGGCGAGCAGGCTGCGATAAAAGGCCGGCCCGTCGATCTGGCTTTCGATTCACACAAGCGACTGCTGGCAGTGCTCAACTGGCGCAGCGTAATGTTGCGAGACGGCGTGAGCGGGGCGCCGTTGGCGGAAGTCCGGTGCCGTGCCACATCGTATGCGGGCATCGCGTTTCGTCCCGGTGACCGCGAACTCTGGGCCAGCGAGACCACAAGAAACGGTCCCGACAGCCTGATGATTGTGCACTTGTCGGAATTGGGCGCGGTGACCGACACCGATCGGTTAGCGCTGCCTGGACATCCTGTGCCGGCAGGCATCGCATTTTCGGCGGACGGCAAGACCGCTTACGTGGCGATGAGCCGCAACAATACGCTGGCGGTGGTGGACACGACAACGCGAGAGGTGCGACGCGAAGTGCCGGTGGGGACTGCTCCATTTGGAGTAGCGGTATCCGGGGGACGTGTCTACGTCACGAACCGCGGGGGGCGGCGGCCCGCAAGTTCTGATACGACCGCGCCAAGCAGTGGCTCAATGGTGGCGACGGATTCTGTGACGGGGTCATCGGTTTCCGGCACTGTGACGGTGATCGACGCTAGCGATTTTTCGACGCGTGAGATCCCGGTGGGCTTGGCGCCATCGGGCCTTGCGCTGAGTCCGGACGGAAACCTGATGGCGATCGCGAACGGGCACTCGGATTCGGTTTCGGTTGTCGAGACGGATTCGCTGCGCATGAGCGAGGTGAAGATCGGCACGTGGCCCGAAGGAACGCTGGGCAGCCAGCCCATTGCCGCCGCGTTCGCGCCCGATGGACGAACGATCTACGTTGCCTGCGGCGGGAACAACGCCATTGCCGTTATCCGCAAGACTGGCGAACAGTGGAGCGTGGTGGGCGCGCTTCCCACGGCGTGGTTTCCCTCTGGCATTGCCGTGGATGACGGTGGCGCGCTCCGAGTCATCACGATCAAAGGCGTCGCCAACACGTCAGTGGGCGACGGCACCTTTAATTCGAAGCAATACGAGGGCTCGCTCGTAAGAATTCCTGCCCCGGCGGATTCGCAATTGGCGGCTGGGCTGAGGGAAGTGCGCGTCGCGAACAGCCCACGATTTGAGCCGGCGGGCGGGGTAGCCAATCTTTCGTCGCTCGGCATCCGCCATGTCTTTTTCATAATTAAAGAGAACCGCACATACGATCAGGTTCTTGGCGACATCGGTAAGGGCAATAGCGACCCACGGCTCTGCGTGTATGGCCGCGATGTTACGCCGAACCACCACGCGCTGGCCGAACGCTACGTGCTGCTGGACAATTTCCACACCGGCGGCGCCATCAGCTTCGACGGCCACCAGTGGCTCATGCAGGCTTTCGTCAGCGACTACGTGGAGCGCGCATTCGCCTCGTCGCCGCGCGGCTACGCCTGGAACATGAGCGATGCGCTCACGGTTTCGCCTGCGGGCTTCTTTTGGCAGTCAGCCAAGCGGCCGCTCGACGTCCGCGTCTACGGCGAATTCGGCCTGCCGTCGCGCTGGGATCCGGCGACGCAAAGCACGGTTGATATGAATGAGGGCAACCTCATGAGCTGGAGCGAGTACTGGAAGCTCTATAAGGAAGGGAAGTGGCAGAGCGCGGTGGGAGAGCATAGCGGCGTGCCGGCGCTGGCAAAAATCCTGAGTTCCCGCTACCCCTTCAACTCCACCACCATTCCCGATCAAATTCGCGCCGACGAGTTCCTCCGCGAATTTGCTGAGCGGGAAAAGAGCGGCGTTCTGCCGAATCTTTCGGTGCTCACGCTGAACGAGGATCACACGAACGGTACGCGCCCCGGCTCGCCCACGCCGCGCGCCATGGTGGCGGACAACGATCTGGCACTGGGCCGCATCGTGGAAGCGATTTCGAAGAGCCGCTTCTGGCCGGAAAGCCTCATCCTCGCCGTGGAAGATGATGCGCAGGACGGTTTCGATCACGTGGATGGTTACCGCACGGTCGCGCTGGCTATCGGGCCCCACATCCGGCGTGGCGTGGTGGACTCCAATTTCTACACGCACACCGGCATGGTCCGGACGATCCAGGATATTTTTGAAATCCCTCCGCGCACACGTTTCGCTTCTGCGGCTCGCGCCATGACCAGCATCTTTACGCCGGATGCTGATACCACGGCGTACCAGTGCCTGCCCGCGCGGATCGCACTCGATGAGATGAACCCGCCGCTGGCCTCGTTGCATGGCAAACGCCTTTGGGCGGCGCGGCAGTCACTCGCTATGAATTGGTCACATCCAGACGATGTGCGCTCCGGCGTTTTGAATCGCATCTTATGGTGGGATGCCAAGGGCTACGCAGCGCCGTATCCGGCGAGGTGAGCTCGGATTGCCGTGTTACGCGTCGGCGCCCTTGGATGCGTGCGCGTCCAGCACCTCACGCAGCTTCTTGGCTAGCTCGTCAGGAGCGAAAGGCTTGGGCAACAGGTATACGTTGGGCTCGAGCACGCCGTGGTGCGCGAGCATATCGTCGGTGTAGCCGGAGATGTAGAGAACCTTAAGGGCGGGCCGCAGCTTGCGCAGCCGCTCAGCCAGATCCCGGCCGCTCATGTGCGGCATGATCACGTCAGTCAGCAGCAGATCGATCCCGCCCTGGTGCTGCGCGAAAATGCGTAAGGCTTCGCCGCCACTCCCTGCTTCCAGGATGGTATATCCCAACTGGTGCAGCATCTCACGCACCAGTTGGCGCACACCCGGCTCATCCTCGACCAGCAGGATCGTTTCGGTGCCGGAGCGAACGACGGGTTCGGGCCTCGGATGCGCGATGTCGGTCACGCCGCTGACGCGTGGCAGATATATGTGGAAAGTTGCACCGCTGCCGGGCTCACTTTCCACCACGATTTCCCCGCCGCTCTGTTTCACGATGCCATACACCGTCGAAAGCCCCAGTCCCGTACCTTTCCCTGTCGCCTTCGACGTATAGAAAGGTTCGAACAGGTGGATCATGATTTCCGCATCCATCCCCTTGCCGGTGTCCGCTACGGTGAGCCGCACGTAAGATCCTGGCCGCACATCGGCGTGCAGCCGCGAGGAGCGAGGCACATCGACGTTGCCCGTCCGAATGTAGAGCTTGCCACCCTCCGGCATGGCGTCGCGGGCATTCACCGCCAGGTTCATGATCAGCTGCTCGAGCTGCCCAGCATCGGCTTTTACGCTGCCCAGCCCCGGAGTAAGCACGGTCTCCAGTTCGATGTGCTCACCGATCACGCGCCGTAACATACGGTCCATGTTGGCCACCAGTACGTTAACATCGAGAATCTTGGGTTGGATCACCTGGCGGCGGCTGAATGCCAGCAGTTGATTGGTGAGGCTGGTGGCACGGCTGGCGGCTTTCAGCACCTCTTCGATGCAGCTGTGCAGCGCATCATCGGCGGGCAAGCCGCGCATGATCATGTCACCATATCCCGAAATAACGGTGAGCAGATTGTTGAAATCGTGGGCAACCCCGCCGGCCAGCCTTCCGACCGCTTCCATTTTCTGCGACTGGCGGAGCTGGTCTTCAAGCTGCCGCCGCTCGGTGATGTCGATACCCACTCCGCCGATGAACTGGACCTCATCCTTTTCGTCGAGGATCGGGAACCTGTGCATCAGCCAATGATGCACGGCTTGCTGGTGCGGCACGGCCTCGACCGCTTCTACCGGCTTCTTGGTGCGGAAAACCTCCGCATCGTTGGAGATGAAGAGGTCGGCGTATTCCGAGGGCCACACGTCGTGGTCGGTCTTTCCCAGAAAGTCGCTCGGCTCGACATGAAACAGCCCTTGGGCGGCCTCGTTGTAGAAAATATACTGACCCCGGAGGTTCTTCATGAACGCTACGCCGGGAAGGTGGCGCATGAAGGCCGCGAACCGCTGCTGGCTTTCCCGCAGCTCTTCGCGCGATCGTTTACGGTCGGTAATATCGAAGGCAGTCCCTATTATGGTGAAAGCGCCGGGCTGGTCGTCGGACTCCACCAGGTTCATGTTGGCCAGAATCCAGGCCGGTCCACCGTCTTTGCGCCGGAAACAGACTTCCAGCTGGGTAATGGATTTCTGTTCCTGCAGGCGATGAAGCAGCTCCGTGCGGTCCGAGGGTTGGTGATAGAACGCCTGGGCGTCGAGGGCGGCCAGTTCATCGCTCGAACTGTAGCCTAACATTCGCGCAAAAGCCTCATTGGACTCGATGACCCGCCCGTCTAGCGTGGTTCTGAGGATGCCGGCCAGATTCTTTTCGAACAGCAGGCGGTAGCGTTTTTCAGACGCGCGCAAAGCGTACTCGGCGTGCTTGCGGCGCGTGATGTCGCGGTAGATGGCGATAGCCCCTATGGCGTTGCCTTGTTCATCGGTAAACGGACGCGCCGTGACGCTCACCCATTTCCCTTGGGGGGCGTGTGGATGGCAGACAAACAGTTCCGCGCCATCCACCGATTCCGCGTGGAGCGCACGCAACGTGGGCAACTGGTCCTCGGGAAACGGAGTCACGCCGTCGGGAAGGCAAACTCCGAGGGCGCGGGCCCACTCGTCGGGGGATCGATGCTCCGCCGTGATACCGGCAATGTGCTCGGCGGCGGAGTTGCGCATCACGAAATCGCCCGCCCGATCGAGGATCGTGACCCCATCACCCATGTTGTCGAGAATGAATTGCAGAACGTGGGCGTGGCTTCCGGCAGGCGGAAAATCGGGGCGTGGCTCGCGATCGGGACGCGCCGGTGTTCTCATGGTGCTTCTGCCGCGCCCCGGAGCGCCGGTAATCTCGAATTCAGTGGGACCGCCAAATTCGACATGGATTCCCGCTGGGGAATTTGATGGTAGCAGCGGTGGCCCGGATTTTCAAGGCCGGATCCGCGCCACTTGTGATATCTTGCAGTCGAATGCGCACCGTCTTGTTTCTTTGTTTATCTGCTTATGCGCTCCCCATATGGGCGCAATCGGAAACCGTGGTTGTGCGGCCGCGGGAAATCGGCGAATTACTGGTGAATCCCGGAATGGGCATCACAACCTTCCAGCGCTTCAATGGCGATGCCATCAACCCCGGGCGCAACTGGTCGGAAGAGGGACCAGTAGCCAAGCTGTCGGAGGCCGGGTCGCGTCCTGATTTTCCTGATACGTCGATCGCGTACGTTCGCTGGTTCTGGTGGCAAATCGAGCCCGAGCGCGGCAAGTACCGTTGGGACATTATCGACCTCGCGCTCGACGAGGCGCGCCGTCACCATCAGACCCTGGCCATTCGTTTAATGCCGTACGACCAAAAGGACCCGCTCCCGGCGTGGTATCAAACTTCCGGCGCTCGCCGCGCTAACAAGCCCGATGACAAAGACGGAGCCGTTTGGTCGCCCGATTCGAGCGATCCGTTCTACATCAAAGCTTGGGGTGAAATTGTCGGCGGCGCCGGCCAGCGTTACGACGGCGATCCATATCTCGATTCGGTCGACGTCTCGACTTTCGGTTATTGGGGCGAGGGGTGGGGCCCCTATCCTCCGGAGTGGCCCGTGCAGAAGGAGCTCATCGACCAATATTTCGACGCTTTCCCGCGCACGCCGCTGCTGATGAATTTCGACGAACTCGCCGCGCTCGACTACGCCGTGCACCGCGGCGCGGGCTGGCGTCTGGATTGTTGGGGCGATATGGGCCGCCCCGGCCATGAGAACTTTGCGCACATGCTTGACCTCTATCCGCAGCAGGTAGTGAAGGCGCACGCCGAGGACGTCTGGAAGCACAGCCCGGTGTCCCTCGAAACCTGCGGCACGCCGCTTTCCTGGAAGGGATGGGGCTACACGCTGCCCTATATCTTCGACCAGGCGCTGCGCTGGCACGTTACTTCCATCAATATCAAATCGACCGCGATTCCCGCGGAGTGGAAAGCCCAGTTCGACGAGTTTCAGAAGAAGATCGGATATCGATTCATCTTGCGCAAGCTCGAATACCCACGCAGCGTGCACGCAGGCCGAATGGCGATGTTTCGCATGTGGTGGCTGAACGCGGGCGCCGCACCCGCATATCGCGATTACATCCTGGCGCTGGAACTCCACTCTGCTACGCGAACCGGAATCATCCGTACCACCGCCGACATTCGCCAGTGGTTGCCCGGTGACGCCGTTTTCGAAAACACAATCTACGTGCCCGACGATCTGCCGCCCGGCGATTACCGCCTCCGCGTGGCGATCCTTGACCCGCGCACCTTGACACCCGCCATCCGCCTTGCCATCGAAGGCCGGCAGGAGGACGGCTGGTACGACCTGGGCGGCATTGCCGTCGAATGAATCAGCATCGCGGATACACCTGTCTGGCCGAGATTGCGCCGCTGATTATCGAGATCCAGCGCAGCGCCGACGGCCTCTGGACTATGCATCTTTTCGACAGCCACGCGCGCGCGAAGGTTATCATGCCGCCGAGCGAATTCGATCTCGAAGCGGCCAAGCAGAAAGCTCTCACCAACGCCGAGTTCTACATGCGCAAGCACGGCGGTGATCCCTCGTGGACCCGGCCCGCCACAGTCGATTGGCTTGAATTCAAACCAAGGGACGTCATTTGGGAAACCTAGACGCAGGGCTCTCAGGCAGGCCAGGCTCCCAGCAACCGGCGCAGCAGAACTAACTCTCCCAAGTGATACGCGTTGTGATCGGCGACGAGGAGAGCCTCGCGGAGAATAGTCTGCCCATCACCGTGCGGAATGCGGGCGAAAAGATCGGTCGTGGGCTTTGTGACCAGCGCGATCATCGCTTGCAGGTCAGCCCGGAAGGTGCGGAGGGTATGGTTCCATGCGCGCGCGGTCGGCGGCGCTTCGGTGGCTGGCCAGTACCCGGCAGGGAATTCGGGCGAGACGTGCGCGGGATTCCGGCTGAATTCCAGGATGTCCCACTGGGCAATGCGCATGTGTTCGATAAGTTGCCACGCGCTGTGTTGCGCACCCGCGGGCGTTGTGCCGCGCAGGGCAGCCGGAAAGCGCGCTACCGCGGCATCGAAACTGACGTGAGCTCCGCCGCCCTGTAACAAATAAACCAGGTGTTTGCGTAGAGAACTATCTGCGGCTGATAACTTCATTGCGTTGCGAGTTTATCACAGGTTGTCGGGTGTTTTCCCGATTCTGATCAGTACTATCGCCGGGCTACACTTCGGGTAACAAGGTGTTCCCGTGGAATGGGACGACTTACATCGCTTTACTCTTACCAGGACTAGCGTGATGCAAAATGCGCCGGAGGAGTCTGGCGTCTACGGCCTGGCGCTCCCGGGCAAATGGGTGTACATCGGCCACAGTTTTAACATCCGCAGAGCTCTGTTGGACTATTTGAGCGGCCAGAAGCCCTACGTTCTACAATGGCAGCCGCGTCTGTTCACGTTTGAGCTGATGCCTTACCAAGCTCGCCTGGTGCGGCAGAAGGAATTGGTTGCGCAGTACCACCCGGTTTGCAATCGCAAGACGCAGTCCCTGGTTCGCTCATAACCTACGCGGTCGGGCGTTCACCCGATTTTCCTGTTTCGCGCGAACTGTTATCTTCCTTTCATCTGCCACTGTTTTCTCGGCCCGGCGACACGCAGCCGGGCCATTTTTTGGCTCCACGTCTGCCCCTCTGAGCCTTCCGACCCAGGCCGCTATACTGATTACGAATGACGCGTCGTAATTATCTGGCTCTTTTGGCGGCTTCGGCGGTGCGCCTGCGCGGGCAGGGGATTGCCTCCCGAGGCGTGAAAGCCATGCCGCGCGGCAAGCCCTCGGGCCTGCCATTTAACGCACACTTTGTGGATGTGGCCGCGCAGGCCGGCCTGCGCGATCCCGTCATCTACGGCGGCGTTGAGAGCAAGCAATACATCGTGGAAACGGTGGGATGCGGCGCTGCCTTCATCGATTACGATAACGACGGCTGGCTGGATGTTTTCCTGCTGTGCGGCACCCGCCTGGAGGGTGCTCCGGAGGGCTGCACGAACCGGCTGTACAAGAACAATCGCGACGGCACGTTCACCGACGTTACCGAGAAGGCGGGCCTGCAACGTACCGGCTGGGTTTCGGCGGTGTGCGTGGGAGATTACGACAACGACGGTTTCGACGATCTGTTCGTCACTTACTGGGGACAGAACGTCCTGTATCACAACAACGGCAACGGTACCTTCACCGACGTCACTGAGAAGTCTGGGCTCCTGCACAACGGGATCCGCTGGGGTTCGGGCTGTACCTTCGTCGATTATGACCGTGACGGCAAGCTCGACCTGTTCGTCTCCAACTATGTTGACTTCGACATGAAAACCACGCCCAAGCCCGGCGAAAACAGCAACTGTAACTGGAAGGGCGTGCCTGTCAACTGCGGTCCCCGCGGCCTTCCACCGGCCCTCCCGTCGCTCTACCACAACAACGGCGACGGCACGTTTACCGATGTGAGCGAAAAATCGGGCGTCACGAAAGCCAAGGGCAGCTACGGCATGACGGCTGTGGCCGCCGATTTCGACAACGACGGCTGGCCTGATATCTACGTCGCGTGCGACTCCACGCCCAGCTTTCTGTTTCATAACAATTACGACGGGACATTCACCGACATCGGCCTGGAAACCGGCGTGGCGCTCAATGAAGATGGCATGGAGCAGGCCGGCATGGGTGTCGGCGTCGGTGACTTCAATCTCGACGGGAATCTCGACATCTTCAAAACGCACTTCGCCGACGACACCGAGATTTTGTATCGCAATGATGGCAAGGGAAATTTCGAAGACGTTACCATTCGTGCCGGTCTTGGCGTGGAGACGCGCTACATCTCCTGGGGCGCCGGCGTCTTCGATCTGGACAACGACGGCTTGCCGGACCTGTTCGTCGTCACGGGCAGCGTTTACCCCGAAGTTGAGGTAAAGTTACCGAGCTACCCCTACCGCACGCCGCGCATGGTGTTTCGCGCGCTGCCCGGCGGGAAGTTCGAGGAACTGATCGATCAGGCTGGTCCGGGAGTCGCGGCCCCACACGCCAGCCGTGGTTGCGCGTTCGGCGATTTCGATAATGACGGCGACATTGACATGCTGATCGTCAACATGAACGAGCCGCCGTCTCTGCTGCGAAACGATATCACCGGCAACAACCACTGGCTGAAGGTGAAGCTGATCGGTGTCAAGTCCAACCGGAGCGCCATCGGGACGCGCGTCACGGCGCACTATGGGGGCAAGATCCAGGCGCAGGAGGTGTTGAGCCAGGCCAGTTTCTACTCAGCCAACGATCTTCGCCTGCACTTCGGTTTGGGCCCCGTGACCACGGCTGACCTCGAGATCCGCTGGACGAACGGTAGTAAGGAGACGGTCTCGAAGGTTCCCGCAGATCACCTGATCGTCATCAAAGAAGGACTCGGCGTGATCAAGACGGAAGCGTTCGGGAAGATCATCAATCCTCGCGCCGCTGCCGGATCTCGATAATCCGTGACGTGATGATTGGTTGCTCGTACTCCGGATGGCGGAACTCGAGGTGCATTCCGCGGCCAACGAACGAAGGCTTCAGGATCGAACCACCCCAGTTGGAACCCTCGATTCTTACCAGCACCGGTTCGGGGCAGTACCGCGGGTGCCCGGAAATCAGCACTTCGCCGGGCCCGCACAGCACCAGTGTGTAGGAACGGTTCTGGGTTTCCACCTCGAGCGTGCTCTGGTGCGGCAGGTCCCACAGATATACACCACCTTCGATTTCAGATTGAATGATGTTGCGATTGACCTGATCGCACAGGTTGGGATGCGGGAACGATGGTTGCGTTAGGCTATGCAAGTAACGGCAACTCCCCTATAGCAAGTATAGACGTAACTGAGGGGATTGTCGCCGCTAGGCCGCTTAGGGGTGCGCGACCCACAAGGCGGGATCTAGCAGTTTTCTTTTTTTGTGGTTATAATCCTAACGTATGTATACGTTAGGAATTGGAGGTGCTCTTTGCCTGACTCCCTCGCCACCCTCGAACAACA
>Ga0326728_10009243_pt1 | contig 23850 bp, 14 predicted proteins | sample MB3enrmetagenome_FD_207602 | JGI IMG/M metagenome (GOLD analysis project Ga0326728, IMG submission 207602) | Lab enriched peat soil microbial communities from McLean, Ithaca, NY, United States - MB31MN | ecosystem: Environmental > Terrestrial > Soil > Wetlands > Peat | place: USA: New York... | reverse complement strand
AGCCGCCGGGCCGTCGGCCAAGAGCGTGCCGCCGTTGATCTGGACCGTGCCGGCCGTGAGCGTGGCAGTCGGGCCCAGGTGCAGCGTGCCGCCGGTTTGCGTCATGCTGCCGCCGTTCTCGACGACCATTTGGCTGTTGCCGGCCAGATTGATCTGGCCGGCGCTGGTGAACGGATCGGTGACGAAGAAGCGATCGCCCGTGCCGCCCTGCAGCACGCCGGAGGCCCCTATCGTCAGGCCGGTGAAGTAGTTGTCGGCCGGGTCGGTGATGTAGGTGCCCTTGTTGGTAAAGCCGCCCAGAAAGCGGGCCGTGCTGCTGTTGATCTGGATGTTGCCGCCCGGCGAGTTGGTCACGAGGCCATAAAAGGTGATGATGGTCGTGGCCGCGCTCGTGCCGTAGGTGGTGATGGTCCCGCCGGAGTTGTTGGTGACGCTGCCGAAGATGCTCGAATTACCGTCGGAGAAGGTCATGGTGCCGTTGTTGGAGAGCCCGCCCGTGGAGAGGGTGCCGTTGCCGAGGATGGAGCCGGCGTTGGTCATGGCGTTGCCGTTGTTGTCGAACGATCCGCCGCTGAGGGCAATCAGCCCGCCGTTGTACGACAGACCCTGCGACAGGATGATGCTCGTGCCGGTGGCCGACTCGACGGTGCCCGCACCGCCGTTGCTGAAATTGCCGGAGAACAACAACTGGCCCCCGACGGCGCGGATCGTTCCGTTATTCGAGATGGTGTTGCTGACGCGCCCCTGGCCTGAGATCGTGGCGTTGGAGTCGTTGTCGAGTTGGCTGCCGTTGAGGGTCGCATTGGGCCCTTGCAGCGTGATGGTGGCTGAATAATTGCTCCAGTAGCTGCCGTTCGGCCCCAGGACGGTGAGCGAATCGCCGTCGGCGACGCGGAGCTCGCCCCCGCTCTGATTGTTGCTGAAGTTCGACAGGGTCAGGCCGCTGGTTCCATTGGCGTAAATCAGGCCGCCCACATTGGCCAAGGACATGGTGATCGCGCCGTCGCCGCGGATCGTGCCGGCAGCAGAGTTGGAGGCGAACCCGGCGCCCGCCAACTGCTGGCCGGCGGCGATAATCACGGTGCCCGAGTTCGTAAAGGCGCTGCTGACGGAGAGCTGGCCGGCGAGCGTGAGCGTGCCCTGGTTGGTGAGGCTGCCGATCACGGTCCCATTGGCGGTGAGGCTGGCGCCATAGCTGTTCGTGACCTGGCTGGCCGTCACGTTGCCGCCGTTCAAGGCCATCGTGGCGTTGTTCGTCACTGTGCCGCTGGCGGTCAGGCTGCCGCCGTTGATCGTATACCATCCGTTATTCGTGAGCGAGCCGGCCGAGACATTTCCAACATGGGACAGATAGCCGCCGGACAAAATCGTCAGCGCGCCGTCGACCTGCAGGCCCTGGTTCGCGCCCATGGAAAGCGATGTGCCGAGAAAGGCCGATCCGGCAGGGATCTGGCCGGGTCCCACCGCGGCCCCCTCCATGCCGAAGTGCGGCGTGCCCGAGACCCACTCGCCAGGGTCGAAGTATTTGTCGACCTGGTTGTAGTTCCCATCGGTAACGTAGATCTCGCCCGTCGGGCTGACCGCCACGTACTGAGGGTCAATGCCCTGCCCGAAAGAACCCAAGGCCGCGCCGCTGCTGTTGAACACGTCGACGCGGCCGTTGTACTGGTCGGCGACGTAGAGGTTGCCCTTGGCGCTTACCGTCAGGCCTAATGGGTATTTATATTGGCCGGGCCCGCTGCCGTAACCGCCGATGGTGTTCAACAACGTGCCGCTGCTGCTGTACTGCCCGACGGTGCCGAAGGGGCTAAATTGGCTGACATAGACCACGCCTGTGTTTGGATCGACCGCCACACCGCCAGGCTCGTTCCCACCGTAGAAGGTAGAAGCGTTACCACCGGAGGTTGGGTAGGCCCAGATGTTGTTGGTCTCGCAATCCGCGATGTAGACCGTCTGGCCGTTGGGGCTGACCGCCACGCCGAAAGGCTCCCCCACATACTGGAGGCCGAAATTTTTTGCGTAGCCGCCGCTGCTGTTGTACATCTGAACGTCGGAGGTCGTCGGGTTGCCCGTCTCGTTGGCCACGTAGACGTTGCCCGCGGCGTCCACGGCCACGCCGTTAACGTCGACCTGGGCGCCTGCGACGAAAGTTTGCGGGTTCAGGCCGGCGGTGTTGAACGACTCTACGCAGTTCTGGGAAGGGTTGACGTAGTTTCTGCCGACGTAGACGGTGCCGGTGGAGGGGTTGACCGCGACGCCCGTGACGTAGCCGCCGCTGCCGAAAGACGTGTCGTAGGTGGGGAGGACGTACTGGCCGCGGGCGGCCACGGCCGATGCAATGGCCGCCAGAAATATCGCGGCGACGGCCAGACAGTTCATTCCGCGGTGCATTCGCAAGGGCGTTTCCATGATCGGTCTCCCCAAAAAAGTTTGGGTCGTTTCGCTGCTTTCCGTACTCGTCACCGGGCACCATGCCGGGTGCCATGCCCATGCTTGCCGTGGGCATGTTGTGGCTGGAACAGAGCCTCCGCAAGAGGCATTCCCACCATCTGCTCGCCAGGGTAGCGGTATAGCTGTCAGTGGTCAGTGGTCAGTTGTCAGTTGTCAGTTTCGCGGCCGGGTTTGCCTCTAATCCCTAATCCCCAATCCCCTCCTCCTCCGGCAGCCGGCCAGGCCGCAGGCGGCCGCGGCGGCCAAGAGCAGCAGCGTGCCGGGCTCGGGCACCGCGTTGACGCCACCGCCCGACGGCTGCGAGCCCAGCGGGCCGGCCGACCCGCCGCCCGCGGGCAGCCCGAGCGGCTCCGCAGCGCCCGGGGTGCCCAGCACCACCGAGCCGTTCGGGCCGATCTCCAGCAGCGAGCCGGAGGGGATGGCCGACTGGTTTTCGACCACCAGGGTTCCGCTGGTGACCGACGTGCCGCCCGTGTAGTTGTTCGCGCCGCTGAGGGTCAAAACGGCGGCCGGATTGTTCACGCTGAGCGAATTGCCGCCGCCGGCCAGAATGCCCCCATAGGTGCTGGCCGAGGGGCTGGCATAGACCAGGTTTGCGGTGATGGTGGCCGCCGGGCCGTCGGCCAAGAGCGTGCCGCCGTTGATCTGGACCGTGCCGGCCGTGAGCGTGGCGCTTGGGCCCAGGTGCAGCGTGCCGGCAGTCTGCGTGAGCGTGCCGCCGTTCTGGACGACCATTTGGCTGTTGCCGGCCAGATTGATCGCTCCGGCGCTGGTGAACGGGCCGGTGACGAAGAAGCTATCGCCCGTGCCGCCCTGCAACACGCCGGAGGCCCCCACCGCCAGACCGGTGAAGTAGTTGTCGGCCGGGTCGGTGATATAAGTGCCGTTGTTGGTGAAGCCGGCCAGAAAGCGGGCCGTGCTGCTGTTGATCTTGATGCTGCCGCCCGGCGAGTTGATCACGGGGCCATAGAAGCTGATGATGGCCGCGGCCGCGCTCGTGCCCCAGGTGGTGATGGTCCCGCCGGAGTTGTTGGTAACGCCGCCGAAGATGCTCGAAATGCCGTCGGAGAAGGTCACGGTGGCGTTGTTGTAGAGTCCGCCCGTGGAGAAGGCGCCGTTGCCGAGGATCGAGCCATTGTTGGTCATGGGGTTGCCGGTGCCGTTACTGAATGATCCGCCGGTAAGGGCGATGAGCCCGTTATTCGTCGCCAGGCCCTGCGACACGAGGACACTGCTGCCGGCGGCCGACTCGATGCTGCCCGGGTTGGCCGCGGTGCCGTTGGTGACTTGGCCGGCGAGCACCAACTGGCCTCCGACGGCGGAGATCGTGCCGTAATTCGAAGCGAGGTTGCTCATGACGCGTCCCTGGCCCGAAATCGTGCCGTACTGGGAGTTGTTGATCGGGGTGCCGTTGAGGGTCGCATTGGGGCCCTGCAGCGTGACGAGGGATGAATTGGTCCAGCTCGCGCCCTGCGCCAAGACGGTGAGCGAATCGCCGTCGGCGACGCGGAGCTCGCCGCCGCTGGAATTGCCCTGGAGACTGGTCAGGGTCAGGCCGCTGGTTCCATTGGCGTAGATCAGGCCGCCTGCATTGGCCACGGGCAGGGCGATCGAGCCGTCGCCGCGGATCGTGCCGCCGGCCGGGTTGGCCAGGCTCCCGGCGCCCGCGGCCAGGACCGCGCCGCCGCTGAGCGCGATCAGGCCGGAGTTGGTCGTGGTGCTGGCGGGCAGCAGCAACTGCTGGCCGGCGGCGATATCCACGGCCCCGGTATTCGTAAGGGTGCCGTTGATGGAGAGCTGGCCGGCCAGCGCGAGCGTGCCGTAGTTGACGAGATTGCCGGTCACGCTCCCCGCGGCGGTAAAGGTGGCGCCAAAATTGTTCGCCAACTGAGCCGCCGTCACGTTGCCGCCGTTGAGCGTCATGGACGCGTTGTTCGTCACTGTGCCGCCGCTGACGGTCAGGGTGCCGCCGTTGATCGCATATTGGCCGTTATTGGTGATGCTCGCGGCCGACACCTGCCCGCCGGCGGTGACGTTCGCGGTCCCCGAATTCGTGAGGCTGCCGCTAACGGCGAGCTGGCCGCCCTGCGTCAGCAGCGTGCCAAGGTTGGCGAGGTTGCCGGTCACGGTCCCCGCCCCGGTGAGACTGCCGCCGTAATTGTTGGTGACGGGGCCCACCACGGTACCGCCGCTGAGCGCGAACTGGCCGTTGTTTGCCAGCGAACCGGCCTGGACACTCCCGGCTAGGGTGAATGTGCCGCCGGATTGAACGGTCAACGCGCCGTCGACAAGCAGGCTCTGGCTCCCGGCCATGGAAAACGACGTGCCGAGGAGTTGGCCGGGTCCCACCGCGGCCGTGTCGAAGTGCGGTGTGCCCGAGACCCACTCGCCAGGATCGAAATACTTGAGCACCTGGCCGGCCGAGGTGGTAACGTAGATCTCGCCCGTCGGGTTGACCGCCACGCCGTTGGCGTAAGCCGACCCGAATTGGGCGGCGCCGAAAGAAGCCAGGTAGGTGCCGCTGGTGGTGAACACGTCGATGCGGTGGTTGCCGGTGTCCGAGACATAGAGGTTGCCCGTGGCGCTGAGCGCCACCGCCGTTGGGGCGTTGAGATAAGCACTGCCGAAGGTTTTCAACAGGGTTGGCTCGGTGAAGAGGCCGTAATCGAATTGCGCGATAATGTTGGTCCCCTTCTCGGCGACATAGACGAGGCCCGTGTTCGGATCGACCGCCACGCCCGCGGGATAGTTGACGGGGGGGGAGCTAGGACCAGCCAGCGTGTCGTTCACTTTGAAGCAATTTAACTGGCTGTTGCTCCCATCCGTAATGTAGAGTGTCTGGCCATTGACCGCCATGCCCTGAGGATAGTAAGAACCCCAGTCGTCGTAGCTTCCCGACGGGGCGCCGCTGCTGTTGAAGCTCTGGATGGCGTTTCCCGTAGCCGGATTATAATTGCCCACGTAAACGTTGCCCGCCGAGTCGACGGCCACAGGCAGGGCGGGGGTGCCGTAGCCGTTGGCGCTAAAGTAGCCGGCCCCAACGAAAGTCTGAATATTCCCGCCGGCCGTGTTGAACGACATTACGCCGTTGCCGAAACCGGTCGCATACACTGTGCCGCTGGAGGGGTTGACCGCCACGCCCGTGGGCGGGCTGAGCCATGTAATCCCGGTGGCGATCGGCTCGCCGTAACCGGGGGCCACGTACTGGCCGCGGGCAGCCGGGGTCGATGCAATGGCCGCCAGAAATATCGCGGCGACGGCCAGACAGTTCATTCCGCGGTGCGTTCGCAACAGCGTTTCCATGATCGGTCTCCTCAAAAAAGTTTGGGTCGTTTCACTGTTTTCCGTGCCGGGTGCCATGCCCACGCTTGCCGTGGGCATGTGTTGGCGGGGAGGCATGCGGGGCGCCATGCCCACGCTTGCCGTGGGTATGTTGGGGCAGCGAGACATGCTTGCACACTCGCTGCGCTCGCTTGGCGAGCACGGCGTCCGTGCAACAAGCCCGGGGAATCAACCGCAGCGAATTAGCCTGGAGACGGCGCTGCCCCCATGACTGGTGCTAAACTGAGCCACCCTAATGGCCATCTCGCTAGGGACTATACATCCCCTTAACATATCCACTACCACCACAAGTGCAAGCGTTTTTCGGCCGCTAGCTTGCGGAATTTTTCAGATTTTTTTCACGCGATCTAACGCTATGGTGGGGGTAAAACGGGCGATCGTCTCAGTCAAGTGGGGGGTACTTATAGAGGGGTATATCGATAGATCGAAACGGGGACGCGGGTAGTGTTGCGCGTCGCTCGGATGATGTCTTGTCCTGAACGGGCGCCATGCTTGCCAAGCGAGCGCAGCGAGACGGCAAGCATGCCTGCGGCAGAACCCCACATGCCCACGCAAGCGGGCATGGCACCCAACGCCCTAAGCGGGTGTCCAATTATTACTCCCCTCGCCCCGGACCAACTTCGGTCGGTGCCCGGAGAGGGGCGGGGGGTGAGTGGTTGCCGGGCGGGAAGCTGGAGGCTATTCTTGGACGCCCGCTAGGGCTACTCGGCGGCCGGCTTGCTGGCCACCTTCTCGGGTTTTGCCGCGGTCTGCTTTTCGGCGGGGGCGGCGGGGGGCGGATCGGCGGGGACGAAGACCTCCGCGTCGTAGGCGTAAAGGGCGTGGGCCGCCGCCATCGCCGCGGCGAGATCCCGGCTGCCCAGCGCGGCGAGGTTCCCCTGGTTCACCTGCGTCGCGAGCAGGTTGTTCACGTAGCCGACGGCCTGGACGATCTTCGGCTCTTCCAAGCGTTTTTCGGGGAGGCTCAGCACGAGCCATTCCAGCGGCCCGGCGGTGGCGGCCAGAGCGGAGGCCACGTCGCGGCCGCCGGTGCGGCCCCAACTGCCGTCGGAGTTCTGGGTCGCCAGGACGTAATCCTGGCACTCGGCGACGTACTTCTTGGCTGCCAGAAAGGCGCCTTCGATCGGCAGGTGGTGCAGGGCGCGGCGCTCCAGGGCCCAACTCAGGGCCAAGAGCCGCGTCGTCACTGCCTGGGGCACCTGGCCCACCGACCGCTGCAGCTCCTCGCGCACCATCCGCTCGACCGACCACTCTTCGCCCTGCGCATTCTTCCAGGTGGGCTCGGAGACGTATTGGGCCAGGGCGATCAGCCTCCACGAGAGGTCCTCGCCCGAGCGGCAGGCCAGCTTCTCGCTCTCCACCAGGTCGGCCACGGTGGCCACGCGCTGGCCGGCGCGGGCGGGATACTCGGCAGGGACGCGGGCCAGGGCCAGCACGGCCGCCAGTTGCGCGGGCGCCTCCTGGTACCCGTAGCCGATGCGGGCCGCCAGGTGCCCCTCGCAGACCATTAACGGCGCGCCGCTCCCGCAGGGGACGTTCCAGCACAGGCAGGTGATGCCGTTCAGCTTCGCTGCGGAGGACCCGCCGTCGCCGATCTCCGACTGGCAGCCGAAGGCCCGGCAGAACTGGATGATGTCGGCGACGCTATTCTCGCGGGTATTGAAGGGCTGATGGAACACGGCGCCGGTGGTTTGCCGCACGCGGTCACGCAGTGCGGCCAGCTCGGGGCTGAGTTCCTTCTTAGGCTGCGGCTTGGCCTCGGCAGCGGGCTTTTCGGATGGTCTGGCGGCGGGCGTTGCCGGCTGGTCGGACGGTTTGGCCGCGGACGTGGCCGGCGCCCTCACCCCCGGGTACCCGCTTGCGGGTGCCTCTCCCGGAGGGAGAGGGGAGGAGGATGGCTGGTCGGAGGAGCGGGCCACCGCCGCGGACCAACCCAGGCCGGCCAGCAGGATACCCACGGGTAAAAGGCGGACGGTTCGGGACATGGGCGAAATGGTTTTACCTCCGGGCGGTGGTCTTGTGGTTGGGTTCTTCCTTCTCGGTGGCGGTCTTCTCGGCCGGTTTCTCCTGGCCGGCGAGCGGGGCGGCCTCGTCGTGGCGCGGGCGGTCAATCAGGAAGCCGCCGGCGTCGCCGCGCTGGATGTAGGCGCGGTTGTCCGCCCCGCAACCGTAGGTGGCGTGGCTTCCGTAATTCACCAGGAAGCTGAAGTTGCCGCCGCACGCCGCGGGCTTGTGATAGCTGATGCCGGAGGGGGCGTAGCCCTGGCCGTAGCCCTCATAGACGGCGTTGTCGCCGTAGTGGTAGAGGATGCCGAGGCTCGCCTGGGCTCCGCAGCCTTGGGTCAGGCCGCCGGTGGCCTCGAAGTGGTTGTTGCCGGCGAAACAGCACAGCGCGCCGACGGAGCAGTCCCAGCCCATGCCGCTGCCCATGATCGTGCCTTCGTAGACGTTGTTGCCGCCGTCGCCGAAGCAGAAGCCCAGGGCGTAGTGGCATCCCCAACCGCAGCCGAAGCGTTGGAAGAGGCGTTCGGTCCGCTCGCCGCCGTAGAAGGCCTTGCGGCAGATGAGGTACTTGTTGTCGGGGCCGAAATCGCGGGCGAAGCCCATGCCGCACCAATAGCCGCCGCCGTGGGCCAGGTAGTCGAACTCGTAGACGTTGTGTCCGCCGCCGTCCAGCAGGACGCCGATGCCGCCGTCGGCGGACTGGCGGATGCCGGCGCCGACGCCTTGGCCCCAGCCTTCGTAGCCCGGCGTCTCCGGCTTGTAGGAGTTCGGATACAGCCCGCCGCAGTAATAGTGGTCGTAGCCGCCCAGGTTGTCGATCAGGCCGAAACCCAGCGGGCTGCCCATCCCCTGGGCCCACATGGCGGCGTGGAAATCGTTGCCCCGTCCGCGGGCGATCAGCGCGCCGACGCCCCCCAAGGCGTGCCCCTGCACCCGCCGCAGACCGCGGTACTTGTTGTTTCCGCCATAGTCCAGCAGGATGCCGACGCCGCTGAGGCACGATCCCTGGGCGACATCCCGCGCCTCGTAGAGGTTGTTGCCCTCGAGGTTCACGAGCATGGAAACGCCCAGCACGGCGCCGCCCTGCACGCCCGGCCTGCTCGCGCGGTACACGTTGTTGCCGCCCAGGCCGAGGAGCACCAGGACGGGACGGTCCAGGGAGGTGGCGCCTTCATTGAACGTGTTTCCGCTGCCCAGCGAGACCACTGCGGCAACGTCGCGCATCGCGTCGAGGTCGTAGGTGCACGGGCGCTTGCCGCCGATGACGATGGCGCCGGCCGGCGTGTCGATCTTGGCGATCACCCGCCCCAGGACGCCCTCGACGCGGACATCCCCGGCCTCGGGATACTGCTTGAGGGTTTCCAGGAGCTTGGGGTCGGTGAGCGGGACGAGGGCCTCGGCGGCGGCGATCCAGGCGGCGCGGTTCATCTTTTCCATCAGGTCGCACAGCCGTCGCCCGGTGCCGCGATCGTTGAGCGTGTGTCCCACGTTATTCTGGCCGACCAGGACGGGGTAGAGGTAGGCGGCCAACTCGTGGATTTCGCTCTTGGCCAGCGGGGCCAGGGCCGCCGCGTAAGCCATCTGGGCCTCCACCAGCGCCTGCTTGAGCACCTCGACGGCCTCCTGCGGCGAGTGGACGGCCGCGTACGCCCGCAGCGGCCGGGAGCCAAGGTCGAGCTTCTCGGAGATGAGCGGCAGGATCGGGGCCAGGCCGGCGCCGTCGTCGTGGATGGCCTGGTGCAGCGCGCGGGTGAACTGCTCCGCCTCGGCCGGCGCCCCCAGCGGGCTGCGGAGCATGTGCTCGTACCACTTCAGGCGGCAGTTGCCCGTCAGCTCCGAGCCCGTGTAAGGCCCGGAGGTGGAATAGAGCTTCCCGGCCAGATAGCCCTGGAACTGGGCGAAACGGCCCTGGATACCGCGGGTTTTCAGCCCGGCGGCGATCTCGTCGCGGAGCAGTTCCATCATCCCCGCCGCCAGCGGCTCGCCAACCATCGCTGGGCCCTGGGCCGCGGGCGAGCCCTTGCCGGAAAGGCCGGGGGCCGCCGTGGCCTCCTGGCCCGCCGGCGAGTGGGTCGCGGGCGGGGCAGGTTCCTGTGGCACGTCTTTCGAAGCGGGGCCCGGCCCCTCTTCCGCCCACGCCGAAGCGATCCCGCAAAGCACAAGCAACAGCATCGCGCAGAGCCAAATGGACGGAGCCCTACCGTGCGATCTCACGCTGCACCTCCCAGCAAATCTGCCCAGCTTGCCTTGTTTGAACAAGGCACACCGACTCGAACGACGGAAAGGGATTCATTCTAAGGAGACTGCTCGCGGCCGTCAATCTACATCAGCCTGCTAGCGAATCTAATCTAAGACCACATACGGCGTGAATCGGCCGGCAGCCGCCCGCGCCTTGATTACAAACGCCCTAACTTGTGCGCGGAAACGCCATCCGCGAAGGCGGCTTCCTGCGAAAAGGTGTTTGCAGGGCCGCCACGCAAAATTCACGCCGGTCGTACTGGAGTTGCCGCGCGCGAACCATGTTGTAACCCCAACTGCGGACCCGGTCGAGATATTCGGGGACGTGCCCGGCGAGCGTCCACTCCGGCAACTTGAGCGTCAACAGCAACCCGCGGACGTTCACCTCGGCGTGGGTGACTAGCGATTCGACCACGTCGAGGGTGTAGTTGGGGGCGACGTTCATGTCGGCGGTGAGCCAGCGGGCCTTGCGGAACTCGCGCCGTGGTACTCCCGCGGCGCGCGAGCGGATATGCCGGAAACGGGGATGCCCGAGCAAGGCCGGGTCCATCGCCGCCGGATCGATGCCGAGGACCTCCAGGCCGCGGGCCAACAGCGCCTGGCTCGCCCCGCCCGGGGCGCTGCCGAGTTCGACGCACCTGGCCCCCTTGGGGATCGGCAATTGCGACCACCGCAAGGCTTCCTCCATTTTCAGCCACGCCCGGCTCACGGCCTCCGGCGGCAACTCGATGCGCATCAGGCCGCCGGGCCACTGCGAAGGCAGCGATCGGGCCCGGTGCCAACCCACCCACCACTGGCCCGCGTCGATCAAGATGCAGTCCAACACCCCGTCGCCCGGCCGGGCCGGCTCGGCGAGGTGGTCGCCGCGGGCGAGGGCCTGCGGCCGCAGGCAGGTCCGGCGCAGGGCCTCATAGGCCGCCACGGCCGCCGGGGTGATCGAGGGCTCGAAGCGATGCTCACCCGGCTCGAAGCGATCCCGCTCCCAGGCGTGAATCCGCGCAAAGGGCCGCTCGCCGGCCAGTGCCCAGGCGGCCCGGGCAAGGGCCTCGGAATCGGAACCGCTCGCCTTCCCGAGCGAAAACCCCCAGGCCCGCGCAAAGACCGATTCCGGCTCGTAGTTGCCGGGCAGGCCGAGTCCTTCGGGCAACTTGAAGGTGAGAAAGCCCGGTCGCGCGAAGGCCGCGCGGAACTCCGGCCGCTGCCGCCCGAGTTCGCTCTTGACGGCCTTCTCGGCCCCGACCTGACAGGTGACGAACAGGAACTGTTGTTTGGCCAACACGCTACCACTAGAACGCCAATCTCCCTTCGGTGCAATAGGCCGCTGCTTGCCGCTTCGACGCCGGCGAAAGCGAAGAAGCCATTGTCCGAACGGATTTCCGTGGGTAGACTACAGAAGGGGTTGGGTTCACCCTTCTTCTGGAGGACGCCGTCATGGAATGCCGTTATACTGCCGTGATTCAACAAGACGGCGGGTGGTGGATTGGATGGATCGAAGAGATTCCGGGCGTGAACTCCCAGGGGGCGACTCGGGAGGAACTCCTGGAGAACCTGCAATCAGCGCTCCGCGAGGCGATTGAAATGAATCGCGCCGAGGCCCTGGCGGCGGTGAAGGGTGAATACCAGGAAGCGAGCATTCTGCCGTGAAGCGGCGGGACCTTATCGCCCATCTGACGGCCCACGGCTGTGCGCTCGTTCGGGAAGGCGCGAGGCATTCGTGGTGGGGCAACCCCAAGAACCACCGCCGCTCGGCGGTGCCCCGCCACGCGGAGGTCAGTGATTTTCTCGCGCGGAAAATATGCCGGGACCTCGGGATTGGCGCGCCTTGATGACGCGCTAGCCGCTATTTCACGACAAAATTGACCATCCGGCCCGGGACGACGACGACCTTCAGGACCGTCTTGCCGGCCAGGAGCTGGGCGATGCGGGCGTCGGCCCGGGCGGCGGCCTCACTGGCCGAAGCATCAGTGCCGGAGGGAAGGACGATCCGCCCGCGGAGCTTGCCGTTGACCTGCACCGGCACCTCCACGGCGTCCTCGCGGAGCCAGGCTTCGTCCGCAACCGGCCAGGGCTCATAGGCCAGCGTCTCGGGATGGCCGAGCGCCTGCCACAGCTCCTCGGCTAGGTGCGGGGCCAGCGGCGCGAGCACCAGCACGAACCGCTCCATCGCCGAGCGCGGCCGCCGGGCCTCCTTGAGAAAAAAATTCGTAAACTCCATCATCCGCGCAATCGCCGTGTTGAAGGCCATCGCCTCGATGTCGCGGGTCACCACCCGCAGCATCTTGTGCAACACGCGGTTCTGCTCGGGTGTGGGCTCGGCGTCGCAAACGGCCTGGTTGAGCTCGGCGGCCTCGGCGCGATCGTCCACGATCATCCGCCACGCGCGGTCCAGGAAGCCGCGGACCCCGCTGACCCCTTCCATGCTCCACGGCTTGACCGCCTCCAGCGGACCCATGAACATCTCGTAGAGCCGCAGCGAGTCGGCCCCGTACTCCGCGACCACCTGGTCCGGGTTGACCACGTTGCCGCGGCTCTTGGACATCTTGTAGGCCCGGCTGTCCACGCGAATCGCCGGATTGGCGCGGAGCACGAAGACTTCGCCCCGCTTCTCGACCCGATCGGGGGCGAGCTTCTGTGTTTCCAACGCAATACTAGGCAACCCGCCCAGCAACCCTGGGTATTTCCGCGCATTGTCTACATATGGGAGCTGAACATCGTCGAACTGCACATCCTCCAGAGAAACCCAAGTGTCCCCGCGGCGATAGCCGGTGAACTCCATCTCGCCGAGGATCATGCCCTGGTTCACGAGCTTCATGAACGGCTCGGCCGTGCTCACGTAGCCGCGGTCGAAGAGCACCTTGTGCCAGAAGCGGGCGTAGAGCAGGTGCAAGACGGCGTGCTCCGCGCCGCCCACGTAGAGGTCCACCGGCATCCAGGCCCGCTCGACTTCGGCGTCCACCAGGGCCCGCGGATTCTCGGGGTCGAGGAAGCGGAGGTAATACCAGCAGGAGCCGGCCCATTGCGGCATGGTGTTGGTCTCGCGGCGATAGCGCTTGCCGTCCAGGGTGACGTAGAGCCACTCGTCGGGCGCCTTTTCCAGCGGCGGCTCCGGGCGGTGGTGGGCGGCATCGAAAGTCATTCGCCCGGGCAGGTCCAGGGGCAGGTCCTCGGGCCGCAGCGCCCGGACCCGGCCGGTCGGTTCCCCGGCGGCGTCCAGCTCGTGCAGGATGGGGAACGGCTCGCCCCAGAAGTGCTGGCGGCTGAAGAGCCAGTCGCGGAGCTTGTAGTTGACGGCCGCCCGGCCCAGCCCCTTGTTCGAGAGGTCCTCGGCGATCTCGCGCTTGAAGTCGGCCGTCGCCAGGCCGCTGAAACGGCCGGAGTTGATCGCCCGGCCGTCGGCGATAAACGCCACCCGGCCGGCCAGCAGGTCGTCGCGCACCGCCCCCGCGGCGGGCCCAGGATCGACCACGGGCAGGATCGGCAGGTCGAACTTCCGCGCGAACTCGAAGTCGCGGGTGTCGTGGGCGGGCACGGCCATGATGGCGCCGGTGCCGTAGCCGGCCAGCACGTAATCGGCCACCCAGATCGGAATCGCTTTGCCGTTGACCGGATTGACGGCGTGCGAGCCCGTCGGCACGCCGGTCTTCTCCTTGGCCAACTCGGTGCGATCCATGTCGCTCTTACCGGCGGCCCGGCGACAGTACTCCCGCACCTCCGCGGCCCGGGCCGGCAGCGTCAGCCGCTCGACCAGCGGGTGCTCCGGGGCGATCACCATGTAAGTGGCCCCGAAGAGCGTGTCGGGCCGCGTGGTGTAGACCCGCAGAAAGGCGTCGCCCGGGGTCCGCGGGTAGCCGCTGTCGATTCTGCCGAGGACCGCCTCTTCATACTCCTCCTGCCGCGGCATGCCGTCGGGGGTGGTCCGCGTGCCGATGAAGAAATCGACCTCCGCCCCGGTGCTCCGCCCGATCCAGTTCCGCTGCAGAAGCTTGATGCTCTCCGGCCAATCCAGGCCCCCGAGATCCTGCTCCAACCGGTCGGCGTAGGCGGTGATCCGCAGCATCCACTGGCGAAGCGGCATGCGGACCACCGGGTGCCCCCCCCGCTCGCTCACCCCGCCGACCACCTCCTCGTTGGCCAGCACGGTGCCCAAGGCCGGGCACCAATTGACCGGGGCCTCGATCTGGTAGGCTAGCCGTTTGTCGTCGCGGTAGCGCTCGATCGCGCGGGGACCGTCGGCGGCAACCTCCGCGGGGATCGGCAGCTCGGCGATCGCTCGCCCGCGCCCGCTCTGTGGGTCGAACCATGTATCGAACAACACCAGAAAAATTAACTGCGTCCAGCGGAAATAGCCCGGGTCGGTCGTGGCCAACTCCCGCGACCAGTCGTAACTGAAGCCGAGCATCTGCAACTGGCGGCGGAAGTTGGCGATGTTCTTTTCGGTGGTGGTCCGCGGATGGGTGCCGGTCTTCTTGGCATGTTGCTCGGCGGGCAGGCCGAAGGCGTCCCAGCCCATCGGGTGCATGACGCTCTGGCCCCGCATGCGGCGATAGCGGCACACGATGTCCGTGGCGGTGTAGCCCTCGGGATGGCCGACGTGCAGCCCGTCGCCGCTAGGGTAAGGGAACATGTCCAAGACGTAGCTTTTCGGGCCTTGGGGCAGGCGGGGCGCGGCGAACGTGCGGTTCGCCTCCCAGTACTGTTGCCACTTGGGCTCAATGACGGCCGGGTTATAGCGGGGCATCGTGGGGGAAGGGATTGGTGGCTGGAGCCGCTTGCCGCCTCGCAAGGCATCCTGTCTCGACCCGGGACATCCGGGGCAAAGGTGGAATTGTACCGGTTTCGCCCCGCGGCGGCAAACACAGCAGGACAAGGGAAACGCACCGGTTCCCGTTCGGCGCGGGTCTCTGACCCCGCCGAGTTCGGGCCCCTAGGTCGACCGACCGGTGGAGGAGACCTGCGGTCGAAGCAAGGGGCGTGGTCGGAGACCGCGCCCCAACGCCGGCGGATGCGTCCCGGTCTCCGCTCTTGGGGATGGTCGAACGCCCCGGCTCCATTGTCCGGCCTGGGGTTGCCGGCTATACTGGAGTGCTATGATGCGTCATTGCTATTTGCTCGTCGTTCTGTCGGCCTCAGCGGTTGTTACGTGGGGGAACGGGTCTGCATGGGCCGCGGCGGCTGAGGGCCAGGTCCCTCCAGACAGCGTGTTCGGCGGCGGCGGACCGCCTTCCCCGAGCGGCTCTGGGGCGACGGGGCTTGGCGCCGGCCAGGATGCACAGGTCGCCGTCCGCGCGGGCTTCACAAAAGCCGACGCCAACGGCAGGGCCGTGCTATTCATCACGGCCACGATCCAGCCCGGTTGGCACATCTATTCGATCACACAGGCCCCCGGTGGGCCCCAGGCCAGCAAGATCGTGCTGGGGGCGCCCGGCGACTACACCCGCATTGGCGATTTCCACGTCACGCCCGCCCCCGACGCGAAAATCGAGCCGATTTTCGACAACTTGAAGGTCGAGACACACCACGGCACGGTCTTTTGGTACGTCCCGATCCAATTTCGTGCCGACGTGGACCCGGCCAAAGTGCTGATCCCCGGCACGCTCCACGTGCAGGTTTGCCTGGGCACCGAGCGATGCGAGCAGAAGGACATTGCTTTCGTAGCCGGCTTCTCCCCCACTTGGGTATACCCCCAGCCAGTCCCGTGGCAGTCCGCCGGTCCGTCGGCCCCTGCCGGTCTCAGTTCCCCCCAAGGCCCGTCGGCCCCGAGCGTATGGCAGATCGAGCCGGGGAAGCTGGCCATTCAGCTCTGGTTCGCTTTCTGGGGGGGCATGATCCTGAACTTCATGCCCTGCGTGCTGCCGGTCATCAGCCTGAAGATTTTTTCGTTCTTGGAACAGGGGGGCGAGAGCCGCGCGCGGGTGTTTACCCTGAACGTCTGGTACAGCATCGGGGTGATGTCGGTCTTCATGGTCCTGGCGGTGCTGGCGGCCAAGGCCGGACAGGTGGGAAAGGATTGGGGCGAGCAATTCACGCTGCCGTGGTTCAAGGTCGCCTTGATCGGCCTGGTCTTCGCCATGGCGCTGAGTTTTCTGGGCGTCTGGGAGATTCCCATCCCCGGTTTCATGGGGACGGGGCGGGCCAACCAGCTCCAAGCCCGGGAAGGCGCGAGTGGCGCATTTTTCAAGGGCGTCTTCGCCACGGTGCTGGCCACCCCGTGCAGCGGACCGCTGTTGGCATCGACCTTCGCCTACGTGGCAATGCAGCCCCCGATCGTGGCCTATGGCGTCTTCGCGGCCATGGGACTGGGCATGGCTGCGCCGTACCTCGTGCTGGGCGCGTTCCCCAAGCTCGTGCATTATCTGCCCAAACCGGGAGCCTGGATGGAGACCCTCAAGCAGGTTATGGGCTTCTTCCTGTTGGGCACGGTCGTCTGGCTGTGCATGGGTCTGCGGTCGACCTATTTCATCCCTACGCTGGCATTTCTGCTGGTGGGCGTGTGGTTCGGGGCGTGGTTGGTCGGCCGGACGCCGCCGACGGCAAGCCCCCGCCGGCGGGTGGCAGCGTGGGGCGCGGCCGTCTGCTGGGGTGGACTGGTGGCTTGGCTCACATTCACGCTGCTGCTGGTGGAATCGAAGCTCGCTTGGCAGCCCTTTTCACCCGAGTCGCTGGCCAAGGCCCGCCAAGAAGGTAAGACCGTCCTGATAGATTTCAGCGCCAACTGGTGCGCCACCTGCAAGTGGAACCTGAAATTCGCCGTCGAGACCGACGAGGTGCGGAAACTCATCCAGCAGAACCGGGTGCTCCCCATGCTCGCCGATTGGACCGACGAGTCGCCGGTGATCAAGCAGGCCCTGAACGCGTTGGGTTACCACTCGATCCCGCTGCTGGTCATTTATCCGGCTGACCGGCCCGCCGACCAGAAACCCCTCGTGCTGGCCGACCTGCTGAGGGAGAGCGAGGTGCTCGATGCGTTGCGGCAGGCCGGGCCGTCGCGGCCGTAGGGGTACGGCGCCGGGTCGTTTGAAAATGATGTTTAGCGGGCGGGCTTGCCCGCCGCCCAGACGACCCCTTGCGGACCCTCCTGCGCCTGCCCGATCACCCAGTTGGCAATTCCCGACCGCGCCAGTTGGGCGCGAATGCTCTCGGCATAGAACGGGCTGACGACCAACACCAGCCCCACGCCCATGTTGAACACCTGCTCCATCTCGGCTTGTTCCACCTGGCCCAGCCGCTCGAGCCAGGGAAAGATCGGGGGCATGGGCCAACTGCCGCGCTGGATCACGATCTGGATCCCGGCGGGCACGATCCGCGCCAGGTTCTCGCACAGTCCGCCGCCGGTGACGTGTGCGATGCCGTGGACGACGTTCTTGACGCGGTAATAGGTCAATACCCGCCGCACCGCGCGGACGTAGATCCGCGTTGGTTCCAAGAGGGCTTGGCCTACCGTCGCGCCTAGCTCGTCAACGAAGTCCGCAACCCCCAGGCCGGCGATCTCGAAGACGATTTTTCGCGCCAGGCTAAAGCCGTTGGAGTGCAAGCCGGTCGAGGCCAGGCCCAAGACCAGGTCCCCCGGCTCGATCTTCGAGCCGGTGATGAGCAGCTTTCGCGGCACCACGCCCACGCAGAAGCCCGCCAGATCGTAATCGCCCGGGGCGTAGAGGTCCGGCAAGATGGCGGTCTCGCCGCCCAAGAGCGCACAATCGGCCTCGACGCACCCGCCGGCCACACCCTCGACGAGTTGCTCCAGCAAGACCGGATCGTCCTTGGGCATGGCCACGTAGTCCAGAAAGAACAGCGGCTCCGCCCCGCAGCAGAGGGCGTCGTTGACGCTCATCGCCACCAGGTCGATGCCGACCGTACGGTGGACGCCCATCGCCACGGCCACCTTCAGCTTCGTCCCGACCCCGTCGGAACAGGCCACCAGGACGGGGTCTTCATAGCGTCGGGTGAACAGGCGGTTGCAAAAATCGAGTTGGAAAAGGCCGGCAAATCCCCCCTCCAACGGCAGCACGCGCGGCGTGTAGGTCCGCGCCAGCAACCGCGGCAGCCGCGACATTGCCTGCCGGTAAAGGTCCAGGTCGACACCCGCATCCTTGTAGGTCGCTTTCGCCACGGCGGTCCCCCAGGGTAAGAATGGCCCGTATTCTAATCGGAAGTCCGCGGGATGGAAACGGGCCCGGTACCGGCCGCGTGCGGCGGGTGTCGGTCGCGTGCGGCTTCGCAAGATAGGGAACTTAGCGAAACCCTACGTGGGACACGAAAGAAAGCGACTGACTTCGAGCCTGCCGGGTGCTTTTTTTGTTCCGGGGGCGGTCCGCGCCGGGCAGGAATAAATCGCAGAAATCCGGGGCCTGCTTGACAGCCGTGTGGAAAACTGGAGAATGGTCCGGCGGAAACAGCCCGACGGCTGCCCTCCCCACGGCCCACAAGTGACCGGCCGCGGACCATCCATCGAAATTGGGTCTTGCCTGGCCGGCGCCGGCCAGGCGGACCGCCCCACCCGTTTCTTAAGGAGAATCGCATGAAGTGGACGCGTCGATCGAACTGGTGTCTGTTGTCGGCCGCCGTGGCGAGCGCGTTGATGCTGGCACTTGTACTGCCCGGCTGCGCACCGCAGCCAGCACCCAAGCCCAAGGAGAAGAAAGAGAAGAAGGTAGTCGAGCCCCCCAAGATGGAACCGAAGATCGAGGAGCCGGTCAAGCTGGAACCGAAGATTGAGGAGCCGCCCAAGCCCGAGACCAAGCCGGAGGCGAAGATCGAGGAGCCCGCCAAGCCCGAGACCAAGCCGGAAGCGAAGATCGAGGAGCCGGCCAAGCCCGTGACCAAGCCGGAAGCGAAGATCGAGGAGCCGGCCAAGCCCGAGGCCAAGACGGAGACTAAGACGGAAACCAAGACGGAGACCAAGACGGAAACCAAGCCCGAGGCCAAGACAGAGGAAAAGACGGAGGCCAAGACGGAGACCAAGGAGGAGCCGAAGCCCGAGGTGAAGAAGGAAGAGCCGAAGCCCGAGGTGAAGAAGGAAGAGCCGAAGCCCGAAGCAAAGAAGGAAGAGCCGAAGAAGGAAGAGGCGAAGCCGGAAGTGAAGGAAGAGCCGAAGCCCGAAGTGAAGAAGGAAGAGCCGAAGAAGGAAGAGGCGAAGCCGGAGGTGAAAAAGGAAGACGTGAAGAAGGAAGAGCCGAAACCGGACGAGCCGGCCAAGCCCGAAGCAAAGTCCGAGGAGCCGGCCAAGCCAAAATCGAAGTCTGAATAGCCCAACGACTAACCGAAGCCGGACGAGCCCGCCAGGGCCTGCTGTAAAGGGCTGGTCAGGCCGGACGTGAACCGGGTATCGCACCTATTGTAGTGTCTCACAAGCAGAGTGCGGGGCCGGGGCTGGAACGAAGGTGGAGTGCGGGTGCCATGCCCACGCTGGCGTGGGCATGCGAGGCTCCATCGCAGACATGCTTGCCGCCTCGCTGTACTCGCTTGGCAAGCATGGCCCCATTCCGGACAAGACACCGCCTGTGCGAGGCGCCGTGCCTGCGCAGTGCCTCAAATGCGGGGACAGTTGATCTGGCATGTTGGTGCAGACTTCCTGAAGAGAATGGAGAGTTGTATGAAGCGCATGCGTCGATCGCACTGGTGCTTGTGGTCCACCGCAGTCCTCGGAGGGTTGGTGCTGGGCCTCGTGCTGCCCGGTTGCCCGTCGCCATCGGAGCCTAAACGGGGCGAGAAACCGAAGGAATCCAGCAAGGCTGGCGAGCCGCAGCAGCCGCAAGCGGTAGCCCATCCGGAAGAGAAGCCGGAGCCGCCGGCCAAGCCTGAGCTGCCCGCCAAAGCCGAGCCGGCATCGCAACCGGAAGTGAAACCCGCGCCGCCCGCCAAGCCGGAATCGAAGCCGGAGGCCAAGTCCGCGGGCACCGCCGCCGGCGTCGAAGGCATGCCGCTGCCGCCGAAAGTCTCCAGTTTCGCGGCGGCCGAAGACGTGGCATATCAGATGGACAAGTACATCGGCGAAATGGAGAAAGGCACGGCTGCCGAGTCCGATTACAAGGAACTGCCGGAGGGCAAGGTCAGCCAGACCGGCAGCACGATGGTGCTCCTGGCGGTCGCGCTGGGCGCTTCGGACCAAGACAACAAGTACAAGGCGAATGCCGGGGCGCTGCTGGCCGCCTGTCAGAAACTGGCAGTCGCGGCGGACTACGCCGCGACGAAGCAGGCCGTGGCCGCCGTCGTCGCCGCGGCCAAGGGTGAGGGCACGGGGGCCGCCGAGATGAAATGGACCCGGTTGGCCGACCTCAAGGAACTCATGAAGCAGGTTCCCAACGTCAACACGAAGCTCAAGAGCAATCTCAACCACCTCAGCACGAAGGCCAAAGAGGCGGCCGGGAACTCCGCCACCCTGGCCGTGATCGCGCAAGGCGCCATGGCCAACGTCGCGGACACCCGCAAGCCGGCGGAAGCGCAGAAGTGGTTCGCATTCTGCACCGAGATGCGCGAGGCTGCCGCGGCCGTCAACGCGAGCATCCGCGTCAAGAACGAGCAGGCCGTCAGCGAGTCCCTGGACCGCCTGCAAAAATCCTGCGACGACTGCCATGCCGTCTTCAAGGAGGAGGACAAGAAGCCGGAGAAATAGCCGGGGGGCGGAAGGCTGAGCGGTCTTGGCTCTTATGCCTCGACTTTCACACCCAGGACCTGATCCGCAGACGCAACCTGATTTGCAATAATAACTTGTGGGTTTCGTGTGGGGCGAGATTCCACCATGCCATCGGTGCATGACCTCGCACCCCGAGCGGGGCTTTCCCCCCAAAACATCGCTACCCCCTTCCCCCCCAGCAGAAAATTTGCTATGATTACCTCCGGTAGCGGGTGCTTGCTAATCAAGGGGGGTAGAACCCGGGCCGTGCCCCACGACCTCTCCGGCATTTTCCTAACGAGGAGTTTCTCATGACCCAACAAGGCAAGATCCGAGTGTTGATTGCCGACGACCACGAGGTCGTCCGCAGCGGCTTGAAGACGCTGCTGGCCGGTACGGAAATCAAGATCGTTGCGGAGGTAGCCAGCGGCGCGGAAGCCGTCAAGTATGCCCTGGAGCAGGAAGTCGACGTCGTGCTGCTGGACATCCGCATGCCCGACGGCGACGGCCTGACCGCGCTGGGCCGAATCAAGCTCGACAAGCCGGATCTGCCGATTCTGGTCTTTTCCAACTTCGACAACCCGACCTATGTCGCCCGGGCCGTCGCGCTGGGTGCCAGCGGATACCTGTTGAAATCATGCACGCGGGAAGAGCTCTTGGCCGGCATTCGCACGGCGGCGGCCGGCGAGAGCGCCTGGACCCGCGATGAGCTCCGCCGCGTCACCGGCGCCCTGGCCACCCCGCGTCTGACCGCCGACGTCGAAGTCCCGCTGACGCAGCGCGAGAGCGAAGTGCTGCGGCAACTGGCCTACGGCCTGACCAACAAGGAAATCGCCAATACGCTGCACATCAGCTACGAGACGGTCAAAGAGCACGTGCAGCACATCCTCCGCAAGATCGGCGTCTCCGATCGGACGCAAGCGGCGGTCTGGGCCGTGCGGAAAGAGCTGGTCTGAGGCGACTTCAGTAGGCCGTGCCCGCATTCGGGCGGACCACGATCCAGGGCACGCCGGCGCCCACCCAACGATACGGATAGAACGTGTTGTTGGAGGTCCAATAGGGCGAGTAGTCCCCGTGGATCGGATCGACGGCGGCCCGGGGGCGGGCGTTCGACATGCCGAACCATCGCATGCTCTCGATCCTGCGATGGCGCTCTTGGGCGTGGGCCTCGGCGTCGCGCCGGACGGCGAGCGCCGGGTCCAGGTACTCTCGCATGGCCTGTTCGTAGAACCACATCTCCGGCGTTGCCTGCACCTCGCCCGGGGAAAGAGCTAGATATCCGCCGCCTGGCACAGCTTTGGCCGACTTCATCTCCGGGCCGGAGGCCTCTGGCCCCGGCTTGGCGGTTGTGCCCTCGGGTTTCTGGGCCCAGACGTTGCCTGCTGTCAAAGCGATCGTCGCAGACAAGATTATGGAAAGCCGTTTCATGCTCAACTCCTTAGTTCATCCCTGTTGGGCGCCCCGGTTCGGCGCGGGTCTCCGACCCCGCCGAGACTCGACCGTTAGGACTCCCGGATAGCGGGGGAGGCCTGTAGTCGCGGCAGGGGGCGTGGTCGGAGACCGCGCCCCAACTAGAGAATTCGGCCTATGACGGCCAATCGGATTAGGCGGAGCGTGCCGAAAACACCAGAAGATCGGGCGGCTGGCACAATGGGGAAAATGAGCCAAGACTGCGGCCTGGATCGCCACCTTGCCGGAGCCCCAATCCCCGATCCCCAGTCCCTACGTCAGCGGTCCGCGGGAGCGGTCCAGGAAGCTCCGATAGACTTGGGCGTTGCCGTCCACGACCAACACGTAGAGCACGGCCTCCTGCTGCCAGGCAGCGGCGGAGCAGCCCGCCGTCATGGACCGGGGCACTTCGGGAGGCAGGCTGGGCAGTTGCTCGACGATCCGCCGGGCCACGTAGAGCGTCGCCCGGCTGCCCCCGGACCCAGACAGATCATACGCCACCGCCCGGCCGCCGAGGAAGCCCTCCACCCATCGCCAGCGGGCCTCGGGCATTTCCAGGACGTCGTGCCCGAGCGGATAATCCGACGGCGCGGGCACATTGGCCAACAAGAATCCGGGCTTGGGCGGCGGTTCGGCGGTCAACAGCCGCGCGGCCTCTTCCAGCACGGCCGAGGGCGTAAAGACATCCGAGCGGTTGGCCCGCAGCCAGATGGCGACGACCAAGGCGGCGGCCACCGCGCCCGCTAGGGAGACTGCCCAGCGCACCGCGTGCCGCCGCGCGGATCGGCCAATCGGCACGGTCGGCGGTTCCGCGCGGGCCGGCGGCGATGGGGCAGCCTCCGGGTCGGCCTGGGCCTCTTCCAGCCGCCCGAGCAGCCGCTGGGCCAGGGCCTCGGGGACCGGCACGTCCCGCATCGCCCCCCGGATCACCCCGTCCAGTCGCCGCAACTCCTCGACGCGGCGGGCCAGCTCGGGATCGACTGCCAACTGCCGCACGAGCGCGGCGAAATGCGGATCGCCGGGGTCGTCCGTGCCCGGACGATAGGCTTCCATCGCTTCCCGTAACCGCTCGTCTTGCATGGGTTCGTTCGGCATTCCGCGATTCCTACTTCCAGACTCGCCACGCTCCGCGTGACGCCCCCTCACGCGGAGCGTGAGGAGTCGACTGCTTGGGCATGCTCTGCTCGGCAAGCAAGCGCGAGCGGAGATGCTGCTTGGCCCGCGCCAAGCGGCTCATCACCGTACCCATCGGCACATCAAGCTGCTCGGCAATCTCCCGGTAGGAACAACCATCGAAATAAAACATGACCACCACGACGCGGAACTCCGGCGGCAACTCGCCGAGGGCTTGCTGCAGCCGCGCGCCGTCCACGCTTCCGCCATCGCCGCCCGGGGCCGGCAGGCCGTCCAGGTCCAATCCCAGCGCCGTGGCCGGAACCGCCTCCTGCCGCCGCCAGGCCGCGACGAAACAACTCCTTAAGATGGCAAATAGCCAACCCCGGGCCCGGTCCGGCCGCCGCAACTGTTGCAACCGCTGCTGGGCCACCAGAAAGACCTCTTGCGTCAGGTCTTCCGCCTCGGTGACCGAGCCCGTCAGGCGGTATGCATAGCGATACACCGCCTGATGGTGGTCGGCAACCAGACGCTCCACTGCGGTCTCGGCGCAATCGTCAGCCATCGCCGGTCCAATCTCTTAGAGGCCGGAACACGCCCGATTATTCCCCGCGAACTGCGAATACCACGGCTTTCCCCAACTA
>Ga0326728_10009241_pt1 | contig 23854 bp, 18 predicted proteins | sample MB3enrmetagenome_FD_207602 | JGI IMG/M metagenome (GOLD analysis project Ga0326728, IMG submission 207602) | Lab enriched peat soil microbial communities from McLean, Ithaca, NY, United States - MB31MN | ecosystem: Environmental > Terrestrial > Soil > Wetlands > Peat | place: USA: New York... | reverse complement strand
CAAGCCATTCCCCTACGCAGCCGGCAGAAGGACGGTGAACACCGAACCTTTCCCTAATTGACTTTCCACAGTGATCCGTCCGCGCATTCGATCCACAATGTGTTTAACGATCGAGAGCCCCAGGCCAGTGCCCCCCATCTCGCGCGAACGCGCTTTGTCGACGCGATAAAATCGCTCGAATAGACGGGGCAAATCAGCGGAGGGAATTCCGATGCCGTTGTCGGCGATTGTGATGCTCACCTCATCGTCCCGGGTGCGCAGGACTTCGACGCGCACTTCACCCTCGGGGCGATTGAATTTCACCGCGTTCGTGAGGAGATTCACGAACGCCTGCTCCATGCGAACCCGATCTCCCAGGACCTCAACATCTTCCATCTGCCCGCAAATCAGCTTGACCCGCCGGCTGCGCGCCTCGTCCTCCACGGCGCGCAAGGCGGCCTCGAGAGCCGGCCGGACGGCGACGCGCGCCTGTTCAATACTGGCCTTGCCGGACTCGAGTTCGGATAAGGCCAAAAGGTCGGAAGCGATGCTATTCAGGCGCACCGAGTGGTTCTTTATGATCTCCAGAAATTTGCGGTTGTTATCCTTGTCCTCGAGTGCGCCTTCCAGCAGCGTTTCCGTATAGCCGCGTATTGCGGTGAGCGGCGTTCGCAATTCGTGTGAGACATTGGCGACGAAGTCTTTCCTCACACGTTCCAGCCTTTCCAGATCAGTTATGTCATGGAGGATCGCGATGGCGCCTCGACCCGTAGCCACGCGAAGCGGCGCGGCCTGGACTTCGAAGGCACGGCCTTCGGCGGCAGGCAATTGCAGTCGCTGTTTTAGAGTCTCGCCACCCGCCACGACGCGAGAGAGAATCTCACGCAGAACGGGATCGCGAACAATATCCACCAGGGGGGCTTTTGCCGGGACCTCGCTGCGCAAGCCGAGCACGCGGGCGAAGGAAGCGTTATAGAAAGTGATACGCAGGTCCTGATCCACTGCCAGAACGCCTTCCACCATGCTGGTAAGAATCGCCTCGCGACGCTCCGACTCCAGGCCCAAGCGCTCGATGAGGTCATGTAACTGGGAGGCTGTCGAGTTGAGCGAGCGCGTCAGCGACCCCAACTCGTCGTCCGCGTCCGGCAACGGGCTCTCGGTGAAATTCGCTTTCGCCAGACCTTCGGCAAAAGCGCGCAATCTGCCGATGCGGCGTGTAAAGGAGCGGGAGAAAAAATAGGCAATAAAAAGTGCGACCAAGGCAGCCACTGCAGAAGCAGTCAGGATTCGCCAACGCACCTCCGCGATGGCCGCGTCGAGGTTCTCGATCGGCAAAGCTACCCGGAGGACGTATCCGCGGCGACCCTGGTATTGGAGCGGGACGGCGAGGTAGCAAAGGTCGCCGCCCAACGTGGCACTGTGCCGAATCGCGCTGCCCACGCGATTCAGGTAGGCTGCCTGAATCTCCGGACGATTGGCGTGGTTTTCCATCTGCGCGGGGTCTTGTTCGGATTCCGCGAGAACCACGCCTTGAGGGTCTATAACTGTGACCCGGCAGTGGGCGCGTGCGGCGGCGGACTTGCTCCATTCTTCCAACCGCTCCGCAGGAAGACTCGCGGCCTCGGATGTCAGCACCATCGCCACGGGAGTAAGCCGCTGTTCTATTGCCTGAACTTCGTGCTTGGTGGTGTATCGTGCCAGGTTGAAATCGAGCACAACCAAGGTCAGTGCGATCAAGACGAACGCCGTGCCGAGGAGCTTGCGGAAAATCGGGCTGCGGAAGACCATGTCGGCCTGAGGTAAAGGGATTTACAGCGGTCGGATTATACCATGGAAGGAAAGCTCAGGACGCTTCTCCCCCTTCAAGGGGCTGGGGGGAAAAACGGTAGCCACTGCCGCGCACCGTCTGCAAGAACTGCGGCCGATTCGGGAGGGGTTCAATCTTCTCACGCAAGCGGCGGATGTGGACGTCCACGGTGCGAGGAGTCACGAAACGGTCTCGTCCCCAGACCTCATCCAGCAGCCGGTCGCGGTTGAACACGTGACGGGGGTGAGAAGCCAGATGGAACAGGAGCTTGAATTCCAGGGTGCTCAACTGCACCGACCGGCCGCGAACCATTACCTCCTGAGTCCGCGTGTCGAGCCGGACGCTTCCCACCTCCACCACCTCTCGCCGCTCCGCCACCCGCTCCTGCCGGCGCATCACCGCCTTGACTCGCGCCACAAGTTCCCGCGGGCTGAAGGGTTTGACTACGTAGTCATCTCCCCCAATCTCCAACCCCAGAACCCGGTCCACTTCCTCGCCCTTGGCAGTGAGGAAGATCACCGGCAGAGCGCGCAAGCGATCATCGGCGCGAAGGCGCCTACAAATATTGAATCCATCATCGTCCGGCAGAAGAATATCCAGAAGGACGATGTCAGCGGAGTTTCGACGAAGAAAATCCAGCCCCTCGTGTCCTCGTCCGAAACTCTCGACCTCGAACCCTTCCTTGCGAAAGTTATAGCGAACCAGTTCGACGATATCTTTTTCGTCCTCAATGATTACGACTCGTGGGCGCACGCTCAAAGTATAGCACCACTAATGTTACAGGAATGTTTCGTTAAGATTGAATTTCGTCGCAAATATCGAAGCGCAACGGCTTGGTTTCAGTTCGGGCAGGGGTGGAGGACCAGGTCGTGCGTCCCCACCGCTATTGATTCCCTCCGCGGGATGAAATAGGATTGAAATATCCAGGAGGATCCCGTGGCGACGCCCACAACCGTGTATATTACCCCGCAGCAGCGGAAGCGCCTGTTTCAGAGGGCCCGCCGGCGCAAAACGAGCTTTTCCGACGAGTTGCGCTCCGCGTTGGATCTCTACCTTGATCTGCCTCCGGATTTCGACGCGCAGGCGTTCGCGGCCCTGGTGCGGGAAGCGAATGCTTCTATGGATCGAAGCATTGCGAAGCTGGACGAGACGCTCACTTTCTTGGAGAAGTTCCAGGAGGCCAAAGCATGAGCCTGGTTCAGGATCTCTATGCAGGTTTGAAGAGAATCGTCACTATCGAAGACCGGATCGTGCGGTTGGCCGACGACGTAAAGCGCCTGCAGTTGGACGTTGCCGGCCACGGCGAACGATTGGCCCGCCTGGAAGGCAAGTTCGAGCTGCTCGAGGCTACAGCTCCTGCCCGCCGCCGGAAATTGCCGGAATAAGGTCACGGAGGTCGCGTTGGCTCGCTCCCATCTGACTCAAGACGGGCAGGGGTCGTCGTGGGTCCGCCCTTTGACGCTGTATCGACTCTAACAGGCTACTCCTCTGGACAACTCAGGGGTAGTTCAGCCAGATATTTGCCGCCGTCGGGTGAGTCGCACGAGGCGCCATGTGGATCGCCTCAGTCGGACACGCGGCGCGGCAGACCCCGCACCCAAAGCATCGCGTGGGGTCAATGTAGACTTTGCCCAGGGCAGATGAATAGAACATGGCGCCGAACTGGCACTGCTTAACGCAGTCCTTGCAGCCGGAGCAGGCTTCGACTTCCACCTCGCCGAGCGATTCGCCGCGAAAGAAACTTGGCATGCCGCGCTTCTCAATGTACCCACGATAAGCGAGGCAATCGTGATCGCAATTGCACAAACCCAGGACGAACGGAGTTACCGCAGTCCAGATCGTGTGAACCAACCCTTCGGTGTCGTAGTCGCGAATGATCTTCTTGGCTTCTTCCCTGGTGAGCACCTCGAACGAGTGGGAGTCCGGCATGGCGCCCCACATTCCGCCCGCGACTACTCCCAGCCCGAAACAATAGCGCTTGTCAGCCTTCCCGGTGGTGAAGTAACGGCAGCCGCAGGGGAGGCGGGTAATCGAATCGACCGAGTCGATGATGCGCTCAGCATCCTCGAGCGTGACCACCTGGCCGAAGTGGACTTGTTTCTGCGCCTCGAACGCCCTCCCCAGCTCACCTGCCGTCGCCCAGCGAACGATTCCCGGTTCAACGGCCGCAGCCATTTGTTCCAGAGTTACCTTTTCTCCGCCAGATGCTGCCTGTGAGAAGAGCTTACAAAAACTCCCCAGCCACTCCGCGCGAGTGGAAGCGCCGGTCGCCTCCTTTTCTTCGGGAGTGAGTGGAGCCTTGAGCCATTCCTCGGAATAGTTCTTCATTTGGAGATACCACTTCTTACCCTCGCCGTGTTTGGTACAAAACTCGCACATTGCGCACCTCCTTGGGTGATGGTACTAGATGCAGCGCGCTACCAAGCATCATCCCTTAATCCTCTCCTCAGAGAGGAGGGATATTATACCCCCTCCTGGCTCAGGAGGGGCCGGGGGTGGTCGGCCTGTTGCAGGGGCAGCCTAATCCCTACTTATACGCCTGAATTCCTGTCACCCGTTCGCCAATAATGAGGGTGTGGATATTGTGTGTGCCCTCGTAAGTGAAAACGGATTCGAGGTTGCACATGTGGCGGAAGATCGGATATTCGTCTGCCACGCCGTTGGCGCCCAGGATGTCGCGCGCCGCGCGGGCTACCTCGAGGGCTATCCTGACGTTATTCCGTTTGAGCATGGAGATGTGCGCAAAATCAGCGCGACCCTGGTCCTTCAGCCGTCCCACTTGCAAGGCCAGCAACTGCGCCTTCGTAATCTCGGTTATCATGTCGGCGAACTTGGCCTGAATGAGCTGGTGAGAAGCGATGGGCCTGTCGTCAAACTGCTTCCTGATCTTGGCGTATTCCAGTGCCTCATGGTAGCAGGCCATGGCCGCACCCAGGGCTCCCCAGCCGATGCCGTAGCGCGCTTGAGACAAGCAGCTCAGAGCCGCCTTCAGTCCTTGCGCCTTGGGTAGCATATGGTCCGCGGGCACCCGAACGTCCTGGAGCGAGAGGCTGGAGGTCACCGAGGCGCGCAACGACCATTTGCCCTTGATGTCTTTCGAGGTGTATCCCGGCGTTTCTTTCTCGACCAGGAAGCCGCGAATGCCTTCCTCCGTACGCGCCCACACTACGGCCACGTCCGCAATCGTGCCGGAGGTGATCCAGGCTTTCTCGCCGTTGAGGATGTAGTGGGCGCCGTCCTTTACGGCGCGCGTTCTCATGCCGGCGGGATTCGAGCCGAAGTCCGGTTCCGTCAGGCCGAAGCATCCGATCGCCTTGCCCTGCTGGAGCGCCGGCAGCCAGCGGTGTTTCTGCTCTTCGGAGCCGTACTGGTGTATGGGATACATCACCAGCGCACCCTGCACGGAGACGAAACTGCGCAAGCCGCTGTCTCCGCGCTCGAGTTCCTGCATCAACAGCCCGTACTCGACGTTGGACATCCCCGCGCAGCCGTAGCCTTCCAGGTTGGCTCCGAAAAAACCCAACTCAGCCATCAAAGGCACGAGGTGACGGGGGAACTTTCCCTCCCGGTTCCACTCTTCGATGTTAGGTATGATTTCCTGGTCCACGAATTCGCGCACCGTCTGGCGCACCAGCTTCTCCTGGTCGCTGAAGAGTGCGTCGATCTCCATGTAGTCAACCCCGTGAAATGCAAACATAACGCCCCCGTTTAATCGTTAGTCGCTTGAAACTTCTCGTAGCGCCGACCTTCAGGTCGGCGCCTACCCCGCTCCGACCTGGGGGTCAGCGCCACACCTCCGCGGTCAGGCGTCATTCTAGCAGTGGAGGCAAGGTTTGCGCCACGAGGCAACGCAAAGGCTCGCGCCTGGCATCGGCCCTGCGCGAGCTGAAGAGGGACGCGTTGGAGGAAAGTTTGTCGGCGACGGGGCTACGCTGACGGGCGCGCAGCCAGTATGTTCGTCGCATTCGGGAAGAAACCCTTGGGGGTGCTGATATAACCGGAGATGGAGTCCTTGCCCACCTTATTCACTACCAACTCGAGGGCGCTCGGGGCCCCTTGCACGTAGAAGTACACCGGGTCGTCCATCGCCCTGTCCCTATGGAGGTGCGGCTTGTCGTCGAACACCAGGTTGACTGTGAAGACGTTCTTCTTGGTATCCGTCTTTTGCAATTGCAGCGTAACGGTCCCCACTTTTTGGCCGCGTTTCTTCCCCACATTGAACTCGAAATAGTCGCGGTCCGTCTTGTGGGCGAGCGCCACCAGTTCGTCATGCGTGCGCGCGATTGCGCCACTCAGTTCGCCCTTGGTTCCGGACAGAGCATTGGCGAATTCGGACTTGGTCGTGTCTAAGTCCTTCCGGGTGCCTGCGAGGTCTGAGGAAAGGCCGCCAATCTTGGAATTGGCGTCGGCTTGGGCTTTATTCAGATCGTCCGCGCTGGCTTTCCTGGCGATGGCAGCGTTCAATTGTTGGACCGCCTGTTGCTGTTTCTTTTCGATGTCGGCCGCTACAGCATGCGCGCGAGCCAGTTCCTGCTCAGTCATGCCCAGTTTTTCCGAGGTCACCGTGAATTGGCCGCGCAACTGGGCGTAGCGCGAATCGCTGTTGTCCATGCGCCGGGTAAGCAGATCCAACTGGTCGGCTTGCTTCGCGGCGATGGTCTTGAGTTCGCTCCGCGAGTACAGCACCAGAATGAGGTTCACCACCGAAAGCGCCAGCAGCAAGCCCACCAGCCAGCGCATGCCCCCACCGGTAGACGGCGAAGAGCCGTGGGCCGGCGCCTGGACGTACACAACCTGGGGGGCGCCTGCCGGCGTGGACGGCGCACTTTGGACCGGCTCGTTCAAACCGAACATCGTACCGGGGCCTGGGGTCTTGTCTGCCATATATACTCCTATCTCGGGTTGGAATTGAGCCGCCTGACAATGCGGCGCCCTGCTCTTCCTAAGACGTTATTTCCGAAGAATAGGTTTCCATTGCACAATAGCTTCGGTTAATGGTGAACGAGGCTAGTATGGCACCATTGCTTAAATAGTTCAAGTGCTGTGCGTTACGCACGCAGGGCGGATGGGTTAGAATACAGTTGGGGCCGCTCTTGTGGCCGGACTCGGGCAGCAACAAGGGCCGTCCCGCCGAGCCCTTCCGTCGCCGAAAGGAAGGATATGCCAAAGTATGTCTTAGCCCTCGACCAGGGCACCACCAGTTCGCGCGCCATCTTGTTTGACCGCCACGGCGCGGTGCGCGCTTCCGCTAGTCGAGAATTCAAGCAGTATTATCCGCGCGCCGGCTGGGTCGAGCACGATGCCGAGGAAATCTGGCAAACACAATTCGAGGTCGCGAAAGCGGTTCTGTCGGAGGCTCGCGCAGCGGCCCAGGACCTTGCCGCCGTCGGCATCACCAATCAGCGCGAGACCGTGGTTCTTTGGGACCGTGCCACCGGCAAGCCATTGCATCCAGCTATCGTCTGGCAATGCCGGCGTACCGCGGAAATGTGCGACCGTATCCGGCAGAAAGGGTTCGACAAGATTATTCGGGAGAGAACCGGACTGGTGACGGACGCCTATTTTTCCGGGACCAAAATTGCCTGGCTGCTGGAAAATGTCCCCTCAGCGCGCGAAAGGGCTGACCGAGGCGAGCTTGCCTGCGGCACCATCGATTCCTGGCTGATCTGGAATCTAACGGGCGGCAAGGTCCACGCGACGGATTTCTCCAACGCCTCGCGCACCATGCTGTTCAACATTGCTACGCTTACTTGGGACAAAGAGATTCTCAGCTACTTCGGCATTCCGCCGTCGTTGCTTCCGGAGGTGAGTTCCTCCAGCGAAATTGTGGGGGAGACGGAACTGTTTGGTTCCAAGGTGTCGATCGCCGGCGTGGCCGGTGACCAACAGGCGTCATTGTTCGGCCACCAGTGTTTTACCCCCGGCGCTGTAAAGAACACCTACGGTACCGGCTGCTTTATGCTGATGAGCACCGGGCCTGCTATTCCTCGCTCACAGTCGGGGCTGCTGGCCACCATCGGCTGGGGAAGAAACAGCCAGATAACCTACGCGCTCGAGGGCAGCGTGTTCATTGCAGGCGCGGCCATTCAGTGGCTTCGCGACGAGATGGGGTTGATTCGAGAGGCCTCGGAGACCCAGGAACTGGCCCGCTCGGTACCGGACACCCATGGCGTTTATTTCGTCCCGGCCTTCGTCGGGCTGGGGGCGCCTCATTGGGATCAGTACGCGCGTGGCGCGATTGTGGGTTTGACGCGCGGCGCGAACCGCAAGCACCTGGTTCGCGCGGCACTTGAATCCATTGCCTACCAGTCGAGCGACGTGCTCGACGCCATGACGCGGGATTCGGGCATCAAGCCGGAGGTACTGCGTGTGGACGGTGGCGCCGCGCGCAATGATTTTCTCTGCCAGTTTCAGGCTGACATTCTTGGAGTTCCCCTCGAGCGGCCCGCCACCACGGAGACGACGGCGCTCGGCGCCGCGTACCTGGCGGGATTGGCCACCGGCTTCTGGCAAGACGAGTCGGAGTTAAAGGCTCAACTGAAGATCGAGCGCCGCTTTGAACCTGCCATGGAAGCGTCTCGCCGTGAGGAACTCTGCGCAGGCTGGCGACGCGCTCTGGAGCGCGCCAAAGGCTGGGTGCCTCGGGGGTAGAAATTCACTCACCACGGAGACACAGAGACACGGAGAGCGGAAAGGGTTTTCTCTGTGCCTCTGTGCCTCAGTGGTGCGGAAAAGGGGAGAACATGCACTATCGCGAACTTGGCCGTACGGGTTGGAAGGTTTCGGAGATCAGTTTTGGAGCCTGGGCGATCGGATCGGCGTGGGGAGAGGTTGACGACAAGGAATCCCTCGCCGCCTTGCATCGCGCTGTCGATCTGGGCGTCAACTTCATTGACACCGCAGACGTTTACGGGATGGGCCGGAGTGAGCGACTGGTGGCGCGTCTGCGCAAAGAACGAAAAGAGACCATCTACGTCACCACGAAGGCCGGCCGCCGGCTTAACCCGCACACGGCTGAGGGATACAACAAGGCGAACCTTACCCGGTTCATCGACGACAGCTTGAAGAACCTCGAAACGGATTGCATCGACTTGCTGCAATTGCACTGCCCGCCGCCGGTTCTTCTTTACCGCCCTGAGTTTTTCGCCTTGCTGGATGACTTCGTCCGGGCCGGCAAGATTCGCTATTACGGCGCGAGCGTGGAGACTGTGGAAGAGGCTCTGAAGGCCATCGAATTTCCCGGCGTGCAAACCATTCAGATCATCTTCAACATGTTTCGGCATCGTCCTGCGGAACTGTTCTTCCCGGAAGCGAAGCGGCGGCGCGTGGGCATCCTGGCGCGCGTGCCGCTGGCCAGCGGGCTTTTGTCTGGACGCATGACCCGCCACACTACGTTCTCCAAGGATGATCACCGCAACTTCAACCGGCACGGAGAGGCGTTCGACCGAGGGGAAACTTTCTCCGGAGTGGATTATGAAGTCGGCTTGGAGGCCGTGGAGGTTCTCAAGGGTCTCGTTCCACCCGGCGCCACCGTGGCGCAATTGGCCCTGCGATGGATCCTGATGTTCGACGCGGTCACCTGCGCCATCCCGGGCGCCAAACGTCCTGCTCAGGTCGAGGACAACTGCCGCGCCAGCGATCTGCCCCCGCTCAGCGACGAGCAAATGGCCCGGGTGCGCGAGCTTTACGATAGTAAAATACGCGCACTCGTGCACCAGCGGTGGTGACGGCACTCGTGCCAAAGGCGCCTCGGACTGCGGTAGCGCCAGCTACCGCCGTTTCGGTTGCGATTCCAGGCGGCAACTTCGCTGCTGCACTCCAAGGCTGCCCTCTTCAGGCTCCCAACCCGTGCAAGAGCCACATTTTGACAACCCGCGGGTTGTGTGCAAACATGCCCTTGTAAAAACATCCTCGCGGAGCACATTATGCTCAGACTACGCACTCGAATAATCATCGCACTTGCCTTGTTTTTCCTGATTTTTCTTCCTCTCCTCACCAACGGTATCAACCTGTTGGTGGACTGGCTATGGTTCAAGCAGGAAGGCTTTCGCCTAATTTACTGGACGGTCCTGAAAACTCAACTTCAACTGAGCGGGCTGGTCGGAGTGGGTTTTATGGCCGTGACGGCGCTGAATCTGTTGATCGCCCACACGCTCGCCCACCGTCACGGGTTTCGAGTGACTGGCGATTTCATCGAGTTCCCGGCGCTTGATCGGTTTGGCACGGCTTTCCGCTGGGTCATCTGGGCGGGCGTTTTATTTATTGGGTACATCATTGGGCAATGGGGCGCGACCCACTGGCTCGACTACCAGATGGCTACTCACGGGCAAGCGATCGGCCAGCAGGACCCGCTCTTTGGACTCGATCTGGGTTTTTATCTTTTCCGCCTGCCCTTCACCTGGTTTCTTTATTACCTGGTGTTGATTGCCGTCATCGTGTGTCTGCTGAGCGCAGTGTTCCTTTACCTTGTGGAAGGCGGCGTGTGGGTCACGCAGCGGGGACCCAAAGTGATGCGGCCGGCGCGGGCGCACCTGATGGTGCTCGCGGGTTTGCTTTTCGTTGTCTTCGCCTATCGAGCTCGCCTTGGCATGTACAGCTTGTTTTATTCGCCGCGCGGCATCATCTTCGGCCCCGGCTATACCGACGTACACGCCATGCTGCCGGTTCTAAAAGCGGAACTCTTCCTTTGCCTGTTGACAGCCGTGGCCTTTGTGGCCGGCGCGAAGCTGGGGCGCTTGCGGCCAGCGCTCTACTCCCTAGGACTGCTCCTGGTCGTAACCCTGCTCGGCGGTTCGGTCTACCCCGAGATCGTCCAGCGCTTCAGTGTGGCCCCCAATGAAATTGACAGGGAACGCCCCTACATCGCCAACGCCATCAAATTCACCCGCCAGGCGTATGCGCTGGATCGTTTCGAGGAGCGCGAATTCTCCGCCGTCGAGGATTTGAGCTTGAACGACATCCGGGAGAACGACGCGACGTTCCGTAACGTCCGCATGTGGGACCACAAGCCTCTCTTGACCACCTTCGCCCAGCTCCAGGAGATCCGCACTTATTACAACTTTCCGCATGTGGATAACGATCGCTATCGGCTGAACGGGACTTACCGCCAGGTCTCGCTCTCGCCGCGCGAGCTCTCCGTGGCCAGCCTGCCGAGCCGCAGTTGGATCAACGAGCACTTGGCCTACACCCACGGCTACGGCCTTTGCCTCGGCCCGGTGAACGAATTCACCAGCGAAGGCCTGCCGGTTCTATTCATCAAGAACATCCCCCCCGTCTCCACCACCTCCATCAAAATCACCCGGCCAGAGATTTACTACGGCGAGTTACAGAACGACTACTGCTTCGTGAAAACCCGGGCGCAGGAGTTCGACTACCCCCAGGGAGATCATGACGTCTACTCTAATTACGAGGGCACGGGTGGAATCCCCGTCGACGGCTTCTGGCGCAGGCTTCTTTTCGCGCTGGCTTTCGGCGAAAAGAACATCCTCTTCTCAGGTGGTATCCAGCCCGAAAGCCGTTTGATGATCTACCGCCGCATTCTGGATCGCGCGCAGCGCCTCGCGCCTTTTCTTAGCTTCGACCACGACCCCTACATGGTCATCGCGAACGACGGGTCGCTCTACTGGTTGTTGGACGGCTATACCACCTCTGAGATGTATCCCTATTCAGAGCCCACGGAAGAGGTGGGGAATTATATCCGGAATGCTGTCAAGGCCACGATCAATGCATACAGCGGGCAGGTTCGCTTTTACATCAGCGATCCTTCCGACCCTCTCATCCAGACCTACGCGCGGATATTCCCCGGAGTCTTCGCTCCGCTTTCGGCCATGCCCAGCGACCTGCGCGCCCACATCCGCTATCCTGAGGAGTTCTTTTCGATCCAAGCCGCCAAGTACGCCTTGTTCCACATGACCGACCCGCGCGTGTTCTATAACAAGGAAGACTTGTGGCGCGTGGCGCAGAGTGCCGCGCGCGGCACGGCTACGCCGATGACACCTTACTACACCATCATGAAGCTGGCGGAGGTGGGCGAGCACGAAGAGTTTATCCTGATGGTGCCTTTCACTCCCGCCCGCAAAGACAACATGATTTCCTGGATGGCCGCCCGGTGCGATGGCGACGACTACGGCAAGGTTCTGGTCTTCACTTTCCCCAAGCAGAAGCTCGTTTACGGCCCCCAGCAGATCGAGTCGCGGATCGATCAGGACCCTGGAATCTCTCAGGCCCTTACCCTTTGGGGCCAGGGCGGCTCGACGGTAATCCGCGGCACCTTGCTCGTCGTCCCGGTTCTGAATTCGGTCCTGTACGTTGAACCGCTCTACCTTGCCGCGGAAGCCGGTGGCGGGCTGCCGCAATTGAAGCGCGTCATCGTCTCTTACTCGGACCACGTGCTGATGGAAGATACGCTGGACGCGGCGCTGAGTAAGATCTTCAGCGGCGCGGTCACCACCAGCGAGGCAGCGCCTGCGCCGGCGGGTGCGGCCACCCCGGCGCCTACGAAGGCCCCGGGCGCCGCCGCGGTCGACATTCAAACGCTCATTCGTGAGGCCAACCAGCACTACCAACGCGCCCTCGAACTCGAACGGCAAGGCGATTGGGCAGGCTATGGCACGGAAGTGAAGAAACTAGGCGAAGTGCTCAACCGGCTGGCCGCCGCAGCGCCTGCTTCGGGGACAAAGTAACGCAGACCTGCTTTCCAAGTTTTGCGGCTTTTCTCGGAGTGCACGTCATAGTTAAAATAATAGAGGAGGGCCCGACGCAGCGAACCTTAAGGTCGCGGAGGTAGTCTCAATGGTCCAACTCCAAATCCCACAAGACAAGCTTGCGGAGTACTGCCGGCGACATCGTATTCGCAAGCTGGCACTGTTCGGATCCGTTTTAAGGGAGGATTTCAGCTCGACCAGCGATGTGGATGTTCTTGTGGAGTTCGAACCGGGAGCGAAGGTCGGGTTATTGGGTCTGGCAAGAATGGAAAGGGAATTGTCGGCAATTGTGAGTCGCAAGGTAGACTTGAATACCCAGGGATTCCTGAGCCGGTACTTCCGCACTGAGGTGCTCAAGGAAGCTGAGGTCCAGTATGTCGCGCCATAGGCCGGAAGTGCGACTGCATCACATGCTGGACCACGCTCGGGAGGCCGTGGAATTGGTCAGCGGAACGACCCGAGCGGATCTCACGAACACACGCCTGTTATAGCTTGGCTTAGTTCGGCTCGTGGAGATTGTCGGTGAGGCCGCTGCAAGCATTCCAAAAGATCAGCGAACGAAATATCCTGAGATTCCCTGGCAAGACGTAGTGGGTATGAGGAACAAACTCATCCACGAATACGACAGGATAGATCTGGACATACTCTGGGACACCATCACAGTGGAGCTACCCGATCTCATCGAGACACTGCACGCGATCCTCCCGCCCGAAGCGGCGGAATGAAGAGCGAGTAGATCTCGCGGCCTGGGGCAGAGTTGGGCTACTCGGCTACGAACCTTGGTTTCGCGTGAACCCCACTCGAGTATTTGTCGGGAGCGGGACGGGATTTCCTGATTCCCGTTTCGCGTTTGAAGCAGCATAATAAAGCCTGTGGGGGATATGGAGCTTCGATTTTCCGTGCCTTTCGATCCGGGCAGCGAACCGGACTCGTTCTTTGATTCGTTCCCCTCCCGCCCGGCTGTCTTCGCGCTCTTTCCCGCCGAGTCGGAAGTTGCCTCCCCGCCGTACCTCGGCCGTAGCCGGGACCTTCGACGGCGTTTGGGCCGGCTATTGTCACCAAGGCGGGAACACTCTCGGATGTTCAGCCTGCGAGGTTTCGCCCGCCGGATTGAATGGCAGATTGTTGGGTCCACTTTCGAGGGTCAATGGCTGAATTACCTTCTCAACAAGCAATACTATTCACGCCAGTACCGCGCGCGCCTGCGACTCAAACCTCCGCCCCTTCTCAAGCTTAATTTGCGCAACCGTTTTCCGCGCTGTTACGCCACGCGCCGCCTCCTGAAAGACGGGTCTTATTACTACGGCCCTTTTCCGTCGCTAGTTGCCGCGGAGCACTTTGCGGCTGAATTCTTGGACTTCTTCAAAATCCGCCGCTGTGTTGAGGAGTTGGAGCCCAATCCTTCCCACCCGGGTTGCATATATTCGGAAATGAAGATGTGTCTTGCGCCCTGCTATGCCGGCTGCACGGACGCCGAGTACCAAACTGAAGTGGGAAGGGTCGTGGAATTCCTGGACGGCCAGGCCAAGGCGGCGCTTCGAACGTTGGGGGAGGAGCGCGCTCGGGCGTCGGAAGCGCTCGAATTCGAGCAGGCGGCCAAGATCCACGCAAAGCTCGAGAAAATCACGGCACTCATTCGCCAGAAATCCGAGCTGGCTCGGAACCTGCACGATCTTCACGCGCTGGTGATGCAGAAAGGCGCCGAAGAGAAGAGCGTGTGTTTCTTCCGCGTGTGGCGCGGGGAATTGCGCGGGCCCGTGGCGCTTTCGCTGGACGAAAACGTGCCCTCGCCTCTGCCCCTTGACCGGCAACTCCACAGCTTGCTTGACTCTCTCTCGGGCGACGCGCCGCAATCGGCCCGTCCATCCTCTGCGCCAGCCGCCGCTCCGCCCTGGGAGCACTTGAGCCTGCTGGCGCGCTGGTATTACAGCAGCTTCCGGGAAGGCGAATTGGTGATGTTGAACGCGCAACAAGCGATTCCCCACACGCGCCTGATCCGCATCTGCCGCAAAATCCTCGCCGTGTAGGTGACCCTTTCTGTGATTCGAAATAGCCTGTCGTCCCGAGCGAAGCAAGGAATCCCGCCCTGATCTTTCCTCCGCGATCCGCCCAAGCCAGAGCCAGATTGCTCGCTCTGTTCGGAATGACATTTCTGCGTTTCAGCATCCCCGCGGCGGCATAAACGTCTGCCGATCTCATTCCAATCTCTCCGTAGAGTATATCGTTTACCGCAAGAACTCTGCCCATCAGCCTTAAATACCAGCAGCCACGGACAACCTCAAGAGTTGCCGCTACCCACTCTTCCAAATTGCCTCCCATGAAGCCGCGTCCGGGGCCACGAGCACGGTGTTTCCTTCCGTGTGTGCTTGGGCGCCCTGGATTTCAGCGAAGTTGAAACGTGAAGCGAGGCTCGCCGGCAGGTGGACCTCCGCCGGCTGCGGGCCGGCGCCGCGCCGGAACTTCAGGCGCCAGCCTTGATGCTGGTCCAGCGGTTCGAGGGTCATGTCGAGGCGTCCGAAGCGAGTGGGAGATTGAACAAGGCTCAGAGCTTCGCCCTCAGCCAATTCCGAGTCACCGATGCCCGCCAACAAGCGCAGCGCCGAGCCGTCTTCGAGCGCCAGCATGTGGCGTAAATACAGAATGCATTCAGCGCTGGCCCAGTTGTGTGGCATATCACCGACATAGTCCGCCGTCAGGCTGCCGCGGAGGGGCTGCTCCTCTCGCCAACAGTAAAGCGGCGTGGCGTGGTTCAGGAAGCCGCTGAACGTCAACTGCGCCCAATCCGGCATTCCGGCCCAGAGGTAGACGTGCGCCACAAAGCCTGCGTTGTAATTCCACACACCGCCGTGCGGCAGCCAGCCGGTTTCGGCGGGAATATCCTCTTGCGAGCACGCTTGCATCAGCCGGATATGTCCCTTGACGATCGGGTCATCCCTCTCAAACACCAAGCCGGGATAAATCGCATGCGAAAGCGCCCATTGAGCCGTTTGGGGCCTGGGCCGATCCCACTCATTCTCAGCCGCCCACTGGGCATCGCCCTTCAGCAGCATGGGCAGGTAGTCGAACCCGTCGGGATGGCGGCGCATCTCATGATGAGCCGCGGCAAAGAACGCGTCCCGCAACTCTTTATAGAACGGCTTGACCTCGCCCAGGTCAGGAAGGCCGAGCCGATCTCGAGCTTCCGCAATCGCCTGGAGCCCGGCCAGCACCCACAGAGTGTTCGTGAACTCGGAACGGACGCCGCCCAATCCGCCGTCGCCAAAACCGGGAGCCAGGAGCCCGTAGTGGCCGTTCAAGCTTCCGTTGTCCCGGGCGCTGTCGCGCAGGTTCACGAGAAACCTCGCCGCCCGCGCCACGTTGGGCTGCATCTCGCGGAAGTAAGTCCAGTCCTGGCTGAGTTCGGCCTGGCGAACCAGCGTGAACAGGGCGATGCCGGTGTCTTTCCAGTGCTCCCGCCCTCCCCCGGCGAAGACGCCACCCTCGGCCTCCTGGCGCTTCCAGGTAGCCTCCAGACCCTCTTGCGCTTCCTTATTGTAGCCTAGATAACGAGCTGCTTCCAGAATGAAGTGCCCATCCACCACCCAGAGGCCGCGATAGACCGTCGGCCCCACCTGAAACGTCGTCCGGCCCGCTCTCTCCTCCCGGGCCTGCTGAAGATTGCGTGCGCAGGCAACCAGGAACTCCCCGCGCCGCCCCGGAAGCTGCCACCTTACCCCGGCTTCAAACGGCGCCCAGTTCTCCCAGTCGTCGCGGGCTTCGGCCAGAAGGCGGTCCGGCGTTTCCAGCCCCTCCTTTAATTTGTCGATCCCCTGCCCCTCTTGCGGAAATCGCAAGAAACAGCGGCAGGGCCTGCCCTCCGCAGCAGTCGCCGTTTTGAGCAGATACGACCGGAAGACGGCGCCATCTTCGTGAGGTGAAAGCGGCGAATCCGCCAGGAGGAAGGGCGGCCCCGCCTCGCTATCGAGGCGCAGAAGCGTGATCCCGGACGAGGGTTGCAGCTTGATCTCCCGTTTCGTTTTGACCACCACCACCGGAACTGCCCTTTCGCTGTGTGCGGAGCGCGGCTCGACTTGCAGGATCACGTTATCCACTCGGCCTTCGCCGGGGCGGCGGGTCGCAAACATCGTGAGTTCGAGATAGGCTTCGGGACGGTCAATCCTGGTGTGGATGATCGGGACACCGGGAGCTTCAAGCCGCTGTTCGCGCACCTCGTTGGCTTCCATGCCGAGAAGTGAGAATTCCACAATCTCCGGAAAGTAAGCGATGCCACCACTTTGCCCGGGATGGCCGCAACGCAGTTCGCCATGCTCGCCAACCAGGCTCTTGTAGTGATCGTCAGGAAAACAGTAGGCGGTTTGCCAGGAAAGGGGCGAGTAGCGGAAATCGATGGCCGGCGACGCGCCCTCGCTTTTCTCGAGGTCAGTCCCGCGTCCGGACTCGATCTCAGGAAAACTTCGAGCGTTGATTAGACTCGATGCGCGGCCTGCAACGCCGGCCGTCCCCAGGCCCACGCCGAGGTTTCGTAGAAACTTGCGCCTGCTTGGTCCGCTCACGTCTTCTTCTCCCACTTGTGGCGCCGTAGGGGCGGGCCCTCTGCCCGACCCTCGCTAGCCCGCAGGGGCGAGGCGGCGCCTCGCCCCTACATCGACGGACTAGGGTGCGTGCAAACCGCGGCGGATTATATCCCACTTCCGGGTCTCCAAACTAATCCATGTTGGGCCCGCGCCTTTGTGGAGGCCGGCGGCGCTCCTCTGTAGCCGACTGTTTGTCACTGTTCCGACCTCGCCTCCCACTGGAAAGCCTGACTTCGTTTTGCACAGAATGTGGTTCTTCGGCGCCTTTTGGGCTCTATTTGGCGCTAATTTGCACGCAAAATGCGCAAATCGCGCATCACTAAGAAGGGCGACTTCCTTTGTTTTCAGCCACTTCTTAGCTTCGTTCCCACTATTTTCCATTTTTTGTAGTGAGCTGGTTTCCTGCTTTGCGGGGGCTATTCCAGGTTCTCTCAAAGGTCGAGGCGTCACCAGGCTTGCCTACGACAATATGTCCGCAAACTGACCATGCTAATAGGCTATCACAGGTTAGGAAGATTGTCAAGCGAAAAATGCGAAAGAGGGTGACGCCCCCTCCTTCACTCATCCAGCGCGGTGCCTGAGAAAACCGGCCGGCCGGCAAGGGAGACCCGGAAGCCGTAAATCGCCAAAGCGAGAACGAACAGAACGCCGAGAAACGTTGGGGCGGCATACCAGTGGGAGAGCTGTATGCTGTTGACGAAATAATGCAAGACGTCGTAAGTCGTGAATAATACCATCAGGCAAAAAAGCCCGAAGCGCATCAGGATGAATATCGTAATTCCCCAAAATACCGCGCCGAACACGGCGTCCACGACCGGATGTTTCCCAGACAAGGCGTTTGAGGCGGTGAAGATGAGGACCCAGACCATCGCCGCCACCCAGTCCTTGCGAAGCAAAAGGCGAAGCAGGACGAACAGAAAGAAAAGGGCGAGGGTAAGGCCGAGGTCGATAGGGAAAGTCTCCAATAATTGCGCAATCATTCCGCGCGCTCCGAGCAGCGGCTCGAGACTGGTCATTATCGGTCGGGGTGGGAGCCTTCCAAACCAGCCTTCGGCAAAATGTCGAAGCGTCTCCAAGAGGCACGCGCCGGCGACGCCCAGGGCGACTCCTATAAGAACGTTGCGGCCGACCAGGGGATCGCGGAACTGCCCTGCCAACACGCGGTTCCAGGAGATAAGCGCGTTGGGCCAGCGGCGCCGCACGAGAGGTTCGAGGCCGATGTAGAGCAGCCAGACAAAAGCGGCGAAGAAGAGCGCGAAGCTGGTGACGATTACAAACAACAAAAACTCTTCAACGTCGGGAAGGTGGTGAGCCTCAATCCCCCAGGCGAGCGCGAGAATCACCAGAACGAAAACGGCCAGGCGAAAAGCGCCGCGACGGTCGCCGCGCCCCAGTCGCAGATTCCGTCGCGCCAGGAAAACGGCCCCCACCAGCACTGCCAGGAACAGCCCCAGAAAGATAGCAGTGCTGGCCTTTTCCTGCGCCGTGTACTGATACTCTTGCATTCGCCAGGGATGTGACCACGGCCGGACCAATTCGAAATAAACTGGCTTCCCTCGGTACGCGGCGGCTTCCACGCGCAGCGGCACGTCAGGCCGCCCGGGCGCTACGCCCGTCCAGGCTGCCCGCGTATCGCTCCACACGGGCGGTGTCCACTCAGGCTCAGCGGGCTTGAACTCCGCGATGTCCAGTCCGGCGGCCTTGAACAACATCGGCCAGTCGGGCGCTGGGGCCGATCCTTTTGCCGGATCGAGTTGGGGAGGCACAGCCGAGAATTCCTCCAGCCGTCCGCTCGGGTCGAGTAGTTCGTAAGTCATCCCGGAATTACTCCGCGGCGGATCGATGGGCCCGACAGACCCGACACTGAAAAGCTCTAGTGGCATGAGATAACGCGGGCTCTCGCGATACCAGAACTCGATCGCCGAAGGATTGCCTGACTTCAGTTGTTCCCAGCGATTGGGGGTCTTGTCGTGCTCTTCGATGTATCGCAGATAGTCGTCGTGCTCAAAGAAGCCGGAAGCCGAGTCCACCGGCGGCGCGGTGTAGCCGAATTGCTGGACCAGTTCGTGTGCCTTCGCGGCCAGAGCGTCGGGAGGATTTGGCAGGGGCACAACCCCGGTCATGTAGACCTTGTCGCTCAGCACGCAGAAGGGGACGAGCACGATAAAAACGGAAGCAAGCCACGCCACGGCGACGCCGGGTTGGAGGCCTTCGGTTTCTCCCGCGGCGGCCACAAGCTCGGGTGACGGCGTCTCGCCCGCCGCCAGCGCCGCCGCGAGCGGGTCTCCGCCTGGCAGCGCCGCGGCCACGGCCAGCGCAGAAGCCGGTCGCTGGCGCGGATCCTTTTCCAGGCAGCGCAGGATCACGCGCTCGACCGCCGGGTCAATGTCCGTGGTGTGGCTCGAGGGCGCGGTGGGCGTCTCCTGTGCGTGCTTGCGTTTCCACTCTGCCAGCGTCACCGCCTCAAAAGCCTTCTTGCCGGTGAAGATTTCGTAGAGCACCAGGCCCAACGCATAGAGATCGCTTTTCACCGTGGCGGCCCGCCCGTCCAACTGTTCGGGAGACATGTAGGCGGGCGTGCCGATAATCCTTCCTTCGCCTGGCTCATCGCTGCGCACGGCGAGTCCGAAATCGGTGATGCGGGCGTGGCCCTGGCCGTCAATCATGATGTTGGAGGGCTTCAGGTCGCGGTGCAGCACGCCTTTGTCGTGCGCGGCGGCGAGCCCGGCGCAGAGCTGGCGGGCGATTTCGAGCGCCTTGGCGGGCGGCAGCCGTCCGATGCGCTTCAGGAGCGTGGCCAAATCCTCGCCATCCACGTATTCCATGGAGAGGAACAGCCTGCCCTCGATCTCACCGATGTCGTAGACGCGGCAGACGTTGGGATGCGAAACCTGGCGCGCATTGCGCACCTCGGCGCGGAAGCGGTCTGCCATCGCGGTGATGTCGGCGTCCGACTGGCCAGGCCCCGCCGGACTTTCGGGAAGAAACTTGAGCGCCACGGCTTGCCCCAGCTTCAGGTCGTCGGCGCGATAGACCTCGCCCATGCCGCCGCGGCCCAGCAAGCCGATAATCCGATAACGCTCGCCCAGCATTTCGCCGGGCGTAAAGCGGCCGGTGTCCGTCACGGGGCCCGAGCCGGAGCGTGGCCTGCCCGGCGAAGGCGAGCCCGCCCGCTGCGCCGCCTGGTGGGATGGGGCTTCGGTGGGCAGTTCCGTGAACGGGGTCGCGGGCTTGCCGCAGGACGCGCAGAATCGCGCCCCTTCAGCCATCTCTTCGCCACACTGTGCGCAACGAGTCATCAGCATGGGATTCTGCTCCTGGCGGAGAAGGTGATCTTTTTCTTGCTCGGCAGCATGCAGCGGCGGGCTTACCCCACCATCCGTTCAGTCTTCAATGTCTGATGGCGGCGTAAAGCCGCCGCTACGTCCCTTTTTTCGCAGCCTGTTTACGCCGACCGCGCCGATGGTAACTCGGCCAAGGCACTGTGGGCCGACGCCACATCCGGGTACATGCCGAGAAGCCGATTGAGATGAGTCATCTCCAGTAAATGATTCACCTGTGTCGTGGCGCCGGCAATGGCGATCTTCCCACCTTCACGCTCCATAAGACCGAACCACATGGCCAGCATGCCGATCCCGGCGCTGTCGATGAACTTCAGACCGCTGAAATCCAGGACCAGTTTCCTGGATCCCTGCTTGATCTTCTCCCGAATGGCGTGCTCGACCTCGCCCAACCGGTTTCCCAGGACGAGGCGTCCCGTGAAGGTAATCGCAGTAACTCCAGGTGAAAGCTCGCGAGCTTCTATATCGACGACCATAGTTGAACTTCCTCCTTTTTCAGAAACCTTCCAGCATCCACACGTTTGCGCCGAGCACTGAAGCTTGTATGGCAAGGTAGCGGCCGTCCGGTGAAGGGACACCAAACAGGTCACCGGACCCTCCCTTGTGGTGCCACAGGACCTTGGCTTTTCCCTCGAGATCCACGTGGAGAAGCGTCGAGCCTTGAGGCGAATGAGACCCACAGTAAAGTCCCTTTCCGTCCGCGGACCAAGAGAGGCCCCTATAAGAGAGGGCCGGCCAGCCCTTCACCGAGATCTCGCGGTCGGAGCCGCCCGTGAGTGAAAGCAAGCGAATGTGAATCTCGGGCTCAAAGCTTCTCGAAATCGCAAAAGTTGAGCCGTCGGGAGATAAGACGGCGCCAAAGTAGTGCGCCGAGGGATCTTTCGCAATGGTCCGGAGCAGCTTGCCTCGGCCCTTGACGGGGTCGAACGCCGTAAGCGCCAGCCTTTTTTCATCCTGGGTTGGCTCAATGACCACGCAAAGGCTTGCCGGAGCGCGAGCGCATCCCACCTCCGCAAGAAACCCTGCATCCCGCATCTCCATCAGAAACTGCGGCATCCCACCGCTTAGAGGAACGCGCATCAGGCGGACCGGTGCGGCGGGCGAGAGGGGATACTCCCAATAGAGCAGCGAAGCTCCGTCGGGGCTGAGGCAGGCGTTGCCGCCGGCCTGCGAGGTGGTGACACGCTCGGCTGTCTCTTGGCTGATTTCCTGTTTGAAGAGACCACTTCCTTCATGGCGGCCGACGAAGAAGAATACCGCCTTGCTATCCGCCGTCCATGCACTGGGAGAATCAAAGTACTCGTCATCGGTCAAGCGCCGAGGGACGCTCATCCGGGTCCCCCCGGCGGTGAGCTCGCCCAAGTAAACCTGCCGCTGATACGTCGACTTCAGGACTGCTAGCCGCTTCCCATCCGCGCTTTTGCTCAACCAATCAATGCCGGTTTCTGCCCACTGAGTGAGCCTCTTGGGCTGACCAATCGGAGCCCCGGTTCGACCATCAACGCTGATCTGCCAGAGGTTGCCGGGGAAACCACCAAGCCCCTCTCGGACGTAAACGATCAGCCCGTCTCGAAGCCAGTAAAAATCTCCCAGCGACGTCTCGGGATCCGAATTTGTTACCACCACGGTGCGATTCGCCCCCTTCAGGTCGCAGGTTTCGATCGAAACTCCCTGAGCAATACCCCATTTAGTCTGCCTCCTCTTGACGAAGGCCAGACGCCGCCCGTCGGGCGATAAGGTATAGCTACGGAACGTTTCCGGCTCTTCCAGTGCGAGGACTTTTTGCGGGTTGTCACCCTGGCTGCCCATCAACCAGAGTTCGCGAACCTCAAACGAAGGTCCCGGCTCGGGGAAGAAAAGGATCTGCGTCCCGTCCGGCGAGACGAGACCAGCGCAAGCATGCTCGCGAAGCTCGTGCGGAGCCTGGCCCAGCACTGAGACTGTCCACATGCTGACGTGCCCACTCAGTTCAAGGGCGTCAGCAAGCAATTGCGTGCCATCGGGAAACCACGAGGCCACACTCAAGGACGCGTCGGCAGGAACTCCCGCAGGCCTGGGGACGAGCCGCTCTTCGCCGCTCGAAAGCACTTTCAGGTGAATCCCGGCCGGGTCGGAGTAGGCAAGATACTTGCCATCCGGAGAAATGGTGGCGCTTTGGACGGGATTCTCGCTGGAGTTGAAGGTCAACCGTTTCTGCGTCAATTCGGCGGCGGGCTGGGGTGCGCGGTGCAGAAGGGACCAAGCCACCGCAAGTCCGGCCAAAATCACCGCCAGCACGACTACAGTTCCGATCACAGCCGTTTTGTGCCGCTTGAGGAGGCTGGCAATGATGACGGAATCCGATGTCGGCTCCTGTAACCGCGCGGGGCCATGCGTCCCCGCGTCCACGGCAGGTGGAGGGAGAGGCACCGGGACTTCGGAGCGGCCTGTGCTGGTATCGCGCTTCAGGCGCTTCAAATCCGCTCGCAGCTCTGCCGCGGTCTGGCACCGCAGATCCCGGTCCTTCTCCAAGGCCTTGTTGATGATGTGTTCCAATTCGGCAGGGCACTCTGGATTCAAACGCACGGGGGAAGTCGGAGCTTTGTGGAGGATCCCGTCAAAGATGAGGGCGGAAGTCGTTCCGGTGAAGGCCGGATGGCCCGTGGCCATCTCATACAGCACCACGCCGAAGCTGAACAGGTCGGTGCGGGCGTCGAGTTCTTCCCCGCGCGCTTGCTCCGGCGACATGTACGCCACCGTGCCCATCGCCACGCCCGGACTGGTCAAGTGATCGGGTTCGAGAGAAGCCGTCGGCGTGTCCTGTAGGGGCGGGCCTTGTGCCTGCCTGAGGCCGCCCACAAGGGGCGCCCCTGCGGTGAGTTTGGCCAGCCCGAAATCGAGGATTTTTGCCTGCCCGCGTGCGGTGACAAAGATGTTCGCCGGCTTGATGTCGCGGTGCACGATGCCCTTCGCATGAGCCGCGTCCAGCGCATCGGCAATCTGGATAGCCAATTCCAGCAGCGTGTCCAAACGTAGGGGCGGTTTGCGAACCGCCCCTATGCCGATCCGATCCTTCAGCGTCTGCCCCTCGAGAAGTTCCATGGCGATGAAGGGCTTGCCCTCATGTTCGCCAATCTCGTAGACCGTGCAGATGTTGGGATGATTCAGGGCGGCAGCGGCGCGAGCCTCACGCAGGAAGCGCTCGTAGGCTTGCTTATCTTGGACCAGTTGGTCGGGCAGGAACTTGAGCGCCACACAGCGGCGCAACGTGGTGTCCTCGGCCTTGTATACCACGCCCATGCCCCCGCCACCGAGCTTCTCGATAATGCGATAGTGTGAAACAGTTTGGCCGGTCATGGCATGGCCACCCGCCTTGGGCACTCATCTTAGGCCGCCGGCACGGATGAGTCAATACGGATCTGCACTGCGGAATTCGTGCGGCGCCGGCGGACCAGCCAGCAAGGGAGGGGG
>Ga0326728_10009239_pt1 | contig 23856 bp, 17 predicted proteins | sample MB3enrmetagenome_FD_207602 | JGI IMG/M metagenome (GOLD analysis project Ga0326728, IMG submission 207602) | Lab enriched peat soil microbial communities from McLean, Ithaca, NY, United States - MB31MN | ecosystem: Environmental > Terrestrial > Soil > Wetlands > Peat | place: USA: New York... | reverse complement strand
CCTGGCCCGGGCCGCCTTCGGCGGCGGCCGCCAGGGGGTGGACCTGTTCCTGCGCACCATGCGCCAGGAACTGGAGGCCGCCATGGTGGTCACCGCCATGCCGGACGTGCGCAGCATCGACCGGCGCATCCTGGCCTAGGGGACGGCCATGGATGCGCGTTGGTGCTCCCTGGCCCTGGCGGTCCACCTGGCCCTGGCGCCGTTCCCGGCCCGTTCCGCCCCCCCGCCCCTCGCCTACCGTGGCGGGAGCCAAGGGCCGGTGACCTTCGACCACCAGCGGCACGCCCGCGCCGGCTGGACCTGCCGGGACTGCCACACGGTGTTCGTGCCCACCGGCCGGCAGTTGTTCCAGACCTGGAAGCAGGGCCGGATCACCCGGGACGACCACGCCGGGCGCACCCGGTGCTTCGCCTGCCATGACGGCAAGGCGGCCTTCGACACCTGCGGCCAGTGCCACCGGGGGCCGTGAACGGGCTGTGGCCAGGCCCGGGATGTTGTCATACTCGGGATGGCATCCGAACAGGGGGGACCATGGCGAAGGGATACTGGGTGGCCCGGGTCGACGTGAGCGACGTGGATCGGTACCGCGGCTACGTGGCGGCGAACGCGGCGGCGTTCAGGCAGTTCGGGGCGAAGTTCCTGGTCCGCGCGGGCGCCTTCGAGAACCCGGAAGGGACCGCCCGGTCCCGCAACGTGGTGATCGAGTTCCCCTCCTACCAGGCGGCCCTGGACTGCTACGCCTCGCCCGTGTACCAGGCGGCCAAGGAAATCCGCGTGCCGGTGTCCAGCATCGACCTGATCATCATCGAGGGCTACGACGGCCCGCAGCCCGGGTGAGCGTCCCGGGGGCGGCCTGGTGCTGCAGGTTCCGGAAGGCTGGACCGCCCCCGGCATCCAGGACGGCAAGGGCTTCCAGTTGCTGGAATTCAGCCAGTAGCCGGCGCGTTCCTTTCAACTGTGTTTTTTGACATGGCCGCTATACCAGATAATTCCGCCGATCAGCATGACTGAGGTGATCAGGATCGCCATATAAATTCCTCCATTGACCAGCAAAATCAATTTTTCCCATGGATCCACCCGGGGATATTTCTTCCCACTGGTGAAGAACCCGGTTCTGACTTATGGCCACCACACATTCCGCATGTGAGCCCCCGCCCCGATCCGGCTGTTCGACCTGCCCATGCACGCTCCGAGGCTGGGTCGAACGGGGGAACTTCTCACGTGTCTTGTGCGGGTGGACCAGAGGTCATCCTTCCAATCAACAAGCATCCTTGATTTGGAAAATTTCGCCATATTCGATTCATAATAAAAAAATAAATTATCGAAGCCCCCAATTGAAAATGATAAAAAACCGTCCTTTGTTTCCTGTTCCTCGGCGCCGCGCGGATCTTCTTCGCAGATGAACACCTGGAATTCGTGGGCGAAGAGACCGGTGGAACGAGTTCTCGCCTTGCCTGGAGGTCAGTACTGCCCCACCCTGTGACCATCAGCTACCATCCCTGAATCTCCGCTTTCCCGCAGGACAGACCCGTCAGGGGCAAGGTGCGCGCCATGGGATCCCTCGGCTTCGACTTCGGTTCCGTCAGCGTCAAGGGGGCGCTCCTGGACGGCCAGGGCCGGATCCGCCTGTCCTTCTCCCGGGCACGGGGGCCGGACGAAACGGCGGCCCTGGCCGGTTTCCTGGACGACCTGGAGCGGCTCCAGCCGGACCTCCAGGTCCGGCTGGGCTGCACCGGCGCCGAAGGGCTGCGCCCGGGCGAGGTCCGGGCGGCGCAGGCGAACCCCATCCTCGCGGTGGCGGCGGGGGTCAGGGCCCTGCACGGCTCGGCCCGGACCATCATCGAAGTAGGCGGGCAGTCCGCCAAGTTCCTGGTCCTGGGCGCCGACGGGGCGCTGGAGGATTTCGCCACCAACGAAGCCTGCGCCGCGGGCACCGGGGCCTTCCTGGAACAGCAGGCGCGCCGGCTCGGCCTGTCGGCGGAGGAACTGTCGGGGCTGGCCGTCCAGGCCGGACGCCCGGCCACCATCGCCGGGCGCTGCTCGGTGTTCGCCGCCTCGGACATGATCCATCTCCAGCAGAAGGGCACCCCCTTGGCGGAGCTCGCCTACGGCCTGTGCCTGGCCATCGCCAGGAACTACCTGTCCAGCCTGTTGAAAGGGCGAGCGGTGGGGCTGCCGGTGGTCCTGGCCGGCGGCTGCGCCCGCAACCTCGGCATCGTGCGCGCCTTCCGGGCCATGCTGGAAGGCGGGTCGGCGGACACCGTGCGGGTGTCGGCGGCGCCGGGCCTGGAAGGGGCGGTCGGCGCGGCGCTGGGGGCCGCGGGCGGGCCCCTCCTGGGCCTCCGGCAGGTCCGGGCGGTCCTGGCGGAACTGGCGGTGGCCGGCCAGGTCCCGGACCGGGTGCCCTTCCGCCCCCTCCAGCCGCCCGAGGGCGGCCCCGGGCCCTTGGAACCGCAAGACGGGAACCCGGCGGGCGCAGCGGGCTACCTGGGCATCGACGTGGGCTCGGTGAGCACGGACCTGGTGCTGGTGGATGCCGCCGGCGAGGTGGTGTCCTCGGTCTACCTGCCGACCCAGGGGCGGCCGGTCGCCATGCTCCGCAAGGGCCTCGACCTCCTGAAGGCACGCTTCGGCGGCCGCCTGCGGGTGCTGGGCTGCGGCACCACCGGCAGCGGGCGCCACCTGGCGGGCAAGCTGGTCGGCGCCGATGTGGTGAAGAACGAGATCACCTGCCAGCTCCTGGGCGCCCAGCGCTACCTGCCCGACGTGGACACCATCTTCGAGATCGGCGGCCAGGACGCCAAGTTCATCGCGGTGCGCGCCGGGACCATGGCGGATTTCGCCATGAACAAAGTGTGCGCCGCGGGCACGGGCTCCTTCCTTGAGGAGCGGGCCGAGGGCCTGGGCGTCGCGGTGCGCGGGGACTTCGCCGCCCAGGCCTTCCGCAGCGCCGCCCCCCTGGACCTGGGCTCCCGCTGCACGGTCTTCATGGAGACCGAAGTGGCCAAGGCCCGGGCCCGGGGCGGGTCCGTGGCGGACCTCTGCGCCGGCCTGGCCTACGCCATCGCGCGGAACTACCTGGACAAGGTCGTGGGCAACCGGCCCCTGGGCCAGCGGATCGTGTTCCAGGGCGGCGTGGCGTCCAACGAGGCGGTGGTGGCCGCCTTCGGGAACATCCTGGGACGCCCGGTCCAGGTCCACCCCTGGAACCGCATCTCGGGCGCCATCGGCGCGGCCCTGGCGGCCCGGGCGGCGGCCTCCGGCCCCAGCGCCTTCACGGGCATGGCCGACGGCGCCGAGCCGGCCCTGGGTTCCTTCGAGTGCCAGCACTGCGCCAACCGGTGCGACGTGAACGTGATCGACACGGGGGCCGGCCGCGCCTTCTTCGGCGACACCTGCGAGCGCTACACCAGCGGCGCGGCCGGAGCCTCCTGCGCCGTGCCCAATCTGGCCCAGGAGTACCTGGACCGCTGCGCGGCCCTGTGCGCCCCGGGCGCACCGGGGCTGCCGCGGATCGGCCTGCCCCGCGCCTCCAGCCTGATGGGCGACCTGCCGTTCTGGGCCGCCTTCTGGCGGGCCCTGGGCTACCAGCCCGTCCTGGCCCCGCCCACCTCCCAGGCCACCCTCGCCCTGGGGCACAAGCACCTGGCGGTGGGCGTCTGCCTGCCCATCAAGCTCGCCGTCGGGCATTTCCATGCGCTGCTGGACCTGGGGCTCGACCAGGTGTTCGTGCCGTCCGTGGTCCACTTCCCGGGCGAGGACCCCGCCACCACCCATGCCTGCCAATACACCATGGCCGTGCCCTTCCTCATCGACGACCGGGACCCTGGCGGCGCGCGGCGGCTGTCGCCCGCGGTCTCGTTCGCCAGCGAGGAGGCCTTCGTCGCGGGCCTGGCCCCGTGCCTGGAGACCCTGGACCGGAACCGGGTGGTCCGGGCCTACCGGAGCGCGGTGGCGGTCCAGGGCGAGGTGCAGGCCGCCTTCCGCCGGCGCGCCGCGGACCTGCTCGCGGCCGGCGGCTGGCGGCAGGTGTTCGGCATCCTCGGCCGGCCCTACACGGTCCTGGACAGCTTCGCCAACCTGGGCCTGTTCGAGCGGCTGCGCAGGATGGGCGTGCTGGCGCTGCCCATGGCGTTCCTGGTTCCGGAAGGCGTCCCGGCCGGGGCGGGGCCGGAACTGCCCTGGCGCTATCCCCACGACCTGTGCCGCAGCGCCGCCCGGCTGGCCCAGGCCGGCCCGGTCCACCCGGTCATCGTCACCAACTACGGCTGCGGGCCCGACGCCTTCACCCTGCAGCGGCTGGGCGCGATCCTGCGGGGGCGGCCCCAGCTGGTCCTGGAACTGGACGAGCACCGGGGGGAGGCCGGGCTGGTCACCCGGATCGAGGCGTTCCTGGACCAGCTGGAAACCGCCCGGGACCCCCTCCCGGTCCCGGGCCCGGACCCGCTCCCGGCGGGATCGTTCCTGCCCGCCGTCCCGGGCGCCATCCGCATCCCCTACTTCGCCGACCAGGCCTACGCCTACAGCGGCGTGCTCAGGTTCTGCGGGCACGAGGCCCAGGTGCTGCCGCTGCCCGGGCCGGCGACCCGGGCCCTGGGGGAGCAGTACGCCCTGGGCAAGGAATGCCACGCCTACTCCATGCTGCTGGGCGACCTCCTGCGCCTGGGCCGCGGCCCGGGCGGGACGGGCCAGGTCTTCTTCTTTCCGGGCACCTCCCTCCCCTGCCTGCTCCACGAATTCGGCCAGGGCATGCAGACCCTCCTGGGGGAGCTGGGGATGGGCCACCTGCGGGTGAGCGCCCCCACCGGGCCGGTGCTGGCGGGGACCCTGGGCCTCAAGGCCATGGAGCGGTTCTACACCGGTCTCCTGGCCATCGAGATCCTGGACAAGGCGGTCTGCCAGATCCGCCCCTACGAGCTGGACCCGGGCGCCACCGACGTCCTGCACGCCAGGAACCTGGAGCGCATCGAGGCCGCGGTGGCCCACGGCGACGTGCTGGCCGCCCTGGACGAGTCCCTGCGCCTGCTGTCCATGATCCCGCGCGCATCTGACCGGGCGCGGCCGGTGGTGGGGCTGGTGGGGGACCTCTACACCCGGGTGAACCCCGTGGCCAACCAGGACCTGGTGCGCTGGCTGGAGGCCCAGGGGCTGGAAGTCTGGCCCTCCCCGTTCCAGATCGACCTGCTGGATTTCGACATCTCCAGGAACCTGTTCCACAGCCTGGAGACCCTGGACCTGCACAACCTGCTCCTCCACGGCAAGATCGCCCTGCTCAGGGCGATCCACCTGTGGCGCATCCGCAGCGTGGTGGGTTCGAGGGTGGCCCGCAAGGCCGAGCCCGGCTACCTGGAGACCCGGCGCCTGGCCTCGGCCTACATGCCCAACGAGGCCAACGAGCTGCTGTTCCTGCATGTGGCCAAGACCGTGGATTTCGCCCGCAGCGGCGTGGACGGGATCGTCAACGCCATCTGTTTCGGCTGCATGGTGGGCAACGCCGCCGCCGCCCTGACCGAGCGGATCCGCCGGGACTTCGACAACCTGCCCATCCTCACCGCCGTATACGCCGGCGGCGACGACCCGACCCGGCGCATGGCCCTGGAGGCCTTCGTCAGCCAGGTTCGGGCGCACCGGCAAAAATCACGACCGCCAGTGGCGGCAGGGTGACGGCCAGGGACCAGGGGCGGTCCATCCAAGGGAGGTCCTCGCTGGCCAGCTGCTGACCGCCATTGCCCACGTTGCCGCCACCGTAGAGTTCGGAATCGGTGTTGAGGACCTCCCGGTACCGGCCGCGGCGCGGAACCCCGATCCGGTAGCCGTGGCGCGGGACGGGCGTGAGGTTGGCCGCCACCACGAGGAAATCCTCGCCGGCCCGCCGGATGAAGCACAGCACGGACTGCTGGGAATCGTGGCAGTCGATCCACTCGAAGCCCTGCCAGTCGAACTCGCAGCGGTGCAGCTCCGGCGATGCGCCGTAGAGGCGGTTCAGGTCCCGGACCAGCCGCTGCAGCCCCCGGTGGAACGGATACTCCAGCACGTACCAATCCAGGACTCCCTGGCTGTTCCATTCCAGCCCTTGGCCGAATTCGGTGCCCATGAACAGGAGCTTCTTGCCCGGGTGGGCGAACATGTAGGCGTAGAGTGCGCGCAGGTTGGCGAACCGCTGCCACTCGTCCCCCGGCATCTTGTTGAGCATGGAGCCTTTGCCGTGCACCACCTCGTCGTGGGAAAAGGGCAGCACGAAGTTCTCGGTGAAGGCGTAGAGCATGCTGAACGTCAGGAGGTCCTGGTGGAAGGACCTGTGCACCGGCTCGTGGCTCATGTAGCGGAGGGTGTCGTTCATCCAGCCCATGTTCCACTTCATGTCGAACCCGAGCCCGCCCAGGTGGACCGGGCGGCTCACCTGGGGCCAGGAGGTCGACTCCTCCGCGAACATCAGGGCCCCGGGGCACTGGCCATGGACCACCACGTTGAGCTCGCGCAGGAAGTCGATGGCCTCCAGGTTCTCGCGCCCGCCATACCGGTTGGGGAGCCATTCCCCTTCCTTCCTGGAATAGTCCAGGTAGAGCATGGAGGCCACCGCATCCACCCGCAGGCCGTCCAGGTGGAACTCCTGGAGCCAGTACATGGCGCTGGAGAGGAGGAAGTTCTTCACCTCGAGGCGCCCCATGTTGAAGATCAAGGTGGACCAGTCCTGGTGCTCGCCCAATCTCGGATCCTCGTGCTCATACAGGCAGCTGCCGTCGAAACGCGCCAGAGCGTGGGCGTCCTTGGGAAAGTGGGCCGGCACCCAGTCCACCAGGACGCCGATGCCCTGGTCGTGGCACAGGTCCACGAAGAAACGGAAGTCGTCCGGAGTCCCGAACCGGCTGGTGGGAGCATAGTAGCCGGTCGCCTGGTAGCCCCAGGAGAGGTCGAAGGGGTGCTCGGTGACCGGCATCAGCTCGATGTGGCTGAAGCCCATCCAGCGGACGTACTGCACCAGCCGGTTGGCCAGTTCCCGGTAATTGAGGAATTCCCCTTCCATGCCCCGCTGCCAGGAAGCGAGATGCACTTCATAGATGCTCATCGGCGAGTGCCGCCAATCGTAGCGGGCGCGCTGCTCCATCCATGCCTGGTCGGTCCAGGAAAAGGCTTCGGCCTGGGGGACGATGGCGGCCGTCCTTGGCCGAAGCTCGAAGCTCTGGCCGTAGGGGTCGGCCTTCAGGAACACCTGCCCGGTGTCCCGGTTGCGCAGCTCGAATTTGTAGAGCGTGCCAGGCTCGAGGTCGGGCAGGAACAGCTCCCACACCCCGAAGCCGGGCCGGACCCGCATGGGATGGCGGCGACCGTCCCAGGCGTTGAAGTCGCCGACCACGCTCACCCGGTCCGCATTGGGCGCCCAGACGGCGAACAGCACCCCCGCCACGCCGTCCACTTCGTGCCGGTGGGCGCCGAGGAAGCGGTAGGCGTGCCAGTGCTTCCCCTCGCCGAACAGGTGCAGGTCGAAGTCCGCAAGCTGCGGGGGGTAGCTGTACGGATCGTGGACGATGTGCTCGCAGTGCTCGCCGTCGCGCCAGACCAGGCGGTAGTGCGGCGGCAGGTGGGCCCCCTGGCCGCGCCACTGGAACAGGTCGCTGGACCCCGTCCGTTCCAGCCGGAGGTTGCCCTCGAGGATGGATACCTCGGCGGCTTGGGGAATGAAGGCCCGGACCACCGACTCCCCGTCCTCAAGATGATGTCCCAGGATGGCGAAGGGGTCGTGGTGGCGGGCTTCGATCAGCTTGCGCAGGTCTTCGTCGAGCAGGGTGGTCTGGTGCATGGTGGAAGCCCCTTCCGTAGGCAGGACCGGCCCGGCTGAAGGGTCGTCCCGATGGCGTTGTCCTCAGGGGATGATTTTCCTCCCGGGAAGATAGATGCTAGATTCTGTTCATAGGGTTTTCCAGTCTGCATGCTCGTGCAACGATGCCGTCTGCTCATTCGAGGGAGCCGCAATGGCGTGTTTCATTGGCGTCGACGTTGGTTCTGAATCCGTGCGGGCCGGGGTGTTCGACCAGGACGGGCATCGCCTGGCCTTCCGCGTCCGCAGGATCCAGCAGTTCCGGCCCCAGGCGGACCACGTGGAGCAGTCCTCGGCCGACATCTGGTCCCAGTGCTGCGCGGCCATCCGGGAAGCGCTGCAGATGGCCGCCGTCGCCCCCGGCGACCTGGCCGCCATCGGTTTCGACGCCACCTGCTCGCTGGTGGCCGTGGGGGCCGATGGGCAGGGAGTCTCCGTCGCCGCCGACGGTGCGCCCGGACACGACATCATCATGTGGATGGATCACCGCGCCGTGGCGGAGGCCGCGGCGATCAACACCACCGGGGATCCGGCGCTGGCCTACGTCGGGGGCGGAGTCAGCGTCGAGATGGAGCTGCCCAAGGTCCTGTGGCTCATGCGCCACTGCCCGGAGCGGTTCCAGCAGGTCTGGAGGTTCTTCGACCTGGCCGACTACCTGGTCTGGCGCGCCACCGGGATGGACGTGGCGAGCACCTGCACCCTCACCTGCAAATGGAACTACCTGGCCCACGAATCCCGGTTCCCCGAGGCCATGCTGGCCAAGGTCGGGCTGGGCGGGCTGCTGGGCAAGGTCCCGGGCCGGATCCTCCCCCTGGGCTCGCCCGCCGGCCACTTGCGCCAGGACGTCGCCGGGCGGCTGGGGCTCACCCCCGACGTCACCGTCGCCACCGGGATCATCGACGCCCACGCGGGCGGGCTGGCCCTGGTGGGCGCGGACCCGGACGGCACCCTGGCCTTGATCGGCGGGACCAGCAACTGCCACATGATCGTGAACCGCGCCCCGGTGATGGTCCCGGGCGTCTGGGGGCCCTACCTCGGCGCCATGCTCCCGGGCTGGTGGCTGAGCGAGGGCGGCCAGAGCGCCGCGGGCGCCCTGCTCGACTGGACCATCGGCCAGGGCCAGGCCTGGCTTGAGCTGCAGGCCGAAGCGAAGGACACCGGCAGCAGCGTCCACACCGTGCTCAACCACTGGGTCGCCGCCCTGGAGGAGCGCGAACCCCATCCCACCCGGCACCTCCATGTGCTGCCGGACCACCACGGCAACCGTTCGCCCAGGGCGGAACCCCTGGCCCGGGGGATGGTGTCGGGCCTGACCCTGGAAACGGGGCGGGACGCCCTGGCGCGGGCCTACCTCGCCACCATCCAGGCCCTGGCCTACGGAACCCGCCACATCATCCAGGCGATGAACGCGGCCGGACACGACATCCGCCGGATCCGGATGTGCGGGGGCGGCACCAGGAACCCCCTCCTGCTGCGCGAACACGCCGACGCGATCGGCTGCGACATCCACCTGGTGGAGGAGGAGGACGCCGTCACCCTCGGCGCGGCCGTGCTCGCCGCCGCGGCCAGCGGCCCCTTCGGTAGGATCAGCGAGGCCGCGGCCAGGATGGTCCGCCCGGGCGGAACGGTGACCGCGCGGCCTGGGGCCCGCGCTTTCCATGATTGCAAGTACGAGGTCTTTCTCCTGATGCACGAGCACCAGGAGAGCCACCGGCAACGGATGGCCGAATACCGGCCCTGAGACCTTCCAGCCAAGGAGAATCCCATGCTCACCCTGAACCTCCCAGCCGCTTCCGCCAAGATCACGCCCGGGCCGGACGAAGTCCTGCTGGTGACCAACGCGGACCTGCGGGAATCCGCCAACATCGTCTGCTGGCCCACCCAGGCCAAGTACGAAAGCCTGCTGGAAAAGGCGCTCGCCGAACGGTTCGGCCTGCGGATCCGGCGCGCCCATCCCTTCAAGGAGGACAAGGGCCACGGGTTCATCAGCAGCCAGCGGGAAGGCAGCGACCTGTTCGCCCGCATCGACCCGGACGCCCCGGTCATCGTCCTGCTCACCGCCTGGCAATACTCCCACCACCTTGCGCCCAGCCTCGCCCGCCATCGCGGGCCGGTGCTCCTGCTAGCCAACTTCGACGGCACCTGGCCCGGCCTGGTGGGCATGCTGTGCCTGGCCGGGACCCTGACCAGCCTGGGCAAGCCCTACTCCCGGCTGTGGTCGTCCGGCTTCGACGATCCCCTGTTCTTCCAGGGCCTCGGGGCCTGGCTCAAGACCGGCCGGATCGAGCACGACACCAGCTACCTGCATGCCGTCGACGCCGCGCACCCGGTCCTGCGCACCCCGGCCGGCCGGATCGGGGTCCAGGTCGGCGAGTACATCCTGGAGCACAAGGAAATCCTCGGCCTGTTCGACACCTTCTGCATGGGCATGATGAACGGCGTCTTCCCGCAGCAGGCCCTGGTCGGCATCGGCATGCCCCTGGAGAGCCTGTCCCAGTCGGCCCTGCTGGTGGAAATGGCCAAGGTGCCGCGGGCCCTGCGCGAGGATTGCCTGGCCTGGTACGAGCAGCGCGGGATGACGTTCCACTTCGGCCCGGACGAGGCGAAGGACCTCACCCGGGACCAGGTGCTCGAACAGTGCGCGATGCTCATCGCGCTGGCCCGTTTCGTCCAGCAGTTCGGCCTGTCGGCGGTGGGCGTCCAGTACCAGCAGGGCCTGGCCCACTCCTGCGCCGCCTCGGATTTCGCCGAAGGCGCCATCGGTTCGGCGGAGCGGTTCCCGATCCCGGGCGCTGACGGCAAGATCATCCGCCCAGGCCAGCCGATCCCCTGCATCAACGAGGTGGACATGGGCACGGCCATTCCGCAGACCATGCTCTGGCGCCTGCTCAGTTCCCTGGGCCTGCCCGCCGCGACCACGCTGCACGACATCCGCTGGGGCAGCGAATTCCAGGGGACCTTCTACTGGGACCTGGAGATCTCCGGTTCGGTCCCGTTCGAGCACCTCAAGGGCGGCATCGCCGGAGCCGAGGGCTACCGCCAGCCGGCCATGTATTTCCCCAAAGGGGGCGCGACCATCACCGGCCAGGGCAAAGCCGGCCGGATCCTGTGGGCACGGGCCCACTACCAGGGCACCCAGGTCCTGCTGCACGTGGGCACCGGCACCGCCGTCGAACTGCCCGCGCCGGAGTTCGAGCGCCGCCGCCGGGCCACGACCTACGAATGGCCGATGCTCAACTGCACCCTCGACGGGGTTGGCCGGGACGACCTGATGGCCGGCCACCAGTCCAACCACATCACCGTGGCCTACGTGGACGAGGCGAAGCTGGCGCAGGTCCTGCAGGCCTTCGTGGCCCAGGCCCTGACCCAGAACATGAAGGTGTTCGTGTGCGGAACCGCGCACGGCCTCCTTCAGCCTTAGAGCCTATCCCGGTAGGCTCTTGATGCGCCCCGCTCAGTTGGATCGCGATCAGCGATCCAACTGAGCCGAACCAGGGCGAAGAACCGGGACCCGGACCTCTACTCGGTCACACGGCCTAGCTCTTGGGTGCGTAGGACTCCAGGATCTTGAACTGGCCGTCCTTGATCTCGATGAGCAGGACGGGCTTGTTGTACGGGTTGTGGTTGGACTTGTCGAAGGTGAACTTGGCGGCGGTGAAGACCGGCAGGTCCTTGGTGTTCTCGATGGCGTCCCGGAACTTCTCCTGACTCCAGGCACCGTTGTTGGCGGTGACCTGCTTGATGCCGTTCTCGATGATCGCCATGCAGTCGAGGCCCAGGTAGCCCCAGATGTTCGCTTCCTTGCCGGGGTGCTTCTTGGCGAAGTCGGCGTTGAACTTGGCGAAGACGGGATCATTGACCGAGGCGATGGTGGTGAAGAAGGAGCCGTCCAGTTCCTTGCCGGCGTAGGGAAGGATGTCCTCGACCATCCAGCCGTCGGCACCGATCATCTGGATGTTCATGTTCAGGGCCTTGGCCTGCTTGGCGACGAGTCCGGGGTCCTTGTAGTTGTCGGCGCAGACCACCAGCACGTCGGCCTTGCCGTTCTTGACCTTGGCCAGCTGGGCGCGGAATTCCTGGTCGCCCTTGTTGTAGCCTTCGTCCGTCACCACCTGGCCGCCCAGCTTGGTGAAGCGGTCCTTGAAGAACTGGTGCAGGGCCACGGTGTAGGGGGAGGCCACGTCGGTGATGAAGGCCGCCCTGCGCTTGCCCAGCTTGTTGTAGCTGTAGTCCGCCAGGGCGGTGCCCTGGTACGGGTCGATGAAGCACACCCGGAACATGTACGGGTGGACCTTGCCGGACTCGTCCACGGTGACGTTCACGTTGGTGGCGGTGGTGGCGATGATCGGAACGTGGGACTCGTCGGCGATCTTGGCCATGGGGATGCCCGCGCCCGAGAAGCTGGGGCCGACGATGGCGACGACCTTGTCCTGGTCGATCAGGCGCTTGGTGACGGCCACGCACTCGGCCGTCTGGTTCTGCCCGTCGTAGGTGACGACCTTGAGCATCCAGCCGTTGATGCCGCCGGCGGCGTTGACCCTGGCCACTTCATCATCGACCGCCGGGACGGCGCCGGGGGCGACGTAGGCTTCGGACCCGGTCATGGTGGTCACGTGCCCGATGACCAGGGTCCCCTTCGGGGCCGCGGCCAAGGGCAGGAGTGCCGCCAGGAGGATCCCCGACAACACTCCGAAGCGGTTGCTTGAGATGTTCGTCATAATTGCTCCTTTTGGACGCGGGGCCGTGTCGTTGCCGCACGGCTCGAGGGGTGGCGGCCTGGGGCCTTCGATAAGGAAGGCGGTCGGATGGATTGGACGGTGGATGCGATATATTAATTGTATGCAAACGTTTTGTCAAACACAAAAGGCGGGTTCCCGGGGATGACGGTCCCGGGGCGTTCCGGGCCGTACTGGTCCCATCCCCACCCCGAACGCCATGGTCCGGGTCCTCAAGCTCCTGCTCACCCCCATCCTGATCACCCTGGCCACTTCCTGGTTGGCCACCGACATCTGGGCAAGGGCTTGAGCGACCGTGATGGCCTCCTGGGAACTTGTCTCCACCTGTCTGGCCACGTCGGAACCGGCCCGGGCCTGTTCTTCGGTCGCTGAAGCCACGCGCCGGGTCGGGTCGGCGAATTCGTCCAGGCCGGTGCGGATGGCCTCCAGGTCGCCCACGGTCGCGACGGCCATGCTTTCGCCATGCACCACCGCCTCCCGGGCCGCGCCGATGAGATGGGCCACCTCCTTGGCGGAACTTCCGCTGCGCTCGGCCAGTTTGCGCACTTCCTCCGCCACGACCGAGAAACCCTTGCCATGCCCTCCAGCTTTGGCCGCCTCGATGGCGGCGTTCAAGGAAAGCAGGTTGGTCTGGTCGGCTATTTCCTGGATGACGTTCACCGCCTGGGAAATCTGCCCCGCCGTCGCGGCGATCCGCGATCGGTGGAATTATTATTGAACGTTCTGAAGAGGCCTGGGCAGCAGCCCGGTGGATACTGTGGGGAACCTGATCGGCTGAGCGTGCAGGATGTTCAAGATAACCGCCAACCCAGAGAAGAATCGGCTTTACGTGACTCTTGAAGGTCACCTGGAACCGTCCGAACGCAAGGAAGTGGCGAAGGCCTTCATGGCCGCCATCAGCGAGCTGCGGTCAGGGTTCGACATTGTCCATGACATGACCGGGCTCCATCCCACGGACCCCGAGGGCCTCAAAGAACTTGTCCGCAGCCAGGCGGCGGCGAAGATCAAGGGTGTGCGGACCGTCATCAGGGTGGTGAAGATCCCCTTGGTCCGCCTCCAGTTCGAGCGGGTGGCCCGGGAAACGGGGTGGGTGTACGAGACGGCCGCGACCCTCCAGGAAGCCGATGAGCGTCTGGACGCGCTTGGGCCGGCACCGGAGCCGGAACGTTGAACGGCCCGGCGCTTATGCCCCTTTAATCAGAGAGTGCCAGGGCTACTTCTTGTCCCGGTCGTAGCGCAGGTAGACCACGTGGGTCTGGAGGTACTCCTCCAGTCCATGGGTGCCGTCCGCACCGCCGATCCCGGACTTGCGCCAGCCCGCGTGGAAGCCTTGCATGGCCTCGAAATTCTCCCGGTTCACGTAGGTCTCGCCGAACTTCAGCTCGTTGCAGGCGCGCATCACGGTGTCGACGTCCTGGGCGTAGATGGAGGAGGTCAGGCCGTACTGGCAGTCGTTGGCCTTGTCGATGGCCTCGTCCAGGTCCTTGTAGGTGGCGATGGGCAGCACCGGCCCGAAGATCTCCTGCTGCATGATGTCGGTCTCCTGGCGGCAGCCGGTGAGCACCGTGGGCTCGAAGAAGTAGCCCTTGGCGGTCTCGATGCGCTTGCCGCCGGTGGCCACCTTGGCGCCGTCCTGCACCGCCCGGGCCACCGCCGCGGTGACGTTCTCCAGCTGCTGCCGGTTCACCAGGGGGCCCATCTCCACTTCGGGCCGGGCCAGCACGTCGCCGACGGTGGTCGCCTGCATCAGCCGGGTGACCTTCTCGATGAACGGTGCCGCCACCGACTCGTGCACGTACACCCGCTCGGCGCAGTTGCACACCTGGCCGGTGTTGATGATGCGCGAAGCGCGGATGGAGGCCGCCGCCAGGTCCAGGTCGGCGCTGGGAGCGACGATGGCCGGGGCCTTGCCGCCCAGTTCCAGGGACACCTTGGTGACGTTGGCCGAGGCGGCGCGCATGACCGCCACACCGCCGTCCACGCTGCCGGTGAGGCTGACCATGCCCACCTTGGGGTGGGCCGCCAGGGCGTTGCCCACCACCGATCCGGAGCCGGTGAGCAGGTTGAAGACCCCCTTGGGCAGGCTGGACCTGGCCACCAGCTCGGCGAACATCAAGGCGTTCAGGGGGGTGTCGCAACTGGGCTTGACGACGATGGTGTTGCCCGTCACCAGGGCCGGGGCCATCTTGCGGGCGATGAGGAAGAACGGGAAGTTCCAGGGCAGGATGCCGGCGATGACGCCGATGGGCATCTTGAACATCAGGATGTTCTCGCCGGGGCGGTCGCTCGGGATGATCTCGCCCAGGTACCGGCGCGCGAATTCGGCCATGTAGTCGAAGTAGTCGGCGGTGAAGCTGGCCTCCACCCTGGCCAGGGGCAGGATCTTGCCCTGCTCCTCGCTGAGGGTGCGGGCGATGTCCTCGCCCTTGGCGCGGACCAGCTGGGCGATTTCGTGCAGGTGCCCGGCCCGTTCGACGGCGGGCTTGCGGGCCCAGTCCCTCTGCGCTCGCTCTGCCGCCAGCACGGCAGCGTCCACATCCGCGGCGGTGCAGCTGGGGACCTCGCCGATCACCTCCTCGGTGGAAGGGTTGAGGACCGGGATGGTCCTGGTGCTGGACGGCTCCACGAACTCGCCGTTTATGAAAATCTTCTTGCAGGTCAAGGCCAGGGCCGTGGTCATGACAGGTCTCCTTTGCAGAAATTCCGCTTTGAGCGGAGATGCCGGCGGGATCGGAGTTGGTGAAAACCCGGTTCCTGCTTGAGTCGAGTGGGCAGATTCCGGCTACCAACCCCATGGGGTGCGCATAAACACGGACGGACTATAGGTTGATCGGTTTGTGTTGACAAGGGAAAGCGTCGCAACATTGACAAAAGGTAACCGTTCACCCATGTTCCGATCGAGCCCTTCGGATGGCGGGGGTGATCCCCATCGCCCCCCCGGGGTTTCACCCGGAAGGCGTCCGCCTCCCGCGTTCCCATGGGAACGATTCGGGTGCCGTCCTCAATCGGCATCCGTCATTTTCTCCGAAGCAGGTTCGCGATCACCTTGCCCAGCCGGATGAGGTCCTGTTCCGCCCGGTCCGACCAGCACGCCGTGTTCAAGCGGACGAAGTCGTTGAACTTGTGGGTGGGCGAGAAGATGTAGCCGGGGGCAATGGTTATGAAAGCCTTCTGCGCTTCCCGGTAGAGTTCCAGGGAGTCCAGCTTGCCGGGCAGTTGCACCCACATCACGAAGCCGCCGGCGGGCTCGATGACCCGGGTGCCCGCGGGGAAATGGTTGCAGATGGCCTGGGCCATGAAGGAGGCCTTCTGGGAGTAGGCGTTGCGGATCTTCCGGAGGTGGGTGTCGTAGCCGCCCCCCTCCAGGAACCTTGCGATGGCGACCTGGGCGAGGAGGGAGGTGCGCACGCTCATGGCGTATTTCTTGGACTGGACTTCCCGGGAGAAGCGGCCCGGGGCCACCCAGCCGATGCGGAACCATGCGGAGATGTCCTTGGAATAGGAGGAGCAGAGCAGGACAGTGCCCTCGCGGTCGAACGACTTGGCCGGCCGCGGCCGGCGGTCGGAAAAGTACAGTTCCCCGTTGATGTCGTTCTCGATGAGGGGGATCCCCTTGTGGGCGAGGAACTCCACCAGGTCGCGCTTGTCCGCGTCCGTCATGAGGCTGCCGGTGGGGTTGCCGAAATTGGGGATGGCCATGACGGCCTTGACGGGGTGGTTGTCCACCGCGAACTTCAGGGCGTCCAGGCTCATGCCGGTGCGCGGATGGGAGGGGATCTCCAGGGCGCGCAGGTGCAGGGCCTCCAGGGCCAGGATGATCCCGAAGTAGGTGGGCGACTCGATGGCCACCAGGTCCCCGGGGCTGCAGACCGCCTGGAGGCAAAGGCTCATGGCTTCCGTGCAGCCGGCGGTGACGACCAGTTCCCCCGGGTTCAGGTAGCAATCGTAGCCGAAGGCCCGCTGGGCGATCTGGATGCGCAGGTCCTCCTGGCCGGCGATGGCTTCGCCGGTTACCTGGGAGAACTTGCCTTCCCGGGCGAGCTGGGCCAGGATCCGGTTGAGCTTGGCCGTGGGCAGCAGCGCCGGATCCGGCAGGGCCGCGCCGAACTGGGCGAAGTCCAGGTTCAGGGTGTCGTGGATCAGGCGGGACGTGACCTCGTCGATGCTGACGCTGGTGGGGTCGCTCGGGAGCGGGGTGAACTCCGGCTCCACCGCGGCCCTGGCGGGGCGGAGCTTGACGTAGTACCCGGACTGGGGACGGGCCTCGATGAAACCCTGGTCCTCCAGGCGCCGGTAGGCCTGCAGGACGGTGGAGAAACTGACGCCGTGCTGGGCGATGGTCTCCCGTATGGAGGGGAGGCGGGACCCCATGGGAAAGGTGCCGGAACGGATCAGCTCCTCCAGGACATGGGCGAACTGTTCGTATCGAGGGATCTTGGGGGTGTTCTTCACGGCGGCTCCCGGATCAGGCCTGGTGCCAGATAACAGTTTGCGAATATTCTAATCTAACAAACCAATTGTTAGTCAACTGTTAGCTAAAATTTTTTATATTGTAACACTGTTATATTTTCAAGGAAGCCCCATATTACTACTGGAGGCCCCCCAGGGTCCTCCAGAACGGGAGAACACCATGACTGCCCAGACCCTCAACTTCAACTCCGACGAGCTTCGCAACCTCGGCGTGGAGGCTTCGGAAGCCGGGTCCGTGGACTACGACCACGTGGCCAGCTACCCCAACCGCAGGGACCGGGTCATCACCTGCACCTCCGGAACCCTGTGGGTGACGGTGGAGAACGACCGCATCGACTTCGTGCTCCATGCCGGCGAGCGCCTTTTCATCGCCGGCCGCGGCAAGGTGGTGATCAGCGGCAAGGGCACCTACCGCATCACCGTGGAGGTCCCCCTGGCGATGGCGTCCTGATCCGCGCTCACCCCGCCTCTGCGGCAGGACAGGCCCCAATGGATGGCCCGCCGCGGCACCCTTGGCCGGCGGCCATCTGCCCTCGAGGCTATCCTTAAGGTTTCCGGGAAAGGGGGGGACAGCGTGGGCGGCCACAAATCCCTCCTGCTGGTCACTCCCGAAAACGCGGAGATCCACCGTTTCCGGCGGCGGCAGTGCAACAATTTCACCCAGGTGACCATGCCGTACCTGGCGGGGTTCGTGGACGAACGCCGATTCCGGATCCGCCTGGTGGACGAGTACAGCCAGCGCATCCCCTACGACGACCCGGCCGACCTGGTGGCCATCACGGTGAACACCCCGAACGCCGCGCACTGCTATGAGATGGCGGACCGGTTCCGCGCCCGGGGCGCCAAGGTCGCCCTGGGCGGACCCCACGCCACCCTCCTGCCGGAGGAGGCCTCGGCCCACTGCGACCATCTCTTCGTGGGGGAGGCGGAGGAGACCTGGCCGCCGTTTCTGGAGGCGTTCCTGGAAGGCTCCGGGGAAGCCCGGTACGTCTGCCCGCGACCCCCGTCCCTGGCCGGGCTCCCGATCCCGCGCCGGGACTTGATCCGGCAGAGGTCCTTCACCAAAGGCGCCGTGTTCGCCACCCGGGGATGCCCCTACCGGTGCGCCTACTGCAACCTCCGGCAGATCTACGCCCCCGGCTTCCGGACCCGGCCGGTGGAGGAGGTCATCGCGGACATCCGCAGCATGCCCAACCGGCATTTCGTGTTCTGGGACGACCATTTCTTCGCGGACCGGGCTTATTCCGTCCGGCTGATGACGGCCCTCAAGGGCCTCGGGAGGCGGTGGGCGGCCCAGACCACCATCGACCGCTGCGAGGACGAGGAACTCCTGCGCCTCGCGCGGGAGGCGGGCTGCGTCTACCTCTTCGTGGGCCTGGAGACCTTCACGGATGCGGGCCTCGCCGCAGCGGGCAAGCCGTGCAACCGAGTTCCGGAGTACCGGGCGGCGATCGCAGCCATGCACTTGCAGGGCATTTGCATCCAGGCCGGGGTGATCTTCGGGCTGGACAGCGACACCAAGGAGGTCTTCGCAGAGACCCTCGAAGTGTGCGAGTCCCTCGGCATCGACGGGGTGACCCCAAGCATCCTGACGCCCTTTCCCGGAACGTCCATCTACCAGGACATGAAGCGGGACGGCCGCCTCCGGAGCGAGGACTGGTCCTGGTTCAACGGCAAGACGCGGGTGGCCTTCACGCCCCGGGGCATGACGGCGGAGGAACTCCTGGAGGGCTTCCAATGGTTCCGGTCGCGGTTCCACGCCCTCCCTTCCCTGTTTCGGCGGATGGCCGTGTCCCGGGCCAACCCGGCCTACACCCTGCTCCTGAACCTCGGCTACCGGTGGTCGATCTAGGGTCAATACCGTTCACTTAGGAAATACCACGCGAACATTGGGCACGTACCGTTGATTGCATATAACCGAACGCGGTCGGAGGTGCCAATTGCACATCTTCCGCTTCACACCTCTTGGGTTTTGTCGGTTGCGACTTGAACTGACGCGCTCATCCAGGATTTCCAGAAGCACTGCTTCGTGGACGGCGTGCCTTGCCCGAGGGGGGGAGAGCCGCTACCAGCGGCAGTTTCCTGCGAACAACCCGGACTGCATGGATGAACGATAGGTGGTCAGGGTCCACCCCTCCTCGGAGCGCTGCTTCATGCATCAGGCCTCGGACAGCAAAGTGGGCCATTACAAGGCCATAGAATTCCTGTCGGACTAGGTCCGGGGTTCGGCTGCGCAGCAAGGTCTGGCGGCCTCGTAGGTGGGTCTTCAGTTCGTCGAAAGCGGATTCTATCTCCCAGCGCTCGTGGTACAGGGCGGCCAGATCCTTGGCCGGTGCCTCCATTGGATCAAGGATGGTCGTGACTAGCCGGTAGCGCTGGTCCTCATCAGGCGGTTGGCCGGGGGCGGGGTCTCGGCCAACCAGTTCGTATTCCACTACCCTGACCTTCATTTCAACATTCGGCAGCTTACGCTTTTGCCGGTATGCATGGATGGTCGTGAGGAAGGAGCCGTCTTCGAGTTCCTGATCCCTCACAAACTTATTCGTAGAACTGATGCGCCATAACAGGTCTGCGCCGGTGGTTTGTGCCTTTTGCCAAAGTGCGAAGCTATAGAAACCGCGGTCGGCGATGCAGAGCATGCCCTTCTGGAGGAAGGGTAGAACCTCCCCGGCGAGAACGGATTCATGGACCGTAATGGGACCCATGCGGGTGCCAAACAGGACGTGGGTGCCGCTTTCCACCAGGGATACGAAGCGGATTTGCGGGAACGCGCTCTGTCCTCTGCTCGCGCTGGGGCGCCCGAAAGCCGCTTCATTTTCGGGCTCATCCGGAATATCCAGGGTGCTGCCATCGATGCTGACCAGGCGCCATCGCCGAAACCAGGCACCCAAAGTGGGTTCCGTAGCGACGGGGTGAACAACCTCGTCATGCAGCAGCTGAAGCGCCTCCCACCCGAGCCGGGACCTGGCCTGAGAAATTCCGGATTTCCCAGCGACCCTGATCTGGGCGCCGGCGCCCATCAGCCATTGGACCCCCTCCAGAAGGCATCGCAGGACTTCTCTTGTGGAAGCTTGCGTAAACAGTGCCAAAGCAATGACATAGTAGATAACGACGTGGGCAGGGAGGTCCCGGTTGCGAACACTCGCCTTATGAGTCCGCCGAAGGACCTCCTCGATGCGCTTAGGCGGAAACATCTTCGCCACCACCCCAAGGGTGATGAAGTCCGAGATCCTGCTACCACCTTCAAGCTTGGCTACCGTTCTTGCCATAGTTGTGCCCGCCTATTAAAATAGGCAGTTTGAAAACTATGTCAATACTTAAATGAACGGTATTTGATCTAGGGTTCCATCCGCGGAGCCTATCCAAGTGCCGGATCCGGGCCTCAAAGGTTCCTGGCGGCCTGGACCAGGAACAGCCCCAGATCGGCCTCGTCCACCCCCAGCCGGGGCAGGCCCCTCAGGTAGGCCGGCTGGGTGGCCCGGTCGTCCACCGGCGCGGGGGCCAGGGCGCGCAGGCGCTCCAGCAGGATCTTGAGGTTGAGATGGCGTGCGGGGTTGATATCGGCCCCGAGGCACTGGAAACCCAAGCGGGATTCGTAGAGGATGATCGCCGGCAAGCCCTCCGCACGCACCACCAGGATGAACGACTCCCGCTCCGAGGTCACCTGCTCGGTCACCGTCACGACCTTCTTGCTGAAGGAAAGGCCCCCCGTCAACAGGGCCCGGCCCATGGAGAATTTGCGGTCCGTGGACTTGACCGTTTCGGAATGGGAGGTGGTCCGGTGCCCGGGCTGGAACAGTTCGATGCTTGCCGACGGGCAATCGTGGCGGGCGCCGCGCTCGTCCGTCACGGCGAAACCGGTGCTGGTCCACTCCAACCGCCGGGCCACGATCCGCTGGGCATCCGTGGGCACCTGGCGCACCTCGGCGGCGAAGGCCCGGAACCCCAGGTCCCCGAGCCCTGCCACCAGACGCCGGGCCTGGTCCTCGGGGGCCTGGCGCACCAGGATCTTGGGCAGCACCCCGGCGCAGCGGGTCCTCACCTCCATCAGGGTCAGCCCGCAAAGGACGGCGGCCTCCTGCATGGAGGCGGGAGCATCGGACAGGCCCGCCACCGCGATGAACATCGTTGCAGTCTAACTCATGAGAAGCCAAGCTGAGCTTCCCGGCAGTGGCCAGCCGCGGAACCCATGCGCGATCTGCCAGCACCAGCGGGGGCGAATACGCCTTTCGCCCTTCAACATGCGGCTGAGCCGGACCATCATGCATCGGCGGGACTCCCTGTCCTGCCGGAAGGCCAAATTCAAGTTCATGACCCTGCTCTAGAACGCTGGACAGGCCCCTCCATCTTCCAGACGATCTGCCTATTCGGGGGAAGGTGAATTATTTACTGACAATAAAGGTTGTCGTTGTACCCGCAGCCACTTGGACATCGATGTCTTGCTGGTAAGTGGCATCTGCCAATTGCACTTGGCCGTCGAAACTCCCGGGACTTATATTGGCAAAGCTCAGGGAAGAACCATCGGCAATGGTTCCTGTCAGCAAGTTGGATCCCCAGGCGGTCTCCGGGTGGGGCGCAATCCATATCCCCGTGATGTTCTGTCCTGACTCATTGTGAATCTCCAAGGATCCAACGGCGCTGTTGCTGAGGGTCGCCACCCCCCAGGACGCGCCACCGGCCCAAACCAGATACAAGGAATTGGCAACGAAATTCGCCGATTGCCCATCGGACCACCAGGCGAAACCCGTGTAGTCCGTTGAATCTCCAGAGAAATTCATCGCAACATTGAAAAGGTTGGCCGTAGGTGCAACCTGGGTGATGGTGCCGCTGATTACACCGCTCGCAAAGGTCCCATTCGTCTGGAAAACTACACTTGTCCCGATGTTTCTGAAAGCCGAGGATACCGTGTAGGTCCCGGCAAGGGAGGACATGGCTACGGGCCGATTGTAAAGTGCATCAAAACTCATATCCACACGTCCTGAATCGCCATCCGGGTCAGACCAAGTGGATGCAATGGCGCTGCCCTCAGTAATCGATCCATCCCAATAATTTGTTGTGGTATAGACTTCATAGTAAATGGTTCCAGAACCGGTGAAATAAGACGAATCGATTTTCAACTGGTCGGACCACACATTGGCGCCCCCGCCGGCGGTGCCTGTGGGTGCTTGGGGGTTGTAATTAATTGCGCAAAAAATTGCTCCGTTTTGTGTGGCTGCAGCAAAACCCGGATAACTCCCCTTATTCACGCCCGTTTCATTGGTATATTGGCCGGCCCACAATCCTGCAGGATTCTGGGGAGGACCTGACGGTGCGGATGATCCACCTCCTCCGCATCCGCCGCAAGCCAGGATGGCGCCTAAGGTGAACGTAGCGTAAAGCATATTTCGCATAACGCCTCCTATGGGATGGTCCTGCTCAGGGTTGGTCTTGTTTCGGCAAGATAGGGTCCTCGTTCATTAAAAAATAGAACGTTCTTGCTTTTTTTTGGTCGCGGGAGGTCAAGGGCCCCGGGGTACACCTTGCGGCCCGGGCAGGAACGCTGGCCAAGGCACTTCAACCGGCCGGGATCCGTGTCCAGGCGGCCCGGGTGGACCCACGGTCGGGATCCCGGCGGGGAATAATCAAGCAAGGACGTTCAAGACTCCCGCCCGGCCTGGACCCATGATCTGGGCATCTGCCCAGGACGTGAGCCATGGACGACCTTGGGTCCATCGTCTGGTTGCGCTCCAGGTTCCTGCCTGGGGTCGATTTCCTCCGCGGAACCCAAAACTGTGTTCCCATCAGCATGTACCACGAACGCTTCGCGGTCTGTGCCGTGCTCCGGGGCCACGCCGAATGGCGCTACCGGGGACAGTCCGGGGCCATCGGTGACGGCGGGCTGATGTTCCTGGAGCCCGGAGAATGCTCCGTCACCTCCCGGATCCATCGACCCGGGGACTTCCTGGTCGTCCTGGTGGACCCCGGATCTTTCCTGGAAGCCGCCGCGTCCGCGGGCTTGGCCGCTCCGGTGCATTTCCGGCTGCGCCGCGAGCCCCTGGAGAATCCGGCCCCGGCCCAGGCCATCCGGCGCCTGGTGGCGTCAGTGGAGGCGCAAGAATCCCCCCTGGAGCAGCAGAGCCGTCTGGCGGTCTGCCTCCAGCGCATGCTGGCCGAAGCCGAATCCATGCCGGGCCTGGATCCGGGCGCATGGAGCGGCCCCGCCATCCGCCGGGCCCTGGAGTGCCTGCGCGAGGGCTACCGTGAGGGGACCGACCTGGAGACCCTCGCAGCCCTGACCGGCCTCAACCGGTTCCACCTGGTCCACGCTTTCTGCCGGGCGGTGGGGATGCCGCCGCACGCCTTCCAGGTCCACGTGCGGGTCGAGCGGGCCCGCGCCCTGATGCTGGGCGGGATTCCACCCAACCAGGCTGGGCGGGAGACGGGCTTCGCGGACCAGAGCCACTTCACCCGCCACTTCAGGAAGATCCTGGGGATCACTCCGGGCCGCTATTTCGCCCTGGCGCAGGGGTTCTTCCCGGAACCTTGAGCCCGGTGAGCGGGAAGACCGTGCCCGGTTCGCTCACCGGCACCGGGAAGTCATGAAAAATTTGTAATTGCATTTGCCATCAGGCTGCTTCTCTCTGGCCCTGATGCACCCTTCAGGCTCAGCCGAGCCTTGGCGTCCCGGGTCCGGGCTCGGGACTGGTGCAGGCCCCATGGGCGCTAGGTGTCAGTGCTTGAGAGGTTGTTCAGCCTTGTGACCGGGGGCTGACCACCCAGAGCTGAGTGGGGTCTGTGGTGATTGTAATGGTGGAGCCAGGCCTTGAGGGCCTGGTTCCTCTGTTCGGAGGATTG
>Ga0326728_10009235_pt1 | contig 23862 bp, 23 predicted proteins | sample MB3enrmetagenome_FD_207602 | JGI IMG/M metagenome (GOLD analysis project Ga0326728, IMG submission 207602) | Lab enriched peat soil microbial communities from McLean, Ithaca, NY, United States - MB31MN | ecosystem: Environmental > Terrestrial > Soil > Wetlands > Peat | place: USA: New York... | reverse complement strand
GTTCACCGAACACGGCGTCGCGATGCTCTCCTCGGTGTTGCAGAGCGACCGCGCGGTACAAGTGAATATCGCCATCGTGCGGACGTTCGCGCGACTCCGGCAGATTCTCGCGACGCACAAAGAGCTCGGCGAGCGCCTGGCGACCATCGAGAAGAAATACGACCAGCAGTTCAAAATCGTATTCGACATTTTGGAGCAACTTATGGAACCACCGCCAGAGCCGGCGAAGCGCCCCATAGGATTCGTTGGGCCGGAGAAGAAGGTGCTGGTGAAGCCCAAGCGGGCTGTCGCCCCCGACGACGTGCTCACTCCGGCCGAGGCGAAACGCTTGCGCCAAAGTCTCAAACAGACACGCCAAGGGAAAACGCGGCCATGGGCCGACATCAAACGCGGTTAGGTCGGGTCCGGGTAGATGCTCTCCCGGCTCATGGCCTCGTCGGAGAGGACCGGGATATTGGGGTCATGGCTGTCTGTCTGCCCGCCATGCTCCCGGTGGGCCACTATGCAACAAATGCGAAGCGGCCTCGGGCGCTGCGCCTGAGGCCGCCAAAATCGGTCGCGAACGAAGTGGGAGGTTAGCGGCGGGCCAGAACCATCACCACCTCGGGCTTACGGAGCGACGCCATGCTGGCTCTTTCCCGCTCGGCGCTGGACATCCCGATCGAGCGGCCTCCCGTGTAGCCGTCGCAAATTGCAGCCAGGAAGTAGTCGCTCCCGTAACGATGGAACGTGAGAAACGCTTCGCCACCATCCCCCGGACGCCCGGTCGAATTGGACGTCGTCAAAGTGGGCGCGGCGCCACTGGACACGTTCTGAATCGCTAGAAGCCCTATCGCGTTAACTCCGCTGACCACGTAGTCGCCCGCGGGCAGGGTGCGCCCGGCGACGACGAAGTCGAACGGTACGCTGGCCTTCAGCATACGAGTCTGAGCCGACGCGGTAGTTGCCAGCATAACCGCCAGCGCCGCCATTGACAAACATCCCAATACCTTTTTCATTGTCTTCACTCCTCTGCGTGATTTCGGAACGCCCACCTGCCGCAGCCACATCGGCTCGTGAATCCTTTCAGGAACGGCGAACTTTCGTTTTGCGCTCACACCCGATTGGATTATGCGAAGGTATACTTGGATGCAGCATTTATGCCCGCATTGGAATAATTGGACTCGCAGGTTTTCGCGGCAGCGTCCTCACACTTCACTCCAACTCCCACGTGCGGAAACGGTGCTGGTGCTCCGCCATGTCCACGCGCCGGCCGCGAAAGCGGACGCCCTCCAGCTCCAATCGGGTGCGCTGTTCCAAACCGGCTTCGTATTTCAGCTTGATGGCGCCGCCCGCGCCCACCACGCGCTGCCAAGGCAACGAGTTCCCGGCCTTGCGCAGCAACTGCGCAACTTGCCGGTGAAATAGCGGGTACCCGGCGGCGGCCGCCACCTGGCCGTAAGTGGCCACCTTGCCGCGCGAGATCTGCCGCACAGCCTTGCGGATGGCCGCGTCACGCTGCTCGCTCTTGGGCGCGCGAATCAGCCGCCGCGCCACTTCCCGATGCGTCAGTTTTCGCATGGCGCGGCGTGCAGCAACTCCTTCTCGACCGTCAGCGCATAGCAGCCGGGTGTCTTCAGGTCTTCGAGCGAGAGACCGTTCCAGTAAAGCTTGGCGGGCGTCCATGCCGGCGGCACCGTCACGCGCATTTCCGTCACCGTGCGGCTGATAATCTGGATTTCCTTATCCGCCAGCGAATACTGCGCCTGCACGCGCGCAGTGACCGCCGAATCGCGCGGGGGGAGAACGATGCGGGTTTCCACGCGGAAACGATCCCTGCCCCGCTCCACGATAACCGCCGCGGGCTTCTCCTCCACAATCTGCTCCATGGTTTCGGCGAACTGGCGCGCGTCGCGGATGAGCTTGCCGTCCAGCGCCACGATGCGGTCTCCCGGCTTGAGCGGGCCGCTGTAGTTTTTGGGAAAACTCGCAACCAGCAGGCCGGGGCCGGGGTCGCCGGCGTAGTAACCGGCGCCTCTCAGATCGAGCGCCGCGCCGGAGCCGCCCGCCACGCGCGTGGAAGGCAGCACGTCGTTGCGCTCGCTGGCGTCGAACTTGGTCATCCGGATCCAATAGCAGCGCGCGAACGTGGGTGAGTTGGTTTCGCAATCGATGGCAGCGGGGAACTCGTCGCGCTGGTGCCCGGCCAGCCATTGGAACACGTCGCCGTTGGTGACGCCCTTCGCCAAGCGCCATTCCAGGTTGAGCCCCGCGGATTTCAGCTTCTCCGCCAGCGCCTGGTCGCCGGCATCGCCGATCCACAGTACCGGCACATTGGTGAAATTGGCCGTGAACAAGCGGTTGGTGTCGATGGCCGGTTTGGGCGAGCCGCCCAGGGCGATGCCGGCGGCCCATAGATCGGGCACGCGAGAGATGGCATAGAAAACCGCCGCCGCCGCGCCGCCGCGGCCCGCCAGGTACACGCGCGCCGCATCGACGCCCGCGTTCCGGATGGCCGCCTCCACCGCCGAGGCCAGCGCCTGCACGCGCACATCGGGGTTGGCATTGGCGGCGTCGGCGGGGGGCACGATCACCTGCCAGCCGAGGTCCTTCGTCCAGGTCTGCCACTGCGCGGCGTCCGCGCCGTCCACCAGCGCTATAGCGGGCGACTTTGCCGCGACCGCCTGCGCGGCCGCGGCTCCGTGGACGAGCAGGCTAATTATGCCGCAGGCGAGAACGGATTTTCTTGACCAGTTTCTCGATTTCATCGGTCTTCTTGAGCGAGGAGACGGAGAGAATGTAGCGGTCGTTCTTTTCCAACTCCTGCTTCAGTTGTTCCGCCAGATCGGCCAACTGCGCGGCGTCCTTCAGGTTCTGTTCGTGCTCGGCCTTGAGAATCTCATCGCGCTGGACCTTCCCGTTGGGCAGGCGGACGTCGGTTTCGTCTTCGTTCGGGGATTGCGAGCGCGTCTCGCCGCGTTGCGCCACCGCAAAGCAGGAGACGGCCGCGAATGACAACACCAGCGCACAGCGCCGCAACCAAGGTTTCATGGGAGAACCTGTTGTTATGATAGCCCGGCCTCCGCGCGTTGTCCGGTGCCTGACCGTTTTGGGGAAGCGCGGCGCGGACTGGGTTCGTGGGGCAGGATGGCATCCTGCGGCGGGCCGCAATCCCTTCCCTAGCCCCGCCGCTGATATCATGAAACACATGAAGATGAGCGGAGTCTTCGCGGCGCTGGCCCTGGCCGGCGCCATGTCCGCACAGGTGGCCACGCAGGCGAATTCCCAGTACCAGACGGAACAGGGCCGGAAAGCCATGGCAGCCGGCCTGGGCAGCCCGGACCGCGACGCGTTTGAAAAGCCTCGCGACGTGGTGCAGGCGATGGCGCTTCAGAAGGGCATGACGGTGGCGGACGTCGGGACCGGCATCGGCTACATGCTGCCGTTTCTGAGCCGTGCCGTGGGGCCGGATGGTCGCGTGATCGCGGAAGACATCTTCGACGACTTCCTGGCATCCGCCAAACAGCGGGCGCAGAACCAGAACCTCGCCAACGTGACGTTCGTCAAGGGTACCGAGACCGATCCGACCCTGCCCGAAGGCGCGGTGGACGAGGTGCTGGCGCTCGACGTGTACCACCACTTCGATTACCCCGAGAAGATGCTGGCGGGTATCCACAAAGCCCTCAAGCCGCGTGGCAAACTGGTGGTAGTGGAGTATTACAAGCGTCTGGAGGCCATGCCGAACGGGCGCGCCTTGACTCACATACGCCTGGACATGCCGGACGTCATCAAGGAGATTGAAGCCAACCACTTCCACCTCCTCTCCGAAAAGGAACACATCGAGGATAGCCAGTACATCCTGGTTTTGGAAATGAGATAGGAACCACATGAAAAAGTTTCTCCGATTTGCAAGCTTCGCGGCGCTGCCGCTGGCGCTTCTGTTGCCGCTCGGCGCGCAGGATGCCGCCAAGGACCAGGGCATCACGCGCCAGCAGGCCGACCAGATTCTGGACGAGCTCCGCCAGATCCGCCAGTTGCTCGAAAGGCAGCAGGCCAAAGCGCCGCAGGCTCAAGAGGAACAGGTCGTCAAGGCCAAGGTGAACCTCGAAGGCTTCGCCATGCTCGGCTCGAAGGAAGCGCCGCTGACCATCGTCGAGTTCACCGATTACCAGTGCCCATTCTGCCAGCGGTTCCACACCACCGCCTTCCCCGAGTTGAAGAAGAATTACATCGACACCGGCAAGGTGCGGTTCTACAGCCGGGACCTGCCGCTCGATTTCCACCCCAACGCCATGCGCGCCGCCGAGGCCGCCCGGTGCGCCAACGAACAAGGCCAGTTCTGGAAGCTGCGCGACGTGATGGGCGCGAATCCCAACAAGCTCGATATGGACAGCCTGGTGGCGGACGCGACGGACTTGAAGATGGATGTGAAAGCATTCCGCGCCTGCGTGGAAAGCGAAAAGTACAAGAACGCCGTGCAGACCGACGTCATGGAAGCCATGAAGATCGGCGCCAACGGGACGCCCACGTTCGTGATTGGCAAGAGCACGCCCAACGGAGTGGATGGCGAGCTGGTGGTGGGCGCCGAGCCGTACGCCATGTTCGACCAGAAACTGAAAGAGCTGGGTTCCGCGAAGTAATCGGGAGCTGGCTCCGGGGAGATAAAGGGCAAGCTAAAGCATGCCCCACCAAGACATACCATGACCAAAAGCGCAGTTTTGCTGCTGTGCATCGCGCTGGCGGGCATCGCTCAGAGCCAGCCGGCGCTGGAACAGGGCTTGTTGTTCTATCTTTCGGGCGACCACGGGCTTCAGGCCGACTACGCCAGCGGCAACCCCGCGCCGAATTTCTAGGACGACGAGGCCAAGGCGTTGCTCTCGATCCGCGGAAGCCCGCCAACGCCGAGCGCCGGGTGCGCCATCCGGCGTTACGAGCCGGCAGGGAGGCGGCCCTCTCTCAAAACGATTGACAACTGCTCCTGTATCTTCGCCGGCAGCGGAAGGGCCAGAATCTTGCGGACCGTCTCCTCAACTGGATAAACCGAGGAATGAAGCCGCATCGACCCGCCATCCCAGACCGCGTAGCACGCTTCCGGGCGGCCGTGCTTGGGCTGTCCCAGGCTTCCTGGGTTGACGATCAGTTGCGTGCCCACCCTTCGTTGAAACGGCAAATGCGTGTGGCCGGTAAGCACGATATCGGCCCGGACGCCGCGGGCTTCCGCGGGCCAGCGGTCCGAAGCCGGCGGGCAGTATTCGTAGAGAGGGTCCGATGGGGTGGCGTGGCAGGCGAAGAACCTCACGCCATCCACCTCCCGGTCGGCCCGTAGCGGCAATTCTCGCAGGAACTGCTTCTGCGCGCCGGAAAGCACCAAACTCGCGAAGCGTCCCGTCGCCTCGGCCATCGACCGGAACCGGGCGGAACAGCGGGGGTCCTCGCCAAAGCCGGCCGAGTGGTCATGGTTGCCGCGCACGATCAGTGAAGCCTTCGCGCGCGCGAATTCGACGGCCTCCAGCGGGTTCGGCCCGTAGTTGACCAGATCCCCCAGAATCCACAGTTCGTCGTACTCCCGGGGCAACACGCCGAGCGCTTCGGAGTTGGCGTGGACGTCGGAGATGATGACTATCTTCATTGGAGAGTCGCCGGCGGTCGAATCCTTCGCGGCCGGCGGACCATCATCATACCAAACAGCGCGGGCGATGCCCGAGCCGCACAAAACACACGGTTGACCGGGCTTCCCACCGGGTCGATAATAAGAGCGGGTGTTGGAGTTCGCCTTTTAAACCGCCCCACCAGGGGAAGATGACTCCTACCAGGGGTTCCTCCGGCGGAGCAGAGGCCAACATCTCTCGCCGGTTCTTCCCGCCATCTTGAACCCCAGGAGGTTGCGAGAGCTTCAATGCGAGCGATGGACCCGGAGGACGGCCTCAATTCTTCCCAGAAGCGGCACCTCTTAACAAGCTGTCAGTACGCCGACAAGCTGTTGGCGGAGATCGAGGCGGTACTGTCGGCCGCGAGCTCCAAGTCCCCGTTCCCAAGATTCAAGGGCGACATCGCTCCGGCGCAAGCCAAGGTCGTACAGGATTACGTGGCCCGGCTTCGCGCACAAATGGTACGCGTGCTCGCCAGTCAGGGAATCAAGCCGCCGGCTCCGCAGTTCGGCTCGGTTCATTCCATCCGCATGACTCTTGCGTTTGTGCGCATTGCGTTTGAGGAATTGACGCCGGGCCGGATGCGCGGTTACGGTGAGGTTCCCGAATCCAAGGTCCAGGAATTGAACGGCGTAGTGGGTGAGATGACAGCCGCCGCCGAAAAGCTGAACCAGTATCTCGCACAAGGGTTAGGACAGGACCTGCAGGCCCGCCTCGAAAGATTGGAACATACTGGAGATGAGATTGGCCTGCTCCAGCGGTTGGAACGGGTCGTCGACCAGCATGGTCTTGTCGAATTCCGTTCGACCCTCTCGATGATTCTGGACCGTCTGGAAAGTCAAGCTTTTGAAATTGCGCTGTTCGGCAGAGTCAGTTCCGGGAAATCGTCCCTGCTGAATTACATCGTGCAATCGGATGTCCTTCCGGTGGGAGTCAATCCCATCACCGCGGTGCCAACCCGGTTGGCCTACGGACCGGAGCGAACGCTCTCGGTCTGGTTCGCTCACAAGAGTTCCGAGCAGGTTGACATAGGCCGGCTGCCGGAGTTCGTCACCGAAGATCTCAATCCGGCAAATTCCAAACATGTCACTCGGATCACGGTCGCGCTGCCCTCGGCGCGGCTGCGCGACGGCGTGGTCCTGGTGGATACGCCCGGCCTAGGTTCCCTCGCAACCGCGGGTGCGGTGGAAACGTTGGCGTACCTGCCGCGTTGCGATCTGGGCGTTGTCCTGATCGATGCCGGTTCCACTCTCACCGAGGACGATCTGGGCACCATTCAAGCTCTGTACGAGGCGGGCGTGCCGGCTTCCGTCCTGCTGAGCAAGGCCGACCTCTTAGCTCCGGAAGATCGGGTGCGGGCCTCCCAATACATTGCCGGCCACATCCAGTCACAACTTGGGCTGAAGCTGGCGGTTCATCCAGTCAGCGTGAAGCCAGAGCATTCGCCTCTCTTGGAGCGTTGGCTGGAAGAGGCGATTTTGCCGTTGTATGACCGCCATCGAGAGCTGGCGCAAGAGTCGGTGAGGCGGAAGATCGGGACGTTGCGGGAATCGGTGGAGACCGCGCTGAAGGTGCGTCTGGAGCGTTCGGACATGGCGCCCGGCGGAGAGAATTCCAGCCTGCGTGACGTGGACGCGCAGTTGCGCAATGCGGCTGGCCGATTCGAAGTGGCGCGTGAGATGTGCTGGAACATTACCGACGGAATTCGGAACTTCGGCGATGCGGGCTTGCCGGCTGCCGCGTCTCAAATTCTGGAGCGGTGGCGCCAAAACAGCCATGCAGGCGCCGATATCGGGCCGATGGTCGCGGATACCCTTACGCAACTGGCCGCGGCGAAAGCCCGTTTAGCCTTCGACACGCTGGATGCGCTCGCCCAGGATCTCGCACAGGCTTTGCAGACAACGGCCAAGGCCCTCGATTTACAGGATGTTCCAAGTGAGGGCGAACTGACTTCGGTTTTGAAGGAAATGCCGCGGATGGATCTCGGGACGCTGCGTCTGAACCTTCGGCCGAACATCTGGGTGAATGTGTGGCGAGGACTGGCGAAACGCCGCATCGAGAGCCGGTTGCGCGCGCAGATCGGGCACACGCTTGCGGAGGCTTTTTCCGCTTACGGAAGGATGCTCGAAGCATGGACCCGGCGGATGCTGGCCGAGCTACAGCGGCGCTTTGATGCGCATGCGGATGGCTACCGCGCTCACTTGGATCGCATCACGGCGCAGGTAAGAGCAACCCCGCTGGAGAAAGAAATGATTCAGCGCGACCTGGATATGCTTACGCAGCGGTGACGGCGCCTATGCCCGAAGTCGATTCTCGCCAATACCTATTCGCCTATCTGATTCGATCGCTTGAGGACGTGCCGGCGGACTTCCCGATTCCGGCGGGCGATGATGGCTTCCGATTGGGCCTGTTCCTCCCGCGTGACGAGCCGGACTGGTTCGGCAGATCCGCTTATCCCACTCGCGTTCTATTACTCTCCGGAGGGGCGATCGTCATCCTTCCTCACCCGAAAACCAGGGAGCCTGTCATCCGCATTCCGCTCCAGCAGCTTCTGTTTGTCGAGGCAGGGCACATCTTACTGATCGGATGGCTCCGGTTTGTCGAAAAGGGTGTTGAACACAAGCTCCCCTACAACACTCGGAGCGGTCGCTCGGTTGAAGAGTTTCTCTGCATCCTACGCGAGGAGTATCTTCCGGCCACACTTAATCTGAGTCCATGCGGCTCATTTGGGTTCGGCGAATCGCTCGATTTGAAGTTTCACAATGCCGAGTATTTCGAATTGGACGCCGGCGAGCGCGTGCTGTTTCACTTCTTCAGTCCGGCTACAAAGAAGATCCGAAAGCACTGGATATTCCGATGGGAATCGTGGGTGCCTGGCGATCTTGTGGCTTTGACCAATCGCCGCGTTCTGTGGATCACCGACCGTGTCCAGGAACGCTACGCAGCCTATGGCACAGTGACTCGATTCGCACCAGTTAGATCGCTGGTTCAGTTGACTTGCCGGCGAACGGCCGAGACCTGCGCCTTGTCGGTCAAGTTCTCTTCCGAGGCCTCCTGGTCGATCCCTCTTCCTCTGGAGAGGCAGGCCGAAGCGCAGCGATTTGCGGAAGGAGGCGGCTCCGTTGTACGCTAATGGTAGCGGTGGAGTTCGCTTAACGCTGTTCTGAACGGCCAATGACTCCTGCAGTGGTTTCGCTGTGGGAGTGTTGGTTCCGATCCCCTCCCGGCAAACCACAAAACGGCCAAATAGGAGATCGTTCGATGCAGCAGGTGTGGTTTACAGGGGCTCGGTGGCTCTTCCTGGCGCTGGTTGCGGTTCTCGCCGCCAATTGGCTGAGAATCTCCACGGCGCTTTCCGAGATTGTCGTGGGCACCCTCGCCCAGCTCGCGATCGGCGCGCCGGCCGGGGCCACGGTCCTAGTTGGACTGGAGGGCTACGGCGAAACCGCGGCCATGCATCGGGCGCATTTCGCCCGGAGGGACCGGCCGGTTATCGTCACCATCGTGGACACCGAGGAAAATCTCGCCCGCCTGGTTCCGGCGGTCGAGGAAATGATGGACACCGGCCTGATGGCGGCATCGGAAGTTCGCATGATTCGCGTGGAGAAGAAGGCCACTACCCATGACGGGACGGGCGCTTAAACGGACATCCGCCGGGAACCCGCTGGTCCCTTTGGTGGGCCGCCGGGAAGAGGTTCGAGCGCTTTCGTCCGCGGTCGGAGCGCGCCAGTCCCGGTTGATTGTCGGCCCCGCGGGGATCGGGAAAACGCGACTTCTCCAGGAGTCGCTCCCCGCCTCGGGGCAGCCGTTCGTGCGTTTGCAGGGGCCGTTTGTTTTGCACGGCCTGCTGGTGGATTTGGCGGAGAGACTCCACTGCCGCTGCGCCCGTTTTCCGGATGTGCGGCGCGCCACCAGCATGGTTCTGAAGCCGCTTGTACTGGACGCGCTTCGCCAGTCGCCGCGGTGTGTGGTTCTGGAAGATGTGTCCGGCACGGATCCGCGGATGTATCGCTTTCTGCAAAAAGTGTACTACGCCGGGGATGGCTGCCTGGTGGTGACGGCGCGGTCGAGGGATGGCCTCGGGTGCCTGCGCAAGCTTCTCTGGGATCCCGGCCAAGAGATCGCGCTGAAGCCGTTGAATCGGCCGGAGGCGCTCCTGTTGTTCGAGGAGGCTTGCCGCGTATTCCGCCTGGAGTCGTTGGATCTGGGTGAGTTTAGGCGGAAGGTGTTGGCGGCGGCTCAGGGCAACCCGGGGCAGATCGTCGCCATGTGCCGCATGGCCGCCCGCCCCGAATACCAGCGCGGACGATATATCAAGTTCCTTCCGCTTCGGATTGACGTGTTATCGGCGTTAGCATGATGGACGAGACCAGAATAGTGCAAGACGCGTTGGACGCCGCCGGCGACATCTGCCGCCGCTATGAGATTTCCTCGCTCGAGGACTTCTTGGAAAGTTGCCGCGCCTTCGACCGGGAGAAGACGCTGAACATTGCGATTCTGGGGCGGTTCAAGGCCGGCAAAAGCAGCTTTCTCAATCAACTGTTGGGGCGGCCGCTGCTGCCGGTCGGGGTGATTCCGGTCACTTCCGCTGTGACTGAGATCCAATACGGGCCGGAAGAGCGTGCCCAGATCCGCTTTCTCGATGGCCGGACGGAAACGACGGAACTCCGCCGCATTAGTGAGTTCATCTCGGAATCCGAGAACCCGGAGAACCAAAAGCAAGTGGCCGCGGTGCGGGTGGAACTGCCATCCATGGAGCGCTACCGGGGAATTCGATTCGTGGACACGCCGGGCCTGGAGAGCGTCTTCGAGCACAACACGGACGCTTCATTGGATTGGCTGCCGAACGTGGGCTTGGCGCTGGTGGCGGTGGGAGTCGATCCGCCGCTCTCGCGGCACGACATCGAGTTGATCCGGAACCTGAGCCGCTATACTCCCAACATCTCGCTCCTGCTCACCAAGGTCGATGTCCTGGACGAGGGTGAGCGGGCGCAGGTCCGGGAATTCGTACAAAAGCAGCTCGCGCGGTATTGGAACGATGCGGTCCCCGTATATCCCTACTCGGTCCGGCCCGGCTTCGAACGCCTCCGCGCGGAACTTGACGAGTGCCTCCTCTCTCAAGCGCACTCCGAAGCCGGCGAGCAACATGCAGCCATTCTGCGCCATAAGATCGACTCCCTGCTGGGGGAGTGCGCCGGCTATCTGACCGTGGCCCTGAAGGCCGCCGAGACGGCGGATTCCGAGCGCGAGGAACTGCGCCGGAAGATTCTCGGGCGGAAGGAGGTTCTCGACGACGCGCGGCTGGCCTTACGGCTCATCGTGCGGCACGCTACCGGGAGCATTCGCACGACATTCGAGGAATTGCTGCGCCAGGATGAGCTGCCGGTGCGCGAGCGGCTTCTCGCTCGCTTGGACGAGGAGTTTCCATCGTGGGCGCACAGCCTCGGCATGGCGGCCGGGCGCTTCGACGATTGGCTGCGCGCTGGCCTGACCCGGGAGATGGCCGAACTCTCGAACAGGCATCGCGGCGAGTTCGTGGAACCGGTCCGGCGCGCCGGCCGCCGCCTCTCGCAATCGCTCCAGGATTTTCGCAACCGCCTGTCGGAGCGCACCCTGGCGGCGCTGGGGGTCCCGTTACGGACCACCGAGATCGAGCTGTACACGGAAGATCCGCGTTCGCCCGATGTGCGTGTCGGCAAGATCTTCGACCGCAACTGGGAACTGCTGTCGTTCCTGTTCCCCATGGCGCTGCTCGGAGGCGTGGTGAAACGGCATTTCGAAGGCAAGGTGGCCGACGCGGTCTTCATGAACCTTTCCCGGCTGGTCTCGCAATGGCAGGAGATCGTCGGCGTGGCGCTGTCCGACCTGGAGAAGAAATCGACTCGCCGGCTGGAAGGCTTGGTTGCCACCATCGAGAAGCTGATCGCCTCCACCGGCCAGGCCGCGCCGCGAATCCGCGAAGACCTCGCCCGCTTGGAGCAGTTATGCGGCCGGCTCTAAGAAAAAGGGGTCAGACGCATTTTACGGGTCTGGCAACAAATGCGTCTGTCCCCTTTTCTGTGTGATGCCCTACCGTCCCGGCACGCCGATCCATCCCCGCGTGGTGAAATCGGTCAGCGTCAGCATGAGCATGAAGAACAGCGCCACGAGATAGTGATAGACTCCAAGCATGAGCCGAGTTGAGGAGATCGAGGCCGCTATCGATGGCTTGCCTCCGGAAGAATACCGGCACATCGTCCAATGGTTTCGTGTGCGCGAACAACAGCGGTGGGACCAACAGATGGACGCCGACTCCTCCGCGGGTAAGCTCGATTTCCTTTTTGACGAAGCAGAAAGTGAATCGGCGAAAGGCCTCCTTCGCGAGTGGCCGTCTCAAGAGTGAGATCCGCAGGCACACGGCGATTCTGAAGACTCTTCCAGGCGTTGCCGTCTGAAGTTCAAAATCTCGCCGTCAAGAATTATCGGCTATGGCGACGGAACCCGAATCATCCCTCCCTCCATTTCCGGCGTTTGCAGGGACGCGAAGATCGCTTCAGCATTCGCGTCGGAGACCACTATCGAGCCATCGGCAGGCTCGCAGGCGAGAAGATGACCTGGGCCTGGATCGGCACCCACTCGGATTACGACCGGCTGGTAGGCTCTTGAGCGTGTGAAGAACATGCCTCGGACCGAAACACCCGCTTGGCTTGCGCACCGGGCTGGGCACAGTCAACGGCTTGGGGGTTCTCGGCCCGAGTGATTCAGATAAACCGTGTTGTTTCATCTCGCCGCTTGCTATACAGCCGCGCATAATTAAAGGGACATAAGGCATGCCGGTGTGGCACACTCGTTTTAGGAAGGAGTGGCCATGCTTGCGCGACTGCTGCGATTACACCCGAGCACGTATAAGCGGTTAGTCCGACTCGGCAAGGAAGCGGAACGGGACGGAGCCTATCGCGTTGCGAAACGACTGCAGGCGGTCGTGCTGAACTCGGAAGGCCAAACCAGCGGCGAGTTGGCGCGGATTCTCAAGGCGCCACGATCGAGGGTGTCCGAGTGGCTCCAGCGCTATCAGACCGAGGGAGTGGACGGTCTGCTGGAAGGCTATCGGTCGGGTCGGCCATCTCAACTGACGGAAAATCAACAGCAACAGTTGGGGGACATTGTGGACAGTGGTCCGGTGGCTTACGGTCTGGACAACGGCATCTGGACCTCACCCATGATCGCCTGGGTGATCGAGGAGGAGTTCGGCGTCCAGTATCACCCCGGTCATGTGCGCAAGTTGCTTGATGCGTGGGGATTCTCGGTGCCGCGTCCACGCCGCATTTTGGCCCGCGCCGATGTAGCGGCGCAAGACCGCTGGCGCCGGAGGATCTATCCGAACCTTAAAAAATAGCCCAAGCGCGGCACTGGGCGCTGACCTTCACCGACGAAGCCAGCTTCCGGCAGGACTCGACTCTGCACGCTACCTGGAGCCGCGTGGGTTGCCCTCCAGAAGTTCCGGTTACCGGACAGCGCAAGAGCGTGAAGATCCTCGGAGCCATCGAGCTGTGGCGCACGCAGTTCGATTATCGGCAAGACACCGTCTTCAACGCCTCCACCTACGTCAGCTTCCTCGAACAACTGGCCCGGCGCTATCGCCGCCAGGGGGCCATCCTGATTCAGGACAACGCCCCCTACCACAAGGACGCCGGCGTGTGGAGCTGGTTCAAAGCCAACCGGCATTGGCTGGAGGTACATCAGTTGCCGCCCTACTCGCCAGAGTTGAATCCCACCGAACGGCTATGGCAGCACAGGCGCAAGAACGGGACGCACAACCGTTTCTTCTCCGGCCTGGACGCCTTGGCCGCCACATTGACGCGCGTTTTCGGAGAGATGCAGTCACACCCGCAATTCATCAGTTCCTACCTGGCGCCTTTGAAGCGCTCGCGAGACAGCTCCAGGCTAGCCAGCAGAAGTTTCGACTCTTGCTGGATCACATGGCCCACGAAGTAGGGCAGACCACAGTTGGCAAAGGAGACGTAGTACCCGCGGTCGAGTATGACGATTTCCGCGTCCTCGTCCAACCGGCGCAGGCGCGCCGCGCAGGTGGCGCCGCCCGCGACGCCTCCGAAATCACCACACGTTTTTTCGTCATGATTTCACGAGGTTATGCATTGGGTTGACTACAAATTGACGTGCCTGAGTGTGTACTTATCTATGTGAACCGATTCCAGCTCCCTCCCAACCCACAAGGCCATCCCGATACACCTTGACCTGGGAGATGGGGAACCCGTGTTCCAGCAGGGTGCGTCCGGCCGTGCGGCTGGCGGCGCAAATGTCCCCGGACGACCTCCCGCTTTCATACAGAACGATCATGCGATCTTTCGGCAAGGTGCTCCACCGCCGGTCTATCTCGTCCGCGGGAAGACTGATCGCTCCGGGAATTCGTCCCGCGGCATAGTCGCTGGCGGGCCGCACGTCCACGAAGAGCGGTCTGGCGTTGCCGGCCAGCAGTTGGCGCAGTTCCTGGGTGTCGATCAGCACGGGTTGTTTCTTGGCGGCATCGGCTTCACTGCACGCTCCGCCGGCGGTCTGGACGCCGAAGGGTCCGCCCGGGGCCGCTCCCTGCCAGCCCGCGACGGACCCGCCCGGAGCCGCTCCCTGCAAACCCGTCGAAGCTTGGCCGGGGCCGGCGCTTGCTGGATGAGTACTGGGGGCCGGCTGGGTGGTTGCGGCAAACTCCGGAAGCGGAGTCCCGGTGGCGGCGGGGTTCGTGGCTGGCTTGTTGGGCGCCGCGGCAGCCGGAGTTGCGGCCGGCTCGGCACTCCCCGCCATGGCCACCCCAAGGTCGGCCAGTTGTCCGGCGACAAGCTCTGAGAACTGCGCCGCCGTCATCACGCCCTCAATCATTTTCTGTCCGCTGAAGAAGGTGGGGGTGGCGCGCACGCCCAGCGCCCGGCCGTCTTCCACATCCTGGCGAACGCGTCCCGCTGTGGCGCCACTGGCGAGGCACTGGTTGAAACGCGGCTGGTCCACGCCCAGTTCGCCGGCGTCGCGTTCGAGTCCCTCGATGCTCAGGTCGAACTGCCGGGAATAAAGCTTGTCGATCATTTCCCAGAACTTTCCCTGTTGGCCCGCACATTCGGAAGCCTCCGCGGCTTTCTCCGCGAGAGGATGAATGCGCTCCAGCGGGAATTGCCGGAACACGAAGTGGATCTGGCGGGCGTACTGGGTGCGAATCTCCCGTGCCGCGGCTTCTCCCCGCCCGCAGACGGGGCACTCGAAATCTCCGAATTCAACCACCGTCAACGGCGCCTGGGGATTGCCCGTCTCGTAGCTGCCGGGGCGCACCAGCCGTTCCACCCAGCTCGCCTGCGTGGCCTGGGGCGCCGCCGGGGCGAGTTGGCTGTGCCGGGCGAGCAGGTAGAAGGCCGGAACACCCACCAGCACCCCCGCGACCGAGACGGCGAAGAGGCTCCGCGCGCGGGTGAGTTGCGCCGCCGGTTCAGGCTCCTGCCCGGCACGAACCAGGTTCACGATGGCGAGCGCGAAAAGCGCGGTCATCGCCACGCCGGAGGTCACGCACCACGCGCAGTAAGCGTGGATCGCAAAGGCTTGCAGGTATTCGAGGTAAAGCGAGAAGAAAAACCCAAAGCCGGTCATGCCCAGAAAGGCGTAGCGCGCCCATCGCGCGAGGGGCGCGGAGAACAGGGATTCCGTGACGATGACGATCGCCAGCAGCGTGTAGCCGAGCACACCGAACACCGGCATGGACACGCCCCACAGGGTGGAGTAAGCGCTGGCGCGCACAGCGTCGCAGCCGGTCCCGATGCAGACCATGGGACGCGATGGGGAGGTGTAGGTATAAAGCAGGTACAGCGAATCGAACAATCCGAGCAGGCTCAAGGCCAGAGCGAGCGATCTGCGCATAAGCACCTATTATAATATGTGCAACATACACCTATCCCCCAAGTTCCGGGGCCGGGGAGATCTTATCGCCTTGCCGATGGCACCCGGCGGGAATCCCGCCCATTGCGAGGCACGATCACACTAGGTGGAACATGCATCTATTTCGATGCTACTCTGAGAGCGGGGACTTGTATGGGAACCGCGAAACGGGAGGTTCATGTGCCACCAAGACGGATGTGCCAGCGGCATGGCAACGATCAACCCTGCACCTGCGCCATGGGTAATCTCTACCGGTTTGTGGAGCCGGTGGTCCTGCTGCTCCTGAAGAAGAAGGGGCATTCGTACGGCTACGATTTGTCCGGGGATCTACGGGAGCATGCCCTGACCGACGCCGAGATCGAGCGAGGCGCTCTGTACCGGACGCTTCGCCAATTGGAGTTGAACGGTAATGTCGCCTCCGAGTGGGAAACCGACAGGGGCGGCCCGGCTCGCCGGGTCTACAAACTGACGGCCAGGGGCGAGCGGCATCTGGAAGAGTGGGCGACCGTTCTCGAGCACGTTTCGAAGTCGATGGCCCGTTTCGTCAAACAGACGAGACAGACAATGCACGGGCCGGCGTGCCGAATCCCGCCTCCGCGCAGGACGCTTGTCTTGCCACGGCACGGGATGGGAAGCGATCCCGGCATTCCGCCGCCGGGGAACTCGGATACGCCGCTTGAATGAAGGGAGCATGGTCGATGAACGAACTCAAAGAACCGCTGATCTCCAAAGCCATTGTGGACCGCTACCATCGGAAGTTGCTGCGCTCGATTGAGAGCGATGTCGTCATCGTCGGCGCCGGTCCGGCGGGTCTGACGGCGGCGTTCCACCTCGCGTCGCGCGGTCGAAAGGTCACGGTGGTGGAGAAACGGCTCGCGCCGGGCGGCGGTGTCTGGGGCGGCGGGATGGGAATGAATGAAATCGTCGTACAAGAAGAAGCTGTCCCGATTCTCGACGCCGCCGGCATCCGCCACGACTGCCGCTACGAGGGCCTGTACGTCGTCGATGCCGCGGAGCTGGCGTGCGCCCTGTGCCTTCAGGCGATTCGGGCCGGAGCGGTGCTGCTGAACCTGGTGACGCTCGAAGATCTGTGCGTTCATGGCGGCAAGGTGACGGGCGTGGTCGTCAATCGAACCACGATTTCCGGCGCCCTGCCGGTCGACCCGATCGTACTCCAGGCGGAGAACGTCGTTGACGGAACCGGACACGAGGCGGTGGCCGTTGAGCGCCTTCGTGCGCGCAACCTCCTGGCGTCGCAACTGGCCTCGTCCGGGTCTTGTGAAGGGCCGATGGACGCGACGGCAGGCGAGGCGTTTGTCGTCGAACGGGTGGCGGAAGCCTATCCGGGTTTGTGGGTCGCGGGCATGGCCGTCTGCGCCACCTTCGGCGGTCCCCGGATGGGGCCGATTTTCGGTGGCATGCTGCTATCCGGCAAGAGAGTCGCCGAGCTGATTTTGGAAAAGAAGTGAAAAGGATAGGCATCCTCGGCCGGTGGACTGGCAGCGCAACCCGCGTGTTTCGCCCTGCCACGTGCTCTTTCAAGCCGCGAAAGGGAGCCCGCCATGACGCACCATCATCGCGAGATTGAACCTGGAAATCTCGACCGCCGGCTGTGGGCTAGCGCGGCTCTCAATCTCGGCATCGCGCTCGTCGAGATCATCGGCGGGCTTTGGGCCGGAAGCCTGGCGCTGCTGGCTGACGCGGCGCACAATCTGGCGGATGTCGGGGCGTTGGGTCTGGCGATCTTCGCGCGCAGGCTGGGCCGGCGCGCACCCACGCCGCGGCACACATATGGTCTCAAGCGCGCCGAAGTCGTCGCGGCCCTGCTCAACGCGGCGGTGCTGATTGCGATCTCCGCCCTGATCGGGCGTGAGGCGGTGGCCCGGCTATTCCATCCGGAGCCGGTGCGTTCCTCGGTGATGCTGGTTGCGGCGGCGGCAGCGTTCCTGGCCAATGTCGGCTCGGTTCTTCTGCTCCGCGCGCACAGCGCCGAGGATATCAATGTCAGAAGCGCCTTCCTGCACCTGGCCCAGGACGCCCTGGCCTCGCTGGCGGTAGTGGTGGCGGCGCTGTTTGCCCGAACGGCGGCCGGCCGGTACGTTGACCCGGCAGTGGCGATTCTGATCGGAGTCGTGGTCCTGCGAAGCGCCATTTCGATCGTTTCAGAATCGCTCGGTACCCTGCTGGAGGCTTCCCCCGCCGGGGTGAATGTGGAAGACCTGGCCCAAGACGTAGCGCGGCGGTTCACCGATGTCCGACTGCATCACGTCCACGCCTGGGAGGTGGGACCGGGCCAGCGGGTGTTGACCGCCCACATGAAGGTGGGCGCAACCACCTTGCTCGAAGTGGAAGCCATCGCCGCCGAAGTGCGCCGTTTCCTGCATGAGGAGTGGGGCATTACGCATGCCACCCTCGAAGCCGAAACCAACGGTTGTGGCCGGGAAGAACTCCTGGGCGACTGGAAATGACATGGATCTCCCGGATCGCGATCCATCGGCGCTGAACGGTGACCGTGGGGGTTCTGTTTCTCTCCCGCGTCTGCTGGTTGCATTTCTCAAAATCGGCAGCATCGGTTTCGGAGGAGGCATGGCCGTAATCGCGCTCATGGAACAAGAGTTCGTGCGAAGGCGCCGCCTGATCCCCCTCGATCAATTCGTCCACGGCGTGGGACTGGGACAGGTCCTGGGTTCGTTCGCCGTGAATGTGGCGATCTTCATCGGCTACCGTCTGTTCGGTATCGCCGGCGCGCTGCTTTCGGCGGGCGCATTCCTGGTCCCATCGATCACTCTCGTCATCATCTTGTCGGATCTTTACTTCCGCTACCACGCCGTGCCTGCTTTGCAGAGCGCCGTGGCGGGGCTTGCTCCGGTTGTGATTGCCTTGATTCTGGATGCCGGCTGGTCGATTGCCCGCAACGTGCTGCGCTCATGGCCGGCTATGTTGATCGCCATGGGCGCACTGGCGGCGGGAGTGGTCCAGTGGAACGCGGCCTGGGTGCTGGTCGCGGCGGGAGCCGCGGGCTTTCTGCTGCCCGCGAGATTGACCGCGCCACGACAGCCGCCCCGGCCTGGAAAGGCGGCCGGCGGCCGGGCGCTGAACTTGATGCCATTCGCATTCTTCGGCGCGGGGCAATTGTCGATTCTGATCGCCACTTTCTTCAAGATTGGTCTGGTCTTTTTTGGCGGCGGATTTGTGCTCGTGCCCGTTCTCCACAACCGGCTGGTCACCCAACTCGGCTGGTTGAAGCCGCAAGAGTTCCTCGATGGCGTTGCGATCAGCAATCTGACTCCGGGGCCGATCGCCGTTCTTGCCACTTTCGCCGGATTTCACCAGGCCGGCACAACCGGCGCCCTGGCGGCTACGGTTGCGCTGTTCGCCCCCGGCATCGTGTTGATGCTGGCCATCAGTCGTCAATACGCGCGCTTCCGGGATGACCATCGTGCCCAGCGCTTTCTGGCGGGAGTCAATCCGGCGGTTGTGGGTCTCATCCTGAGCGCGGCTCTGGTGTTGGGGCGAAGCGCCCTGGTCTCATGGCACGGGTACGCCCTTTTCGCTCTCTCGTTCTGCCTGCTCGCCGGCTTGCGTTGGCATCCCGCGTTCATCCTGGCCATCGGTGCGGCGGCGGGATATTTCGGACTGCTCCCATGATTGCGCTAGCTAGCGGCGCACGGCGTTGCTGAGCGTCCGGTAGGGCTTGCCGACTTCCTGCGCGTCTACCACGGCCACCGCCGCCACGTGCACGATGTCGTTGACTTCCGAGCCGCGCTGTAATACGTGCACGGGTTTCGAGAGGCCCGTGAGCAGCGGCCCGATACACTCGGCGCCGCCGATGCGTTGCAGCAGCTTGTAGGCGATGTTGCCGGCTTCGAGGTTGGGGAAGATCAGCACGTTGGCGCCGCCCTTGAGCGTGCTGAACGGGTAGGTCTCCTCGAGGATCTGCGGGGCCACCGCGGTATCGGCCTGCATTTCGCCATCGATCATGAGGCCGGGGGCGCGCTGCCGCACCAGGTTCACGGCGTGGCGGACTTTCTCGGCCAGCGGATGGCGCGTGCTGCCGAAATTCGAGAAGGACAACATGGCCACGCGCGGCTGCTGGTTAAAGCGGAGCGCCTTTTCCGCCGCCTGGATGGCGATTTCGGCCAGGTCTTCGGCACTCGGCTCGATGTTGACCGTGGCATCGGCCAGGAAATAAAGGTCCCCCTTGGGCGTGATGAGCGCGTAGACGCCAGCCACGATCCGCATCTCCGGCCGCATTTCGATTACTTGAAGCGCGGGCCGGATGGTATCGGGGTAGTGGGTGGTGAGGCCGCCGACCAGCGCATCGGCATCGTTGAGCCGCACCATCACGCTGCCGAACGTGACGGGGTTGAGGATGAGTTGCCCGGCCTCGGTGCGGGTGACGCCTTTGCGCTGGCGCAGGCCGAAAAACTCTTCGGTGTACTCGTCCAGCCGCGGGAATTTCGCCGGCTCGACGATCTGCGCGCCTTCCAGGTGCAGATGCAGCTCCTCCACCTTCGCGCGGATCGTGTCTTCGCGGCCGAGCAGGATGGGGAGCGCGATCTTCTCGTCGAGCAGGATCTGGCAGGCGCGCAGGATCTTGCCCTCTTCGCCTTCCGTGAAGACGACGCGCCGAGGCTGCCTCTGCGCCTTGTTGATCATGTTGCGCACGACTCCGTAGGCCTTGCCGAGGCGGCGCTCGAGCGCTTCGCGGTACTGGGCGATGTCGACGGGCACTCGTGCCACGCCGGTATCCATCGCGGCCTGCGCCACCGCGGAGGCTTCCCAAATGAGCACGCGCGGATCGAAGGGTTTGGGGATGATGTACTGGCGCCCGAATTCGAGGCGCTCCACGTCGTAGGCGCGCAGCACGGAATCGGGCACGTCTTCCTTGGCCAGGGAAGCCAGCGCGCGGGTGGCGGCCAGCTTCATTTCATCGTTGATGGTGGTGGCGCGCACGTCCAGCGCGCCGCGGAAAATGAAGGGAAACCCTAGCACGTTGTTTACCTGGTTGGGGCAATCGGAGCGGCCGGTGGCCACGATGGCATCGGGGCGCGTGGCCACCGCGACTTCGTAAGCGATTTCGGGGTCCGGGTTGGCCAGCGCGAAGATGATCGGGTCGGGCGCCATGCCGAGGATCATCTCGGGCGTGACGCAACCGCCGACGGAGAGTCCGAAAAAGACATCCGCGCCAACCAGGGCCTCCCCCAGCGTGCGCGCCTCGGTCCTGGCGGCGAAGCGCGCCATGTACGGGTTCATGCCTTCGGTACGGCCCTCGTAGACCACGCCCTGGATGTCGCACATCACGATGTTCTCGTGCCGTACGCCCAGCCTGACGTGGTGCGCGGCGCAGGCGATGGCTGCGGCGCCGGCCCCGCTGAACACCACTCTCACGTCGCCAATCTTCTTGCCTACGATTTCCAGCGCATTCAGCAGGCCCGCGCCCGAGATGATGGCAGTGCCGTGCTGATCGTCGTGGAAGACCGGGATCTTCATGGTTTTCCGCAACTCCTCTTCGATATAGAAGCACTCCGGCGCCTTGATGTCCTCCAGGTTGATGGCGCCGAAGGTGGGCTCGAGCATCTGGCAGGTGCGGACAATCTCTTTAGGATCTTCGCTGGCCAGCTCGATATCGAAGACGTCGATATCGGCGAAGCGCTTGAACAGAACTCCCTTCCCTTCCATCACGGGTTTGCCGGCCAGGGCGCCGATGTTACCGAGGCCCAGCACCGCCGTGCCGTTGCTCACCACCCCCACCAGGTTGCCTTTGGCGGTGTACTTATAGGCGAGGGTTGGGTCGCGCTCGATCTCCAGGCACGGAACGGCCACACCGGGCGTATAGGCAAGGCTCAGATCGCGCTGTGTCTGGCAGGGTTTGGTCGGGGTAACCGACACTTTCCCCGCCGGAGATGCGGAATGGTATTCGAGGGCATCTTCAGGACGAATGGTCATAAAGCGCTACCTTTCACGACCGTTGTATCACGTGGCGCGCCGATGCCGCCGCCAGCGCTTTCGCCACCGCCAGATCGGACGCGAACTTGGCCGGGATTTGAAGGTCCGACAGCCGCGTCAACATGGCGCAGGCGCGTTCGAGAACTTCGAGGGGAACTTCCGCGGCTTCGCGCTCGGCGGCGCCGGTGAAGAACCGCCGGTCCTCCTCAAACGCGCCGCTGTCCAGTTTCGCGAGCCGCGTCAACATGGCGCCCAGCGCCGCCGCCATGGCCGCCGCGCGACGCCATGGCGCCGGCGATGCGGTTCTCCAACACCAGCTCGGGGCTGAAATTCTCGATGCGCAGGAAATATTCGGCCGACATTTCCAGCGCCTTCCTGGGAATCAGGCCCACGATCTCGCTTCCCACCACGGACACGCCATGGCGCTCGGCTGCCCGGCTCACGGCTTCGAAAACCACGTGCATGGGCGTCTGCTCAAAATCCGTCAGGTTCATGGAAACCTGCGCCAGGTTTCGCGAGGCCAGCGCTACCCCGATGGCTTTTACGCAGCGCAGACCGCCGGAGGAGAAACGAATGGTCTTGGCAATCTTCTTGGCGATGCGCACATCGGCGGTGCCCAGGTTGATGTTATAAGCGATCAGGAATTTGCGCGCGCCCACCACGATGGCGCCGGCGGTCGGGTGGCAAACCGCCTCGCCCACGTCCGGATGGCGCTCGGGCGCCGTCCCCATCTCTTCGAGCAGCGCCTCGAATTGGCCGCGGCGTATGTTTTCGAGGTTCACACGCCCGGGCCGCCGGGCCGCCGCTTCGTAAAAGTAGACGGGAATCTTCAGCTTGTTCCAGATCTCGTGGCCCACGCGCTCGGCGAGCTTGACGCAATCCTTCAGCGTCACACCCTCGATGGGGATAAACGGCACCACGTCCGCCGCCCCTATGCGCGGGTGCACGCCCTCATGCCTGGTCAGGTCTATGAGCGACGCCGCTTGTTCAACCGCGCGGAAGGCGGCATCGGCCACCGCTGCGGGCGGCCCGACGAAGGTCAGGACCGAGCGGTTATGATCGGCGTCCGATCCGCGATCCAGCAGGACCACTTCCGGAACCGAGACGATGGCCTGGACGATCGCATCCATCTTGGCCGCATCGCGCCCTTCGGAAAAATTGGGAACACATTCAACCAGTTGTCTCATCACTCTGTTTGTTCAATCGGCCGTTTGAGCTTGTACAAGACCGCTCCCTGCCGGTCGCGGCTCGGTGTGCGGCGGCGTGGCTCGCTCGGAGCCGCGACCGTAGCATGCCCATTCTCTCACGGCTTCCAAGACTCATACTAGAACTCCGAAAAGGCCCACACATCAAATCTACCTTGTCGGCTCGAGCGGCGGCGTGAATACGATCGCTGCCAGTTGGGTAACGAGGGCAGTCGCGCCAGGGTATATACTGGCATTTCGGACTAGAAGAGGTGATTTTCCCATGTCATTCTCACGACGCAATTTCCTGATCGCCGCGGGCGCCGCGGTCGCAGCCCGCGGGGTCCTCCCGGCCGCGGCACAACAACAGCCGCCCAGGCCCAACCGCGATCTGTGGACGGGTCCGGATCAACCCTACCCCTACTACACCGCCCGGTCCACGGTGGCGCTGGTCAAGGGGGAGAGCAGCCGGCGCAAGAACATCACCGACGCGCTGGTGGCCATCGACGATCAGATCCTGCCCGTCCTGAAAACCAGGAAATACGTGGTCCTCAAGCCCAATTGCGTCAGCACCGTCGCGCTCGGAACCACCAATCCCGAGGCGCTCATGGGCATCCTCGACTACCTCGCGCCCCGCTTCAAGGGGCCGGTGGTCATCGCCGAATCCTGCGGCAATGCGCTGGCCAACTTCGAGGCTCTCGGCTATCAGAAGATTGTCGAACAGCATCGCAGCCAGAACGTGAGCCTGGTGGACCTCAACATCGAGGCGAAATACCAGGTGCTCCCGGTCTTCGATTACGATGCGCACGTCGTTCCGGTGCGCCTGGCGGCGCGGCTGCAGGACCCGGACGCCTACATCATCTGCTGCTCGGTCATGAAGACGCACAACGCCCAGTTGGTGACCATGTCGGTGAAGAACATGGTCCTGGGCGCCCCGCTTTCGGCGGCTCCCAAGGTGACGCCGCGCTGGAGCGACAAGCGCAAGTACCACGTCGGCATCCGCATGATGCAGGTCAACATGATGCTGACGGCGCAAAAGCTGAAGCCTTTCTGGGGCGCGGCGGTGATCGATGCGTTCGAAGGCATGGAGGGCAACGGCCCGCACGCCGGAACGCCGGTGCCGCACCGGATCGCCATCGCCTCCACCGACTACATCGCCGCCGACCGAGTGGGCGTGGAGGCCATGGGCGTCG
>Ga0326728_10009234_pt1 | contig 23863 bp, 18 predicted proteins | sample MB3enrmetagenome_FD_207602 | JGI IMG/M metagenome (GOLD analysis project Ga0326728, IMG submission 207602) | Lab enriched peat soil microbial communities from McLean, Ithaca, NY, United States - MB31MN | ecosystem: Environmental > Terrestrial > Soil > Wetlands > Peat | place: USA: New York... | reverse complement strand
ACGGCCTGGATCAAGCGGTCCTGCCCGTTCGGCAGCTGAAACGTGCGGTCGCGCCCTTCCCCTTCGGTCGTCGGATCGAACCCAACGCAGAGCACGACGACATCGGCCTGGGCGGCGAGTTTCTTGGCCCGTTCGATTTCCGGTGCGTCCCCCGGCGACACGCCGAAACCGATCGATGCGCGCCCGGAATCATCGAAGTATTCCAAACGCACTTTCGCGGGCTTGCCTGCTTCGAGCGATACCGGCTCCAGCTCCAAATCCGTGCTCTCCCATTCCCACTGGTTCATCACGAGCTGATCGTTCACGTAGAGGCGAAAACCGTCGTGCCCTCCAACGTAGAATGTGTAAGAGCCCGAATCCGCCGGCGTGTAGTAGCCCGTCCAGCGCACGGAATAGCCGCCGGCAGAGCTGCCGGGCCCGTAGCCACTGCGGCCCCAGTCAAAGTGAATGCGAGCGTCGGTGCGCGTGAGCGCGGGCGGCCCTTGCAGGTTCTTGTTGTTGAAATACTCGCCCACAAGTCCCGCCTGGCCGCCCCCGGCGGTTGTCGTGAATTTCGTGGCGTCGAAAACGTCGCCGGGCCTCGGCGAGCCCGAGCTATAAAACACTTTTGTGCCCGATCCCGCCAGGGCATCGCTGATTCCTTCGAGGAAACTCGCTGCGCGAAACGGCGTCGTCTGGGAACTCCCGCTGCCGCCGACCACCGCGGGATACGCATCCGGCCCGATGACCGCAATACTCTTCAGCTTGGCCTTGTCAAAGGGGAGCAGCGAGCCGTCGTTTTTCAACAGCACTTCGCTCTCGAGCGCTTCTTCGTACGCCACCTGATTGGATTGCTCGTTGTACAGAGCGATGGAGTCGTCGGTCTGGTCACGATCGAGAAAACCAAATTCGATGGCCTTGCGGAGGATGCGCCGCACTTTATCGTCGATCGCGGCCATGGAAACGGTGCCCTGCTGAAGTGCTGCGCGAAGCGTCTCGGGCGTCATGTGAACGGCCGAAGGCATTTCGAGATCGAGGCCCCCGTTCGCGGCGGCGATGGCGTCATGCGTGGCGCCCCAATCGGACATGATGATGCCGTCGAATCCCCACTCGTTTTTCGCGATTTCGACATTGAGGTGGGCGTTCTCGGCCATGAAAACGCCGTTGATGAGATTGTAGGCGTCCATGATGGCGGTGACTTTCGCTTCGCGGACCGATGCTTCGAATGCCGGAAGATAGATTTCGCGCAGCGTGCGCTCATCGATGTCCGAGCTGTGATCCAGCCGGCCGTATTCCATATTGTTGCCGGCGAAATGCTTTGCGGTGGCCATCACGCCCTGCGATTGAATCCCCTCGATTTCTCCGACGGCGGTGCGCGAGGCAAGATACGGATCTTCGCCGAAATACTCGAAATTCCGCCCGTTCATCGGCGCGCGATAAATATTCATGCCCGGCCCGAGGATCACGTGCACGCCGCGCGCCCGGGCGTCGCGGCCCATCGAGACGCCCACCTGGCGGGCGAGGTCTTCATCCCAGGAAGCAGCGAGTGCGATTCCCGCCGTGTACGCCGTCGAAGGGCCATACACGCGAACGCCCGTGGGGCCGTCCGACATTTTCAGCGAGGGAATGCCGAGGCGCGGAATCGCCTTCGTATACATGTTGTCGCGGCCGCCGAGCAACTCGAGTTTCTCATCGAGGGTCATCTGGCTGAGCAGAGCCTCTACGCGCCGGTTCACTTCCGCGGCAGACGGCTGCGCGCTCTGCGCCCGCGCCAGTTGCATGGCAAGCGCGACGACCAAACCGACTCTCCACCACCAGCACATTCTCATCGATTGCCTCCCGTCCCCTGGCCACTCCCCCTGCGGAACGAGTCTACTACGCCACGGCGCAGCTGTGTACAATATCGATTTTCTGATTGGTCTGGGACGCGGCCCTCCTTGCGCCATGCACCGGGATGGGGCGGCGCGGATTCCTGGTTTCAACCGCCGCCACTCTGCGCGAGAATGATCCCGCGCAACTTAGGAGGCACCAAGATGACGCCCTGGCTGCTTGTCGTGCATTTCGTCGGAATCGTGATGTGGGTCGGCGGACTGATGATCGTGACGCTCGTCTTCGCGCAGCACGTAACGGAGACCTCACCGGAGGCGAGGGCAAGTCTCGCGCGGCTGGAGGGGAGACTGTTCAGATCCATGGCGGGACCGGGAGCGCTCCTCGCTCTTCTCTCGGGAGCGGGCCTGATCAGCGCCAACGCTCACTACTACCTGCACGCGCCCTGGCTGCTTCTGAAGCTTTCCTTCGTACTGATCCTGATCCTCTTGCACGGAATGGCCGTCCGGCGCTTCGTAACCCTGAAGCAGGAGCGCAGCATGCCGACGCGGGGGAGCTGCATCCTGCTGCACGTGATGGTCTCGCTCGTCTTTCTCAGTGTTTTGATTTCTGTACTGGTGGGCAGATTCTATCTGACGTAGGCGGCAACGGGAGCGTTGTTGAAACTGATGCTGTCCGTTGCGGGCGGACGCGTGAGGTAATCCGTGAGCGTCAGGCCCAGAAGAAGCAGCATCCAGAAAATTCCCGCGAGGATGACCAGCCGCGTCCGGCGAGGCGCGTAGGCGGCGTGCATGAAAAAGAGAACGACCAACACGGCCTTCGTGCACGCAATCACAATCGCGACGACGATGTTCCACGGGCCCAAATCCACCAGCGCGACGTGATAGGTGACGAACGTCAGCGCCAGCAGCGCGGCAAAAATCAGCGCGTAGGTCCTGAACGGGATAACGTGTTGTTCCTTGGATTCAGACATCCGCGTCTCGAGAGTCCTCCTCAGCGGTGAAGATCCACAAGATAAAGCAGCGGAAAGAGAAAGATCCAGACGATATCCACGAAGTGCCAGTACAAGCCGCCATTCTCGATCGGCGCGAAGTAACCCCCGGTGTATTTCCCTTTCCAGGAGTAGATCAGCAGCGCCAACAGCATGCCCTCTCCGATGATCATGTGGAGGGCGTGCATGCCCGTCATGGCAAAGTAGAGAGAGAAGAAGATCTGCACCTGCGCAGCGTCCGGGACGTTCAAATGGAAATTCGGACCGGGGACGAGATGGTGCTCGAACTTCTGCGCGTACTCGAAGTATTTCACGCCGAGGAACACGCCGCCCAGAATCATGGTGGACGCCAGCAGGATGCAAAGCAGCTTCCGCTTCCGCATCTGCGCGGCGCGAACCGCCAGCGCCATCGTAAAACTCGAAGCGATCAGCACGGCCGTATTCCATCCGCCCTTGACCACGTCCAGCTCGCGGCTGCCTTCGGCGAACGCGTGCGGAAACTTCATGCGGTAAATCGTGTAGGTCAGAAACATTCCGCCGAAAAACATGATCTCCGTCAGGAGAAACACCCACATGCCGAGCGCGACCGTCTCCCGCTGCTGATCGAGATCGCGAAATTGCCCGAGGAGTGCGCCGGTGCGTTCCACTTCAGTCTCTCCCGTCCAGGCCGGGCGCTTCGAGCTTCTCGGGTTGCGCGCGTTCGGGCTTCGGCAAAACCAGATCCGGCCGGTGCTCGAAGTCGTAAGCCTCCCAGGTGACTACGGGAGTCGTCTCGAAGTTTTCGGTCGGCGGCGGCGAACTCGTCTGCCACTCGAGGCCGGTGGCTGGCCAGGGGTTGGAGCCGGCCACTTTGCCGTAGCGCATCGACCACACGAAATAGATGATGGGCAAAATGTAGCCCAAGCCAAGGATGGATGCGCCCGCGGTGGAGAGTACGTTGAGAACTTGAAATTCCGGCGGGTAGGACGCGTAACGGCGCGGCATGCCGAGGTAGCCGAGCACGAATTGCGGGAAGAACGTCAGATTGAAACCGACGAACAGAATAATGGCCGCCGCGCGCGACAGCCCTTCCGGATACATGCGGCCTGAAATCTTAGGCCACCAAAAGTGCAGGCCGCCGAGATAGCCCATCACCGCGCCGCCCACCATGATGTAGTGAAAATGCGCGACGACGAAATAAGTGTCGTGGACGTGAACGTCGGCCCCGAGCGACGCGAGGAAGAGCCCCGTCATCCCGCCCATGACGAACAGCCCGATGAAGCCGAGCGCGTAGAGCATCGGCGTCTGCCAGGAAACCGAGCCGCGATAGAGGGTCGCCGTCCAATTGAACACTTTCACTGCGGACGGAATTGCGACCAGATAACTGAGCATGGAAAACGCCATCGCGGCATAAATCGAAAGTCCGGCGACGAACATGTGGTGCGCCCAGACGAGGAACCCGATGACGGCGATCGCCAGGCTCGCGGCGGCGACAAACTTATAGCCGAACAAATTCTTGCGCGCGAAGGTGGCGACGATTTCCGTCGTCACGCCCATCGCCGGCAGGATCATGATGTAGACCGCCGGGTGCGAGTAGAACCAGAACAGGTGCTGGAACAACAGTGGATCGCCACCGAGTCGCGGGTCGAAAAATCCGAGATGGAGGAGGCGTTCGCCGGCGACGAGCACGAGTGTGATCGCGAGGACCGGCGTGCCGAGAACCATGATGATGCTCGTGGCGTAATGCGCCCAGACGAAAATCGGCAGCCGCCACCACGTCATGCCCGGAGCGCGCATGGTGTGGATGGTGACGATGAAATTTAAGCCGGTCAGGATCGAAGTGAAACCCGTGATGAAGATTCCAATGACGGCAGCAGCCACCTGGGAATTGGAATAGATGCTGCTGTATGGCGTGTAGAACGTCCAGCCCGTGTCGATTCCCCCGGTCAAGATCGCATAGAAGGTGAAAAGAGCGCCGATATTGAAGACGTACCAGCTCAACAGGTTCAGCCGCGGGAACGCCAGATCTTTCGCCCCAATCATCAAGGGAATCAGGAAATTGCCGAGCACGCCCGGGATCGCGGGAATCAAGAAAAAGAAAATCATCACGATGCCGTGCATCGTGAACAGCCGGTTGTACGTGTCCGGCCCCACGAGCCAGCCTTCCGGCGTGAGCAATTGCAGACGGATCAAGAGCGCGAAAACGCCTCCCAGCGCGAAGAAGGAGGTGATCGAGATCAGATACAGGAGCGCAATGCGCTTGTGGTCCGTGGTGAACAGCCACGAGCGGATGCCGTAGCTCGCGTTCAGGTAGTTCTCGCGCGGAGGCTGCGAGGGGCTGGGGGCCGCTGCCGGGCTTGCCGTCATCGTGCTCATCTTCCCGATTACTCCTTGCCCGTCGCGGAGGGTTGCGCTCCGGCCGGCGGGACGCCCAGTGACTTCACGTAGGCGATCAGCTGCAGCAATTGATCCTCGCTGATGACTCCTTGAAACGTCGGCATGATCGGCTCGTATCCCGCGACGATTTTCGCTCGCGGGTCGAGAATGGATTCGCGAATGTAGGCCTCGTCGGCGAGCACCGTCCGGCCGTCCGAGAGTTTCACCTTCGAGCCGTACACGCCGCGCAACGCGGGCGCGCGCGGACCCGGCCCCTGCCCTTCGCCGTGACACGAAACGCACGCAAGCTGCGTAAAGAGGGCTTGCCCGGACTGCTCGAGGCTCTCGCTACCCGAGCCGCCGGTCAGCCAAGCTTGATAGTCGGACGGCTCCATCACGATGACCCAGCCGCCCATGTGCGAGTGCTCGGTGCCGCAATATTGCGAGCAGAAAAGATGATACCGGCCGGTTTTGGTCGCGCGGAACCACAGCGTGGTGTAGCGTCCGGGCAGCACGTCCATCTTGACGCGAAACGCGGGTACGAAGAAATCATGAATCACGTCCTCGGAAATCATCGTCAGCTTGATATCGCGATTCACGGGAACGTGCAGTTCGTCGAACTCGCGGCGCCCGTCGGGATGCTGGACCTTCCACATCCACTGTTTGCCGACGACGTAAATCTCCAGCGCGTCCGACGGCGGACGGCGCATCGTGACGTAGAGCTTCGAGCCCCACGCGAACATGAACATGGCGATCACAAACGGCACGGCCATCCAGGCGATCTCCAGAAAGAGCGAGCCGTGCACCCTCTTGCCCACCGGATTGCTCGCGGTGCGCCGGTAGCGAAACGAAAAATAGAGAATGCCGACCCCGACGACCACCGAAAAGAAAAGCGCCACCAGCACCAGGAAGATAAAAAAAGCGTCCACGCCGCCGGCGAAGCTGGAGGCCCGCTCCGGAAATAAGGGAAGGCTCTGGTTCACGTTCTCATCTCCCTCCCGTAGGAAGATGGGCCGGGGCGTGAGCGTCGCGCCAAAAATGCCCGATGGTGTAAACGCCGAGCGCCAGCAAAACCAAAATTCCAAAAAGGCGAATCACATTCAGGATCGTCACGCTGTAGCGGCCGGTCGTAGGATCGTATTCGCAGCAGAACAGCAGGAAATGATCCACGGGACTGCCGATGCGCCCCTCGGAAGCTTCCACGAGGCCCAATTGGACGTCGCGCGGCGGAAATTCGATCCCGTAGAAGCAGCGCGAGATTTTTCCCTCCGGCGTAAGCACGAGAATCCCGGTCGCATGCGCGTAGAGACCCGTCTTCGGATCGTACACGTAGCGGAAGCCGGCCGCTTGCGCGACGCGCCGCACGTTCGCATCGTCGCCGACCAGGAAATGCCAGCCGGATTCCGTGCCGGGATGGTGGTAGTAGTCCGTGGCCTCTTTCTTTTTTTCCGCCGCCATCTCCGGAGTTTCCTTCGGATTGAAGCTGATGAACACGACGCTGAAATCCCGGCCAGGGCGGAATTTCACAACCTTCAGCACGCTGGCGATGCCGCGCTGCACTTCCGTGCAGAGCATCGGGCATTGGTAGTAACCGAACGCGAGAATCACCGGCTTCGAACCGAAATAATCGCCCAGTTTCACCGCCTGGCCTGCGTCGTCGCGAAACTGCGCGTCCAGCGGGAGCGTCGCGCCGAAGGGCGGCCTGAAATCCACCTGCGACAATACGGAAGGAACGCTGTTCGACGGCAGAGCGGTTGGCGGCTGTTCCCCACCGGCTCCGAACATTCCATTCTGCGCGTAGAGCGACACGGCGCCGCACGCCGCCAGCAGCGCACCCATCCCAATCCATCTCCATCTCATCTTACGCAGCTTCATTGCCCCTTCTTCCCTCTTGCAGCGGCGGGCGCGGCGTTCTTAGGCGCTCCGCCGGACGCGGCCGGTTGCGGCAATCCCTGCGTGGTTAACATCTTCATCGCTTCCCCGATGGGAATGTGCGCGACGTTGTGTTGCGCGTCCACCCAGCCGTAGCCGTTCAGCTCGGCCGCGGCGGCCGCCTGAAACTGGCGTTGCTGCTCGGGCGGCGCGAGCGTATCGCCGGGGATTCCCTGCATGCGAGGAGCAGGCGGCAGCTCGCGCCCCCGAGCGCGAAGCCCCGCCGCGATTTCCGGCGTGCCCGCGGGCTGCTGCCTCGTATAGAGATACAACGTTCCGCCCACGACGGCCAGGCTCGCCAGGATCACGATTACAAGGATAACGCCCGCGCGCTCGACCGCGCCGACGCTGACGTCCTCGGCCTCGTAGGCGACCGAAGGATTCACCGGCGCGGGCGCGTCGACCGGCCGGCCCTCGGGAGCAGGCGTGTGTTCAGGAGTGGGCTTCATGTGCGATTGCCTTCGCAAGAGAACGCTCGCCCAAAGGCAAAAGCGGCAATTGCCGCAACTGCCGGGCGTAGTACGAGAGCCAAATTCCGCCGATTCCCGCCGGAATCAGCGCGTCCATCCAATGCAGGTGAATTCCGCCGGGCCAGAATTCCGGCGCCGTCAGCCAGTATATGTCCACGACGCGCGCGGCCAGAAGCAGCACGGCCACCCAAACGAGCCGCGCGGGCCGCTGCTTCAAATTTCGCGAGAGCAACAAACTGAACGGGAGAACGAAATGAAGCACGACCACCAACAATCCAATCACGCGCCATCCGGTGGTCATCCGGACGGTGTACCAGGGAATCTCCTCGGGCAGATTTCCCGACCAGATGATGATGAGCTGCGAAACGGAAAAGTAAGCCCACACCATCACGAATGCGAACAGCAGCTTGCCCAGATCGTGAAAGTGCCGCGACTGGTAAACGTCCGCCATCGGCTCTTCGCGCCCGAGCACCACGAGCGTGGCGATCATCATCGCCATCCCGGAGACGAGCTGCCCGCCCATGATCAGCATTCCGAAAATACTCGAGTACCACGATGGATCGAGCGACATGATCCAATCCACCGCCGCGAACGAGACGGCCAAACCGTAAAGAATAATCCCGGGCCCGGCGAGCATCGTCAGTTTCTTCTTGTATTGCGCGTCGCCGCTGGCATCCTGCCGCCGCGACCAGCGGTTCACCAGCCAGGCGAGCGTCAGCCAAATCGCAAAGTAAACTCCCGCTCGAACGAGGAAGAAATGGATCGTCAAATAATCCGCCTTGTGCGGCGGGAGCGCTTCTCCCGAAGTCCATTCATACACGTGCCGCATCCCGAACGCGAGCGGCACGAACAGCAGGAGGCCGAGCGGCAGCGTCCGCGTCGCGGCTTCGAGCGGCCGCCGGATCACCAGGCTCCAATCGCCACCCGTCAGGTACTGCAGCATCAAGATGGCCAGGCACCCCAATGGAATTCCCAGCCAGAAAAGAAAGCCGACGAGATACGATCGGAAAAATTGCGTGGGATTTGCGATTCCGCCCGCTACCGAAATCGCGAGCGCAAGAACTCCCACGGCCAGCGCGGCCCGTTGCCAACGCGCGATGCTGGGAGGCGCCATGTAGGAAGGAGCGTTCATCGCGGGGCATTCTCCTGCGCGGGCTCCTGATTCAGCCTCTGGCCGAGGTTCGCGCGGTCCTCGGGCGAAAGGCGCGCGGCCGGAACATTCTGGCTCAATTGCAGCGCGCGGATATACGCAATGATGGCCCAGCGGTCGCGCGGAGGAATCTGCGAAGCGTAGTCCGGCATGGCGCCAAATCCGTTGGTGATCACGTCGAAGAAATGGCCCAGCGGCGCGTTGCGCAAGCGATCGCTGTGAAACGTCGGCGGCTCGCGGAACCCGCGCGTGGGAATGAAACCGTTGCCGTCGCCGATTTGCCCGTGGCACGGCATGCAGAAAATGTTGTATCGCTGCTGGCCGCGCGCGAGCAATTCCGGAGTGAGCGGAAGCGGAAAGGTGTTCGAGTTCGCCGGAACGTATAAGGGATCGAGTTCGATGCGCCCTTGCGGCAACGTTCCGGCGACCGGCTGCCGTGCCGACAGCCCGTCATCAAAATAATCGCTCTTGGCCAGAGGCTTGTAGCGCGGCTGCTGCGCCATCTGTTGCTGGCAGCCCGCGAGCGCAGCACAAACCGCCATCGCGGCGAAGAGTCGAATTGGAAACCGGAGCGGCTTCACGGGTTCTCGACCTCCATCACGGCCTGTGGCCCGAGGCTCTCGAGATACTGGCGCGTTTGCGCGCGGTCGAAGCGCGGGTCCCTCGCTTCGATGCAAAGGAAGAAGCGATCGCGCGAAGCCAGCGCGAAGCGCGGCTCGTTGAAGAGAGGATGATGCGGCATCGGCAGGCCGTTGAGCGCCAGCATGCCAAGCACTGCGGAGAGCGCCGCGCCCAGAATCGTCATCTCGAACGTGATGGGAATGAACATCGGCCAACTGTTGAACGGCCGCCCGCCGACGTTGAGGGGATACGCGATCGTGGAAACCCAGTATTGCAGGAGGAATCCGGCCGTGCCTCCCGCAATCCCGCCGCACAGCGTGAGCAGCGGGACGTGCGTCGAGCGGCGGCCGAGCGTCTCGGCCAGCCCCTCCACCGCGAACGGCGTGTACCCTTCCATCCTGCGGTAACCCGCCGCGCGCGCCTCGCGGGCCGCGGCCACGAGCTGTTCCGGCTGCTTGAATTCGGCCAGCAAACCGTAAATGGGCGGGCGGCGCGCCATCAATCGCCTCCCTCGTGCGTGCTGGTTTCGCTCACCAACTCGCGCATCTCGAAGATGGAAATCATCGGCAGGAAGCGAATGAACAGGAACATCAGCGTCACAAACAGGCCGATCGTGCCGATGAAAATGAACCAATCCCATCGCGTCGCCTCGTACATCCCCCAGGACGACGGAAGAAAATCGCGATGCAGGCTGGTCACGACAATCACGAACCGCTCGAGCCACATCCCCACGTTTACGACGAGCGACATCCCGAAGAGCACTTTTACGCTGCGGCGAATCCTCGAGAACCACAGCAATTGCGGCGCGATGAGGTTGCAGAAAATGAGCGCCCAGTAGACGTGCTTGTACGGTCCGAACATCCGGTTCATCGCCACGAAGAATTCATAGGGATTGTCGCTGTACCACCCCGTGAAGAATTCCATGACGTAGCCGTAGCCGACGATCAATCCCGTGGCGAGCATGACTTTCGCCATGTTGTCGAGGTGGCGCATGGTGATGAAGTCTTCCAGGCCGTACGCGGCGCGCAGGGGAATCGCGAGGGTCAGCACCATCGCGAAGCCGGAGTAGATCGCGCCCGCCACGAAATAGGGCGGAAAGATCGTGGTGTGCCAGCCGGGTATGATTCCGACCGCGAAGTCGAAACTCACCACCGTGTGCACCGAAACCACAAGCGGCGTGGCGAGCCCCGCGAGCAGGAGATACGCCGTCTGGTAGCGGTACCAGTGTGTGGCGGAGCCGCGCCAACCCATTGCCAGAATGCCGTACACGATCTTGTGCGCGCGTTTGGTCGCGCGATCGCGCAACGTCGCGAGGTCCGGGAGGAGCCCCACGAACCAAAACAACAGCGAAACCGTGAAATACGTGGATACCGCGAACACGTCCCACATCAGCGGACTTCGGAACTGCGGCCAGACGCCCATCACGTTCGGGTACGGAAACAGCCAGTAGGCGAACCACGGCCGGCCCAAGTGCAGCATGGGAAACAGGCCCGCGCAAGCGACCGCGAAGAGCGTCATCGCTTCCGCAAACCGATTGATGGACGTGCGCCACGTCTGATTCAACAGCAGAAGAATCGCGGAAATCAGCGTCCCTGCGTGGCCGATTCCGATCCACCAAACGAAATTTACAATCGCAAATCCCCAACCGACGGGGATGTTGATGCCCCAGATTCCCACGCCCTTCACCAGCAAAACGGTCACGCTGTACAGCAGGAGCAGCACCAGCGAAAACGCCAGCAGGAATCCCGCCCACCAGCCTTTCCCGAACCGCCGCGTCAGGACGATGGAGCCGATCTTGTCGGACACCGATCCAAACGTGTAGCCCGGCTGGAGGAAGGGGGAGCGCCGCACCGTGGACGCGTTCGTTGGAGTGGGCACTTCAGGCGCCACGGCCGCCTCCCTTCTCCAATTCGGGATTGGGATTGCGGACCGCCGCGAGATAGGTCGTCCGTGGACGCACGCCGAGTTCAGCGAGCATGCCGTAGTTCCGCGGATTCGCCTTGAGCGCCGCCACGCGGCTGGCGCCGTCGTTCTTATTGCCGAAAACGATGGCCTCCGACGGGCAAGCCTGCTGGCACGCGGTGACGATCTCGCCGTCGCGCACGGGCCGATCTTCTTTGTCCGCCGCGATGCGCGCTTTCGTGATTCGCTGGATGCAATAGGTGCACTTCTCCATCACGCCGCGGCTTCGGACGGTCACTTCCGGGTTGCGCAGCATTTTCAGCGCGGGCGTGTCCCAGTCCGCATAGGCCAGGAAATTGAATCGCCGCACTTTGTACGGGCAGTTGTTGGAGCAGTAGCGCGTGCCGACGCAGCGGTTGTACACCATGTCGTTCAGTCCCTCGGCGCTATGGTTGGTCGCGCCGACGGGGCAAACCAGTTCGCAGGGCGCGTCCTCGCACTGCATGCACGTCACGGGCTGGAAGTGCGTTTCCGGATTTTCGAGCGCCGCGGGTCCGCCTTGGTAGTAGCGGTCGATGCGAATCCAGTGCATTTCGCGGCCGGCCATCACCTGCTCTTTGCCGACGACGGGAATATTGTTCTCCGATTGGCAGGCCACCACGCACGCGTTGCAGCCGTTGCACCGATTCAAATCGATCGACAAAGCCCACGCATTGCCGTTGTATTCGTGCGCGTTCGGATAGAGCGTGAGACCCGGCGGCGGCTCCTCGATCATTTGCTGGGCGAATTTCGGGTTGGCGCGATATTCATCGAGCATCGCCACGCGCACCAGCTCGCGGCCCTCAATCGCAGAATGGAATTGCACGCAGGCGAGCGCGTAGCTTTCCCCGCGGAGCTTGCTCATCCGCAAACCAGTCCCGCCCCACGGCGTGGCTGAATTCCGCAAAGCGTTTGCGTTGAAGCCCAAGCCTTCGCCCACTTTTCCCGCGCGCGAACGGCCGTAGCCCAGATGGAGCACAACCAATCCATCCGGCAAGCCCGGCACAATCCAAGTGGCCGCATCGAGCGTGCGCCCCAAATAACCCAGTCGCGCCTGGTCCACGTGAATCTGGCCGTGTTCGCCGCCGGTCGAATCGATCGTGTAGGAGAGCCCAAGCGCCTCGGCCGTCTTGGGGCTCACCATCGCGGCATTGTCCCAAGTCAGCCGCGTGATCGGCTTCGGCAACTCCTCGAGCCACGCGTTGTTCGCGAATCGGCCGTCGAAGATGGCGGGATCCGGCCGAAAAGCGATCTCGTATTGGTCCGCCGCGGGCGATGTTGCAGCGCCAGCGGCGATGCGAATCGCTTCCACCTGAGGCGTCACGCTCAGTTCCGGCAGCCGCGTGCCTTCGATGAACCCGTCATTCAGCGCGCGCCGCCAAGCGGCCTCAAAATCGCCGCCGAGCTGCTTCTTCCAGTACGCGCGCACGATGTCGTATCCGGCCGCTTCGGGCTGGCCCGCGAACGCGGCAATCAGTTCGTGCGCCGATTTTCCGCCGTAAAGCGGCGCGGTCAACGGCTGCACGATGCTTGCCGTCCCGTCGTAGGCTCGCGCGTCGCTCCACGACTCCAGAAAATGCGTCATCGGCACGTGCCATTGGCAGAGCGCGGAGGTCTCGTCCGGATAGGGACTCAGGTGAATCCTTCGCCCGGCCTTCAGCAGTTTCTGCTCGAATTCGAGATCGGCCGGCGCGTCGTACACGGGATTGCCGCCGAGAATGACGAGCGTCCGCACGCGCCCGGCATCGAGGTCCTCCGCCAAATCCGCGAGCGACGCGATCTGATTCGTCGGCCGCGCCTCGATGGGATCGGTGTGGAAGACGGTGGCGCCGGCATTGCCCAATGCGTGATTCATCGCGTGTGCCAGCGCATGGACTTCCGCGTGTTGCTGCTCGCCCGCAATTACAACGCTCGCGCCGCGATGCTGTTGTAAGTCACGCGCGGCAGCCACGACCCGTTCGTCGTAATAGCCGCTCTCCGCGTGGCCAACCCCGAGTCTTGCGGCGAGGGCCGCGGCGAAAACACCCACCTCGCTCGGCCTCAGCGGCAACCGATGATCGGCCATCGCGCCCGTGGAAGTCGGCATCGATTCGGCCGCGTAAAGACGCGTCATCCCACCGGGCGCGTCCGGCACTCGTCGCCGCGAAAATTCGCGCGCGTAGCGCAAGCAGCCGGCGCCGCTCGTCAGAAAATCCGCATCGAGCGCGACGATGACGTCGGCCTTTTCGATGTTGTAGTACGTGTTGACGTACTTGCCGAACGCCCGCCGCGCTCCCTCGCGCACCGAATCGCTTCCGGCCGCCTCCCACTGATGCCACTTCGCACCTGGAATCGCCGCAAGCAACGCTTCCATCTGGTCCGCGAGCGTCGGCGAAATGACCGTCCCCGTCAGGAATCTCAGCCCGGCGCCCTTCACGCCGTTTTGCTCGGCAAGGGCCGTCTGGATTTCCGTGAGCAGCGCGGACCTGGTGCGAATTTCGCCCAAGTAGGTGACCACGCTCGATCGATCGGGATCGTAAAGCTCGAGGACGGACGCCTGCGCGAAAACATCGGTCGCGCCGAGGCTCGCCGGATGGTTGGGATTTCCCTCGATTTTGGTCGGACGGCCTTCGTGCGTTTCGACCAAGAGGCCAATGGCCGAGCTTCCGAGCGTCATCGTCGTCGCGTAGTACTGCGAGACGCCCAGAATCATTCCTTCCGGCTGGCGAACGTAGGGAACAATTTTCTCTTCCGGCTTCACACCGCAGCCCGCGAGCCCCGCAAACGCCAGCGACGCACCCATCACCTTCAGGAAGCCGCGCCGATCCACCCCGGGACGCAGCTCCGAGGCGTGCCGCGGGAATTCGCGGTGCAGCATCTCCTCAAAGCGCGGATCATCCGCGAGTTCTTCGAGGCTGCGCCAGTAGTGCCGCCCCCTCTTTCCTTCGAGCTTCGCGCGAACGGCCGCCAGGTCGAGCGGCCTTACGTCGTGATGCTCCGGCTTTTGGTCTCTGCAGTTCAAGGTTTCACCGGTGACACGTCGAGCAGCTCGTCAACTCCTGCGCGCTGCGAATGTGATATTCCTGCTTCAATTGGAGCCCCAGAGCGATTTGATCCGGCGGCGCCTGGTACGCCATGTTGAACACTTGATCCTTCGGCCGCAGGTATTTTTCCGGCTGCCGGTGGCAATCGATGCACCACTCCATTTGCAGCGTCGCCACCTGGCGCACCAAGGGCATCTGGTCCACCTGCCCGTGACACGTGGCGCATCCCACGCCTTTCGCAATGTGAATGCTGTGATCGAAATAGACGAAGTCGGCGAGCTTGTGCACGCGATTCCATTCGATCGGCGCGCCCGTGCGGTAGCTTGCGCGCACGGGTTCGAGGAACGGGCTGTCCGCAAACAGCAGCGAATGGCAATTCATGCAGGTCCGCGTCGGCGGGATGCCCGCGAAGGCGGAATCCTCGACGGCGGTGTGGCAGTAGCGGCAATCGATCCCGTCGTCGGCGACGTGGTGCTTGTGGCTGAAGGGTACCGGCTGCTCCACCACCACGTTCGCGGACGTGATATATCCCGAGCGCTGGATTCGGTCCGTCACCATCAAGAGAACGGCCACCATCACGAGCGTCAGATATATCGTGGCCCGAGATATGGTATTCGTGCTGCGGTGAAAAATCTGTGCCATGCAGCTCTATCGCCTTGCCAGTCTCCCCTTGTGTGGTTCGGATGGGGCGCGACGCGGGTCCCGGGATTTCCAGTGCATCCGGCTCTTCGCGCGCCCGGACGCTCTGCAAATCCCCTGGAAAGTTGACCAGTTTACACCAGCTTCGCGCTCCCGCAAAATCGGAGCGCGCGGTTCCGAGTGAGCTTTCAAATTGAGGTCGCAATCTGCATCTGCAGTCTGCTGCGCCGCGCATCCCGCGCCGCGAGACAGCACCGCGACAAGATTGCAGACACCCGTGGCCGTTTTTTGATACAAACAGGAACGGCGATCGCGCCCGATCGGATTCATGTCAAACTCTCAAACTGAGCAGGCGCCATGAGCAACCAGACCTCGTCGTCTTCTTGCTTTCCTTTTGAACGATTCGCATTCAGTTGTTTTCGGCCTGCGCGTCAATTCATGACCGCGTTGCTGGCGCTCAGTTTACTGGGGGCTTTCTCGCCATCGCTGCGCGCGCAGGAATTGCCGTGGTCGCAGAAGATGGCAAAGTCCACAATCCAGCGCTGGGCCGCGGGGCGTTTCGCGCCGCCGGGCGCCAACTGGGGATGGAACTACGAACTCGGCACTCTGCTCGAGGGAATGGACACCGTCTGGTACAACACCGCCGACCGCGCCTACTACGACTACGTCAAGCAATCCGTGGATCAATTCGTCGGGCCGGACGGCTCCATCGCGACATACAAACCGGACGAGAACTCGCTCGACGACATTCTCCTCGGCCGGCAATTGCTGCTTCTTTACGGTGTGACGCGGGATGCGAAATACTACAAGGCGGTGACGCTCTTGCGCGGGCAACTCCTCGCGCATCCCCGTACGCCTTCCGGCGGCTTCTGGCACAAAGGAAAATATCCGCAGCAGATGTGGCTCGACGGTCTCTATATGGCCGAGCCGTTCTACGCCGAATACGCCGAAACGTTCCAGCAACCGGACGCGCTGGACGACGTGGTGAAGCAATTTGTCCTCAGCGAATCGCACATGCGCGATCCCAAGACCGGCCTGCTGTACCACGGCTGGGATGAATCGAAGCAACTGGTTTGGGCCGACAAGAACACCGGCGATTCCTCAATTTTTTGGAGCCGCGGGATGGGCTGGTACATGATGGCCCTGGTGGACACGATCCAGTATTTTCCGGACGGCGACCCGCGCCGCGCCACTCTGATCGCGATTCTTTCCCGGCTCGCTGCCGCCGTCACCAAGTATCAGGACCCGGCGACGGGCCTCTGGTATCAAGTCACCAATCGCCCGAAAGCCAAGGACAATTATCTCGAATCCTCCGCGGCCTGCATGTTCGTCTACGCGCTGGGCAAAGCGGTGCGCTCGGGCTACCTCCCGCCGCACTACCTGGCCAACGCGCAGCGAGCGTATCAAGGCATCCTCAAACATTTCGTGGAGACCGGCGCGGACGGCTCGCTGACCTTAACGAGCACAGTGAAAGGAATCGGCCTCGGCACCGGCCCCGGTGCCGGAACGTACGATTACTACGTTCACGCGCCCGTCATCGACAACGATCCGAAAGGCATCGGCGCGTTTCTTCTGGCGAGCACCGAGATGGAAGATGTTCCGGCCGCGGCTCTCGGCCGCGGCAAGACCGTCATCCTCGACGCCTGGTTCAACAGCCAGAAGCGCCAGGACGCATCCGGCCATCTCGTCTATTTCCACTACAAGTGGAACGACCGCGCCGACTCCGGCTACTGGTTCTTCGGCCACATCTGGCACGCGCACGGAGTGGCGACGAAGATGCTCTACTCGCCGCCGACGCTGGCGAATCTGTCGGGCGCGCAGATTTATCTCATCGTGTCGCCGGACATCCCATCGAAGAATCCGATTCCGAACTACGTCCAGCCCGATGACGCGAAGCAAATCGTCGAGTGGGTGCGCCGCGGCGGCGTGCTTGCGATTCTCGAAAATGACGGCCCTGACGCCGACATCGACCACATGAATCTTCTCTCCGAGCAGTTCGGCATCCACTTCACGCACGCGGACCGCAACCAGGTGGATGACGACAAATACACGATGGGCGAGATCGACGTCACCGGCGGCGGGCCGCTCTTCCATTCGCCGCACAAATTATTCATGAAGGAAATCTGCACGATCACGCTTTCGAAGGGCGCGGTTTCCCTGCTGACCGATAAAGGCGATGTGCTTATGGCCACGGTGAAATTCGGCAAAGGCGCCGTGTTCGCCATGACCGATCCGTGGCTCTACAACGAATACACCGACGGGCGCAAGCTGCCTCCGGAGTACGACAATTTCGCCGGAGGCAACGAACTGGTTCGCTGGCTGCTGCGGCAATTGCCGGCGGAGCCGCATGGCGTCGCGCACTAAGCCCGCGAGTGCCGGCCGAGGTCCGCGCGCGGCGCGCCGGAATTCAGGAGGAGCATCGTGAAGACGTATCTCATGGCAGATCCCGTCCGCTACCCGCACATGACTTCAGCGCAACTGCGGGAATCCTTTCTTCTCGATTCGATCTACGAGCCGGGCGCAGTGCGCCTCGTGTACGTGGATCTCGATCGCGCCGTCGTCGGCATGGCCGCGCCGCTCGACAAGCCGCTTGCTTTGCCCACTGACGACGCGCTCAAAGCGCAGCACTTCACCGAGCGGCGCGAATTGGGCGCGCTGAATATCGGCGGCCCGGGCGCGATTCGCGTCGGCGAAAAAAGCTACGCGCTTGAAAATCTCGATTGCCTCTACATCGGCCGCGGCAACCCGCGCGTTGCGTTTGAATCGCAATCCGCAAGCGCGCCCGCGATCTTCTATCTGCTCAGCTATCCCGCGCACGCGAACCATCCCGTGACGCTGGTGCGCAAAGAAGATGCCAGCCCGACCGAGCTGGGCACCGCGGAAACCTGCAATCGCCGGACGATCTGCAAGTACATCCACCTGCAAGGCGCGCGGAGCTGCCAGCTCGTCATGGGCGTGACGCATCTCGCGCCCGGCAGCAATTGGAACACCCTGCCTCCGCACACGCACATGCGCCGCTCGGAGATTTACATGTACTTCAATCTTCCCGACGACGACCGCGTGATCCACCTCATGGGCCCTGCCGCCGAGACGCGCCACCTCATAATGTCCAATCGGCAGGCCGTCGTTTCGCCGGGCTGGTCGATTCATGCCGGAGTCGGCACGCGTGCGTACAGCTTCTGCTGGGGCATGGGCGGCGAAAATCAGGATTACGCCGACATGGACCCTGTCACCGTGCAAAGCCTGTTGTAGAGTGGGAGAGAGCGCAAGCGATGGCAAAGTCCTGGCGCACCCGGAAGCCATGAAGATGTGGACGCGCGAACACAAGATGGGCTGGGAGCCCCGCGTCTGACGAGTGGTGAGGCAGGCTTTGCGCGAGAGATGATTTTCGCAAATTAGGAGCGGCCGTGCGGGGTCTCGTTGGCATTCTGGGATTGTTGCTTCTCCTGACCGTCCTTTGGGACGGCTTCGAGACCGTAATTCTGCCTCGTCACGTGACGCGGTCGTTTCGTCTCGCGCGTCTGTTCTTTCGCACGACCTGGGGGCTGTGGACCGGCTTCGCGCGCCGCGCTCATTCTTCCAAGCGGCGAGAGAGCTACCTGAGTTATTTCGGACCGCTCTCCGTGTTGCTCCTGCTCGCGTTTTGGGCCGCGATGTTGATGTTTTCGTTCGCGCTCCTTCTGTGGTCCGGTGGCTCGGCGGTGAGGCTTGCGGGAGCCACGCCCACGTTTCGCACGGACCTCTACTTGAGTGGAACCACGTTTTTCACGCTGGGCATGGGAGACGTCACGCCCGGCACAGCGCTGGCGCGCGTGATCACGGTGGCCGAAGCCGGTACCGGCTTCGGATTCCTCGCGATCATGATCGCGTATCTGCCGACCCTCTACGCCGCCTTCTCACAACGGGAGGTGAATATCTCTCTCCTGGACGCGCGCGCCGGATCGCCGCCGACGGCGGGTGAACTGCTTCGGCGTCATGGGCGGCTCCGGGTCCGCGACGGTCTCGTGCAATATCTGCGCGATTGGGAGATCTGGTCCGCGCAATTGATGGAAAGCCACTTGACGTATCCTTTCCTCTGCTTTTTCCGCTCGCAGCACGACAACCAGTCCTGGCTCGCCGCGTTCACGGCGATTCTCGACGTCTGCGCCGCGCTGATCGCTTACGGCGAGGGAGAAACGAAGTGGCAGGCGCAGCTCACGTTCGCAATTTCCCGCCACGCGGTAGCGGACTTGTCCGAGGTGCTGAGAGTCCGGCCGCAGCCGCCGCATGCGGACCGTTTGCCGGCGGAAGATCTGAAGAAGGTGCGAAGTCTGCTCCTGGAGTGCGGCGTGGCCCAGTGCGCTGACGCGGGAGACCTCAAGCTGAAAGAATTGCGGCAAATGTACGAGCCGCATCTCGCGGCGCTTTCGCGGCTCCTGTGGATGCCGCTGCCCACCTGGGGAGCGGACGCCGCGCCAAATAGCTCCCGGACGGTCTGGGGGCGCATCACCTCGTCGGCCCCCGGAGACCCGAGCGATGACCGGTCGCACTCGGATCATTTCTAGCCGAGCGAATTTCAGCCACGCGGCCGATTGTCAAAGGTATTCAATTAGCGGCCCGCCTTCATTTGCGCAAGAACTGCGGCACCAAAAACGGCCTAGTCACACTGTCACCAGAGGCGCCCCGGCGTGAGTTTGCGCGTCATCTCGAGCGCGATCTGGTAATACTCCTTGTGGCGCAGGGTTGCCGCAGCGTCGCGGTCCACGAGAAAGGTGGCGTCCCCATGCAGTTGCAGCGCGGACGCAGTAACTGAAGCCGTCAGCGGCCCTTCCACGGCAAGCGCAACCGCGCGCGCTTTCCCGGCTCCCGAACCGAGTAGAAGGATTCGGCGCGCTTCCAGGATCGTGCCGATTCCCATGGTGATCGCCGCGCGCGGCGGCTCTTCACCCGAGGCAAAGCCGGCGCGATTATCCCGGATCGTTCGCCGCGTCAGAGTTTTCACGCGCGTGCGCGAGGCAAGACTCGAAGCCGGCTCGTTGAAACCGATGTGGCCGTCCTTGCCGATCCCCAGGGTCTGCAAGTCAATCCCGCCGGCGCGGCGGATCGCTTCCTCGTACTGCGCGCAAGTTTCCTTGAAGTTGCCGCGCAGAGAGCCGTCCGGGATGTGAATCTGTTTTTTCGGAACGTTTACGTGATCGAAGAAATTGCGGAACATGAACGAATGAAAGCTCTGCGGATGCTCCGCCGGCAGACCGACATATTCGTCCAGGTTGAAGGTCACAACGCGCGAGAAGTCGAGCGCTTCTTCGCGGTGCATCCGGACCAACTCCTGGTACATCCCGACTTGCGTGCTGCCCGAAGCAAGTCCCAGCCGCAGGTCCGGCTGGCGGCGAATCGCCCTTGCGACGACCCGCGCGGCTTCCCTGCTCAGTTCGGCGTAGTCTTGCGCGATGAATACGAGCATGGCGTGGACGGGCGCAGCCCGCGAGGAAGAATCATGCTCCGGCACAGCTCGGCACGTCAAATTCAGCTGTCAAGGATTTGAAGCGGAAGCGCTGACCAATCCAAACGGTCTCTGCGTTCTTGCAGCCTTACACCGCCCCGCCCTCACAGACGTAGCGCGCCCGCCTCGCCTCTCGGGACTCTAGTCCGCGTCCCATCACCGCCATGCGCGGAATGTTGGGTCCGGAAGGGGTGCAAGTTTGCACTGGAAAATCGCTAACTGCTCCGTATAAAGTAGCGCGGTTGAATTGTTCTATCTGTTGAGAAAGGGTCCTTTATATCTTGTTGATCTCGTGGCTGTACAGCTCTAGTGGACACACAGCTGTCGTCGTTCCTCCAACCAATGGAACCGGGTGCGGCCTTTTCTCAGGGCTGGCGAACCCCGGAATCGACGAGACAAAGCCAAGACGGAGTAAACGCCGGCAATGACTTCAACTGAGCGGGAAACGCGATCCCTTTTTCCGGCGGGTAGTGGCTTGCCGTTCTTTTTGGTAACCGCCCTTTTCTTCCTTTGGGGAATTCCCAACAACCTCAACGACGTCCTGATCCGCCAGTTCATGAAATCCTTCGAGATCACTCGATTCGAGGCCGGGCTGATTCAATTTGCATTCTATTTGGGGTACTTCGTCTTGGCGATCCCGGCCGGTCTCCTGATGCGCAAGTTGGGGTACAAGGCGGGGCTCATCGTGGGCCTCATTCTTTATGGGGTGGGCGCGTTGTTGTTCTGGCCGGCAGCATTGGTCGGCCGGTATTCATTTTTTCTTGTTGCGTTGTTCGTGATCGCCAGCGGCCTCTCTTTTCTCGAGACCGGCGCCAATCCATTTATCGCGCAGTGCGGCGATCCCGAGACTTCAGAGCGGCGGCTGAATTTCTCGCAGGCATTCAATCCATTCGGAACCATTACGGGCGCTCTCGTCGGCACGATCTTTATTTTTTCCGGCGTCGAGTTGAACCCTCAGCAGGTCAGCGCCATGCGGGCCGCCCACACGTATGAGGCGTATCTCAGAGTCGAGACCCTCAGGGTCATTCGCCCCTACGCCGTCTTGGGAATCGTTGTTCTGGCGTGGGCGGTGCTCATTGCCCGCACGAAATTCCCCGCGATCGCGGATGAGACCGAAACGCGCGATGCCGGTCGAGGAAAGGTGCGTGACCTGCTTCGACAACCGCACTTCATTTTGGCAGTGCTGGCACAGTTCCTGTACGTGGGCGCGCAGGTCGGCGCGTGGAGATATTTCATAACGTATGTTCAGGACTACACCCACGTGCAGATCACGGGATATTTATTGATGGGCACGGGCGTGGCGTTCGTCGTGGGCAGGTTTGTTTTGCCCTACTTGATGAGGTTCTTTGCCCCGACGCGGTTGATGGGAACCTATATCCTTATCAATCTTGCGCTGATCGGCGTGGGAATCTTTTTGCCCCGGTGGATAGGGCTGTGGGCGGTTTTCCTGACCAGCGTGTTCATGTCGCTGATGTTCCCGACGATTTTTGCGCTCGGATTCAAAGGCCTTGGAGCGAGTACAAAGAATGTGCGTGACCTGCTTCGACAACGGCATTTCATTTTGGCGGTGCTGGCACAGTTCCTATACGTGGGCGCGCAGGTCGGCACGTGGAGCTATTTCATAACCTATGTTCAGGACTACACGCACGAGCCCGAGAAGATCGCGGGATATTTCTTGACGGGCACGCTCGTCGCGTTCGGCGTGGGCAGGTTTGTTTCGTCCTACTTGATGAAGTTCATTGCTCCGACGCGGTTGATGGGAACCTATAGCCTTATCAATGTCGGGCTGATCGGCGTGGGAGTCTTTTTGCCCGGGTGGATAGGGCTGTGGGCGATTTTCCTGACCAGCGTGTTTATGTCGCTGATGTTCCCGACGATTTTTGCGCTCGGATTGAAAGGCCTTGGAGCGAATACAAAGATCGCCGGTTCACTGCTCGTCATGGCGATCATCGGAGGCGCACTTTTCCCCCCAGCCATCGGTCTGCTCTCCGAAAAACTTGGGAGCCTCGCGTTGGCCTTTGCATTGCTTCTGCCGGCGTACGCGTTTATCGCTTACTACGCCTTCCTGGGTTCGAAACCGCGCTTAAGTCAACAAGCTTGAGAAACGGCGGAAAGAACTTCGCCCGGAGAAAGAACCCAGGACGGGACCCCGCATTCAATTCGGTCTCCGGGCGCAGGACCGAACGCCGGCGGGCCGTCTAGCGGCCGAAGCGCTCAAGTTCTCCTTGAAAGATCGCTTGCTGTATCGTATGACATAGAAACTTCGAACGATTTTGACGCCGCCGGTCGAAGGCGTACGGGGGATCGGCTCCCGCGCGCGCGTTCCGGCATGCAACTTTCGTGCTGGTCGAATCTGTCGGCGGAGTCCTCGGGGAGTTTTCGTCCCTGACTCCGCTTGGAGGAACGACGATTCCGGCGGCCAACCCGATGAGTAGAAGAGGCCGTGCAGAGTGATGAAGGCACTCTTTCTTTACGAGCCCGGCCGTGCGTCTGTCGGCACAATTCCGGATGCGGCGCGCGCGGACGAGGAAATTCTGCTCAAGGTCCGGATGGTCGGGCTTTGCGGAAGCGACTTAAACTCCTACCGTGGCAAAAATCCACTCGTTCGATTTCCTCGGATCCCGGGGCATGAGGTTGCCGCAACCATAGTAGAGGGAACCGGCGCCTGGCCGGCGCTTTCCGTGGGCACAAACGTGACACTCTCGCCGTACACGAGTTGTGGGAAGTGCGCATCGTGCCTGCGAAAACGGCCCAATGCATGCCAATTCAATGAAACGTTGGGCGTGCAGCGAGACGGCGCTCTGACCGAGTATATTTCCATGCCGGCGGAGAAACTGTATCCGGCGAATCTGAGCCTTAAGGAGCTTTGCCTCGTCGAACCGCTCACCGTTGGATTTCATGCGGTCGCTCGAGGCCGCGTGACGTCCGGGGATACGGTGGCGGTGTTCGGTTGCGGAGGTGTAGGTCTCGGGGCCATCGCGGCTGCTTCCTTCCGCGGCGCCAGGGTTATTGGAATCGATTTGGAAGACGCCAAACTGAGGCTTGCGGAACGGGCCGGAGCAGCGCATGCGATCAATAGCCATGAGGAGTCGCTTCATGAGCGCCTTCTGGACATGACCGAGGGACGCGGCCCGGACGTCGTCGTTGAGGCGATTGGTCTGCCGCAGACATTTCGAGCCGCGGTGGAAGAGGTCGCGTTTACCGGGAGAGTGGTCTACATCGGCTATGCGAAAGAACCGGTCGCGTACGAGACCCGGCTCTTCGTTCAAAAGGAACTCGACATTTTGGGCTCGCGCAACGCCCTGCCGGAGGACTTCCGCGAAGTGATTCGCATGCTCGACGAGCACCGTTTCCCGGTCGAGGACGCGGTCAGTTCGATCGTATCCATCGATGAAGTTCCCAGTGTGCTGGCGGACTGGAGTGCGAATCCGGCGCGTTTTTCAAAGATTATGG
>Ga0326728_10009233_pt1 | contig 23863 bp, 17 predicted proteins | sample MB3enrmetagenome_FD_207602 | JGI IMG/M metagenome (GOLD analysis project Ga0326728, IMG submission 207602) | Lab enriched peat soil microbial communities from McLean, Ithaca, NY, United States - MB31MN | ecosystem: Environmental > Terrestrial > Soil > Wetlands > Peat | place: USA: New York... | reverse complement strand
TCGGCGTGATCGGGACAGTGATCTCGCATTTTATTCTCTTCTTGAAAGACGAAGGCTATTCTTCCGGCTGGGCTTCGCGGGCGCTCAGCATTCTGTTGTTCTCGAGCCTGGCGGGGCGCGTGATTGTCGGATACGTCGCCGACCGGTTCACCCGCAAGAACGTCATGGCCCTGTTCTATCTCAGCCTGGCCCTGGCAATTCCTTTGTTGTTTTTGCACCATCAGGTGCGAGCAGTGGAGGGTTTCGCAATTCTGTTCGGATTCGCCATGGGCGCGGACTACATGCTGATTCCGCTCGTCGCGGTCGATTGCTTTGGACTGCCCGCGCTCGGAAAGATTCTGGCCCTGATCATTATGGCGGACTCGCTCGGGCAGACGTTTGGGCCCGTGATGGCCGGCCGCATCTTCGACATCCGGCACAGCTATGATCTCGCTTGGCTGATCATCACCGCGGCTGGGATGCTAGGCGCGGCAGCGGTCTTTTTAATTTCGTCCACCGATGCGGGGAGGAAGCGAGCTCAACAGGCGCGCTAAGAGGAAGCTCCTACTAATTTTCTATTTCGATGGCGTTCACGAAGGCGGCGCCTTCAATGGGGATAAAGGAAAGGACAATGTGCCCCTCTTCATCCGGCGTGATGTCGTGGAAAGTCTTGACAAGACTACGGCCCGCTGAGCATCGACTATCCTTAGAGGTTATCGCTATCCGGGGTCTATCAATTCCCCCACCTCACCGACAAGACGCTGAATGCGATCCTGGGGGGCCGGTCGTTAGGGTCGATCATCGTGGCGCAAGCCGGTAACCCGTTCACTGTCTACACGGACTCCACGTCGTTCAACCCCGGCTCTGGGCAGAGTCTCGGAAGCTCTGGCGATTATTTGGCGAATGGCGGCGATACCAGCCTTCCCGATGTGGTGTCCGGCACGCAAACCAAAGGCTTCACCCGGGGCCAGTTGGAATATGCTCCTAACAAGAACGGCATTTTTGGCCCCCCCTCAGCCCCTACCTCCTTCACCATCCCAGCCGGTTATGGGACCGTTCCGGTGGAAGGCAATGAGGGGCCCAACATTTTCCATAACCCCGGCTACTTTAGTGTAGACGGGAATCTCAACAAAGCCATCACCCTTCCATGGTTCAGGGGAGAAAATGGCAGGCTGAATTTTAGTATCGAATGCTTCAATATATTCAATCGTCCCAATCTTGGACCTGTCAACAGCGATTTGCTCGCCGAAGGTCCTTTGCGCGGGCATGCCCGCGAGGATTTGACCAGACATCCGCGCCTGTCGTGGCTGTCGCCTGTCGTGGCCTGCTCAGAGTGTCGCCTGCTCAGAGTCCGGAATCGCGGTTATGGCCGGGGGCGGCGCACGATGCGCAGCCTGTCGCGGGGCCGGAGGACGATACGACGACGGTAACGGAGTCGCTGGTTGCTGGCAGGCCGTGGGTTCAGGTGGGCAACGTCTCGCGGCCTACAATGACGGTCTATTCGCCAAAGGGAAAGAATACGGGCGCTGCGGTAGTCGTGTTTCCTGGCGGGGGCTATTTATCCGGGGCATCTGTCGCTTGCCGCTAACAATTTTGGGTTGAATCCGGATATTCATGTCACCCGCCAGACGCCGTCTACGTTTTTGCTTCAGGCTGAGGATGACCGGGTGGACCGTGTACAGGACTCGCTGGTTTACTATGCTGCGCTGAAGAAGGCTGGGGTTCCCGTGGAGATGCATTTTGGTGTACACCCGGCACGTGGCCCGCAGGCCTCCTCGTTGATCGGGAAGATCCCTGGGCGGCCTTCGCGATCCTGGCCCGCCTCTTGCGCGAGGTTAGAGCGAGCTTTCCCTCAGAATTGATAAATCAAAGAGAATTCCATCACGCGCGGCTGGGTCAGCGTTTGGCTGTAATTCCCGAACGTGTTCGGCACATCCCACTCGTCCTGCATCGAATAGGCGTCGAAGCGGGCGGAATTCGTCACGTTAAAGACGCTCCAGCGGAACTGGAGCTTGTGCCTTTCCCGGATGCTGAAGGTCTTTGCCAGGTTCATGTCCACGCCAAAGTAACCATCGCCGCGAATCGGATTGCGGACGCCGCTTTCGCCCGGGTAGGCATAATCGAAGCCCAAACTCGCTTGGCTGGGATTCGTGAAGATATTGGGAACTCCGGCGGTGGTGTGTCCGGTCTGAATGGGTTTGCCGGTCAAATCCGCCCACCCCATTTCGTCCCAGTTGGTCGGCCAATAGTAGCCCATGAACACGCTGTCGGGGAATCCCGAGGTCCAGCGGGCGGTCCCGCCAAGCTGCCAGCCGCCGATGACGGCGTCGGCTAACTTGCTCACGTGCTTTCCGAGCGGCTTTCCGTGGCCGAAGGGCAACTGCGCCACCCAATAGCCATTGATCTGGTGCCGCAGGTCGAAATCACTGGGAGCATACATTTGACCGAGTGACCAGGCGTTAAAGACACTGTCGGTAAGATAGTGGTGACCGCGCTCCGACTCCGATTCGATGTCGTTCGACTTGCTGTAAGTGTAGTTGAAGCCGAATAGGACACCTCGGGACATCTGTCTGTGCAGCCCCAGTTGCAAGGCGTTGTAGTTGGAATAGCCAAGCGAGCTCCAGGTGAAAAGCGACGAAAACTGGCTGTTATAGAAGCTATTGAGGCCGGCTGCGGGGGCAGTCGGGTATCCGCTCACGTCGATGTAGTAGAGTGCGGAGGTCTCGTTGTACAGGTTGCCGCATCCGGGACCGAAAACGTCGTAAACAGATTGCAGGAAGTTGGCGGCGGTCCCGCCGGTCGAGCAGAGGGGGTAGGAGGACTGAGGGGCGAGCATGTCCTGCCAGTATTGCGCTGTCGGCCCGATCTCCGAAGCGCTGATGTTGCTTTCAGGCGTGTTGGCACGCCACATTTGCGACAAGCGCTTGGCGGCCGTGAAGTAGTCAATGCCGTTCTTCGCGTCCACCAAGTCGAGGGGGGCAGCGACATCGTCCAAAACCATCAGCCGGCGAGCCATATGACTCACATAGGCTAGATCCAGGGTCATGTCCCCCGGCAGTTGGCGCTGGATGGAAAAGTCCACGGCGTAGGAACGAGGAGTGGTCAGAGACTGGTCAATCCCCGCGGAGATCGCCTCCACGTTCGGGTAAGTGACCGGGAAAGTGGACGCCGGGGCCGGCACCATGATGCTGGTTGGAATCACGTTCATGCCGGTGATGCGGGGAGCAGTGGCTGGCGTCAGCGCGCCGGCGGGATTGGAGAGCACGGTCGAGACGCCGAAGGAGCCATTTTCATCGTAACGCAAGGCCAGCGCCGGACCGAAGTTATCATAGTACATGCCGAAGCCGGCTCGCACCACGGTCTTGTCCTTGCCCACAAGCCGCCCCAAAAACCCTTGCTGCGCGTGCGGCGACCAGGCCACCCCTAGGCGCGGAGCGAAATTGCTGGTCTGCTTCCCATACAAACCGCTCCTTCCATAAAACGACCCCGCCGGCTCAAATGAGATCGACGCATCCTGGTTCGAGGGGATGCCTTTCAGCATGTCCGTCCTGCGCTGATTGAACCAACTTCCCATATTGACCGAGGGCGTCACTTCCTGCCCAGCGGTCTCCGTGATGGGGGTCATGAGCTGGTAGTTCAGGCCGTAGGTGATCGAAAGGCTAGGCCGTGCGCGCCAGGTGTCCTGGAAAAACAGGTCGTATGTGTCGGTGGCCCAGTGGCGGACGACGGGCGCTCCCTGGGCAAGCGCCGAAGCGCTCGTAGTGCTGTCCACGTGGTAGTTGTATTGAGCATCCACTTCGCTGGCAATACCCATCATCCCGGCCAAGGGAAAGTCATAAGCGTGGTTGAAATCGGTGCTGACCGCCGGGAAGCAGGGGCCGGAATGCGTGCACCCGTAGGCGGGATCGAGAGGATCGTTCTTATTGGCGAGACCGCTCGAGAAGAGCCAGTCCGAGTTCGTGAGGGCGTCGCTGAAGGAGTGGGTGGTGGAGAACTCATTGCGCCGGACGAGAATCATGTTGGCGCCAAATTGGAGGCTGTGCGGCCCCTTCTGCCAAGTGGCGGTATCCACCAGATTGTGCACGGGCACTGTAAAGCCGCTCGAATAGTTGATGTCCTGGCTGAGGTCCCGCACCTCAACCCACGGCAGATCGGAGTCCCCGGGTGTCGCGATGCTCTGGTGGGTGAGGCCGTATCGCAGGTTGTTCACGAAGTGGCCGCCGAAAGCGCCGGTATAGCCCGCCACAAACCCCTTGCTGAGGTCCACGCTTTTGTATTGCGGCGGCCTGCCGGGTAGGAATGGGGGGCCGGTGGAGGAATCGTCACGGGCGGCGCCGCGCAAGAAAAGGCTGTGGTTGCCGCTTTTCGCCAGGTTGTAATCCAGCCGGGCGATCAACCAGTCATTGGATTGCGTGGTGGCGGCGCCGAAGCGGTAGCCGGCAAAGTTCACGATATTGCCCACCGTGTTGTCGTTGGGCAGCGGATACGTCTGGAAATAGTTGAGCATCACTTGGCTTGGCCCGATGCCCAGCGGATCCATCTGCTTGAGTTGCGCCGGCCCCAGCGCGTAATAGCCGGCCTGGATCGGATAGCTGGCGCCGCTCATGCCGGCGACACCGCCGCCCGGGCACTGGGTGGCATCAGCGCAGGCGTACTGGATGATTCCGTCGCGCAGCGTCGCGGTGGGGATCTCTTGCACTTCACTGATGGCCTGCGATTCCCGATGGCCTTCGTAGTTAAAGAAGAAGAATAAGCGGTCCTTCAAAATCGGCCCGCCCAGGGTTCCGCCGAAGATGTTTCTCACCAAATGTTGCGGCACGTTGGGCTGCCCGCTTTGCAATTGGGACATTTTAATGAAGTAGTCGTTGGCTTCGCCGATGTCGCTCCGATTGAATTCGTAGAGCGCGCCATGATACTGGTTGGTGCCTCCCTTCGTCACCATGGCGATTTGCGCCCCGGCGGAACGTCCTTCGGTCGCGCCGTAGTTCGAGGTCGTGACGCGGAATTCGTCCACCGAGAACTGCGTGGTGGGCAATACGCCATTGAAGGCGTAGCCGCTGAATTCGTCGTTGATGCTCACGCCGTCCAGCGTGATGTTGTTCTGGTCGCTCCGCTCGCCGTTCACCGCGCCGGCGCGCGTGTCATAGTCGTCCGTCAGGATCTTCTCACCGTTGTAAACGACGCCGGACTGGAAGCTCAGCAGGAGCGACATGTTCTCGGCATCCAGGGGCAGATCCTGGATTGCCAACCCGCCCATCGTCTTCCCCAGGCTGGCGTCGGTGGTATTGAGCTGCGGCGGCCTGCCGGTGACTTCCACCTTTGCCGAAAGCGCACCGACCTGCAACCGGACATTCACCGTGGAGGGGAGATTCACTTGCAGCGGAATCCCCTTCTGCACATAAGTGCGGAAGCCCTGCGCCTCGACGGTCAACGTGTACGTGCCCGGCAGCACGGAGGCAAAGTCGTACTCGCCGCTGGATCGGGTGGCCGTCTGGCGGGACAAGCTGGTGGCTTCATTGGTTATGGTTATCTTGGCCTGTGGGACCGTCGCGCCTGAAGGGTCCGTGACCGTGCCATTTAACGAAGTAGTTGCCTGACCCCAGGCGGAAAGACTCAACGCCAGCCCTATCACTGCGGCAGCAAAGAGTTCAAAGTAGCTACGTCCCTTCATAATCTACCTCCGGTAAAGGAATGATCCCACAGGCATGCGCCGACTCGAGCCGGGAAGCGCGGTGGGGAAAATCCCTCGGAAATACGCCGTTCGATAGCCGCGCCTGAGCGCCCTTGCGCTCTCTTCCCTGGGATCGCTGTGGTCCATATTCCAGTGAGTTTCTTAAAGGTCCTGCAAAATTGGCTTTGGTCGCAAAACTAGCTAACGGTCCATGCCTGCGACAGGCGGGTTTCAACTCTGCACCATTGCACCGATGCGCCACACAAGGTGATGCCCAAATAGGCGCGTTGTTGATTATGTTTAGGGGTATAGAGCCCAGGAAAACCGGCTACCTCGGTCACCCTGAGGGCCCCAAGTATGTTCCTCACAAGGGTGTCATGGAACGAGTTGGGGCTCTGGCCTCGTCTGCCGGCTCTGGCGTGCATTGGTATTGCTTCTGTAGGCTCCGCACCCATTGCGAGCCCTCTGCTGTCTAAAGCGACGGTTTTCACCCGGAAATGATCGTCTGAACCAGCTTGGAACGTTGGAGTGTATACTGCCATCGTGCAGACAGTCAAGCCCTCCGTTCGCCCCTCCGTTCGCCCTCCGTTCGCCAGCCCTCCGTTCGCCGAGTGCGACAGCGATTTTTCCGGGGTGTAAGCTCTGCCGTACTTTGGTTGGGCGCACCAACCGAGACAACACCCGGAAGGAGGGTAGGATGCTCCGGGCAGCCACCCAGATCGTTATCGTGGTTGGACTGCTCTCTCATTATTTCCCGCTGGCGGGGCAGAATAATCTCCCCGCGTCCGAAGCGAGCCATGCCGGTTCAAATCTCCTGGTGGGATCGGGAGAATCTACGCCACGAACGTTGCAAGTCGAAAGGAAGGTCACCTCGGTTGAGGGGGAACCCCTCGGAATTCTAAGAGGGGGAAATGGATGCGGCGATGGTACACCGTAGGGGTCCCGCAGGCGCGCCGGATGGCCAACAGGGGCGGCCACAGCGGCCGTCCCTGGATTCCTGCGGTTTTAATGCGCACACCTCCCCCTTTAGACCAGAAGTCTCTTGCTTTGGCGAGCCTATTTACTGCTCGGGTCTTCAGGTGAGAATGCTCCCCGCACTGCGGTGTCGGCGGGGGAGCGGCGGTCCGGCTGAGTTACACGCGCTCGACGTTCGCGGCTTGCAACCCTTTGGGGCCGGTTTTCACTTCAAAGCTGACTTTTGCGCCTTCCTCTAATGACCGGTAACCGTTGCCCACAATAGACGAGAAATGGACGAATACGTCCTCTCCGCTTTCACGCTGGATGAACCCATAGCCTTTTGCGGCGTTGAACCACTTCACTGTACCTTGTTCCTTCATGCTGCGATTTGTCCTTGTTGGATTGAAATTGCAATTTGTGGAGACGGCAACGGCGGGTACGCCCGACGATCCGCTGTAACACCACTAGTCGCAAGACGCCAGGCTAGGCACTCAACCCTCATGACTCTTGCGAGACTCGTCGGAATTACAAACAACAAACTGCAAATCTAACATAGCATTCTCGAGCAACGATTGTCACGAGAAAAGCGACCCACAGGTGAATTTAAGGTCTGCGCCGTCATGGGGTCACGCAATCGACCGACAAAATGGCTCCAACCTGGCAGGCGAGCCAGGCGCGCGCGGACTCTGCGGCGAAGTAGGCCGGCAACTCTCCTTGAGGTGTGAGAATCTTCACCTCAGGCATGTCGTCTCCTCAGCACCTTCACCACACCCCGGGGACCACCCGGTAGCGGGTGACGGCATATCTTAACCTCGCCAAATGGCGGCATGAAGCCGCCGCTACATCAGACTGACACACTATCAAACTCAGAGTTTAGCTTGAAAACCAGTTTATGACGTGTACAATCGATACACCAAAGTCGGAAATGGCGACTTTGGGCAAATGCAGAAGATCGCCTCGAAGGCTCAGTGATTTGCCCGGGAGTAACTATGGGGCAGGTTCACGAAGCGCCTCAACCAAACCTCGCATCCAGTCCTCGCGAACGCGATGGTCCTGTGTCCGGCCCGCGCCGGACCCGCCTACCGGTGCACATCGTGATTTTTCTCCTCGTCGTTGGGGTCGTCGTCGGTTTCCTCTGGTACGACTCGCGCGCCGCCTATCACGACACCTTGAATTACTGGGATGCGAATTTGTCCAATTCCGCCGACGAACGGGTGAACATTGGGACCTTGTGGCTCATCGAGCGGCGGACGGACACGGAAGGAATTGCCCACGAAGGTGATACGATTCGCTTACTCTCGACGGAAACGGACAAACACAATCTAGCGCGGACGCAGCGAGAGGTAGAACGTGCCATCGATAAGATGGCTCGGATCAACGGGTTCATGGGAGGTGCGGCTGCAGACGCGGAGTGCAGAATCGTGGCACAAACCGGCGTCCCGGCGGAGGCCAGAGAGGGTGTCCAGAATGCCTGCCGTGGGGCCCGAGCCACCGGCCAATTCAGCATCGCTGCGGCTTACACGCAGCCTGCGCATGTTTTGGTTACCCTGGCTGTACCGGTGTCTGCCGCCCAGGGAGCCTCGCCTACCTCTCAACTTTCCGGCAATGGGCTCGGGGCCGTGGTCATGTTGGCTGAGCCCTGGAACACAGTTTTTGGCTTTTTTGGAGAAGAGGGCCGGCCCGACCGGTTTGCCGAAACCGAGATCGCATGGCGGGAGGAGAGAGAAGCGGTAAGTCTTGTACCGCGCCTCGGCAATAAGGGGATGGAATCGGTCTTTCGGCTGCCACTGAACGGGAACGCGCTCGAGTCACGAGTGGTCCGTGAACGCAAGATGGAGTTTGGCGAGTATACCGACTGCCGGGGCGTCCGGGTTTTTGGCGTCGCCCGACCCATCGCCCCGGCAGGTGCCAGCCTGGTCCGCAAAGTTGACAGAGATCTGGCACTTTCAGAGTTCCACCGACGGGTCCTACTGGAGTGGCTGGCGGGTGGACTGTCTCTCCTGCTTTTCGGCTCTGTCATCGCGGCCCAGCACCGGCACCTGGCCTTGCGGGACCTCCAGGAGAAACTTAGACAACAGCAAGCCCTGCTGGATCTCAAGCGGCACGTCGAGGCTTCGGAAGAGCGCTACCGTGCCTTCGTGGCCAACAGTACGGAAGGCATCTATCGCATGGAAGCCGGGCGGCCCATCTCGACCGCACTTCCTGTCGAGGAGCAAGTTGGACAGATCTTACAATTCGCCTACCTGGCGGAATGCAACGATTCCCTGGCTCGGATGTTTGGATTTGCCCGGGCGGCGGACATGGTCGGCATGCGAGTGAAGGATTTGGCGCAACTCGATCCGCACCGAATCGATCACTTGCGGGATTTCATTCGCTCCGGCTATCGGCTGGAGGACGCCGAGTTTCTCAGCCATGACGGTCTGGGCAATGTTCACCACTTTAAGAATACCTATCAGGGAATAGTAGAGGAAGGCTACTTACTCCGCTCTTGGGGCGTTCTGCGCGATGTCACGGAGGGGAAGCAGGCGGAGAATGCGCTAAGGGAGAGCGAACAGCGGTTCCGCACCCTGATCCAAAGGGCGCCCATCGCCATCGGCATCAGCCGGTCCGGCCGGACGTTGTATGTGAACCAAAAGTACCTGGAAATGTACGGCTTCCAGAGCGTCGATGAAGTTATTGGGCATTCCATCGGCGAACACTGGTCACCGGCATGCCGCGCGATGGTCGAAGAACGCGCCCGGCAGCGTTCTCTCGGCCTGCCCGTTCCCATGCGTTATGAGGCCATCGGGCAACGTAAAGATGGCTCCCTATTTCCTGTGGAAATTGCGATAGCTAAAGTGGGTCTCTCCGATGGCGAGGCCAGCGTCGGCTTCCTGACGGATATCACCGAGCGCCAGCAGGCGCAAGAGGACCGGCAACGTTCCTTCGAACAATTACGCGCGCTTGCCGGGCGCCTGCAGAGCGCCCGTGAAGAAGAACGAAAGCGGCTGGCGCGCGAGATCCACGATCAATTGGGCCAGGCCTTAACCGCCATCAAGCTGGACTTAAGCTCGCTGATTCGTACGTTGCCTGCTGACCATGAAGCTTTGTCGAGGACGTGTTCGCCCCTTCTACAACTTGTCGATGAGACGATCGAGAGCGTGCGCCGCATCTCCACCGAATTGCGACCCGGGATGCTGGATGACTTGGGTTTGGCGGCCACAGTGGAATGGGCCGCAGAGGAGTTTGCTGCCCGCACGGGCACCCGATGCCTCCTCGATTTGCTCCCTGAGCAAGACGCCATCGATTCGGAAACGGCTACGGCGGTATTCCGCATCTTCCAGGAGACGCTTACCAATGTGGCTCGGCACGCGAACGCCAGTGAAGTGAAGGTGCGTCTCGCCGATGAGGACGGCGATCTGACCTTGGAAGTTCATGATAACGGCAGAGGCATCCGCGCGGATGAGCTCTCGAGCGCCAACTCGCTGGGGATATTGGGAATGCGCGAGCGGGCGCTGCTGCTGGGAGGAACTCTTAGCATTACGGGCGGGCCGGGAAAGGGAACCACCGTGAGGATCCGAATTCCCAAAGTCCTGCGCACGCGGTGAGGAATCGTAATGATCAGGGTGCTCATCGCCGACGATCACGCCATCGTGCGCCGGGGCCTGATTGAGATCCTGATGCGCAATCTCGAGGGCGCCGTTTGCGGAGAGGCGGAGGACGCCCAGCAGGTTCTCGCCCAGGTCCGAAGCCATGCCTGGGACGTGGTGATTTTGGACGTCAGCATGCCGGGGCGAAGCGGCATCGACGTGCTCGCCGACCTGAAGCTGGCGCAGCCGAAATTGCCCATCCTCGTCTTGAGCATGCACCCCGAGGACCAATACGGCAAGCGCGTGCTTAAAGCGGGAGCGGCCGGTTACATGAACAAGAACAGTGCGCCGGAAGAATTGATCAAAGCCATCCGGAAGGTGCTTGCGGGCGGCCGCTACGTAAGCCCGGCCCTTGCAGAAAAGCTGGCGCTGGACTTGAGCGAGAACCGCCCGCGCCTGCCACACGAGACTCTCTCCGACCGTGAATTCGAGGTGCTGCGACTGATTGCTTCGGGGAAGACTGTCACCCAGATCGCCGAGGAACTTCATCTCAGTACTGCGACTATTAGCACCTATCGGGCGAGAATTCTGGAGAAGATGAATATGACAACCACTGCGGAGATGATGCGCTACGCGTTCCAGAATCACCTGGTCGAGTGAACCGCCGGTATCTTTCCTGTACCCACGGCTTGTAGCCGAAATGATTACAGCCTAAGTCACAGTAACTTGACATGAATATCCGATTCCTGCGGATAGCGCCATTGCTCGGAAAGGAGGAGGATCAACCAGGGTGGCCCATGCGAGTACTAATCGCTGATGACTCGGAGGTTTTCGTCCAGCGCCTGGCTCGAGCGCTAGGCGAAATCAGCGGTGTCGAAATTGTTGCGCATGCGCGGACCGGTGCGGAAGCCTTGCAGGCTATCTCCAACTTGCGCCCCGAAGTTGTGATCCTGGACATCCGGATGCCGGAAGGGAGCGGCATCGACGTGTTGGAAAGTCTAAAGCGAAGAAAGGTCACACCCATCACGATCGTCCTGACCAACTTCGCCTCCGCGCAGTACCGGAGACGATGCCTGCAACTGGGCGCGCACTTCTTTTTCGACAAGTCGGCCGAATCCGCTAAGGTTGGTGAAGTGTTGAGGCGGCTGCTTCACAGAGGCTCGGAGCCCCCTGCGGATGGATTCGACGGAGCGGGGCGGGAAGGGCCTCAGGCAACTTGAAGACGAGCAGGCATAGCGACGCCTCAGGTCCGAAGGGAAGCGATTACCAGCGCAGGAAAGGGCGTCGATGTACGAAAAACCAACGCTGATCATTGGCAGTGCGGATAGTCTCCATCCACTTCATTATCTCTGCTCGCATTGCATGAAACCCTTCTATCTGTCCGGGGACGAACCACCCAAGAAAGCCGTGGCCGAATTGCTCCAGACCTTTGGGGAGCACGTCAAGCGGGAGCATCCAAGCGCCAACCCTGGTTCAACTACACCCTCAGAGAGAAGTCGTTATCCCGGCAGTGACTAAGCTTCTATATTAGGCAATACGGCGGCCATATCTGGGTGCACAGCGAGCCTGGGCGGGGCAAAGCGTTTAAGATATACCTTCCCCGCACCGAAGATGCAGCTCCCGCCCTCGATCCGAGCCAAGGCGTTCCTGAATAAAACGACCCACGCCGTAGTGCACCTCGACCTTCATCTGGACCTCCAAGCTTCACGACAACTGGTTAGTGGTACAATAAACGCCAGGGCTTTGTAGAACACCGAAAAAACACTGGATTCCTGTGCTTGGGACTCAGTGTTCCACGGGAGGAAATCGATGTTTCGCCTCACATGCTGTCTGCTCGCGGCCACATTGGCTCAAGCCGCCGCTCCCATTTTCCAGACTTCGTTTGAGAAACCCGGCCAAGGTTGGGCGGTGGTTCGCGGTTTCGCCTCGCCTGACTCGGCCGTCAGTCACGAGGGCCAACCCTCACTTCGTTTGGAACGAGCCACTGCCTCCCAGGACGCTTGCGTTCGCTTGGCTCCGGTGTCGCTCAGCATCGGCAAGCGTTACGAGTTGAGCGGCTGGGTGCGAACTGAGGATGTTGAAGTGCGGGACTTGGATCGTTCTCCGATCGCCGTGGGCGCCACGCTCGCCATGGCCTCCATGCCCTTCGATGTCCACTCGGCCTCGCTCGGCGGAACTCAGCCCTGGACCCGCCTTAGCTTGCGGTTCGTGGCAAGCCGCGCCCAGGACCAGATTCTGCTGATGGTCGGGAGCGGCGGATCGTTTCGCGGAAAAGCCTGGTTTGAAGGTGTGCGCCTGGAGGAAATCTCCTCCCCTGATGAGTGGCCGGTGCGGGACGCAGTCCAGACCTTTGGCCCCGCCTACCGCTATCCCGCCGCCGGTTGGATTTATCTCCACATCGAAGGCCAACCCTATGAGCGCGGATATCAGCATGGGCATCTCATGGCGCGCGAGATTCCCGAGTATCTCGAGCGCTGCGCCGCCGTTATGGCTTCCAAGGAACATTGGGACGACCATCGCACTACCGCCAACGCCCTTTTCCTGCGCGGCTTTGACCGCGAAATTCTGGAAGAGATGCGAGGCATCGCGGAAGGCGCTTCCGACGCCGGCGCCCGGTGGCAGGAGCGGCGCATCGACTTGCTCGACATCGTCGTAGCCAACACCACGGTTGAGATGGGCGAGCTTGCCTCCGCCGTCTCGACCACACCAACGGGGCTCGAGGGTCTCGACTTCGACGCGCCACCCTACGCCAGGCGTAATTCGGTTCCGGATCATTGCAGCGCGTTTGCGGCCACCGGGCCTGCCACGCGCGATGGCAAAATGGTGATCGGACATGTCACGTGGTGGTCCCTGACTCTCGCTGAGCAGACCAATGTCATGCTCGACATCAAGCCGGCTTCCGGCCATCGCATGCTCATCCAAAGCTATCCCGGCGGCATTGAAAGCGGCACGGATTGGTACCAGAACGATGCCGGCATCGTGCTGACGGAAACTACCATCGATCAGACGCCGTTTAACCCGCAGGGCACGCCGGTGGCTTTCCGCGCCCGCATGGCCATCCAGTACAGCAACAACATCGATGACGTGGTTCGCTATCTCGGTACTCGTAACAACGGGCTTTACACCAACGAATGGATCATGGGCGATGCGAAGACAGATGAGATCGCCATTTACGATCTCGGCACGAACCACACAAGGCTTTGGCGTAGCTCCAGGAATGAATGGTTCGGCGGCACACCGGGCTTTTACTGGGGCGATAACAATGCCAAAGATCTCAGCGTCCGGCTCGAGGACTACCCAGATCCCAAAGGCGACCCTGATTTCATCCCTTACACCCCGTATCCACGCGATTTGGCCTGGCAGGAGCTTTATCGAAAGTACCGTGGCCAGATCGATGAGCAGTTCGGGTTTCTCGCATTTCGCACCGCCCCGTTAGTCAGCTCGAGCACCATGGATGCCAAGGTCACGACCGCCGACATGGCCTCCCGCCTCATGGTCTGGGCCGCCATCGGCAAGCCTAACCAGCGAGAATGGCTGCCCCGCAAGTGGGATTACGCCAAAGACGACGGCCTCTATCCGTCGGGCTACTACCTTTTCGAGGCCGAACCCTCAGCCGCCCTACAGTCTGAGATCGAACGAAACGAGAAGCTTCGCCTGACGGCATCGCTGGACCCGCCCAAGCCAAAGATGCCCCTGATCGCCGATCCGCCGCCTTACGAGGGCCGGCTCTGGAAAGGCTGGGTGCTGCCTGCCTCCGACACCGACACCTGGTTCGTGGCCGGTTCGGCCCGGTACCGGCGCGTGCTCGAGTCGAAGAACCTGGAAGAAGCCCTCAACACCCAACGCGCTATTTGGCGGGGTCTGCAGCTCACTCCTGATACACCTGAGAACCACACTCGCCGCGAGCAGACGCGGGGAGTGCTGTTCCTTGATTCGTTGCGCGTCAAAATGGGCGACGATGCTTTCCTCAAGCTGATGAGTGACTATTTCGCCGCCAATACCACCAAGACCGTCACGGCGCAATCCTTCCTCGAGAAGTCCGGCGCTCAGCCCGGAGCCATCGATCTTCCAGCCGGTCCCGCCTACTTGACCGACGACATTTGGCGCCGTCTGGCGTCGGCCGCGATCGTCTACGGCACGCTACGTGAAGCCGGCGCGAACCGCTATGCCGCCGAGCAATTGCAAAGCCAGTTCCTTGATCGCTATGAAAGCGAGGTCCCGATCTATAAAGACTTCGAAGTCTCGGATGAATTGCTGCGCCATCGCGACGTGGTCTTTGTCGGACGTCCGGAGTCGAATTCGGCGCTCGCACTATGGTCCGGTAAACTTCATCTCGAGTATAAGGGCGCCGCTTTCAAGATCGACGGCGAGGCGCACGCCAGCGAACGCGAAGCACTGATTCTGGCGGCGGAAAACCCGCTCGATACCGCTCACATGGTGCTTGTCGTGGCAGGTAACGACGCGCTCAGCACCGTGAAGGCCGAGAGCGCGGAGTTGCCCGCCGACGAGTATGTCATTCTCAGCAACGGAGGCGAACTCACAAAGGGCTTCATCGTGCAGAATCTACTGCAAGGACCTTAGTACCATTGAGAGTCGCGATCGTCATCGATAGAATCCAGATCGGGCTTAGCGGAATACACGCAGGCTAGCGTGTGACAACAGGCGAGCTGGCCCCGCTTCCCTAGGCGGTGAGGTGAACGAGCGAGTATGGCGGCTGGCAAACTGCTCTCACGCTTTTCGATCCTGGTTTGTGGGTGTCTCTTTCCTCTCGCTTTCTCTCCGTTCTGGAGCACCTCGGCCCAAGCCTTTGAGCCGACCAAAACCCTAACCCAGTACGTCCACGAAAACTGGCAGCAGGAGGATGGGCTGCCTGAAAACGATGTGACGGCGATCGTCCAGACGCGAGACGGCTATATCTGGCTCGGAACCGAGGAAGGACTGGTTCGCTTCGATGGCATCCGTTTTACCGTCTTCGACCAGAACAACACGCCTGAGCTCAAGAGCTCTTATGTTCACACCTTGCTCGAAGGGCGCGATGGGAGTCTATGGATTGGCACCGATGCAGGCGGCGTCTATCGGCTGAAAGATGGAAAATTCCATGCCTACCCCACCCAGGATGGGCTTTCCCATGAGACCGTCTTGGCATTTTCTGAGAGCGAGGACGGAAGTTTGTGGATGGGGACGTCCGGGCATGGGTTTGGGTGTTTGAAAGATGGCAAATTCTCACGCTATACCACAAAGGATGGTTTGTCGGACGACTTCATTTGGGCGCTCGAGGGGACCGATGACGGAAGCCTGTGGATCGGTACGAACCATGGCCTGAATCGGTTCAAGGACGGGAAGTTCACGCTCTACACCACCAGGGAAGGGCTCCCCAATAATGTGGTGTGGTCCCTCGGTTTGGGCCGCGCGCAGAGTTTGTGGGTGGGTACAGGCGGCGGCCTCTGCCGCATGCAGGGTGGACGTCTGCAGGCTGTCGCCGGGAAAGATCCGGCAGAGAAGTCCCGAGTGATATCGGTCTACGAGGACCGCCATGGCACCTTATGGCTCGGGACCGACGGTCACGGGCTGGAGCGGATTCAGAACGGAATTGTCTCAGCATATACCACTAAAGAGGGCCTATCGAACGATACTGTTTCGACAATAATGGAAGACGGTGAGGGAAGCCTGTGGCTGGGCACGTTCGGCGGCGGCCTGGTTCGATTGAAGGACGCTAACTTCATCACCTATGGTAATGATCCGGAACTGCGCATGGAGGACGTCAATGCCGTTTACGAAAGCCACGACGGGAGCATTTGGGTCGGAACTACCGGCGACGGCTTGGACCGGCTCAAGGATGGCGAGATCACTCATTACACCAGCAAACTGGGCCTGCCGGACGACGAAGTGTTAAGCGTGCTCGAAAGCCGAGATGGAAGCATCTGGCTAGGAACCAAGGGTGGCGGAGTGGCGCGGCTTCAAGAGGGAAGGGTCACTACCTACAGTACCAAGAACGGCCTCTCCAATGATTCCATAAGAGCGCTGCTTGAAGACCGGCAAGGGAACATTTGGATTGGCACGCGAAGTGGTGGGCTCAATCTGTTTCGAAACAGGAAATTCACCCTCTACTCAACCCGCAACGGGTTGCCTTCCGATGTCGTCAGAGCACTTTACCAGGACCCTAGCGGCACGCTCTGGGTCGGCACAGAGGGCGGGCTCGTCGCGATGGAGGGCGGTGAAATCGCGGACCTCAAGGGCGGAGGCCTGAGGCACAAAGCCGCAAACCTCAAGGACGGAGGTCTGCGCTACAACTTCAGAATCTATACCACCAAGGATGGTTTGGCGAACGACGAAACATGCTCCATTTATCAGGACCGCGACGGAACATTTTGGATTGGATCATGCTCCGGCGGACTCAGCCGATTCAAGGAGGGCAAGTTCACCGCCTACACCAAGCGGCAAGGGTTGTTTGACGACATCGTTTACCAGATCCTCGACGACGATCATGGTAACCTTTGGATGAGTTGTAACAGGGGCGTCTACCAAGTCAGTAAGAAGGAACTGAACGATTTCGCAGAAGGAACCATCAAGTCGATCCATTGTGTTTCCTATGGAGTTTCCGACGGTATGGGAAGTCTGGAATGCAATGGCGGTTTCCAGCCAGCAGGCTGGAAGACTAAAGATGGCAGATTGTGGTTTCCGACTCTCAGGGGAGTTGCCGTAGTCGACCCGGCCCACCTCAAGACGGATAACCAGCCGCCCCGGGTCATGGTCGAACAGGTCTTGGTTGATGGCCAGCCGGTGCCCCAATCAGGAAACATCAAGGTACCGGCGGGTCACAGCAAACTGGAATTCTGTTATACCGGTCTCAGCTTTTCCGCGCCGCGTAAGGTGCGATTCAAGTTCCAGTTGGCCGGATTTGATGAGAACTGGGTGGATGCCGGACCGCAACGCATCGCCTATTATACGAACGTTCCTCCGGGCAAATACCGCTTTCGGGTGATCGCCTGCAACGGGGAGGGGGTGTGGAATCAGGAAGGGGCCTTCATCAACATTGACCTCGAGCCGCATTTCTACCAGACGATGTGGTTCTACGCTCTTTCGGGTCTGTTGTTGCTGGCTGCGGCGATTGGGGGGTACCAGCTTCGGATACAGCACGTCCGCGCGCACGAAAGGGAACTCGAGTGGCGCGTGAAGGAACGGACCGAGGAGTTGCAGAAAGAGATTGTCGAGCGGAAGCGGACGGAACTGGAACTGCAGGGAGCCAAGGAGGACGCGGAGGCCGCCAGCCGGGCCAAAAGCATGTTCCTGGCCAATATGAGTCACGAGATTCGCACCCCCATCAACGGCGTTCTGGGAATGACGGAGTTGACCCTGGAGACGGAGTTGACGGCCGTGCAGCGTGATTATTTGGGGATGGTCAAAAGTTCGGGCGAGGCCTTACTCACCGTCCTCAACGATGTCTTGGACTTTTCCAAGATCGAAGCGGGCAGGCTCGATCTGGATCCGATCCGCTTCCAGTTGCGCGACTGCCTGGATGACACCCTGAAGCTGCTCGCCTTGCGCGCCGACGAGAAAGGCCTCGAGCTGACTTGCGATGTCCGGCCTGAGGTGCCCGAAGTGGTGGTCGCCGACCCCAGCCGCCTGCGGCAGATCATCATTAATCTGCTGGGCAACGCCATCAAGTTCACGCCGCGAGGGGAAGTGGGCCTGGAAGTGGCCTTGGAGTCCAGAACACCGGATCAGGCCGTATTGCATTTCACGGTGCGCGATACCGGCATCGGCATCGCCCCGGAAAAACAGAAGATCATTTTCGAAGCCTTCTCCCAGGCTGACGGCTCGACGACGCGCACCTTCGGAGGCACGGGGCTGGGACTGACCATCTCCTTGCGGCTGGTGAGCATGATGGCCGGCCGCATCTGGGTGGAGAGTGAGTTGGGAAAGGGCAGTCGCTTTCATTTCACGGTGCCAGTCGGGGCGGCTGGGGACGCAGTGACGACCGAATCTCCGGAGCGAGTCCGATTAGCGGGGCTTGCCGTACTCATCGTGGACGATAATCTGACCAACCGGCGCATCCTGGGCGAGATGCTGCGCAACTACGGAATGCGGCCGGAGCTGGCGGCATGCGGCACCGAAGCCATGGCCAGGCTTCAGGAGGCGGATCGATCCGGGGCCGGCTATGCCTTGTTGTTGGTGGACGCGCAAATGCCGGACATGGACGGCTTCACGCTGGTCCAACGAGTCCGCCAGCAAGCCGACTTGCGCCACATGACCATCATGATGCTCACTTCCTCGGGACAACGGGGCGACGCGGCGCGCTGCCGTGAGCTGGGCATCGCCGCTTACCTGGTCAAACCCATCGTCCAGTCGCAGCTTCACGACGCCCTTTTGAGTGTGCTGGCAACAAAGGCGCGGGCAGCGCAGGTCGCCGGCCCGGCACCCGAAGGCATTGGGCCGCAGGGCGGAGTTGGGGTCCGCGGTTCTGACGCCCAGGAAGCTCCTCTGGTTACCCGCCACTCGTTGCGCGAAGCCCGGCAAGGCCTGCACGTTCTGCTGGCCGAGGATAATCTGGTCAATCAGGTGCTGGCCTCCCGGTTGCTCGAAAAACAAGGTCACAGCGTGGTGGTAACCGACAACGGGCGCACAGCCTTGGAGGCATTGGAAAAGCAACAGTTCGACCTGATCGTCATGGACGTGTCTATGCCGGAGATGGATGGGTTTGAAGCCGTGGCAGCCATCCGCGCCAGAGAAGCGACGACCGGGTCCCATATTCCTATCGTCGCTATGACAGCCCATGCCATGAAAGGCGATCGCGAACGCTGCCTCGCCGCCGGAATGGACGCCTACATTTCCAAACCCATTCAACCGAGCGAGCTCTTCCAGGTTATCAACACCCTGCCTGTGGACCGTGCCTAGCACTCCTGTTAACACTTCCTCTTATTCAAACGTCTATAATGGGGCAAGGATTGGCTGCCGATGGGCTCAGGGTTGGAAGATGGATTTGAACTGCTCGCCACGGGCTTGGGAGGTCAGCCTGTGAGGGAACAGTTCGCCCCTGAACTCTCCGACGACGCGGTGTTAGTAGGCGCTGCACGCGATGGAGACCGCGCTGCTTTCGGGCGTCTTTACGACCGATACGCACGCATGGTGCATGGGGTTCTGCTTGCGAAGGTCCCCGCCGGCGTGGTGGATGACCTCGTTCAGGATGTCTTCCTGCTGGCGCTCCGCCGGCTGTCAACCCTGCGTGAAATCAGGAGTTTCGGAGCGTGGCTGGCCGCCATTGCGCGCAATCTTGCCAAAGATCACCACCGGCGGTGGGCGCCGGAGGATCAACTCACTGAGGATGTGTCTCGGGACGAACTTGAGCTCCAAATGACCAGCGGGGACAACGAACAACGGGCTGCGGCAATTCTGGACGTCATCAGGAGTCTCCCGGAGGCGTACCGGGAACCACTGGTCCTGCGGCTGGTGGAAGGAATGACCGGCCCTGAGATTGCCACACGCACCGGGCTGACGCCGGGTTCCGTGCGCGTCAACCTGCATCGTGGTATGCAGCAGCTCCGCGCCAGGTTGAGCGCCGGTTCGGGCAGCGGCAGGCCGGAGCAGGAGAGACCGTAATAGTATGGAAGCGAGTAATAACGAAGCGAAGAGAGAATTCCGGACAATGGGTAACGACTATCTGTGGGACCGGTCGGGCGACCCGGACCCTGAAATCCGGAAGTTGGAAGCTTTACTGGGAAGATTTCAATATAACCGTTCGCACCCGGAATTCTCTGAGGTCGCCCCGGTCAGGCGTTGGTGGTTCTTACCTTCCCGGCTGCATCTGCTACCCGCTCTGGCAGCGGTCGCCGCCGTGGTTGGGATGGTGGCGACGTTTCGGGTGTATGAAAGAAAAGTGAACCCTGCCGGCTCACCGGGTTGGGATGTTTCTGCGGTGGAGGGCGTAACTCGCGTGGGACCGAAGGCCGTTAGCGGGAAAGAAGGAAATAGCACACTCGGGGTTGGGCAACTGCTTGAAACGGGCCCTCAGGCGCGAGCCAAGCTGCGGGATGAAGAGACCGGCCAAATCGAAGTGGAGCCTGATACACGTCTGCGTCTGCTTAATATGGGTTCCGGATTGAAACGGATCGCCCTCGATCGCGGAACAATTCACACCTTTATCTGGGCGCCTCCAGGTCAATTCGTGGTTGACACGCCCTCTGCCGTGGCGGTGGATTTGGGCTGCGCTTACACCTTGCGGGTGGACGACGCAGGCGCCGGCCTCGTGCGCACGTCGATGGGATGGGTTGGATTCAAGCTGAATGGCCGTGAGTCCTTCATTCCCGCGGGCGCGGCTTGCGCGACCCGGCCGAACGTGGGTCCTGGTACACCCTATTTCGAGGACGCGCCCCTGCAATTCCGCTCCGCCTTGACCCGATTCGATTTTGAGGACAGCTCCTCGGAGCAACGCAACGCAGATCTCGCCGTCGTGATTGCGCAGTCTCGGCAGCGCGACGCGCTCACCCTGTGGCACTTGCTGGCGCGCGTCGATGACTCACAACGTGTCATCATCTACAACCATTTGGCAAAGCTCGCTCCCCCTCCGGAAGGCGTTACAAGGGAGGGAATTCTGACTCTCAATCAACGCATGCTTGATCTGTGGTGGAACGAACTCGGGTTTGACGATATCTCAGTTTGGCGGTATTGGGAGCGTTCTTGGTCCGCAGGGGCGCCCCAGGCAGTTGGAAAGTAACTAGCAACCGCGCGGCCTCGCAATTGTTTTCTCGCCATCTCCCCCCGTTCGACGCCGGTCATTTATCAAATCGCCTGCCCTCTCCCTATTACGCCGATCCGGTCGATGACGACTTGCGGCTCCGCCGCCTGCTCTGCGTGCTTTGCTGTGTTCACCCCCGGTGTCCAGCGGAAGATGAGGGACAGGCTCAGACCTTGGCGAGAGGGCTGTTCATTCACTACAAAACTTGGGCGCGCGCTTTGTTAACACTCAGCACTGGTGTGGCGTCTCTTAGCACGTAGGGCCAAAACAACTAAAAAAGGAGACTCGAGACCATGAAATCACGTCTATTTCCGCGTACGGTCATCGGCACGGTAATCCTGCTTTGGGTCACAATCCCGGCAAAAGCGGGACCACCTCTGATCTGTCATGCCATCGCGATTGGTCAAGCGAAATCGCTGCCCCAGGTCGGTTGGAACCGAGAGGGAAAGGGTGGCTATGACTTGAAGAACCTAACTCGGGACACCCTGGCGATCCTGAATTCGAACACCCCCGTGTTGGTGCGAATGGAAACTCTTAGGCGAGCCACACTCTACGCTCGCCAGGACCCCCAAGTGGCGAAGGAGTTGCTCACGCGGCTTCACATGCGTGCTGCCGATGGCGAAGCTGCTGGTCACCCTGAGGCTATGGCGTGGTTCGACCTTGGCTATCTCGCTGAGACCTACCAGCAATGGATGGGCAGGAGCGAGCCCAATCCCGCCAGGGGCCTTGACGGTTATGCCTACGTGAAGAGAGCCATCAGCTTGCGTGGGTCCGATCCGGAAATGGAATTTGCCGCCACCCTCATCACACTCAGCGGTCCGGAGAGCGATCACCGAGAACACCTGCAGAAGGCCTTGGCAGGAGCAAAGAACGATCCTCTTCTCGCCCAGAATCTGTCCTCCACCTTCAACGGCCAGGCGATGTCGGTGATGCCGCGCGAACATCCTCTCGCCGCCCAGCCCTAGGAGTATCGGAAACGCGAAGCCTCTCCGCAAATCAGGCGGCGGAGAGGCTTCGCCGCGCAGCAAGCCACCCGCAGAACGATTGAGGTGTTCCCCGTAGCCCAAGATTGGACCAGATACAATACGATGGAACCATAGCGTGGAACGACATCCTCGTCTCGCTTACGACCAATCCAGCGCGCCGCTTGGGGTACGCGAGCCGCAGGGGGCGCATTACGAAAGGGATGGAGGCCGATCTGGTGGTCCTAGGCGCCGACCCCGCGCTGGACGTGACGGCTCTTTCCAAAGTGCGATATACAATCCGCGCCGGGAAGATCACCTTTCGGGAGAAGTAAAGAGCGAGAAGTTGGCCACTACGCCCAGAGTGTTTTGTTGCCAAAGATTCTCGCGCATACGCAGCCGATGACCGAATCTCAGATCATCGTCTTGACCACCATTCCCGAGGGGACATCCTCTGCCGACAATTGTAAACGGAATCTTCATTTGGGATGCCGCATTTTAGGATGGCATCAACTGCGCTGCGATGCCACCACCGGCCGCAATGACGACGGTGGCAAGGATCGGGATGGGCAGGCCGGATTCCACGCGCCAAGCCAAATTGCCAAAGAGCGATGCCGGCGCCCCTGCTTTGCGTGAAGCCTTCTTCCTCCCTGGGTTATTTGGTAGGATGTTGTTGGGGGATGCAGATTCCGCTCGGAATGACACCCACTTGAACACCATGAAACAAGACATGCAGGGCAAAGTGATCGTTATCACCGGAGCGACCTCGGGCATTGGCCAAGTGGCGGCAGAGAGGCTTGCCGGAATGGGAGCGCGCATCGTCCAAGTGGCGCGCGACCGGCAACGCGGCGAAGCCGCCCTCGAACGCCTGCAAGCGTGCGGCTCTGGCGCCGCCCACGCTATTTACTACGCCGATCTTTCCCGGCTCAGCGAAATGAAGCGCGTGGGGTCGGAGATCGCCGGCACTGAACCCCATATTGATGTGCTGATCAACAACGCCGGCGCCCTCTTCAGCTCCCGCCAGGTTACCGAAGACGGCCTGGAGCGCACCTTCGCCTTGAACCACGTGGCCTACTTCGTGTTGACCCAAGGTCTACACGAGCGGCTGGTGGCCTCCGCGCCGGCGCGTATAGTCAATACGGCTTCGGATGCGCACGAAGCTGCCAAGCTCGACTTTGACGACTTGCAGTCTGTCGAAGCCTATCGCGGCAGCTTTTGGCAGTCATTGCGGTACGGAGGGCCGGGTTTCAAAGTGTATGGGCGCTCGAAGCTGTGCAACATCCTCTTCACGCGCGAGTTGGCGCGGCGCCTTCAAGGCGCCGGCGTGACAGCCAATTGCCTGCATCCCGGATTCGTCGCCACTCGCTTCGGCGATCAAAGCGGCGGGCTGGCCTCGTTTGGTGTGGGCGTCGCCAAGCGATTTGCCTTGTCGCCTCAGGAGGGCGCGGAAACACTGGTCTTTCTTGCTTCCTCACCCGAGGTGGCGGGCGTGACCGGCGGCTACTTCTACAAATGCCGTCCCATAGCGCCCTCGCAAGCGGCGCAAGACGACAAGGCCGCGCAACGTCTGTGGGAAGAAACCGCCAACCTCGCACGCATGACAGGCTGAATAGCCTAACAGCCGAGGTTCTTTGCTCAGGGCTCGAGCTTCAACGGACTCGGATGTTTTGGTTGGTAGACGCCTAGTTTGCCGCCGCCGGGCAGGGTGAAAGTGGCCACCTTCCCCCAGCGCTGTTCGGCCACCTCTGAAACCTTCACTTTCTTCGTCTTAAGAACTTTCAAGGTCGCCGCGACGTCGTCGCACATCAGATAAAGCTCGTGCTGGTCGTTCTGCTTCGAGCCGTGGAACGCGGCCTCGCAAGGCGGCATGGCGAAAATCAACCAGCCGTCGCCGGCATCCACGGCGGAAAACGCCAGCACATCGCGAAAGAAGGCCCGGTCAGCTTCCGGATCTTTGCTGTAGATAACGACATGCGCACCGATAAACATAAGT
>Ga0326728_10009232_pt1 | contig 23866 bp, 20 predicted proteins | sample MB3enrmetagenome_FD_207602 | JGI IMG/M metagenome (GOLD analysis project Ga0326728, IMG submission 207602) | Lab enriched peat soil microbial communities from McLean, Ithaca, NY, United States - MB31MN | ecosystem: Environmental > Terrestrial > Soil > Wetlands > Peat | place: USA: New York... | reverse complement strand
GGGGTGGCAAATCTATCATATAAAAGGTTTATACCCTTGAAAAAAAGCTCCGATTGACACGTTGGGGGCCATCCGGGATAAGTGGTTCAACAACCGAAAGGCTTGCAGCATCGAAAAAAGATCCGCCTTTGCTTATTTGCGCGCCCGAAGGGCCTCTTAAGGTGGCGTTAACAGTTGAAAGGGTACAAGAAAAAACCACTAATTAGCTCGGATAAATGGAGTGATGATAGATGTTTGTTATCTATTGGCACAAAAGCATTGATAGCTGGTTGAGCCGGATAGCGCATGGTCAGGTCCCACTGGCCTGCGGTCCCGTTCAAACCCGGCAGGATAGCGCCCCGCACCTGCTCCCCTGCCTGGGGCTAAAGACCGATTATACAAAACTGCACTGCGGCGAACCGGCATAGACGCAATGGCCGCACGGGCAAGCAAAATGACGGATGAAAAATCCAACAAAGGGTTTTGTATTTGGCTGATGGGCTTAAGCGCCTCCGGTAAGACCACTCTGGCCCACCTCCTAAAGAAGAAGCTTGTGGATTGGGGTTTAATAATAGAGGTACTTGATGGGGATGTGGTCCGATCCACCATAAGTAAGGAGCTGGGCTTCACTAGGTCTGACCGGGAAACCCACCTGCGGCGGATTGCCTCTATGGTTAAGTCTTTGATCGACCAACAGATAATAGTTATAGTTGCGGCGATCTGTCCCTATCAGACTATCAGAGAAGAGCTGCGATTCCAAATAGGCGATTTTGTCGAGGTTTATCTCAATTGCCCAATAGAAATTTGCATCCAACGCGATCCCAAAGGGTTATACCGTAAGGCCTTGGCCGGGAAGATTAAAAATTTTACCGGTATTGATGATCCCTTCGAAACGCCATATCGTCCAGAAATCGTGATAAAAACAGATGAAGAAAGCCCGGATGAGAGCCTGGAACGACTATTGGTAGGCCTTAAAGCTTTAAAGCGATTTCCTCCGGCCCTTCAAAGCGGCTATAAATAAGTTAACCAATGGTAGCAAAAAAGACCAAATTGGGGAATAAGAAAGGCAGTCGCCAAAGTAGCTCTATCCCGGTCTTTATACATTCGCTTTGGCGATCTGGCAGCACATATTTATTCTCCGTTTTTCGCCGTTCAAATGAGAGCTATTGGAACTATCAAGAGCCGCTAAACGAGGCCGCACTTTATGCCAAGAATAACCGTGAAAGTTTACTTTCAATTTCGACGACGGAAACAATGCGGTTATTGCGGCACCCCTTACTTGCCTCGCCTTATTTTCTTGAGCTTTATGAAATATGGGAGCATTGGCGAGAAATCATATCAAAGCCAATTATTTATGATGAATATTTCGACAACATTGGCAGCGATCAATTGATTAAATATCTATCTGCTCTTATCACTCATGCCAAAGGTCGGCCCATTATCCATGAGTGTAGAACTGCATGCCGCATTAAGGCAATAAAGAGAAGGGTAGGTGGTTTTCATCTGTACCTGTGGCGCAATCCGTGGGATCAATGGTCGTCCTATAAAATTTTAAATTACTTCGACATCACCAGCCAATTGATACTCAATGCGCCAATTCACCCCGAAGCCATTACCCGCCTTAAAAAAGTGATTGGCTTTGCAGAGTTTCACCATGATGATATCAGTCTAGAATTTTCTCATTTTAACAGCAACCGCCTCTCAGCCGGAAAGAGCTATCTAGTCTTCTACCTCCTTTGGTGTCTTGGGTTGTTTGAGGCCATGGCGAATGCGGACTTGTTACTGAATATCGACGCTTTGAGCGATTCGCAGTCATACAAGGAGGAAATTAATAAACACCTCTTACATTTCAATGTAACGGATATAGATTTCTCAGACTGCAAGGTACCGCAGAGATATTATAGTGCCGCAAACAAAGCCTTCTTCGCGGTGCTTGAAGATCGGGTTCATAGCATTGTTTTATTGAGTGGATATTCTAAGGAACAGCTTACCCACTTACAGGGGTTGCGGCAGTCAAGCGAACCGCAAGATGTCAACTGCATTCATCAAATAAAAACCTAGCTAGATTCAATAAATTCTTCCCGCTCATGGAAATTGGCTTTGATGTTTCAGAAAATAGCAAAGATTATGATTCCAACTGGAAGCGTGAGAAGAAAAACTGCCGTCGGCTTATGGTGGCTAATTAAAAAGCCTTGGCGGTTGGCGCGGATTTTTCGCCGAGTCCTATTAGGGGGGGCTCTTGGAATTAGGAATACGAAGATGAGACTTTCTGCTTTCGTGATAACTGGTTCGAAACACATTAGAGGGGATGACCGCAGTAGACATCATACCCTTGAGGGCGTGCATAAAAGGCCACAGCGTGCTCATTGGCCGCACGAACCACAATGCGGAGTCCGGCTCTTTGTTTCTTGCTGTGCATCCGCTGGTTGTTTGACAAATCCATGAAAATTTATGCTATCATACTGCCTACGAGACAATTCGGCTACAAAAGGGGATGCTTCTCGGGGTTAACCTCTGGGAGAGGCTCCACAAAAACCGTTTTTTTGATCTCGGTGGCCCAGGCTGCCGCATAATCTCGAATTAAGCTAGATCGGCGTAAGAAGATTGTCTGCGCCAGACAGATAAGAAAACCATAATCCCTAACAATATGTTGAGTAACTTCAACCGGGACGAAGTCCTTATGCAGCGGGAATAGGGCCGCGAGAATAGCCGGCAGGGTAAGGAACGAAGATGAATAGACCTTTAAACGATGAGGTGAAAAATTTAAGAGATATATCTTTAGTATATGTAAATATACCTTTTTGCAAAACCAGATGCCATTTTTGTTGTTTCTCTCGGCATTTCGGCCGTGATTTATTATCGCTAAAAAAGCTGAAAAGCTCCTACATAAAAGCTCTCAAGCATGAACTTGCAGTAAAAAGTTTTTATTTTATTACAAAGCACCGCATCAATCTAAAGGCGGTCAATTTCGGAGGCGGCACTCCGACCCTGCTTACGGCTGAGGAGTTGGGCGAGCTCCTTGCTTCCATCGGGGAGTTTTGCGGTCAGAAGATCGAAGATATAAGAGATATTAGCATAGAGGCGACACCCGATTCTTTAACGCTTGCTAAATTGAAGCAGTTGGGGGGGGCAGGATTTAACCGGATAAGTATCGGAGCCCAGACATTCCAAGAGCGGATCTTAAATAAATTAAACCGCGCCCATTCTGTCCAAGAGCTTTATAACGCTTACGACTGGGCGCGTTTGGCGGGATTTAACAACATCAATATCGATCTATTGTACGGTATTCCGAGCCAAACCTTTGAAGATTTAAAAAACGACCTGGAAACCGCGGTCAGCCTTGATCCGGAGCACATATCACCATCTCCCTTGTTGCCGGTAAAGAGCGTCTTGTTTGAGCCGGTATATAAGAAGAAAACTAAGGCTGTAATGAAAGAAAATAGATGGGCCAGCTATGTCCACGAGTTTTTGGAGGAGAGGGGGTACCGGAATTATTTTCATAAGTATTTCTCAAAGATTGGCCGGGAATCTATAACGGAATTGGTCTACTTTTACGATATTCCGTATATCGGCCTAGGGGCTGGGGCGACAAGTTGGCTCGGGGAGAACCCTTCTGACATCAAAGCTTATATCGCTAAACCCGTTTCGACTGGGATATTCACCAAGAATGGCTTATACAATCCATTGAAGGTAATATTTACGATGCTTCTTTTCCCGGAGGGTATTTATATACCGTATTTTAATGAACGATATGCGTGTAATTTAGAGGAGTTAGTGAGAAATCCAGGACTGGAACTAGATTCTTTTATGAAATTGAGAAATTGTTTACCAGAGACCAGAAAAGCAATTAGAGAGTGGCAAAAAGAAATGGTAATTACGATGAGTAGGTGGAAAGAGAAAGGCGCCATCGAAAAGAAGGGGGATTATCTTCGTATAACTTCATCGGCACGATTCTCCGAAGAGATGTGGGGATTGTATATGTCATCGATATAAATGTCATTCGTACCTACCGGAAACAAATTAATGGGCACCGATTCATCGATATTGGGTATTTTGATTAAATCCGTTTTATCTCTTTGCTGACCTTAGACCTGAGCTGCATTAATGGCAATCAGGGGAATCCTGCTTGCCCCGACCGGGAATTTTGTATAAAATTTCCCTCAGGACTCTCTTTTCAAGATACCAATGGACTCGAATCTCTCCGGCAACTGCCTCTCTTCTAAAGCGCCAAGGCAGCAAAATAGTGGTCTTGAATGGGTTTTAAGATGAAGATCATTCCCATCCAAAAGGCTTACGCCAGGAAGTTTGAGCGTCAGAGGCGGATTGCCGGGCTGGAGTATCATGCCGCCGGGCACTGCGTTCACCTGGGAAAACTCTCCCCCGGGTGTTACAGCTGTTTTGTGCCGGATAAGTATAGAAGAAACCTCCTCTCCGGCGTAAGGTGCAATTTAAATTGCGTATACTGTTACTATAAGTTTGACCGGGAGGAAGAGAAAACCGAGCGCCTCAGGCAAAAAGCCCAATGTCTGGCCGATTCGCGGCGCCCGGATTACGATCCCAAGGTTATAAGTTTCACCGGTGGCGGGGAGCCTCTACTCTATATGGAGGGGTTGGCCGCGTGGATGGATTTTCTCCGGGAAGTCGAACGGGATACGGGCAAGAGGCCGTGGTATTATCTTTACACCAATGGCTTGTTGGCCGATGAGGAGACTCTCAAGCGCCTTCAAGACCTGGGCTTTGATGAAATCAGGTTCCATATGGGAGCCTCCAATTTTGCCAAAAAGGTATATAAAAATTTAGAGAAGGCGGTGCGTTACTTCAAGGTGGTGTCGGTGGAAACCCCGGCCTGGCCGCCCCACCGGAAAAAGCTTTTTGCCATGCTTCCCATAATCAATGACCTGGGAGTAAAACATCTGAATTTAGGTGAGGTGGAGATCACCGCTTATAATTATAATAGAATTGCCAAACTGCTACCTGATGCCGAAATATATCAATGTTTTGAAATGCATTTATACGACGGGGGCTTAACCTACGATCTCATGGAAGAGGTTCTAATAAGAAAATATTCCTTTTCCATTTTGGATTGCGGTTGTTTTGTCAAGAGCTTCCAGCGGGCTCCCGCCAAATTTGTGGCGCATGAAGAACCGGTAGGATTAATGGCCAAATATTGAGCCCCCTCAAGGAATGGCGCCTTGGGGAGATTCTCACCGAAGCAAAGAGGTCCCTAAAAGCATTTTTCGACTACGGGGCCAAGGCAGCCGCATGATCGCGGCTTGTTGCCTGAAGAAGATTGGCATAAAAATTGGGCAAAAGAAAGGCTATCTTGACTTGAGTTTTTGAAAAAGTAAATTTATAAGATGCAATCTCTGCCAGGCCATTAAGGGAAAAATATTCCTAAGACTCGCACGGATAGTCCATGATCTCCCCAGAGACCCAAGCTCACCCCGGCAATCTGCCAAAGAAATATCTCGGGGCAATTCCTCGCCTCCCCCTGGAGGGGAATTTCGACCTGACTTATCGTTGCAACAATAAGTGCCGTCATTGTTGGCTGAGGATCGCACCCAGCGCTAAAGAGCGCCGGGATGAACTATCATTTGCAGAAATAGAAAAAATAGTTAATGAAGCCAGGAAAATGGGCTGTCGGAAGTGGAAGATTTCCGGCGGTGAACCCATGCTCCGGCCCGATTTCCCCGAGATTTTCGATTTCCTCACCCAAAAGGCGGTCTCTTATAGCCTTAACACCAATGGGACGCTAATCACGCCTGCCATCGCCCGCCTGCTGACCCGCAAAGGGCTCAAGATGGTCGCCCTCTACGGCGCCACCGCCGCGGTGCACAATAAGGTGACCCGCACGCCGGGCTCATTCGAAGCCACCATGCAAGGATTCGCCTACCTGAAAGAGGCCGGCGCCGCCTTTACTGTGCAGCTCATCCCCATGCGGGACAATTATCACCAGTTAGAGAACATGGTGGCCCTGGCCCGCTCTCTCAGCCCCCGCTACCGCATCGGCGCCTCCTTGCTTTATTTTTCCGCCTCTGGGTCAAAGCGCCGCAACGCCGAGATCGGCCGGCAGCGATTGGACCCCAAAGAGGTCCTCCAACTCGACCAGCCGGACCCGTCCCTGGAAGATTGGTTCGCCGGCCAGGAAGAGCATGGCTGCCGCAGCAATGCCTGGGAGGATCATCTTTACGCCCGCTGCATTGCCCTGCGCCGGGAATTTTTCATCGATCCTTATGGTGGGATGACCTTCTGCGACCTTATCAAGGATCCGGCGTTATGCTATGACCTGCGCACCGGCAGTTTCCGGGAAGCCTGGGAGACCTTCATCCCTTCCCTGGCTAACCGGGTGCGGTGCAGCGCCGAATACCGGGAAAACTGCGGCAGGTGCGACCTTCGTAATGACTGCTGGTGGTGCGGCGGTTACGGCTATTTGGAGCACGGCCGCCACGGGGCCAAAGTTGAGTACCTCTGCCAGGTGGCCCGGGAAAACCGGGCCTTTATAGAGGACCGGCAACGCCGGTACCGCCGTTATTACGGTATCGCCGGGATCACCGTAATGGTGGAAGCCGACCTTCCCATTACGGACCAGACCTTTGCGGCCAAGTTTCGGCAATTTGAGGTGGGCGGCCCTGGCCCCGAATTGATTTCCATACGCCATCATTTCAGTATGCCGGATATTACCGGCCGGGACCTGGGCCAGGAGGTTCATCGCCAACTGGCGTGGACCGTCTATCGCAAGGGTAACTCCTGGATTTATCTATGGGCTCGGGGACTGAACGATCCCACCCCGCAACGGGTAGCGGTTTTCAACCATGACTATACCCGGGCCAGGATATATAGTAATAATGATGAGGTCTTCCTTAGAGGCAATTGCCATACCTTAACCCTTTTTCCCACCGACCAGGTTCTGTTGGCCTGGATTATGGCCGACCACGCCGCCTGTGTGCTCCACTCCAGCGGCGCCATCCTAAATGGCCAGGGCCTGCTCTTCGTGGGCCATTCCCAGGCGGGCAAGTCCACCATGGTTAAGATGTTGCAGGGAAAGGCCGAAATTCTCTGCGACGATCGCAACATCGTCCGCCGCTGGCCGGAAGGCTTTCGGGTCCATGGCACCTGGAGCCACGGCGACGTGCCCCTGGTATCAGCAGCCTCGGCCCCCCTGGCGGCTATCTGCTTCCTGCGGAAGTCCCGGCAAAATCGACTTATTCCCCTTAAGTCTGGCAAGAAAGCGATGGGTGAATTGCTCAGTTGTCTTATCAAGCCCCTGGTTACGGCCGACTGGTGGCAAAAGACGCTGGCGCTGGTGGAAGCCATCGTCCGGGAAGTTCCCTGCTACGTAATGGAATCTGATAACAGCGGTAAGATAGCCGGCCAGCTTGAGGACCTGGTGCGGGCAAGAGGCGCCCAGGAGAAGGCTCTGGAACGATGAGCGATGGCAACCGGCATCCATATGTTACCAGAACAAGGACGGCGCAGCACCGCTTATGGAAAAATCGCTCTCCCTTATTAGTTCTTCTTGACCTGGAGCTCACGGAACGCTGCAACAATGATTGTATCCACTGCTGCCTCAATCTTCCCTGGGATGATGTCCGGGCGCGGTCGCGGGAACTCAGCACTTCCGGGATAATTTCTATCCTGAAGGAGGCTGCGGCGCTGGGGGCCTTGTCGGTGCGCTTTACCGGCGGCGAACCCCTGCTCCGGGACGACTTTACCGACCTTTATTTAAGCGCCCGGCGCCTGGGGCTCAAGGTGATGCTGTTTACCAACGCCCGCCTGATCACCCCGGACCTGGCCAGGCTTTTTGCCCGGATTCCCCCTTTAGAAAAGATCGAGGTCACCGTTTACGGCATGAGGCGGGAGTCTTACGAAGCCGTATCCCGGGTGGGGGGCTCTTACGAGGAGTTTCGCCGCGGGGTCGGGCTGCTCCTAAACAGGAAGGTTCCTTTTGTGGTCAAGGGGGCGGTGCTGCCGCCCAACCGGAAGGAGATGGAGGAATTTGAAACCTGGGCGACTACCCTTCCCGGCATGGATGGACCACCCACCTATGCCATGTTCTTTGACCTGCGGGGCCGCCGGGATTCTCCCGCCAAAAACCACCTTATCCGAAGCCTCCGGGTGTCCCCTGAGGATGGGGTTATTCTGCTCAGAAGGCAGGGCCAGGCCTATCTTGATGAGATGCACGGGTTTTGCGGCAAGTTCATGGGGCCGCCCGGGGACCTGTTATTCTCCTGTGGCGCCGGCCACGGCGTCTGCGTGGATGCTTACGGCATGGTGCAGCCCTGCCTGACTTTGCGACATCCGGATATGCTCTACGATTTGCATAAGGGCTCCCTGAAAGAGGCGCTGACCAATTTTTTCCCGCGCCTGCGGGAGGAGACCAGGGCCGCCAATCCGGACTACCTGGCCCGCTGTGCCCGCTGTTTTTTGAAGGGTCTCTGCGAGCAGTGCCCGGCCAAATCCTGGGCCGAGCACGGCACCCTGGACACCCCGGTGGAGTACTTCTGCCGGGTAGCCCACGCTCAGGCCCTGAACCTTGGTCTGCTCCGGGATGGTGAGCGCAGTTGGGAAGTGAAGGATTGGCGGAAGCGGGTAACGAAGTTCAGGGGCAAGAGCGACGGCTGAGGAGCGTCTCATCGGAACCATTTTCGCAAAGATCTCAAATAAATGAACCTTGGCCAGGTCAACAGGATTATCGTTATATGTCGCCTGCGAACGATTGGAGATGCGCTTTTAGCCACTCCAGCCGTGCGCACTCTAAAGATGGCGTTTCCCAGGGCACACCTGACCTATGTAACACAAGAGCACGTAAAGGATGTGCTCCTTAATAATCCCGATATTGATGAGTTATTAATTTACGATTCGGGCACCCTTCGTCGTGTAGCCGATCAGCTCGAATATGATCTAGCGATTAACTTAGGTGGCGGACGTAAGTCTGCGAATATCTGTCTTGTGTCCGGGGCAAAGTACAGAGTTGGACCAAAACATATAAGAGTCGGCCATCCCAATCCTTACAACCTGTATACCGATGACTATGGAGCGGGCGATATTATAGCTCATTTTCTATCCTTTACAAAAGCGCTAGGGCTAAAAGGTGCTTCGAGAAAAACTAACCTGTTTTTAACCTCGGAAGAAAATAATTTTGCTGAATCGTTTTGGCAGCATTCTGGAATTAAGGGAGCCAAACCAGTAATTGGATTACACCCCGGTGGAGATCGTCCAAAAAAACTGTGGGCGGCAAAGAACTACGCAATTTTGGCTGATAAGTTAATTGCAGATTCAGGTTATAATATATTGATTTTTCAGGGACCAGGTGAAGAAAAAATTGCTAACTCGGTTTGCCTGGAAATGCAGGAGCAAGCAATGCTTGTCCCTTTATTAAAGCTTAGGGAATATGCCGCCTTGATTAATAAATGCCATTTGTTGATCACCAGTGACGGCGCGCCTCTCCATATGGCGGCTGCTCTCGGCACTAACTTGATTGGAATTTTTTGCAAAGATACTCAACCAGATTATTGGTTTCCCTATGGCGATAAACCAGGATGTCGCCATTTAAGAGAATCGTCTCCCGGAAATATCCCGGTTGCGGAGGTAATAGCCCTGGCCCGCAAACTTATCGCTCACTTAGAATGATTTTTGGTAATTTTCTTTAATGGAAAGGCACCATTATTTGTGCTAAAATGGGCCTCAGAAGAAAAGGTCAACCGGGCCTGGAAAATTGGCCTGAAAACCATCTAAGCAACAGTGATGGAAAGGATTACCCATGACGGCAGCGAGCGCGTTGGATAAAATTTTTGCCATCTCCGGCGACATGGTTGCCCGGCCAAATCCTGGGCCGAGCACGGCACCCTGGACACCCCGGTGGAGTACTTCTGCCGGGTAGCCCACGCCCAGGCCCTGGATTTGGGGCTTCTCTATCCGGGAGAGCAGTCCTGGCAGGTGGCGGACTGGCAGGAGCGGATCACGAAGGTCAGGGGAAAGAGCGACGCCTGAGGGGCACCGCATCGGAACCATTTTTGCAAAGATCTCAAATAAATGAAGATAGGCCAGGTCAACAGAATTCTCGTTATATGTCGCCTGAACTCGATTGGAGATATGCTTTTAACAACTCCAGCCGTGCGCACCCTAAAGATGGCGTTTCCCAGGGCGCACCTGACCTATATAACCAAAGACCACGTAAAGGATGTGCTCTTTAATAATCCCGATATTGATGAGTTATTAATTTACGATTCAGGCACCCTTCGTCGTGTAGCCAGTCAGCTCGAATATGATTTAGCGATTAACCTTTTTGGCGGTACTAAGTCTGGGACTATCTGTCTTGTGTCCGGGGCAAAGTACAGAGTTGGACCCAAACATATGAGAGTCGGCCATCTAAATGCTTACAACGCGTATATCGATCATTCTGGAGCGGGCGATATTATAGCTCAATTTCTGTCCTTTACAAAAACGCTAGGGTTAAAAGATGCTTCAAGAGAAACTAACCTGGTTTTAACCTCGGATGAAAATAATTTTGCTGAATCGTTTTGGCAGAGTTCTGGAATTACTGGAGCCAAACGCATAATTGGATTACACCCCGGCGGAGATGATCCAAAAAAACTCTGGGCAGCAAAGAACTACGCACTTTTGGCTGATAAGTTAATTGCAGATTCAGGTTATAATATCTTGATTTTTCAGGGACCAGGTGAAGAAAAAATTGCTAATTCCGTTTGCCTGGAAATGCAGGAGCAAGCAGTGCTTGTCCCTTTATTGAAGCTTAGGGAATATGCCGCCTTGGTTAATAAATGCCATTTGTTGATCACCAGTGACGGCGGGCCGCTCCATCTGGCGGCTGCTCTCGGCTCTAACTTGATTGGAATTTTTTGCAAAGATACTGATCCAGATTATTGGTTTCCCTATGGGGATAAACCAGGATGCCGCCATTTAAGAGAATCGTCTCCCGGAAATCTCCCGGTTGCGGAGGTACTAACCCTGGCACGCAAACTTATCGCTCACTTAGAGTGATTTTTGGTAATTTTCTTTAATGGGAAGGCACATTATTTGTGCTAAAATGACGCCTCGGAAGAAAAGGTCAACCGGGCCTGGAAAATTGGCCTGAAAACCATCTAAGCAACAGTGCTGGAAAGGATTACCCATGACGGCAGCGAGCGCGTTGGATAAAATTTTTGCCATCTCCGGCGACGTGGTCGCCCGGGAGATCGAGGGCGAAATCATCATTGTTCCTTTAGTAGCCGGCATCGCCGACCTGGAGGACGAGCTCTTCACCCTCAATGAAACGGGCAAGGCCATCTGGGACAAGCTGGATGGCCGGCGCCGCCTCCAAGACATCATTTCCGAGCTGTCCGTCGAGTACCAGGCCCCGCCTGGGGAAATCGAGGCGGACGTCCTGGGCCTGGTAGAAGAGTTGGCTCGCCGGAGGATGCTGGTTGCGGTCTAAGCCTCCAAAGCCGTTCCTTTACAGCGTCGCCGGGGGGGTGCTGACGCTTTCGGGGACGGCCCTTAGGGAGTTTCTGCAATCCGTGCTGGCCAAGGGCGCTTCTTTCCGGTTTAAGGCCCGGGGTTTTAGTATGCATCCCTTTATCAAGGATGGGGAGGTGGTCACCGTTTCGCCTGTGCCAGGGGGGCGGTTGCATGCCGGCGATGTCGTGGCCTTCTGCCACCCACAGAGCGGAAGGCTGGTAGTACATCGTATTTTAAAGAAAAATCCTCAAGGCTTTATCCTCCGAGGTGACAACTGCGATGAGGCGGATGGGTTGGTGCCAGCTGCCAGCATTGTGGGCCGGGTGACCGCAGTGGAAGGAAACAGTTGGATTAAGTGGCTGGGGTGGGGGCCGGAACGCCTTCTCCCGGCCCTGCTTTCCGGCTATCATCGCTTGCAACCCCTGCGTTACCGGATTCGCCGGGCGCTGGGCCCCTTTATCAGGAGATATCACGAATGAGTCAGGAGCCGCAGTAATTTACCAGCCTGCCGGGGAGGCAACTTGCAAAGGTCGGGCTATTGTGAACCCGAGAGTGAAATTAGGCCGCTTTTTTATAAGATTAGGAAGAATTATCGAGTCGCTCGCGGTGGTGGTAATGCGTCCCGTTGATCTCGCCGACAGCTAGCGCGGAGCGGTCCTGCAGCGGCCGGCCTGAAGGAGCCTTGTTTGAGTCAGGAGTATGTCTCCACCTTACAGTTATCCGGCTTTCAACTCTGGGAAAAGCTGTATGCCCGGCGCCGGCCTGTCGCCTTCGACCTGGAGGTGACGGCCCGCTGCAACCACGGCTGCCGCCATTGCTATATCAACCTGCCTGCGGCAGACCAGGAAGCCAGGGCCGCCGAGCTTTCCCCGGAGGAAATCGGCAGCATCGCAGGAGAGGCCGTCTCGATGGGCGCCGTGCTGTGCCTCATCACCGGCGGGGAGCCATTGCTCCGGGAAGATTTCCGGGAGATTTACCTGGCCTTAAAGCGTCTTGGCCTCCTGGTGTCGGTGTTCACCAACGCCTCCCTAATCACCCCGGAGCACGTCCGGCTTTTTAAAAAGTTTCCCCCTCGGGTCCTGGAGGTCAGTGTGTATGGCGTGACCCCGGCGACCTACGAGGCTGTGACCCGGCGGCCCGGGTCCTTCGCGGCCTTTCGGCGGGGTCTGGACCTCCTGTTAGGTAACGGGGTGCCGGTGCGCCTCAAGGCCATGGCCCTCCGGGCCAATGTTCACGAGCTGCCCGATATCGCCCGCTTCTGCCGGGCCCGCACCAGGGACTACTTCCGCTTCGATCCGTCTTTACACCTGCGCTTCGACAATGATGCGGCTCGGAATGCGGAAATCCGGGCCCAGCGCCTCTCCCCGGAGGAGATCGTCTCTATTGAGAGGGCAGATTCAGAGCGCTTCCAGGCTCTCAAGAAGGGGTGCGACCAATTTATCGGGCCGTGCGGCCCCGAAGGATGCGACCACCTCTTCCACTGCGGCACCGGCCGGCAGAGCTTCGCGGTAAGCTATCGCGGCCTCTTCCGGCTCTGCTCCTCGCTTTGGCATCCGGATTGCGTTTACGATCTGCGCCGGGGCAATCTCAAAGAGGCCTGGGATAAGCTGGCGCCCCTGGTCCGGGAGATGCGCTCCCAGGACCATGAATTCTTGCAAAAGTGCCGGCGCTGCCCCATCATCAACCTCTGCCTCTGGTGCCCGGCCCATGCCCACCTGGAGAGCGGCCGCCTGGACGCCCGGGTGGAGTATTTCTGCCGGGTGGCCTATGCCCGGGCCCGGGCGCTTGGTTATCCAGGCGCCTAGAAACCTCAGATTTCCCTTGACAAGGAAGGGAAGAAGCTTTAGGTTTGAAGTGAACAAGTGAATTCTGGTTGGAGGTTGAATATGAATAAGGGAAAATCCTGGTCCAAACCCCAGCTCATCCTTCTCGCCAAAGGAACGCCGGATGAGTGCGTTTTGGCTACATGTAAGTCATCGGTTGCCGGAGCCAGCGGTGCTCATCATAATAGTTGTGGGGTCTCAACCGGCTGTCCTACGTATTGTTTAACCACATCTTAATTACCCTGGCTGCTCCAATTTATGGTTTATCCTGCAGGTTAGGCGGCTAAACCTTCCTGATCCTTAAGTTGGGTCCCGGGAGGGCCTCTGGGAATTATTCGCTGTCTTCGCCAGGGTTAGCCCAGACTTGATTGTAAGTGATCTGCCCCCCCAAAACTGATCCGCAAGCCCGGCCGGAGTACGAGGTCCTGCTCCACAGTCTCTCCCAGGCGCAGCATGAACTCACCCGGCTGAGTGGTGCTTTGTCCGGGGTGGCGGATTGGGATTATCTGCTCCAGGGCGCCCTTAAGCACGGCGTCTTCCCTTCCCTCTACCGGCGGCTGACGGATACCTGCCCCGAGGCGGTCCCGCCTAAGGTTCTGGCCGCCTGGCGCCGGCTTTACCAGGTGCACGCCCGCCGCAACCTCAGGCTCACCGGCGAACTGCTCAAAGCCCTGGCCCTCTTCGAATCCCAAGGAATCAGCGCCATTCCCCTGAAAGGTCCGGTGCTGGCCCAGACGGCCTACGGCGACCCCACCCTCCGGCAGTTTGCGGATTTGGATATCCTGGTGAGCCGCGCGGATATAGAAAAGGTCAGAGAGCTGCTGGTTGCCGGGGGTTACCGCTTACCCCAATCCCTAACCGGGAAACAGGAGCGTCTGCATCTGAAGCATTCAGTGGAATTTACCTTCGAAAATTCGCGGCGGACCATCCTGGATGTCCACTGGCGTTTTGTGGCCGATTACTTGGGAGGCGGCCTGGACCCGCAGGAGGCCCTGGCCCGGCGGGCGCCCCTCCAGATCCTGGGCAAGACGGTGTACACCCTTGACCCCGAGGACAACCTGTTGATGGTCTGCCAGCATGGGACCCTGGACTCCTGGGCCACCCTGTCAGCGGTGAGCGACGTCGCCCACCTGATTCATTCGCAGAATAGCTGGAATTGGCCGCGGCTGTTGCAGAGAGCGAAAGAGGCGCGCCTACGCCGCCAGGCGCTCCTGGGCCTCTCCCTGGCCCAGGAACTTTTAGGGGCTCCGGCCCCTCCGGAGGTCATGGAGGAAGCTGACGCGGACCCGAGCGTGGTGGCGGTGCGCCGGTGGGTGGCCCAAAATTTGTGGGCCAGGAACGGGGAAGATTTGGGATTCTTAAAACAAACCTCTTTTTATCTGCAGACTCAGGATTCTTTCCAAGATCAGGTCCGCCACGTATGGTGCCGCCTGGCCATCCCCACCTTGGAGGATTGGCGGTGGGTCTCCCTGCCGGATTCTTTATATGGGTTATACTTCGTCATCCGCCCCTTACGCCTGGCGTTCCAAGGTTTAATCAGGCCGGCCTGGCGCTGTTTAAGAAAATGAAGGTAGGGTGCGCACTGGGCCCCGATTGGGCACTGCCCGCAATTCCTTATGATAAAAAGCCTGCTTACTTGAGATCCAAAAGGGCGGGCGGCGCCTTTTCTTTAAGGTGGTTGCATTTCCTAGAAGAATAGATTTTTATTAGATATGCTCTAAAAAAGCACGCTACACGGGTGTATCCATGCATCTCAAGAGGATTCTCATTGCCGGAGAAAGCGCGATTGGAGATGTGCTGTTAACCACTCCCATGGTGCGAACCTTCAAGAAGGCTTATCCCCGGGCCCACCTGACCTATATAATCCGTGCTCACGTAAAGGACGTTTTAGTGAATAATCCCGATATAGATGAGCTAATGCCCTTCGATGCAGACATACTGAGGCGGGTGACGATGCAACCCGCATATGATTTGGCGATTAACTTCGCTGGCGACCGCAGGACTAATCAAATTTGCCTTATGTCTGGAGCAAAATACCGGGGAGGTTCATCCGAACCCCAAGATATGCGAATCGGCCGAATCAATCTCTATAATATTTTTCCCGGCCCATACGGCGCCCGCGACGTGATAGACTATTTTTTGAGCTTTGCCAGGGCGATAGGTCTGGAAGATGCCACAAGAGAAACAAAGCTGTTTTTAACCCCGGAGGAAGAGGATTGTGCTGACTCTTTTTGGGAGGACTGCGGGTTGACTCAAGCCACGCGAGTGGTGGGATTACACCCCGGCGGACAAGACCCGGTAAGACTGTGGGCCGTGAAGGACTATGCCCGGGTGGCAGACGAGTTCATGGCCGATTCAGGTTGTCGCATCTTGGTTTTTCAAGGACCCGGTGAGGAGGAAACTGCCAAATCGGTTTGCCAGGCAATGCAGCACCAGGCGCTGCTGGTACCTTTATTGGAGATCAGAAAATATGCAGCTTTGGTAAAAAAATGCCATCTGCTCATCTCGAGTGATGGGGGACCGATCCACATTGCCGCGGCAGTGGGAGTTAATATGCTGGGGATTTATCGCAAGATGAATTATCGCAAGGGGGTAAGTATAGATTTTTGGTTTCCCTATCGTGATAGACCAGGCTGTTTAGCTCTTCTAGAATCCCTCTCCGGAAAAATTACCGTTCAGGATGTTTTAACCGCGGCGCGCCAACTAGCCTAATTGAACCCTTTGTGCAAATAAAGAGTCTTCCAGTTAAGGAACCGGCTCCCCCTTGATGATCTTTTCGGGGGTCCGGGTGACCATGGCCCGGGCCTGCTCAGGGCCTACCAGCTTAGAAAGGGCACTCACCGCCTGGCTAAGTATTGGCGGCCGGCCCCGGGTGTTATGGGCATCGGAGGCCAGCAGGTGGATGTAGCCTTTCTTCACCAATTCCCGGGAAACCCTGGCAATCCGGCGTCCGAAGCCGCCCGTCAGGCTGCCGGCCGTCAGTTGGGCCAGGCACCCCAGGCCTACCAGCCGCCCCAGTCTTTCGGGCCTCTCCTGAATGAGCGGCTGCCTCTCGGGGTGGGTGATGATGGGGGTGAGCCCCAGGGATTGCAGGCGGAAACAGATATCCTCCAGCGCGGGGGGAATGGAGAAGTGGAGCAACTCCAAAAGGAGATAGCGCTTCCCGTCATTAACGGTCAGCACCCGGTCCTCTGCCAATAGGCGCAAGGAATCGGTGCTCAAGGGGACGTCGCAGCCCGGAAGGATTTCCAGGGCAATGCCCTCGGCCGCCAACCTATCCTTGAACCTATCCAGGCGCTCCAGGATGACGCTTTTCTCGTTGATGGCGTCCAGGTCCATGGACTTGTGCTTGAAAAGGTGCGGGGTGGCCACCATTACCCGGATGCCGTCCGCCACGGCCAGTCGCGCCATCTCCAGGGCCTCCTCCAGGTCCACGGCGCCGTCATCTATGCCCGGCAGGATATGGGAGTGGATATCGATCATGGTTATGCAGGCTTGGGAACCGTGGTTTGAAGTGCCAATACTGTGGTGTTGCCGGCTCTGGAGCGCCTTCGCGTACAGAGGGTGCCGCTTGCGAAGGCGCCTCCCGCAGAGTGCTGGGCAGAAATGGACGGGAATCCCAGATGGAAACCTTCCAGGTTCTGGAGGAATGGGTTGCTCATAGAAAATTAACAGATAATTAATTTGAACTAATTTGAACTTCTGATTATTACGTTATTTACTCTGTTTTGGCTCAGCCGACAACCGCAAAATATTGAATTGGGGATTTTTTTGGCGTCCGGGAGGGCTGGAGGCCGCGCCCTTGTTTATCCTGATCGAGGTCAAGTCATGGCGCCAGAAAACCTTTATGGGAGGTCCGCGTTTTGCTCACCCAGCCAAAGAGCCTGGCTTGAGAGAGATTGGCCGCCAGGTTTTGGCGACCCAGGGGCGATCCCTGCAGCCAACAATGGGATCAGGTATAGGTCCCTTCCGTTGAGATAATTCATGGAACCCTTAACATTCTGTGAAGCTTGCCTGCCGGCTCCTTTCCCTTTATTTCCTCGCCCAGATACCAAAAGCCCTGAAAATCATCAGAGGACGACTGTAATTGGGGGGTTATAACTAATTATATTAACACGGTTTTTTAAATAGATATCTTTTGCTTCTTGACAATACATTACAGTCTGTTAACCTCGCTGTGGGAAGCGAGGCAAAGGCCAGCCAACCAGATAAGCCATCGAACTCAATATCTCCTTTTTTCGGTTTTAGCCTGAGTTTTCCAGGGGACCCCACGTGAACACTCTTCTGCAATGGATCGAACGTGAGGGGGCTGAAGGACGGCGCCGCCTCTTTGAAGCCATCAAGGCCGAATATCCGAAGTTCACCCAGGTCGGTCTGACCCATTACATCCGGGGCCTTCGAATCCCCGAGTTTAAGATAGCCGAAATCATCTCCAAGGTCACCGGAATCCCCATATTCCTGTTGTCGTTCCGTCTTACCCACAAATACAAGGTGCCAAATTGAAGATAGGAAATGTCATAGGTTCTGCGACCAATAGACATTTAAGTTTTCCGGCTTGAAGGAGACATTTTAAATGGCATGGCACCGGCTATCTGTCCTTGCCTTCTTGATAACCTTATTAATATTTGGTGGGGTGGCCCGTGGCCAGGGTCGTTATGAGCTCCCGGAGCAGGGCCCTCAACCCTTACAAAACGCTCTGCCGGAGCAGGGCCCGCAACCCTTACAAAGCGATCTGGCGAACCCGGAGCAACCAGGTCTCGCTGGTCCCCAATCAATTGATAAGTCTAATTCCAAAGCCAAAAACCAAAAGGCTCCGGGGGCCGCAGGTATCAAAGAGAGTGTTAAAGGCGCCAGTCCCAAGCCCTATTCTTTCGGACCTGCCTCCGGGCAGTATGGAGTGCCGCAAGCCAGGGGACTGAAGATTGGCTCCAGTCCCGGTTCGACCTCATTTTTGGACGGATATCTTCTAAAGTCTTTACACGATGATGGTTTAGCAAGGAAAAAACCGACGGCTGAGGATAAGCCCCAAGACGATTTGCTGCTTCCAGGCAAGACTTCTTCTAAATTTTTCTCGAGGGATTGACAGCCATTCCAGGGCGAGAAGCCGGAGGGTGGGATAATTTATCTTCATAAACGGATGGAAACTCTATGTGGACCTCAGTCGTAATAGTATTGATGGCCTTGAGCTTGTTGAGCGGTTGCGCCGCCGGTCCTGAAGGCACAGTATCTCCTACAGGTAAGTACGTAATACAGAGGGGCAAGTGGGTGCCTGCCACCCAGGCCTTGTCCCAGAGGCAAGCTCCCAATCCCAATCTGGACTTGCAGAACCAATTGATGTCCCAGGCCTCCCAGGCCGAACTGGTCAACTATAAAGATTACCAGGTAGGGCCGGAGGACCGGCTGGAAATTCTCGTGTACGGCCAGGAGGCCCTTAACCGGACGCTCAGGGTCAACGGCCAGGGCGAGATCATCATGCCGCTGGTGGGGACAGTCAAGGTGGCGGGGCTGACCGCTCCGGAGATCGAAAGACGTTTGAGCGAATTATATGACGCCCGCTACCTGGTTAATCCGCAGATTACGGTGGAGGTCAAGGATTTTCGCCACCAACGGGTAGCCGTCACCGGCGCGGTCATGAAGCCAGGCTCTTACGAAATCATCGGTCCCCGCACCCTGTTGGAAGTCTTATCAATGGCCGGCGGTATTTCGAACCAGGGTCAAGCAACGGGGGGTGGGGCCCAAGCAGGTGATGTGGTCGATTTGATCCGCCACCAGAACGCCCCTGATCTGGCCAAGGGGATGAAGGGTGGCGCCGTTCAGCCTTTTGCCGCGAAAACCGAGACCACGGTCATTAACCTGCGCCGCTTGGTGAGCGGACAGGATCCACGCTTGAACCTCACGGTGCGCAACGGCGACGTAGTCTATGTGCCCTTTGCCGGCACCGCCTATGTCTTGGGCGCGGTAAAAAAGCCCGGGAATATCGTAGTTAAGGAGAACTTGACCGTGTCCCAGGCCGTAGCCCTGGCAGGAGATATCGACCCCATGTTAGCGAACTATGATATTACCATCATGCGCTTTGATGATCAGGGCAAGCCCATCAGTATTCATACTAATCTAACGAGGATCCTGGCCCTAACTGAACCGGATATTCCCATCAAAGACCACGACGTGGTGATGGCTAATGAAAATAGAATAAAAAAGGCCTTATGGTATTTCAAGAACATAATCCCCGTAAGCGGTGGTTATAGTGTAGGAGCAGCTTTCTAACTGCAAAAATAACAGCAGAGGGTATAATCTTATGTCAAGCCATGACCAGCACCCCTTAATGGTTCCACCATCCGGAGCCCCGTTGCCCGCCGCCTCTCCGCTGCCGCCCCTGGACTACTACGACGCGGAGATGCAGGGACCAGGCCTGCAGGATTACCTCTTCATCCTGTTGAAACGCAAATGGTTGATTATCGGCGTCTTTCTCACGATATTCCTGACCGTAGCAGTTTATACTTCTCTTCTCACCCCCATCTTCCGCGCCAGCGCCAAGTTGCAGATCACTGAAGATAACCCCGGTTCCCACGTATCCGCGAGCGACAAATTTCCCGAGTTTTTCGGCTACGATGACGTGGAGAAGTTCCAGCAGACCCAATACGATATTCTCAAGAGCCGATCATTGGCCCAGCGGGTGGTCAAGGCCCTGAACCTGCCGGAGCATACGGCTTGGAGCCTGGAGATCAACCCGGTGCGCAATACCTATTTGGTGGAGGTGGCCTGTCAATCCCCCGACAAGGCAGTAGCCCAAAAAGTAGTCAATGCCGTTGCCGACGAGTACATGTACCTCTCCATCGACCGGCGCAATGAGTCCTTTGGGCTGGTAAGAAAATGGCTGGATAAACAGCTGCAGGAATTGGCGGCCAAGGTGCAGGAGGCCCAGAAGAAGCTCTATAAATTCGGGCAAAAGACCGACATCTACACCCTGGAAGATAAAGACAACGTGGTGGTGCAGAAATTCATCGACCTGAGCAGCCTGGTAACCAAGGCCCAGGCCGAGAAAATGGCCAAGGAGGCTCAATTTAAACAGATTCAGGAAGAAGGGCCCAATGCCCCCCTGATTGTCAATAACCCTTTGATTGCCACGCTACGCCAGCAGTTGGTGTCCGAACAGACCAAGATTTCGGCCATGAAGAAGGTTTATCGCAGCGAACATCCGGAAATGCTGGCGGAACAGGCCAACCTGACTGAATTGCAAGGCCGCCTGCAGGCCGAGGTTAAACGTCTCCAGGAAAGCGTCAAGGCGGATTATGAGGCGGCCAACCGCACGGAAAAACTCCTGCACGACAGCTTTACGGACCAAAAAGGGCAGATGGCCGCGCTGCAGAATAACCTCACCGACTTTCAGATCTTGAAGCGCGATGCCCAGACCAATGAGCAGCTCTACCTGGCCTTGTTGTCCAGGGTCAAAGATGCCAGCATCGCCGGCACCATGGTGCCTGCCAACGTCGCGGTCATTGACCCGGCGCAGCTTCCCACCGCGCCTTTTTTGCCCAACAAACGGCGCAACCTGACCATGGGCGCGATCCTGGGTCTGACCGTGGGCGTGGGTCTGGCCTTTTTGCTGGAAAGTCTGAATAATTCAATCCAATCCATTGATGACCTGGAACGGACCTGCAACTTACCCTCCCTGGGGATGTTACCCTTGCTGGGCAGCAACGGCAAGATGCTCCCTGGCCTTCGTGAAAAGCTTGAGGAGAAAGGTGTCCAGCGCTATCTCCCCCAGCTCCAGCGCTATCTCCCCCATCTCCGGCGCCATCTCCCCCAGCTCTGGCACCATGGCCAGGCCTTCGCAGATGCCGAAAATAGAGACTTAATAGTATTCAAAAACCCCCAATCCCCGGCGAGCGAAGCCATCCGTCATGCTCATACCGCTATCATGCTTTCAGCATCCGGCCGGCCTCCGGCTGCCATCATGGTTACCAGCCCCAATCCCAGAGAGGGGAAAACCATGGTCTCCTCCAATCTGGCCCTGACCTTCGCCCTCGGCGGACAGCAAACTCTCGTGATTGATGGCGACCTGCGGAAGCCCCGGATCCACCAAATCTTTGAGATGGATCTCCAGCCCGGTCTCAGCAATTACCTCACCGGCAGCGCCACCCTGGAGGAGATCCTGCGCCCCTCCTCCGTTCCCAACCTGTCGGTCCTAACCGCGGGGACCCGCCCCCCCAGCCCCGGTATTCTTATGAATTCCCAAGAGTTCAAGGATCTTCTCGGGCAACTTCGCGAGCGGTTTAAGCACATTATTATCGATACGCCTCCTATCCTGGCGTTTTCCGATGGTCTGATAATTTCCGTTCTGACCGACGGAGTGTTACTGGTAACCAAGCATAATTCCACACACAGGAACGCCGGCCGCCTGGCACACCAGCGCCTCACCCAAATCCGCGCCCCCCTGATGGGCGCCGTGCTGAACTGCGTCGACTCTCTGGGCCAGGCCTATGGAGGCTATAATTATAAGTATTATTCCAAATACTATGAGGGAAATTCCCACAATAATAAAATGGAATCCTGAGCCGGTTCTAGAATAGCAAATTGAACCCTTCATCCCGGGTAATGCTATGATTATACGAATGATAGATATCCTGTTTTCCTTGCTCGGTTTGCTGGGTTTAATTATTATGCTGCCGTTTGTGGCGTTGCTGATTAAGCTGGACTCCAAGGGACCGGTTTTCTATTTAGGCGATCGGGTGGGTTTAAACGGCAAGATTTTTAGGATGTATAAATTTCGCACCATGCATGAAACCCCGGATTTTCAGGGACCCAGCGTTTCATCCCAGGGGGACCCCCGGGTCACTACCGTAGGCCGGGCGCTGCGACGTTTGAAGTTGAACGAGTTTCCCCAGTTCCTCAATGTGCTCAAGGGAGAGATGGCCCTGGTGGGGCCCCGGCCCGAGACTCCTGACCTGGCCGCCGCTTATCCGCCGGAAGCCAGAAGGATTTTTTCGGTAAAACCGGGGCTGATCGGTCCCAACCAGATTTTGGGGCGGAATGAGGAAGAGCTTTATCCCCCCGGGGTGGACCCGCAGAAATTCTACATCGACCAGATCTTGCCGCAGAAACTTCCCTTGGACCTGCAATTTATTGACGACCAATCCTTGCTCAAGAATTTTAAATATCTCTTCCAGGGCTCTCTGGTGACCATAACCGGGGCCATTGGCCGCCGCCATTTGTTGGAGAATCGGAGTCAGATTTTTCTGCTCCTGACCGATACCGCGTTATGCCCGGTTTCCTTTATCCTGGCCCATTTTTTGAGATTTGACGGATTTAAGGACCCGGTGACTATGGCGGCTTGTTACCGGCTCCTGCCCTGGACCGTGTTGGTCCGCCTGCCGATATTTATCTATTTCGGCTTCTATAATGTCTTGATCCGCCATCTGGCCCTCTACGATATCAAGCGAGTCTTCAAGGGGGTGGCGGTGGCCAGCATTGTCTTTATAACTGTGGCTTTTCTATCCGGTTTGGCGCGATATAGCAGGGGAGTATTTTTAATCGACTGGCTTTGCCTCTCCATCTTACTCATCGGGTATCGTGGCCTATTAAAGAAATTGTACCTGCGGTATAAGGTCAAATCCTATGCCACCGGCGAGAAAACCAGGGTGCTCATCTGGGGGGCGGGAGACTGTGGCGAACTCTGCCTGCATTTTCTCCAGAAAGAGCGTCAGACGTCCTATGAGGTGCTGGGCTTTATTGATGACAATCCCAGAAAACGGGGTAAAAGTCTGGGGGGGGTGAAGGTCCTGGGGGATCGCCACCACCTTGAGATCGTTTCTCAATTGTATAAGGTGCAGCAAGTGTTTATCGCGATTTCCACCGCTCCCTTGCATGAATTGAAGAAGATTCTGAAAATCTGCCGCGATTCGGGTTTAAGGCCGCAACTGTTTTTGGCTAAGGCGGAAGTGGGAGGAGAAGCAATCAACCTTCGGCCCCCCGGGGACTTAATCCCGGCCACTAGTTATTTTTCCCAGGAGGGCAAGACGAAGCGGGGGTTTTAACCGGCCTTTTACAGATTTTCAAATTATTTGACAGATAAATTTCCGGAGAAACTGCGGCTCACTTTGCAGCCAGGCAGATAATAGCTTAAGACCCTCCCCCGGGCGATCTTGATGGGAGGAGGGATCCCTTATTCATCCCTCTCCCCCCTGGGGAAGGGGGTTAGGGTGAGGGGGAATCTAATCTATCTTCCGCTCCCATTATAATTGGGGGAACAAACATGCGAGCCATAATCCTGGCCGGCGGCAAGGGCGTGCGGCTGGCCCCGGTAACCGACGTCATCCCCAAGCCCCTGGTTCCTCTGGGCGGCAGGCCCATTATGGAGATCGTCATCCGCCAACTCCAGCGCCATGGCTTTCGACGCATCACCCTGGCCGTGGGTTACATGGCCGACCTGATCCGGGCTTACTTTGGGGACGGCGCCAAATTGGGGGTGGACATCGATTACTCTTACGAATCGAGGCCTTTGGGAACCATCGGCCCCCTGGCCCTGATTGACGGCCTGGACGATACCTTCCTGGTGATAAACGCCGACGTCCTGACCGATCTTAATTATGAGGACCTGGTGAATTTTCATA